>Ga0073665_107_pt6 | contig 27752 bp, 28 predicted proteins | sample YNP_Site_13_FD_93984 | JGI IMG/M metagenome (GOLD analysis project Ga0073665, IMG submission 93984) | Candidatus Caldipriscus sp. T1.2
GCTTGCATGCCTGCAGGTCGACTCTAGAGGATCCCCATGTAAAGGGGGAGATCCCGAAGGGTCCCATGGTTTTAGCTATGAACCACCACAGCTATTTCGACGGACATTTAATGGGGTTCCTTGCCAAGTTGGAGGGTCAAAAGTTTAACATACTGGTATCGGAAGAGAACCTGAAGGCCTTTCCGGTCCTTAAGCTGGTCGGAGCCCTTGAGGCAAGGAGATTGAGGGAGGCCCTTAAAAGACTCAAGATGGGAGAATGGGTGGTGATCTTTCCCGAAGGGGAGATGTATTACCCGGGACCCTTAGGTCCCCTTAAGCCGGGGGCAGTTTGGCTTGCGAGAAAGGCGGGGGTTCCGATCTTACCGATAGCCTGTCGTGTGGCCGTCAGAGGGTTTGAGCACCCCGAGGCTTTCCTCTTAGTGTCTCCCCCAATTTCGCCGGATGAGGATTTAGAAAGGGTTTTGGGTGGAGCCCTTCGGGAGTTGGATGATATCTTACGGAACACGCACCCAAGGGAGATCCCGGAGGGTTTTAGAGAGATTTTGAAAGGAAGGCGGAGCTTAGATGAGAGGATGTTACCCTTGGCTAGGCTTATCCGATGATGGATGGGTTTTTCTCCAACATCCTACTATTCCTCCTTTTGAGGTGGCCTGTTTTCATCTATAACCTTTTAAGGTTCCCGCGCCTAAAACCTATGCCTACGCCGGAAAACCCCACGGTATCCATTTTGATTCCTGCTAGAAACGAAGCTGAGAATCTTAAGCGCACCCTACCTTCCGTACTCCGTCAAGGTGCCTCAGAGGTCTTGGTTCTGGACGACCTATCCGAAGACGAAACCGCCCAAGTTGCCCAAGAGATCGGTCAAGGTTATCCGGGATTCCGCCTCTTGCGTGGGAAACCTCCCCCTCAGGGTTGGGTGGGGAAAAACTGGGCATGCTGGCAGTTGGCCCAGGAAGCTCGGGGGGAAATTCTCGTTTTCACGGATGCGGATGTATTCTGGGAGGAGGGAGCGTTGGGTGGGCTTATTTCCGCCTTGGAGGGTAAGGATCTGGTATCGGCACTGACTCGACAGGAAGGGGACACCGCGGGTATGTTGGTTTTCCTTATGAACGGGCTCTTCTCATTCCTGCCTCATCCTGCCCTTGAGGCTTTGCGCTTTGCGAACGGGCAGGTTTTAGCTTTCCGTAGGGGTGCATACTGGTCCATAGGGGGACACCAAGCGGTGAAGAATGAGGTTCTGGAGGATATCGCCATTGCCAGAAGGGTAAAAAATTACGGTCTATATTTGGGCTTGGATCTTTTCAGGGTGAGAATGTATAGGAATTATTTGGAGACGATTCAGGGTCTTGGAAAGAACTTTTTGGATATCCACATGAAAAACCCGGCCATCCTTTTAAGCGCCGCCTTTTACCACCTGTTCCTTTACACCATACCATGGCTATTCGGTCGCTGGGATCTTGGGCTTCTTGGGATCCTTGAACGTGCTGTTGTACAGATTGCACTTAAGGACCGCCTCCTTCCCGCCTTTTTTACGCCCCTCGCTCCCATCCTTTTTTTGCCCATATACATCAGGGCTCTGCTACCGGGAAAAACCTGGAAGGGGAGGCCGGTTTAAATTTTCATCCATATAATACCTAACCTTCCGGGTTGAGGGAATCCCGTGAAAATCGGGAGCCGTCCCGGCGGCCGTGAGGGGGAACGAAACCCAAAAAGGCCACTGCCCGAATGGGTGGGAAGGCCGGGGAGTAGGATTTTGCCCCCGAGCCGGAAGACCTGCCCGGAAGGGATCCAGGGGAAGGTGCCGGGGCTCGCCTTCCCTTAGGGGTTAAATAGGTAAGAATATGAAAAGGTTTCTTGCATTGTTGCTTTTTGGTGTTTCCCTCTTTGCGCAGAGGGTTGTAGTCGTGCATAGCGTCTGGGGATCGCCGGGTGGTATCTCTCTAATGAACGTCTTTCCCCCCTTCTCCCTGAGAAACGGCATCTCACCGCACGGGGCTACTCTAAACAAGGTGATATACTCCTCCGGGCATCTCTTCACCGTAAGTTCTGGAAACGGGAAGGTCTACATTTTCACCGACGATAACATCCCGAATTTGCAGGATAGCATTGAGATCGGACCGATGACAAACCCATACTCCGCAGCAGTTTTAGGGGACAAAATCCTCGTTAGCCTTTGGGCGGTGGATAGCCTAGTTTCTTACGACATAAACACAAAGAACCGCTTATGGGGCCTTGGAGTTTGGAGGAGCCCCCAGTACGTGGGATATAACGGAGGTTATTACTTTGCGATCTCAACGGGATACAACAGGAGCACATTCACCACCGACACATCAATAATATACAAGATTGACACTCTCGGCAACATAGTAGATTCCCTTAAACTGGGGATAAACCTACTCTATATGGACTTCCTTGGGGGAGATTCCGCGATAATTTCGGGTGGTGATTTCTTCACAGGCTCAACCTGGAAAATCTATATAATTTCAACGAATCCTTTAGCAGTTTTGGATAGCGTTTCTGCTCCCGCAAGTTTCGGGTTCGTAAAGAGGATAAACGGCGATACGGTTTTGGCTTTGAGCTATTTCTGGGCTTATTACTACTTAATTTCCTCAAGGGCTTTCATCCCATTGCCCCTTGGAAGCTATTACGGATTTTCCGAGGGTGAGGTTTATAACGAGAGGCTATTTATCCTTGCGGCGGGAAATTACACATCAAACGGCGATCTAATAGTTTTCAATAGAAATACCAACACAATAGAGCATGTAGCCACCGTTGATGTGGGTCCAATATCCATAACCCTATCCCCCACCACCCTATCCTCAAGGGAGTACATTGTAAGGGGACCTGGGGTTAAGGGAATATACGACGTTTCGGGGAGGAAAGTGGATAAGTTAAACGGAAAGGGTGTATATTTCATAGTTGATGGGAAAACCTTAAGGAGGGTTGTATTACGTTAAGCTTTCTGCTTCCCGAGATAGTGGTGGAGGCGGAGGTGGGGGAAACCCTAAGCTTAAAACCTTACACCTCCCCCTACCTCTCCGCCTCCTCCCTTCCCTTATCCTTCGGATTTACTTACGGTTCCTATTCGGATCTTTCCGGAGTTTCAATAAAGGGTGGGCACCCAAAGGGAAACGCTGTTTATATTAACGGCGTTTTAATAAACCAACCCCAAAGTTCCTACGCGGACCTTACCGATATATCCCAGTTTTTGTTTGGGACAATTCGGATTGTGGATGGGGGATTTTCCCCATATTCCTTTTACGGAAATCTGAACTTTAAGCCCTCGAGGAGTAAAGCATTTTACGGTTTTTTAAATAGCTTTCTCGGTTTTTCATTGGGGCTTAGGGATAGCATTGGGGGTTTTGATTGCGGAAATTTAATTGGTGGAAGGGACACACTAACATTCTTAGAGGGGGTGGTGTTTGCCGGAGGTTTTTGGAACATTAGATTTTCAAGGAAGAGGACATCGGGAATGGAAGGATTTCCGCAAAGTTCTGGCATCCAAACGGATATAAGGATTCTGGGAAAGTTTAAAGATTTTGAGCTCCTTATTCTGGGCAGGGAATGGGAGGATGTTTTTGTCAAGTCCCAACATACGAACCTTAGGTTGGGTAGGGGATTTGAATTTTCAAAATTCAGGCTTTTAACTTACCTTGAGGGGATCAAAAGCTCAAACGTGGGGGAAAAATTTAGGCCTATCCTTTACATATCAAGGGATTTTAGGCTTTACTGGGGCATTATTTCATCCAACGTTTGGACGGATGGGAAAAGGATCGGGTACGGTTCGTTTTTGAACTTTCCTTTGAAGGTTGCAAACTTTAGCTTTTCCCTTTCCAACAGGATCCCTTCTTTTGACGAGTTATATTGGAAGGGGGCTCAGGCGGAAGGGAACCCAAACCTAAAAAACGAAAAGGCTATAACTCTAACTTCGGATTTAAACCTTAAGGGCTTTTACCTTTCAGCTTTCTTTAGGAGGGTTTGGGATCTTATAGAGTGGAGGAACTATGGGGGAATATGGAGACCTGAGAACGTCGGGGGTGGAAGGATGTGGGGGGCAAGCTTTGGGGCAAATTTTCTCGGTTTCAAAATTAAATACGACAGAATTTACGCTTACTATGACTCTGGAAAAAGGATGATATACAGGCCCAGGAATTCTTACTTTGCCTCCCTTTCAGCCCACAACCTTGAGCTTTCCTTTCTCTATTTGGATCCGAGGTTTTCAAACCCATCAAACACCCGCTTTTTGGATTTTTTCCTGAGGATTGACGGATATTTGAAATTTGAAATTTGGGGAAAGGGTTTCCTCTTTGGTGTGGAGAACATAACAAACAGGAAGAATTACTTTATTGAGGGCTACCCATCAAGGGGTAGGACTTTTGTCTTCTCCGTTTTCGGAAAACTTTAAAACTTCTCTATGATCTGGTATATCAAAAGGGATGTGCCTACATCAAAGGTTGCCTGAACTACTGGGGAGAACCTGTAGTAATCGGATCCTATTATATATCCGGGAGCGAGAGCCGCCCAATAAGCCAAGGTTGGCACCGCTGAATAAATTAAACCTTCAAGGAGAGAAAAGTCCTTTTTCTTTACGATTTTGTAAGATAAATACCCCCCAAGGGCCATACCCGCAAGGTTTGCAAATCCCCCAACCCTTTCAAAAACGGGATCTCGGTTGTAATACCCGAATAAAGAAGCCCCGACAAAATCCTGGATAGAATCCTTGTGGGTTAAAGAATATAATAACCTAATCGGAGCCTCAAGGACAAAAGCACCCTTTGCTATGTTTGATGCTATAAACAAGGCATCCCCGTCCGTTATACTGTAATCGTTATGCGTTAGGGCAAATGCCCCAAGACCCCCGGCTATTGAAAGACCTGTTATTATCCCTAAATCCAACTTGCCCTCACCTTCACTTTTTGAGTCAAACACCCACCTTCCAAATATTAACCTCTTCAGTTGGTTATATGCATAAGGAAGTTGAACGGCGGAGACGGTTTTTAAGACGTAAGCGCCATCCGAACCACCCTGCAAACCCGAGAGATATCCCGCGGCATTCCCCCCCGAAAGTCCCAAGAGAAACAGGGTGGTATAAAGCTTGGGATCCCAATTTTCAGTATAGACCGATATATTTGCTATTAGAAGTATAGACCATATCATACCATCTACCGCTCCCGTAAAGGATGAAACTGCCAATGGTTTTTTGATGTTTGTGGAGAGTGCAAAAGCTCCGTTTGCCATTAGGCAAGCCATAGGAGTCATACACGCGGCGCATGAGGCGTACCTCTCATCCTCTGAAGTAGAAAGAACCCAGAAGAATGCCGCAGTAGGGTAAGCGGTACTTCCGAGGAGGCACTGTCCCGCGAGGAACCTGAAAGTTTCCTCTCTACTTACCCCATCACTTTTCACCGTATCCGCATTTTGGGAAAGGAGGATCAGGCCAAGCATATAGAAATTATAAGGTGGATTTATAAATAATGATTAAAATACCGATGTCAAGAATACTGGTCATAATGGGTGCAAAAGGGTTTTCCATAGGACCTAAAGCGGGGTAATACATAAGGGGTACAAACGCATAAATTATCCCTGTTGTTAGGGAAAAGTCCTTTTTCTTTACGATTTTGTAAGATAAATACCCCCCAAGGGCCATACCCGCAAGGTTTGCAAATCCCCCAACCCTTTCAAAAACGGGATCTCGGTTGTAATATCCGAAGAAGGTACCGCCAAAATCCCTACGGGTGCTAGCGTATAATACCTTAATTGGAGCCTCAAGAGCAAAGGCACCTCTTATCATGTTTGATGCCATAAATAGGGCATCCCCGGCTGTTATACTGTGATCGTTATATGTTAGGGTAAATGTCCCAAGACCTCCAACTATTGAAAGGCCTGTTATTATTCCTAAATCCGCCTTAATCTCACCTTCGCTTTCTGAGTCAAACGCCCACCTTCCAAGTATTATCCTCTTCAGTTGGTTGTATGCGTAGGGAAGTTGAACGGCTGAGACGGTTTTTAAAATATGCGCCCCCTCGGAACCCCCGAAACTTCCCGCCAAGGTCCCCGCTAAATTACCCGCGGATAATCCAAATATTGCAAACATATAAAAGATCCTTGGGTCCCATTCATTTACATAATGATAATAGTTTGCCGAAATTAAGGAACCCCATATCAGGCCATCAAGGGCACCTGCAAAGGAGGAGACCCCCATAGGTTTCCTTATTGGATATTTTGTGATCCTTGTAAAGATATAACAGGCTATCGGTGAAAGGGCGGCGCACCACAATACCGCCTGCGGAACGGGTTCCTTTGAAGAATAAGAATATTGGGAATATCGGATACTTGATGTTTTATTTGGTAAAAAGTAGGGGGTGGGTGATGCACAGGTAGTTGTTGAACCGCCTGAGCTCGAACAACCACCGCTTGACCCCCCTGAGCTACCACCTCCCGAACAATCACCGCTTGAGCTACCACCTCCCGAACAACATCACCACCTCCCGAACAATCACCACCTGAACAACCACCACCTGAACAATCACCACTACTTCCACCTGAGCAATCACCACCACCCGTTGCACAATCAAAGGTGGGACCCGTACAGCTTCCGAAATCCCATGAAGGGGAACTACAACCCATTATGTTTCCAAAGTCGCAACTTGGAGGTACAAAGGTACCTATGTTGAAACAACATTGAGAACTTGAAGGTTGGGGTGGATTGATATAACCTTGCAAGAGGGTGAGGGCTGCGACTGTGGTTAAAGCCTGTGATGTTGCGAACCTCTTCTCCTCAAGCGTATCTCTTACAAGGATCGTATCCGCATTTTGGGAAAGGAGAATAATGCTAATCATAAAAGAATTATAATGGGGATTAAAATAACGCGAGGTTAAGAAGGTTAAAATAAAAGTGGGGGTTGTTGCATCCATATAATTTCCGCCTATGTCCATCACCTATAATAAACCCTCTTGGAGGAAGAGAAAGCGCAGGCATGGGTTTTTGGCGAGGATGAGGACTCCGGGTGGAAGGAGGGTTTTAAAGAGGAGGCGCAAGAAAGGAAGGAAAAGGCTGACGGTTTAGTATGGAGGTTAAGGAGGGTTTGGATTTAGAAAAGGTAAGGAATATTGGTTTTATTGCGCATATAGACGCGGGTAAAACCACAACAACGGAAAGGGTTTTGTATTATACCGGAAGGATCCACAGGCTCGGAAACGTGGATGAGGGGACCGCGACAACGGACTGGATGATACAGGAAAAGGAAAGGGGAATAACCATAACATCCGCGGCTACCGTATGCTTCTGGAAGGGATACCAGATAAACATAATAGATACTCCTGGGCATGTGGATTTTACGATAGAGGTTGAAAGGTCCCTGAAAGTTTTGGATGGTTTGGTGGTGATCTTTAGCGCGGTGGAGGGGGTTGAACCTCAAAGCGAAACCGTATGGCGTCAGGCGGAGAGGTATAAGGTTCCGAGGTTGATATTCATCAACAAGATGGATAGGATAGGGGCGGACTTTAGGAGGGTAATCGAAGGTTTAAAAAAGAAGTTGAACGTTGATCCCCTTCTTATGGAGCTTCCCATAGGGATTGAGAAGGATTTTGTTGGGGTAATACACCTTGTGGAGAGGAAAAAGTATATCTGGGATATTGACGAGACCGGGGAGAAATATAGGGTTGAGGATTGGGAATTTGACGAGGAGAGTATCCCATATTACGAAGATATAATACTTAGGTCCTCGGAGTACGATCCCGAAATTTTAGAGATTTACGAAAAAGAAGGTTTTGTACCGCCAGAAAGGGTTAAAAAGGCGCTGAGGAAGGGCGTAATAGAAAACAGGATCTTTCCCGTATTTATGGGTTCCGCCCTGAAAAACAAAGGAATACAGCCTTTGATAGATGCTATAGTAGAGCTTTTACCTTCACCCCTTGATGTTCCCCCCGTTCATGGAAAACTAAGGGGTGAGGACGTTTATATTCATACGGGCAAGGGGAATTTGGTGGCGCAGGTTTTCAAAATTCAGGTGGATCCTAAGGGAAAAAATAAGTATTTCTACACAAGGGTTTATAGGGGTGAGATAACCTTTATGACGAAGATATACAACCCGAGGACTGGGGAGACAATGAGGGCGACGAGGATATACAAAATGCATGCAAACAAAAAGGAGCAGATACAGAAGGCGGAAGCGGGGGATATAGTGGCTTTGGTAGGACTTTCGGACAAAACCATAACGGGCGATACCTTAACCGTAATTGAAGAGCCCGTAGAGCTTGACAGGATACCTTTCCCAGAACCCCTTGTTTCCGTTGCCTTGGAACCCAAGAAGAGTTCGGATGAAGCCCAACTGGAGGAGATTTTAAATATTTTTGCGGTGGAGGACCCATCCCTAAGGGTCAAGAAGGACGAGTCTACTGGGCAGTTTATACTTACGGGCATGGGAAAGCTTCACCTCGATATTGTGATTGATAGGATAATTAGGGATTACGGTTTAGAGGTAAGGGTAGGAAAGCCTTATGTATCTTATAGGGAGACGATAACGGGGAGGGGATACGCAAGGGCGGAGTTCAAGAAAGAAGCGATGGATGTTGTTCATAGGGGTATAGTGGAGGTTGAAGTTGAAAGTACGGATGAAACTTCCTTTGAGATAGAATCCGAACTACCTCAAGAAATAAGGGAAGCTTTGATTTCTTCGTTTAGGGAAGTTTTGGAGTTTGGACCCCTTATGGGTTATCCTATGGTTAAAATTAAGGCAAAATTTAAGGTACCCTACGATCCTACCTTTACCCCCCTTGGTGTTAGGGCTGCATCCATAAAGGCCCTTCAGGAAGCGATACAAAACGCAAAACCCATCCTCCTTGAACCTTACGCCCTGATCTCCGTTATGACACCTCAGGAGTACCTTGGAAATATCGTGGAGCTTTTATCCTCCATTGATGGGGAAATAAAGAACATATATGAAGAGTTTGGAACGCAGTTTGTCGATGCCTTGGTGCCACTAAAGCAAACTTTTGACCTTGCAAACGACCTCAGGTCCGCGTCCCAGGGAAGGGCAACTTATACCATAAAGGAAGTTGAATTCCTACCATCAAAAGGCTAAGATTTTACTAATTTTGGCTTTGTGGGGATGTCAAGACCCGGGGGAGGTGGTTTTTAGGGAAAAGTGTATAAGCTGTCATAGGGAAAACAACGACCTTGTTCCCCCGGCCCCAATTTTTACGGATTATAGGATAAAAGCCGATTATGTTGAAAAGGTGTTAAGGGAAGGTATCGAGGGAACCGCGATGAAGTCCTTCAACGAACTTTCCGAAAGAGAAATTAAAGCGGTCTCAAGGTATATAGAAAAATTAACGAAAAGGGAGGTAAAGGTAGACAGCTCTCTAATATCAAGGGGGAGATATTTATTTGAAAATATATGCTCCTCCTGTCATGGGATAAAGGGGGATGGTGAGGGTGTGGGAAGGAATATCCCTCCACCGCCGGACTTCTCAAAGTTTAACCCCCTTCCCCAAACCACAATAAGGGTCCTAAACGAGGGTATAAAGGGAACGACCATGTATTCCTTTAGGGAAATTCTAACAGAAGATGATAAAAGGGCGGTTGCGGAATATATCCTACTTTTCTTCCGTGAGTAGGCTCGGATTTTTCCTCGTGCTCTTGGGCTTAACTTTATCCCTGTTAAAAATAAAATTCGGGCTTTTTGTCTGGGCTTTGGCGCCTTTTATTATTCTTATCCTTCTTTCCATTTCCTTTTGGAAGGATATGGGATGGTGGAACATCTTTACCTTTCTGATAATCCTTAACCTTTTGCTTTCGGCGCTTTTAAGGTAAATTAAAAGCTTCCCTCAAAATTTCCGCAACCTTAGTTATATAACAACCCTCCTGACTCTTTCCCTTTTTTAACCCATAAACAACGAGGGGAACATGGGTATCGTATGAATAGGGCGAGCCGTGGGTGGTACCCCTCGTATATCCAACTACCCAGTAAGGTTTCGCTATAAAAACGAGGTCCGCGGAACCATCAAAACCGTTTATAACTAAGCTATCGACAAAATCCTTGGGATTTAGGGACAAAACCTCCTCATCCGTATAAACCCTGAATATCCACTCCTTCCCCAAAAGATACTCCTTAATTGTCTTCTTTGCCGATGCCTCTTCCCTATTCAAAAACACCCAAGGATACGAAATTCTAACATCCATTCCCAATATTTCTCTTATCTCTTCCCCAAGCTTTTCTTCATCCACATACCCCCCGAAATTTTTCGGTATAGGCGCCACCCCGTGATCCGAGGTGAAGATCAGGATATAATTCCCTTTTCCTACCTCCTTATCCAAAAATCTTAAAATCTCCCGAATGACCGTATCCACCTGTTTAACCACCCTCTTAACCTCATCGCTGTTTGGACCGTACTTATGCCCCACCAAATCCAAGGATGATAAGCTCAAAATCGCCAGATCCGGAAATGTATCTTTTCCAAGCCCTTCCCTCCTTAAAACCTCTTTAAATACCTCAAGGAGAAATCTATTTCCCTCAAAGAACTCGTCCTTTAAGGAATACTTCCCGTTTATTTCATCCAACCATTCGGGTTTTCTATAATACCTTGATGTTGTTAGCTTCCCATCCTCAAGCCAAAGAACAACATCCGCCAAGAATCCCCCCGAAAATATAGCCGATCTATCTTTTAAAGAGATACTTACAACCTTTGATTCTGGATACTTTAGCTTTATCTCATCCCCCACGGTGGGATATCTGAGCCTCCTTGGAGATTTCCCGAACTTTGGATCTTCAACGGATGGAAAGTTTGATATTATCCCATGTATTCTTGGGGGAACGCCAGTTGATATCGTAGCATGCCCCACCGCGGTGAAGGTTGGAATATGCTTATGATGGCAGTTTGTATATACGAAAGAGGAATTTAGAAATTTTTGATCCAGAAGGGTAAGGTAATCGTATCTAAACTGATCCGCAATTAAAATTACCGCAAGCCTTATCATCCGCCGTAGAAATAATAAGAAATTATAAAGTCAGCCACAAGGATCAGGACGGAGGAATAAACCACCGCCCTCATGGCGGATAAACCCACCCCTATAGCCCCTCCCTCGGAATTAAAACCCTCATAACAACTTATGAAGGTTATTATTATACCGAAAATAATTGATTTAACCGCACCAACAAGCAGGTCCCTATCACTGTAGCTAGATCTCATCCCCGCTACGAGTTCATTATAGGACATACCATAAACGTAAGTGGTGAAAATAAGGGCGGCGGATATGGAAATGAAGGTGGCTATGGCGGTGAGAATGGGAATGGAAATTATGCTCGCTATTACCCTTGGGAGGACTATGAATCTGTAAGGGTTTATCCCCATAACCTCAAGGGCGTCTATTTGCTCGGTAACCCTCATTGTTCCAATCTGGGATGCGAGCCCTCCTCCCACCCTACCCGCTATCACTAAGGCGGTTAAAACGGGCGCAAGCTCTATTATCGTACCTTTCCATATCCCCATCCCTATGATGTTGGCGGGGACATAATCCTTAACTTGGAATGATACCAGAAGTGCCGCCACCAATCCCACAAAGGTGGAGCTTCCCCCAACTATCAACAGAGAATCAAAGCCTATTATTGCGATCTGCCTGAAAACTTCCCCAAAAACCTTGTTAGCTTCTCCAAAAGCCAAAATCGTGTTTATAAAGAATATGGCAAAGTCTCCTACCTTCTCAATGGGTTTTAGGAGCTTATCCATTTCTCAAGGCTGTTGGTGTAAAACTTACCGCTTAAAAACTCAGACCTGTTCATAATCTCAAGGTGTAATCCTATGTTTGTTTTTATCCCGCTTATAACAAATTCGGAAAGCGCCCTCTTCATCCTGCTTATAGCCTCGTTCCTATCGTTTCCCCAAGTGATCAACTTTGCTATAAGGGAGTCGTAATATGGTGGGATCGTGTATCCCTGATAAATATGCGTATCTACCCTAACGCCTGGTCCCCCAGGTTTGTGCAAAAGTTCTATCTTTCCTGGGCTTGGCGCAAAGTTGTTTTCTGGATCCTCCGCATTTATCCTAGCCTCTATGGAATGCCCGTTTATCCTCAAATTCTTCGTATCAACGGGCAATTTTTCCCCCATGGCTATCAGGATCTGGGCTTTAACTATATCCACCCCAGTGATCATCTCCGTGGTGGGATGCTCCACCTGGATCCTCGTATTCATCTCTATAAAGTAAAAGTTCCCGTTTTCATCCATAAGAAATTCCAATGTTCCTGCGCTCCTATAATTTATGTGCTTTGCCGCTTTTACCGCATAATCAAGAAGCTTTCTCCTCTGCTCCTCCGTTATTGATGGGCTCGGCGCCTCTTCAACAACTTTCTGGTGTCTCCTCTGAAGGGAGCATTCCCTCTCAAAAAGGTGGGTTATGTTTCCGTATTCATCCCCCAAAACCTGAACCTCTATGTGTTTGGGCTTTGTTATGAACTTCTCGAGGTATAACCTCCCATCTCCAAAAGCGGCTTCCGCCTCCGCGGATGCGGAGAGGAACTTTTGCTCCATCTCCTCTTCCGAATTAACGATCCTCATCCCCCTACCCCCACCACCAGCCGCCGCCTTTAATAAAACCGGATAACCTATCTCCGCCGCTATCCTCTTTGCTTCCTCTACATCCTCAAGGGGCTCTTCCGTACCCGGAACCAGGGGAACCCCTGCCTCCTTCACCGTCTTTTTCGCCATAACCTTATCCCCCATTATTGCTATTTGCTCGGGCGTAGGCCCTATAAAAACTAACCCATGCATCTCTACGATTCTCGCAAAATCCTCCCTCTCCGAAAGGAAACCGTATCCCGGATGTATGGCATCCACCTCCCAAGCCTCCGCCGCCGCTATTATGTTCGGAATGTTTAAATAGCTCTCCTTGGTGGATGGTCCTCCAATGCAAACCGCATAATCCGCAAGCTGAACGTGCAGGCTATTTTCGTCCGCAGTACTGTATATAGCCACCGTCTCTATTCCCAGCTCCTTGCAGGCATAGATGATCCTTAAGGCGATTTCCCCCCTATTTGCTATTAGGATCCTCTTTATATCCCTCTTGGGCACGACGGAAATTATAAAGTGGCTAACAAAAACCCCCTTATAATTCCCTTCTATGTTGGCTTTGACCCTTTTATCCGCCCTAACGGGTACACCATCCTCGGGTATAAGCATAGGGATAGTGATAGGGGATCCTACGGGCCTTTCCCTGAAGTTCTGGGGGATAGGACAAAATTCCGCCCTTCAGGTTAATATAGGGGGTGGTGGGTTTGTTGCCCCCGCGGACCTTTCGGTGAGCGGTTCCCTCCTCTTCCACTCACTTCTGACAAGGGAAACCCCCATAAACGGATATCTCGGCGTCGGAGCCTTTGCGGGTATAAATCAGGGAAGGCACGGTGATGAGGCGGTTTTCGGGATCCTTGTACCCCTGGGTTTGGAGCTCATACTTTCGGAAGTTCCCCTTGACCTCTTCATAGAAGTTCCTCCAGTGATAGGATTTACCACAAAGGGGGATGTAAGGGCAGGTTTGACCTTCGGAATAGGCTTGAGGTACATCCTGAAGTAGTGTTCTCGGGAATTATTGAGGGTAGGTGTAGGGTAAGGGAAATTAAGGAGGGGAAAAGGGGGGTTAGGGTTCTTTTTGAGTTTGAGAATTTAAGGGAGTTTTATGTTGGACAGTCTATCTCCATAGATGGGGTATGTTTGACGGTTGAGGACTTTCGGGATAACCTTGCGGAATTCTTCCTTTCGGATGAAACCTTAAGGGTCACAAAGTTCGGGAGGGTTTTGGCGGAGGGATACGTTTGCAACTTTGAGAGGGCTTTAAAAGTCGGAGATAGGATAGACGGGCACTTTGTTTTAGGGCATGTGGATGGGGTAGGTGAAATAACTGAGATTTTGGATTTTGGGGAGGAGGGTTGGGGGATAAAGGTAAAGATCCCGAAAGAGCTTTTAAAGTTCGCCCCGAGAAAAGGTTCAATAGCCTTGGATGGAACAAGCCTCACGATAAATTCCGTTGAGGGTGATGAGATAAGAATAAGGCTCATACCACAAACTTTAAGGATAACCGCCTTCCCTTACCGAAGGGTGGGAGATCTCCTGAACGTTGAGGTGGATGTCCTCGCAAGGTACGTACATAACCTACTGAAATTTCCTTAAAAAGCCGGATTCCTCACAGTTTAAAACCCTCTCCTTTCCCTATCCTCGCCCTGCTTGCCTGGGCGCATCCCAAAAATATAAAATCCATATCCCATTCCCTGTGTGCGTCCGTGTTTATGCTAACCAAACCTTTATAATCGTGCTCCGTCAAAACGTAAGCGTCAAGGTCCACCCTCTTGGGATTTGAGTTTATCTCCAGAGCTTTACCTTCTTCTTCTGCAACCCTAAAAACCTTTTCAATATCCACCCTATAGGATGGCCTCTTCTTTAGGACTCTACCTGTAGGATGGGCGATTATATGAACGTAAGGGTTCCTAAGGGCGGAGATGATCCTTTCCGTTAGATCTTCGTCCTCCTTCCATGAATGCACGCTTGCTATTACAAAGTCAAAATTCCGTAGGATCTCTTCGGGGTAATCAAGGCTACCATCCGGTTTTATATCAACCTCCGCCGAAAAGAGGATCTTCATATAGGGATACTTATCCCTCAAAACCTGAATTTTTAGGAATTTCTCCCTCAACCTCTCCTCGTTTAAACCTCCCGCATACCCCGCTGAGGGGGAATGATCCGCCAAACCTATTACGGAATATCCCCTGTTTATGGCGTTTTGCACCGCCTCCTCTATCTCCATAGAACCGTCGGAAAAGGTGGTATGCACATGAAGGTCACCGAGTATATCCTCGGGTAAAACGGGTTTCGGGAGCTTCCCCTTTAAGGCGAGCTCCACCTCCGAACCGTCAAACCTCTGGAACGGATGTATGAATTTTAAGGAAAGCCTCTCGTAAACCTCCTCCTCAGTCTCCCCCTTTATGCCCCCCAACTCCAAAAGCTTTTCCACGTGAGCCCTTGGACCCGTAGAATACACCAAAACTTCCCCCATATCCTGCTCATTGTATATATGTAGTTTTATTGGGATCCTCTCGCCCGCCCAAAGCAAATAACCTTTCTCAAATCTACCGGAAAGAGTTAGGCGGAAGGCCTCCTCCTCACTTATCGCAAACTCCAAGATATCCACCAAAGGTTCCCCCCTCCTGAAGGAACCCACCGCTATGGCGGATCTGTACTCGGAGGTGAAGGATCTTACGATGGGAACCGCCTCGCTAAAAAGTAAAAGATCCCTCTGGGAAAGGTAAAATTTCAGGTTTTCGTAGATCTTTGAGGGATCCTTGAAAAGCTTCTTTGCCCCTTCGCCCTGTAAGAACCTTTCAAACCCCTCAATATCCTCTATTCCCATCTTCCAAAGCTCCCTAACCGTCCCCGCACCTAAACCTCTCACCCTCAAAAGCTCCGTGAGAGCCAAGGGAAAATCGGCTATCAACTCCTCGTATTTTGAAACCTTGCCCGTTTCCAAAAACTCAGCTATCTTCCCCGCTATGGCATCCCCAACCTTTAGGTATCTTTTCAGTCCCGCCAAGCCCTCCGCCTCGTAAAGGGACTTAAGATCCCCAGAATATAGGATCACCTTCTTTGAGGCCGACCTATAAGCCTCAACCTTGTATTTATTTTCCCCTTTTATCTCCTCAATGTCCGCAATTGTTTGGAAGATCTTATAAAGTTTGTAGTTCGCCTCAAACATAAATTGCAATTTTACTTCCGTATAATACCCCCCTATGGCGAGAGCGAGGGAGCATTGGGGATCAAGGATAGGCGTGGTCTTTGCGGCAGCTGGAAACGCGGTTGGCCTGGGAAATTTGCTTAGGTTTCCCTCAAAGGTCGCCCTTTACGGAGGGGGCGCATTTATAATCCCATATTTGATTTCCCTAATTTTGTTCGGACTTCCCCTGATGTGGGTAGAATGGGTAGCGGGTAGGTATGGGGGTAAGAGGGGGCATGGTACAACTGTGGGAATTTTGGGTTTGATTACAAAAAACAATTTGGGAAGGCTTTTGGGGATATTCGGGGTCGCAGCCCCAGTTCTGATAGTATTTTATTATATTTACATTGAGTCCTGGACCTTGGGGTACGCCTTCCATTCCCTTATAGGACAGATGCCAAAGCCCGTGCCAACCTCCGAAACCTCCGAAGCCTTAAAACCCTTCGCGGATTTCCTAAAACAATACACCTCACCATCCCTTGAGGCATACATCTTTTTTTGGATCACCTTCCTATTAAACTGGTACGTCCTTCACAGGGGGATAAGGAGGGGTATAGAGCTCGTCGCGAAGGTAGGGATGCCCTTACTTTTGCTTATGGGGGTTGCCCTTGCGATAGTTATATTTACATCAAAGGATCCGACACCCGAATGGTCTGCTATAAGGGGACTTGAGTATATATGGAAGCCTGACTTTTCAAGGATACTTGAAGGTAAGGTTTGGGTTGAGGCGGCGGGACAGATCTTCTTCACCCTTTCCTTGGGAATGGGGGCAATAGCGGTTTATGCAAGCTACGTTAAGGAAAAAGAGGATATTGCCCTTATGGGGGTTGCAACCGCAAGCACAAACGAATTTGTGGAGATCGTCTTGGGATCCGCAATAGCAATACCCGCAGCTTTCTTATTCTTTGGTCCCGCAAGCATTCCGGAACTTGCAGGAGCTGGAACCTTCAGGTTGGGTTTTATGAGTATGCCCGCGGTCCTAAACTCCCTACCCTTAGGCTTTTTCTGGTCTTTCGTGTGGTTTATGCTCCTTTTCATCGCCGCCTTCACATCCTCAATAGCCCTTATACAACCCCTAATAACCTTCCTTGAGGATGAGGTTAAATTATCCCACGCAAAGGCGGTGGCAATCTCCATGATATTGGTCCTCATAGGGGCGCATCTTTCAATATTCGTTCCGGGATATATAGACGAGCTTGACTTTTGGGCGGGGAGCTTTATGTTGCTCTTCTTTGGGATAGTTGAGATAATATTCTTCATTTGGCTCTTTGGTCCGGATAACTTCATAAGGGAGCTTAACGAAGGTTCGGTTTTGAGGATCCCAAAGTGGGTCGCTTATTTAACGGGCACCGTTTCCTTGGCATTTTTGGTGATCATCCTCCTCGTTTGGACCTTCCAAAACCTCCCGAGCGTAATATCCCAGACGGGTTTGGGGGTTTGGTTGGGAAGGGCTACAATATTCTTATTCCTGCTAATGCTGGGATACCTCACTATTTTATCGTCAAGGGAAGAAGGTTAGAAAGGCCGTTTTCCACCAAAACCTCCCTCTTGAAGTTTTCCAAAATCTTGTTGTAGTAGTATATGCTGTGTAAGCTTGCGAGCCTACCGGCAAGCGTCTCATTCACCGTAAAAAGGTGCCTAAGGTACGCCCTGGTGAAATTTTGACAGGTAAAGCAATCGCAGTTTGGATCAAGGGGCCTTGGATCCTCCTTGTACTTCGCGGACCTTACGTTTATCTTTCCCTCGGATGTAAAAACCGTACCCCTCCTCGGGTTCCTGGTGGGTAGGACGCAATCAAAAAGGTCCGCCCCGAGCTTAATGCATCCTCTATATCTTCCGGGAGCCCTACCCCCATAACGTACCTTATGGAATTTTCCGGGATCTTTTCGAGGATGAAATCCAAGATCTCGTTCCTTTCATCCCTGCTTTCCCCCAAAGCCAATCCCCCCACCGCAAAACCATCAAACCCTATCTCCAAAAGTTCCATAAGGGACCTCTCCCTCAGATCCTTATAAAGCCCACCCTGTATTATCCCAAACTGTGCCTGATATGGATGCTTTATCTCCAAAAATCTCTTCCTGCTCCTCTTCGCCCATAAAGTCGTTATTTCTAAGGCTTCTTCCGCTTCTTTTCTATCCGAGGGAAGTGGGATCGGATAATCAAGGACCATGGCTATGTCCGAACCCAATTTATGCTGTATCTCTACCACCTTTTCTGGGGTGAAAAATTCTTCGGATCCGTCTATCGGAGATTTAAAGAGTACTCCCTCCCTGCTGATCTTCCTCAAATTCTTTAAGCTGAAAACCTGAAAACCCCCAGAATCCGTCAATATAAACCCATCCCAATTCATAAATTTGTGCAATCCCCCAAACTTTTCTATCAAGTTCTCGCCCGGCCTAAGATGAAGGTGATAAGTGTTTGAGACTATTATTTTTGTTCCTATGGATTTGAGTTCTTGGGGACTTAGCGTCTTTACCGCGCCGTAAGTTGCTACAGGCATAAAGGCTGGCGTAATTAAAACCCCCCTCTTTGTTATAAGCATTCCAACTCTACCCTTATGTTTCTTGCTCTTTGCTAAAACTACGAACTTTACCAAATCGTTGATTATAAGCTCGGATTTAGAATTGAAGTATGAAGGTAGTTTTAGTAGGTTATGGGAAGATGGGAAAGGAATTGGAAAAGATCCTTTTGGAAAGGGGACATGAGATAGTAGGGGTAGTAGAGAGAGGGGGGGATTTTGAGGTTATAAAAGAAGGGGAAGCGGTTTTGGAGTTTGCGCATCCAAGCGCAACCTTTGAAGCATTGGAAAGGGCAAAGAAATATAGGAAAAAATACATTCTCGGAACAACGGGATACAGCGAGGGAGATATGGAGAAAATAAGAGAATTTGGTAATTTTATACCGATAGTTTATTCTCCGAACTTCTCCGTTGGGGTTTATCTTATGGGGGAAATTTTAAAACTTTTAAAGGAATTTGTCGGGGATTGGGATATTGAGATCGTTGAGATACATCATAGGTGGAAGAAGGATTCTCCGAGCGGAACCGCCCTAAAGCTTGCGGGAATTTTTGGTAGGGAGATAAATTTAAGTAGGAAGGGGGAGAGGAAGGAAGGGGAGATAGGGGTTTTTGGGGTGAGGGGAGGGGATGTATTCGGAGAGCATACCGTATTTTTATTTTCGGAGGGGGAAAGGTTGGAGATAACACATAGGTTATCATCAAGGAGGGCTTTGGCAAAGGGTGTCCTCTTTTCCCTTGATTTCCTGAAGGATAAGGTTCGCGGTTTTTATACCTTTGAGGATGTCTTAAGGGAAACCTTTACATACCGAAGGTAAAGAGGAGTACATCCCAAGTTATGTGGGATATTATCAATGGGGTTAGGTCCCTCTTCCATATAAAGAGAAAACCCCAAAAGGCTCCCGCCCCTATCGCCGCAACGATTAGGGATAAATTGAATGTAAAGGCGTGGGCTAGGGAATAAAGGAGAATGGAAAGGAGATAGCCTTGTAATTTCCCAAGGTTTTCCATAAGTGTCCTTTGAACAAAACCCCTCCAAAATACCTCCTCCCCAACGGATACACTTAGTGCTACTGGGAAGGAAAAGTAAATGGGTGCCAAATCCTTTAATGCTTTTACCTCTTCAACAGATAGGTAGAGCTCGGGTAGGAATTTTTTAACAAAAACCGCAAAAGCAAAGAAAAAGGAATATATCAATATTCCCGAAAGGATCCCGACGGGAAGATCTTCCCACCTAGGCCTTATTATCTTCCTCGTTCTTTCTTCCGAAAAGCCGAAAATCAATATCCCAATACCTGCTATGAATATACCCAGCCAAAAGTTTAGAGGTCCCTTGAAGGCAAAACCCCAAAGGAAAGATGCCAGCAGGAAACCCAAAGCTACCTTGAGCATAGAAAGGAATTCTAAGGTATACTTTAAAATTTTCTCTTGAAACTTTTGGCGATATCCATAGATACCGAATGCGATAAGGGGAAAAATTGGGAGATTATAAAGCCCATGGGATTTAGGGGGATATATTGGGGGGTTGCGGAGTACTTACAACCACTGTTTGAAAGGTACAATTTGAAACCCACTTATCTCTTGAGCCCGGAGGTGATCTTGGACGAAAGGAGCGTAAGGATATTTATTGATATAAACAAGAGGGGGGCGGAGCTGGGGACGCACCTTCACGGGGAGTTTATAGAACCCTTTGCGAATTTTGATGCGGATAAGACGGAAGAAAAGGCGGAAGATTACACGGATGAGGTTGAGTTTGAGAAGCTTAAGAATTTGACGGTTATTTTTAGAGAAACCTTCAAATTTTCCCCAAGATCCTATAGGGCGGGAAGGTATTCTATAAGGGAAAGGACCTTTAAATTTCTGGAGGCTTTGGATTACAGGGTTGATACGAGCGTTTCCCCCTTCTCCTTCGGCCATCCCCCCATATTTCCAAAACCCTACAAAGTAGGAAAAATATTGGAAGTTCCGATTACATCTTACCCCCTAAATTGGAAATTTTTCAAGATCCTAAGGTCCCTTCCCCTGTATAAATTAAGGAGATTTAGGAATTGGGCTAAGAGGTTCGGACCGATTTGGCTAAGGCCTTCCCTTTTTGACGAAGGATCAATGCTAAAACTCGTGGAGAAGATAGAGAAAAGAAGCAAGGTGGTAATTTTAAATTTATTCCTGCATAATATGGAGGTGGTTGAAAACTTAAGCCCTTACGATGCTGAATTTACAAGGAAAAACCTTGAGGGAATAATTCCAAAGCTTGTAGATAGGGGTTATAGGGGGGCAACATTATACGAGATTTACGAGGCTTACGAAAGCGGAAAGGTACCTCTTGAAGGTTGAAGGGTTTAAATATTCGTACCTGTATATTTTCCTGAACTTGTCCGTCCACCAAGCCTTATACTCGCTTTCCCCCTTCATAAAGTTAAACTCCCAAAAACCCTCCCTCTGATACTCAAGGATCATATGGTACTGTAGCACCTTGGTTGGGGAATAATATGCAAAGTTCCAATCCATACCCTCCAGGTACCAGTACGCAACCTTATTAAATCTTAAAACTATACCGTAGGATATCCCCTTTCCGTTCAGGGAGAGAGCCCAAAAGTCGTGCTCAACCGCCTTTAAAAATTCCTTAATAGTGTTTGAATAATCGGGGTCCCTGAATGGGCTACTCTCAAACCTTGAGTTTATAAAATTTACCAATTTTTCCCAATTCTCCTCAAGGGAAACCCTTTCAACCTTCCATTCCCCTCCCCTACGTAGCCTATTTATCATATTCTTTATGTCCCTCCTCCTATTCCTTGAAAGGCTCTTCAAAAGCTTTTCCTCGTCGGAAATTTTCCTTAAATCTATGTAATAAACCCTCCCCTCCAAAATCGTACGCGGGCTTATCCTTAGGGAACTTAGCGTTTTTAGAAATTTTGAATCCTCAGGAAGCCACTTAAAAATTGCCACCGTATAGATCTCATTCTTCAACCAACTTTCTAATGTTTCCTTATCAATTTCGGAATCCCACCAATCCACAAAATCGTCAAAGGCAAGGTGCAATCTAAGAGTTTTCCCAACTTTCCTGATCACGAAAAATTTCCCAATTTCCTTAAACTTCTTAAATTTCCTCTTCGCATGGTCGTAAAACAGGTTATAACCGCTTTCAAACACCGTTTGCATCTCTTATAAGCTCGTAGAGGTAGAACCACCACCTTCTCTTTGGAATACCCCTCCTTATAGCGTACTCCATAAGATCGTTTGAGGCAAAAATCTCCTTTCTTGATGCAAGAACGTTCTTTATCTTCTCCAGTATCTTCTTATCCTCTTCATCCGCCAAGTTTTGAGAAAGGAGGTACAGCCTATCAAACTTCAGTACAAAATCAATGGGATCCCCTACCCCTTCCAACACCTCCCACATACTATAATATAGCTCCTCCAATTCCTGCTTATATTTTATCCTATCCTCCGCAAGTTTTATGTTTTGCAAAACGTATCCAACCAATGAGACCCCCATAATGGCGGTTATTGCGATGATGCTTATTATTGCGCCCTTTATGTTCCCAAAAATGGAAAAGATCCCCCAGATGGAAAAGAGGTGAGTCAAAGTTAGGAAGATTGCCATAGGCCTTAAATCCCTCTTTATGTGGGTGAAGTAAAGGGTAAGAAGGAGGAAGAAAACCGCAAGGAGAATTTGAACCATTTCTGAAAATTTTAAGGAAGAATGCCAAGATCCTCCGCCCTCTTTATCCACTCCCCCACATTTGAAGAAAGGATCTCCCTCTTTATCCTCTCCATAGAACCTTTCGCCCCCAATCTTTCCAAAGCCCTCCAAAATATCAGGGATATTGGATATATGTGTTCAAGGTAGAAGTACTCGCCAAAAAGGAATTCAAAGTCCGCCACAAGTTTATCCTTGATATCATCGTAGGATAGGAGCCTTTCAACTAATTTCCTTATATACGGTTCGTACCTGAGGTCCCTGGGGTTCTCAAGTGCGGAGGTCCTCATAACATCAAACGCCATAGCCCTATACTTTAAGATTTCCTCCTCCAAATTCAAAAATCTCTCAAACTCCGCAAGGACTACCTCGTATCCCTCCTCATTATCCCTAAATTCCCTCAGAAGCTTCAGAAGTCTTTTATGCTTATCCAAATAAAATGGGGGGAGGGTTTTCCCCTCCCCCAAGGTTTTACCTAACTATCTTGTAAGTTTTCTGACCGACCTTAACGAAGTATACCCCCTTGGGTAGATCCTTGAGGCTAATATTTGAGTTCTCAACTTCGGATGAGAATACCCTCTTGCCCAGAACATCGTAGATCTCCACCTTCGCCTTCCCATCAACCTTTATACCGTCCTTTGATATGGAAACTTTAACAGACCTTGAAGCCTCGGAAATTGAGGTGAAGTTATCCGTTTGGAATAGTATGGATGTATTTGGAAGTATTGCGGATATGTTAGGTTGGGTACCCGTTATCCTGCTTCCGGTATAAGGCAATCCGATGCTACCGCTTTGATTCTCTATACCTATGGTGGCGTTGGGGGGTTGCGGAGCCGAAGTTCGTGGTATTGTATGAGAAAACTATCTTATTGTCTCCGGTTGTGGTTGAGGTTTGCTCGTAGATTATTATCTGGAATTTGGCGTTTCCTCCGCTCCCTGCGAACCTCCTCACGCTGTCAAAGAGTATCACCCACTTCCTGTTCGGCGCGCTCCCTATCACCTTGTGCCTTATGCTACCCATAACAACGTTATCGTCCCACCATATGGCAAGGATGGCATTAGGCAGGGATGTTGATGGTATTGTGCCGTTTGAAGAGTAAGATGAAGTTATACTTGGGTCAAAGGAGAGGAAACCGTTTGTTGAGATCCTCACCGTAGAACCCGCGGTATATGTTGTGCCGTAAAACTTTACGTCAAACGGTAGCGTTGTGGAAAATAGAACATCATCACCGGAACCTAAAACCACAACATCGGGATCACCAGGAACTAACACGCTGTTGAAGACTACAACACCCGGGTTAAAGTTCGTGACACTCGGCGTGGTTCCTACGGACAAAGTCCCCGTATACGCGTTCCCCATGGTTCCAGTGGAGTTTTCAAATCCTATGGAACCCGTCATAGAAGTTGTGAAGGGCGTCTTGTATATGAAGACTATTACGTTGTTCCCGTTGGGATCTGTTTCATCCAGAATTACAACCTGAAATTCCGCAACTGGAGAGCCAGCATTATAGAACTTTGCGCTATCCCAGGTTACCACGAGGGCAGAAGTGGGATCGGGCCACGAGGGCCAATACGTCCGTATATCCGGGATGAAACCGACCCAAACCCTGCTTGAAAGGTCATCCCAGAATGGGGCTATGAGGTGGTTGGGAAGGGAGGGGTTTGGAAAGGATGTATTGGAAAAATATGCCGATGTATAGGATGCTAATGCGATCCAACCGTTGGTGGAGATCGTGAAGTTTGTACCCGCGCTGTATGTTGTGTTAAAGAACGTCACGTTGAAGGGGAGGGTTTGGGTGTTGTTATACGCTTCGTCTCCGCCTATAACCCTCGTTTGGGCGGAAGTGGGGATCCACATGAGGGCGGCCAAAGTTGCATCCGCGCTATCTATGATGGGCTGGTACTGCCATGTGGGGGGATAGCCTAGGTCATACCACTCGTATGGGACCCCATCATCCTGATCGAACCACATATACCCATACCCATCAGGACCACCACTTGCTACGAGGAAAATGTACCCTACCATAGTACGAGTATTATAAGGCGGAAAACATCCTTATAATATCCATATCGGGCACCGGGGGTGCTGGGGGTTTCCCCGGCTGAGAGGACCCTTTGGGTCCAACCCTTGGAACCTGATCCGGGTAATACCGGCGTAGGGAAGGTGCCCTTCCTACGAGGTTCCAAGGTTCCCCCGAATTATATTAGAAAGAAAGGGGGGAGCTATGAAAAACGGAATTTTCAAACCTGTAAGCGAAGGTGCAATAAGTAGGGCAATATTGGAGGGGTTCTACAGGGATCTCTCCGAAGCTATAAACGCCGATGTGTTCGTGATAGGCGCGGGTCCTGCAGGGCTTGTAGCATCCTATGAACTCGCAAAGGCGAACCTGAAGGTCTTCGTCATAGAGCAGAACAACTATCTCGGTGGAGGTTTCTGGATAGGTGGATACTTTATGAACACGATTACCTTCAGGTATCCCGCGAACGAGATATTTGACGAGCTAAATATAAGGTATACCGAAGTGGAGGATGGTCTTTATGCCACTTACGGATCATTGGCTGCTTCCAAGCTCATATACTCCGCGGTGGAGGCGGGTGTTAAGTTCCTACAACTTACCTACCTTGACGATCTGATAATCAAGGATGGGAGGGTAAGTGGTGTTGTGGTAAATTGGAGTCCGGTTAGGGCGCTTCCCAGATCCATAACTTGCGTGGATCCTATAGCGTTAGAGGGGAAGTTTGTTATAGACGCTTCGGGGCATGATGCGGTTGCGGTTAGGAAGTTGGCAAACAGGGGTTTGGTTGAGGTTAAGGGACTTGGAGCTATGAACGTTAACGCGTCCGAGGATGCGGTTGTGGAATACACGAAGGAGGTTTATCCGGGGTTGGTGGTTGCGGGTATGGCGGTTGCGGAGACTTTCGGGCTTAACAGGATGGGTCCCACCTTCGGGGGAATGCTCCTTTCGGGTAAGAAGGCGGCAAAGATAGTCTTGGAATCTTTAGCTGTTAAGTTAGAGTAAAGGAAGGATAAATATGACACAACTTGAATCTGCAAAGAGGGGTATAGTTACCCCAGAAATGGAATATGTTGCGAAGGTTGAGGGATTGGATCCGAGGGTGGTTATGGAGGGGGTTGCGAGAGGGGAAATCGTAATACCAGCCAACAAGATCCACCTATCAAAGAACCTAAAAAAACTTACCGGGATCGGGAAAGGTTTAAGAACAAAGGTGAACGCAAATTTAGGGACTTCGTTTGATTACGTAAATGTAGAGGAGGAAAAGCAGAAGCTCCTCGTTGCGGTTGAGGCGGGGGCGGATACGGTTATGGATCTCTCAACGGGTGGGGACCTTAGGGCGATCAGGAAGGCCTTGATGGAGATATGCGAAGTTCCTATGGGTAGCGTTCCGGTATACGAGGCGGAATTTGAAGCCGCGAAAACAAAAGGTTCAATCTTTGACCTTGAGCCGGATGACTTCATAAAGGCGATAGAGACGCATGCAAAGGATGGTGTTGATTTTATGACGATACACGCGGGTATAACCCTTGAGGGGTTAAGGTTTATGAAGAATCAGGGAAGGACAACATGGATAGTGTCAAGGGGAGGGGGGCTTTTGGCGGCTTGGATGATGTACCATAACAGGGAGAACCCACTCCTTGAAAGGTTTGACGACATTTTAGACATATGTAGGACCTACGATGTTACAATAAGCTTGGGGGATTCCTTAAGGCCCGGGAGCATCGCCGACAGTTTTGATAGGCCGCAAATACACGAGCTTTTGGTTTTGGGAGAGCTCGTTGATAGGTGTAGGTCCGCGGGTGTGCAGGTTATGGTGGAGGGTCCGGGACATGTACCTCTGAACGAGATTCAAGCCCAGGTGATAGCCCAAAAGAAGATAACAAAAGGGGCACCTTTCTATATTTTGGGTATGCTCCCCACGGATGTTGCCGCGGGTTGGGATCACATAGCGGGGGCTATAGGCGGTGCGGTTGCAGGATGGGCAGGGGCGGATATGCTTTGTTATATAACCCCAGCGGAACACCTCGGACTTCCAACAGTTGAACACGTAAGGGAAGGGGTTATAGCCTTCAAGATAGCCGCGCACGTTGCGGATATTGCGAAGGGGATTAAGGGGGCTTGGGAGTGGGATCTGGCGATGTCAAGGGCAAGGTACGCCCTTGATTGGGAAACCCAGCTTAAGCTTGCCCTTGATCCCAAAAAAGCGAGGGAAATTTACGAACAAAGGGCATCCAAGACGGTTGCCTGTTCTATGTGTGGGCCCTTCTGTCCTATGAACCTCGTGGAAAAGTTCGTGCAGGATGCAAAGAAAGCAAGGCAGGAAGTGAGGGAGATATTAGAAAAACTCACCCTGCCTTAAAATATGTCCCTTATGTTGATAAACTACGGGAAGTGTGGAATAGGTGCTATAAGGTTGAACCTTGAGGTAATAGGCAAATGCACGAGGTGTGGAAAGGATGCGATAATTAATCTTCCTTACGCGAAACAGAAGCTTTGCAAGGATTGTTTTAAAGATTTCTTTGTAAAAAGGGTGAGGAGGGTGGTTGAGGAGTATAGGATGTTCAGGGAGGGCGAAAGGGTTGCGGTGGCGGTTTCCGGTGGCAAGGATAGCGTAGCTTTACTCCACGCATTAAAGATGGCTTTCCCAAAGCAGGAAATCTACGCCTTTTACATAAACCTTGGGATAAAGTATTATTCGGATCATCTTGAGAAGAAGGTTGAAAAGCTAGCGGAGATGGTGGGGGTCCCTTTGGAAATTTACAACCTTAAGGAAAAAGAGGGATACACAATTGACGACTTTTTTGATAACAAAATATAAAAATGAGATGTGCTCGGTTTGTGGGACGATAAAGAGGAACATTTTTACCCTTATGGCAAAGAATGTTGGGGCGGATGCAATAGCAACGGGACACAACCTTGACGACACCGTTTCCACAATGATGTCCCTGTTTTTTGCTGGGGACTTTGAAGAGATAGCAAGGTTAAAGCCCGTTTTAAAGCCCCTCCTACCCGGACAACCTAGGAAGATAAAACCCCTTATTACAACGCCCGAGATAGAGGACCTGTATTATGTTGCCTTAAATGAGCTCCCCGTTCAGGAATGCGGATGCCCGCACGGCGAATTTACACCAATAAAAGGTATGAAAAAGTGGCTTGACGAGATGGAGAAGGAACAACCAGATATAAAGTTCAGGCTACTTTCAATCTTCAGAAGAAAACTAATACCTCTTGTGGAAAAGAATATGGCAAAGGAGGTTCAGGAAATAAAAGCCTGTACGGTCTGCGGTATGCCATCATCCTCGGATATATGCGCAAAATGTAGGAGGGTTATGGAGCTAAAGGAGGTTATGGGAAGGATCTCATACGAAGAGCTTGAGGTTGATATGGAAGATATCCAAAATCTTGGGGAAAACGTTATCCTTTTGGATGTAAGGGATAGGGCGGAATACGAATCTTACACCTTAAAAGGGGCCATAAACATACCCGCGGAGGAGATAGAAAAACGCTGGAGGGAACTGGCAAAATACAAGAAAACCCACAAGGTCGTTGTTTTTTGCAATTCTGGAAGAACGAGCTATTCCGTTGCGGTTAAACTGAGAAATTTGGGGTTTAAAGCTTACAACCTTAAGGGTGGAATAATGGCAAGCATTTGACTTTAGTGGAATTGGACGGCGTTATAATATCTGGCGTATGAAAGGTTACCTTTTACGCACTTCCACGCTATGGGGTAGGGGGCTAATATTAGCCCTCTTAAGTGTGTCTCTCGTCG
>Ga0073665_160_pt2 | contig 26300 bp, 26 predicted proteins | sample YNP_Site_13_FD_93984 | JGI IMG/M metagenome (GOLD analysis project Ga0073665, IMG submission 93984) | Candidatus Caldipriscus sp. T1.2
CCGACTTATTACGAGATAAAGGACGGACAACCCGTACCTTCCGGGAGGACTATAAAGGAGGAGATAAAGAGAAGAGGGTTCCCCCTTACCGTCTTCTCCTGGCACCTTCTCCACTTTGAGGAACCCAGGTCAATAACACCAACATCCGTAATGCCCAATTATGGATTTACGGATGAGGAGAAACTCGCCCTAACCATGCTCGTTATGTCCTGGAAGAAGGTTAACTTACCAGCGGAGTACATACCGGTTAAGAAAACCACAACCCAAAACGCACAAATGGATAAATCATCAAGCGCCCAAACTGCATCAGCCGATCTCGTAAAGAGGGGTGAGGAGATCTATAATCAAAAATGTACCGCATGCCATCAAATAGAGAAAAAACTGGTTGGACCTGCCTTAAAGGGACTGTTTGAGAGGAGAAAGGAGGATTGGGTCTTGTCGATGATCCTGAATCCCGACTCCATGATCAAAAACGATCCAATAGCGAAGAAGCTTTACGAAGAATATAATGTCCCAATGGTTATTCCAGGAGGAATAACGCAAGAAGAGGCAAAGGCGGTAGTTGAGTATCTGAAAACCGCCACAAAATAACTTGAAGGTCTGCGTAATTACGGGTGCGAGCTCCGGCATAGGTTACGCAACCGCTAAGCTTTTCTCGGAGAGGGGGTATAGGGTTTACGGGATAAGTAGGAGGAGTGAGTTAAGGGCGGATGTTAGGAATTACCGAGGAGATTAAGGGGGCTATTGAAAGGGTGGTTGAAAAGGAAGGGGGATTGGACATCCTCGTTGTGAACGCGGGTATAGCGAGGGTGGGTTATGTGGAGGAATTTGAGATTTCGGACTGGTTGGAGGTGCTAAATACCAACCTAAATGGGGCGTTTTATACCGTCAAGGCGGCCTTACCCCACATAAGGGAAGGGGGGCATATAGTTTTCGTGGGTTCAATAGCGAGCAAGAGGGCCTTTCCGGGGTGGGCCGCCTACTGCGCCTCAAAATGGGGGCTTTTGGGTTTTGCAAAGTCCTTAGGTGAGGAGCTTAAAGGTAAAATAAGGGTTTCAACGGTTTTACCCGGGGCGGTTGATACGCCCTTATGGGAAGGGATAGGAGGGGATAGGAGCAGGATGTTGAAGGCTGAGGATGTCGCAAAGGTGATTTTAAACATCGTAGAAAGTGATGGGTGGATAAGGGAGGTTGAGATCCTACCTAAGGGGGGGATAATTTGAGGGTTATAGGGATACCCGCGAGGCTCCGCTCAAGTAGGCTACCCGAAAAGATGCTCAGAGAAATTGGAGGAAAACCAGTGATAAGATGGACGGTGGAAAACGCATTAAAGGTGGAAGATGCAAAAGTAATAGTTGCGACGGACGATGAAAGGATAAAAGATGCGGTGGAGGATATATGCGAGGTAAGGTTAACACCTTCCGATCTACCTTCTGGTACCGATAGATTGGCTTATGCCTTGAGGGACCTTGATGATGGGGATCTCGTGATAAACCTTCAGGGGGATGAACCCTTCGTTGATCCGGATATATTGAAAAGACTTTTCCTTCTGATGGAAAGTGAGAGTGCGGATATTTATACCTTGGCGAGGGAGGAGGATAGAAACGAGGACCCCAACAGGGTTAAGGTGGTGCTTGACTCAAGCAATTTCGCCTTATACTTTTCAAGGCTTCCGATACCTTACCGCTCCGAAAAGGTTCTAATACATATCGGAATATACGGGTACAGGAAGAAGAAACTTTTGGAATTTTCAAATCTCCCGAGGCCAAGGATTGAGGAGCTTGAGGGTCTTGAGCAACTGAGGGCGCTTTATCATGGTTGGAAAATAAGGGTTGAGGTGGTGGATTACAAGGGTATAAGTATAGATACGGAGCAGGACCTTGAGAAGGCTAAGGGAATTTATCTTAAGGGCAATTGAGGAGGATGCGCCTTTTGGTGATATAACGAGCAGAACTATATGCGGAAACAAAAAGGTTAAGGCGGTAATAATTTCAAAAGGTAATGGGATATTTTGCGGGGAGGAGGTTTTGAAAGCCTTCGCGGAAGAGTTTGGATTTGAAATATTGGGAAAAAGGGATGGGGAGGAAATAAAATTTGGGGATGAGGTTGCGAGTATATTTGGGGACTGTTATTATGTTTTAATGTGCGAGAGGACAATTTTAAATATTATTTCAAGGCTCAGCGGGATAGCGACGTTAACGAGAAAGTTCGTTGAAATCGCAAAGGATGTTCCCATATACGACACACGCAAAACTACCCCCCTTATGAGATACCTTGAGAAGTACGCGGTGAAGGTGGGTGGCGGATATAATCACAGGATGACCCTATCCGAAATCGTGATGATAAAGGATAATCATAAAAAAGTTGCGGGTGGAATAAAAGAAGCTGTTGATATGGTTAGGAAAAGTTTGAAACACGCGTATATTGAGGTTGAGGTGGAGAATTTGGAGGAATTAAGGGAAGCTTTGGAGTGTAATGTTGATTGGGTACTTTTGGATAATATGGATATTGAAAGTTTAAGGAATGCTATAGAGATGGCGAGGGGAAAGGTTAAAATTGAAATTTCGGGAGGTGTGAATTTGGAGAACTTAGAAGAGATAGCAAGTTTAAAACCCGATAGGATCTCAGTAGGGGCAATAACCAAGTCCGCAAAGCCCATAGATATGAGCTTAGAGGTGGTCGAAGTGCTGGAAACCTGACATCCTTATATTACCTTCCTATGGCAGAATTTGTGCATTTGCATGTTCATAGTGAATACAGTTTGCTGGATGGTGCGGCGAGGATAGATGACCTTATAAATAGGGCGAAGGAATTGGGTTTTAAAGCTTTGGCATTAACTGATCACGGAAATCTCTTTGGTTCCATAGAGTTTTATGTTAAGGCTAAGGAAGCTGGAATAAAGCCAATATTGGGAATGGAAGCTTACATAGTTGAAGATATTGAGAAGAAGGATAGGAATTACTACCACCTCACCATCCTTGCTATGAACGAAAGGGGTTGGAAGAACCTTATGAAGCTCTCCTCCATAGGGTATATAAAGGGGTTTTACGGGAAGCCGAGAATAGATAAGAAGCATTTGGAAGAGCATTCCGAAGGTTTAATAATCCTTTCGGGTTGCCCTTCTGGGGAAATCGCCCATTACATAATCACGGACAATTTTAAAAAAGCGGATGAAACCATAGGTTGGTTCAAGGAGGTATTTAAAGATAGGTTTTTCCTTGAGGTTCAAGATGTTGGGATGGAGGAGAACCAAAAGATAAACAACTACTTGCTTGAAGCGTCAAGGAAGTTTAACCTGAAACTTGTGGCGACAAACGATGTGCATTACATAAATAGGGAAGATAAACATTTGCAGGATATTTTAATATGCATTTCTCAGAATGCGAAGCTCTCGGATGCCAACAGATTCAGGATAGATACGGAAGAGATTTATATGAAATCCGCGGAGGAGATGTTGAAGCTTTTCAGCTGGCATCCCGATGCGGTAAGAAATACTTTGCTAGTTGCGGAGATGGTGGATCTTAACCTTGAGCTTGACCCCCAAAAGCTCAAACTCCCCCTTCCCCCAAACATATCAGATCCCTTTGAGGATTTAAAGAGGAAGGCTTATGAAGGCTTGAAAAGGAAGATGGGAGAAATTCCGGAAAATTACATAAATAGGCTTGAGTACGAGCTTGAGGTGATAAAAAATACGGGTTTTAGCGGGTACTTTTTGATAATTGAGGACATAATTAGGTTCTGTAGAGAAAATGGTATAATGGTGGGAATAGGAAGGGGATCCGCGGCGGGTTCCTTGGTCCTTTATGCCCTTGATATAACGGATGTTGATCCCATAAAGTATGGGTTGCTTTTTGAAAGGTTCCTTAACCCCGAGAGAGTGTCGCCTCCGGACGTTGATATAGACTTTGAGGATCGCAGAAGGGATGAGGTGATAGATTATATAAGGAAAACCTATGGGGAAAATTCAACCGCGCAGATAATCACCTTCAGCAAGCTTAAATCCAGGGCGGTACTGAAGGATACCGCGAGGGTTTATGGGGTGGAGTTTGAGGAGGTAAATAGGATAACCAAACTTATACCCAACATCCCATCGGATCCAATAACCTTGGCGGAAGCTTACGAAAAGGTTGAGGATTTTAAAAGGGCGGTATCCAATCCAAAATGGAAGGAGATAGTTGAGAATGCGATAAAAATAGAGAACTTTACGAGGGGTTTGAGCGTCCACGCTGCGGGTATAGTGATAACGCCCGGTGAGATAACGGATTTCGTCCCTTTGGCTGTTGTAAAGGATAAGGTTGTGACGCAGTTTGACAAAAACATCCTTGAGCTTCTTGGAATATTGAAAATAGACATCCTCGGATTAAGGACTTTAAGCGCCTTGAGCTCGGCGGAAAAGATGATAAGACAATATTACGACCCCAACTTCTCCATAAAGAACATTCCCCTTGACGATAAGAAAACCTTTGAACTTTTACAGCAGGGTAAAACCATGGGGGTTTTCCAGCTCGAAAGTCCCGCGATGAGAAAGCTTTTGGTTAGGCTTAAACCCAACCACATAAACGATATAATCGCGATAAACGCCCTTTATAGGCCCGGACCAATACAGAGCGGTATGGTGGATGAGTACATTGATAGGAAAAATGGGAAACCCGTTGATTACGATTTTGAGGAATTGAAACCCATACTTGAGGAGACTTACGGGCTTATAGTTTATCAGGAGCAGGTAATGCTGGCAGCTCAAATACTGGCGGGCTTTACGCCAGGCGAAGCGGATACCCTAAGGAAGGCCATAGGAAAGAAGAAGAAGGAGTTAATGGATGAGATGAGGGATAAGTTTATAAGCGGGGCAAAGAGTAGGGGGTACGATGAAAGGAAAATTGAAGAACTTTGGGAGAAGATAGAGAAATTTGCAAGCTATTCCTTCAACAAATCCCACTCCGTCGCTTATGCTATAACCTCCTTCTGGACCGCATACATAAAAGCGCACTATCCACTGGTCTTTTACGCCTCAACATTATCCTCCTTTAGGACATCCGGACAGCAAAAGTTCTTTGATAACGTACCGTTGTTCATACATGAAATGAGGGAGATGGGTATAAACATTGAGGCACCTGATGTGAATAAGAGCGGGGTTGAGTTTGAAATTGACGTTGAGAAAAATTCTATAATCTGGGGGCTTGGGTTTATAAAGTCTGTGGGAGATGCAACCGCGGAAGCAATCGTGGAAGAGAGAAATAAGAGGGGACCATACAGGTCCCTTGAAGATTTTATAAGGAGAACGAAGGCAAACAAGAAGACCCTTGAAGGTTTAGCCAAAGCGGGAGCCTTCAGATCCATAACAAACATGAGCAAGAAAAACCTTATAGATTACATAAACTTCGGGAAGCAAGTATCCAAAGGGGTTTCAAAGGGGTTATTTGATGTTAGGGTGGGAAATACTGAAAATGATGATTTTAAGTTCAACATGATGGCCGAGAGGGAAGCTTTAGGATTCTACATCTCCGAAAATCCATTCTATAGGTTCAAGGCTTTGAGGGATGCCCAAAACCTAAAGAAAATTGGGGACATTGAGGAGGACGAAGAGGTGGAGATAATGGGGGCTTTAACGCACTTCTCAAAAAAGAAATTTAAAAACGGGACTAAGTTTACCCTAAGGCTCGAAGATGACAGCGGATACATTGATGCCATAATCTTCATAAACGAAGATCCTATATCCTTTGAGAAAAAGCTCTCGGAAAACCTCGTCCTTTACGTTAAGGGAAAGGTACAAGCCGTTGAGGGCGAGGATGAAGATGATGAGGAGGAGACTTACCTTGAGGTAAAGGTGGATTCTCCGGAAAACATCAAAACCGTTGAGGAATTCCTTTCCATAAAACTCTCGGAGAAGCTAAATCTTGAGAGGATCTGGAACAAGTTTTTGGCTGAGAAGAATTACACTTTTAACGGCACAAGGGAAAGGGATATCAAGGAGGAGTTTGTAAGGTTCTGGATAAAAGAGATAGCGGGGGAGGAGTTTGCGGTGAAGGTACCTTACGAGTGGGGTTTGAAGGTTCTGAAGGCTTTGAGCCTTGAGGGCGCGAGGATTCTCGAGAAGAACGGGGATAATCTATCTCTTCTAGGCGCAAGGGCAATAATACTTAAGGACCTTAAACTCTGGGATGAATTTTTAAGGAGGGTTATATGATATTCCCCATTTGCTCACCCTATCATCCCATCTTTGGCGATAGGAATTGTGAGGTTTATTCCCTATATTCCTTTAGGGACGCCTTCAGGTTCTCATACGAGAGGAGAATTTTCCTACCCCAAAGCTCCGAGACCACCTTCACGGATATATACACATATAGGGCTTTTTATGGATCCTTGGATCCCCAAATTGTTGGCTTCAACTTCTCATCCAAAAACCTCGTAAGTTCCGCATATACGGAAAGGCTAATTCGCGAAAGTTATGGCTTTGGTTTTTCCGGAAGCTACAGGTGGTTTTCCGTCGATTTTTTGAAGGAAAACGAAGAAAAGGGGTACTTTCTAAACTTTTCAAACAACTTCCTTTCAATAACGGGGGGTTGGGATGGGGGTTTAAGCGCAGGTTCAAGTATTGGAAATAAAATTTTCATAAAAGGTTCTTACTACTCCTCCCTTGATACCCTTTGGGGCGTGGGCTTAGGAATTAGGGGGGAAAACTTTCTGGCTTATTTGATCGGCGGGAAGGGTATGGTGGGGGAGGTATCCTTAAAGTTATCATCCCTACAATTTCTCGGGCTTTATAACAAAACCTCAAAGTTAAACTCCATTATCCTTACCGCTAAATATGGGGAAATTCTTGGGTTTTCCTTTGTGGGGGGGAAAAGGGTATGGAGGGGAAGTTTGATAAATTCTCCCGAAATTCAAGGTAAAATCTCCATCAAAAACTCAATATTCTCCGCATATTCTGGTGGAGCTTTTATCTTTGAGGATAAGATTTATAGGATTTCGGGTGGGACAAGCTTGAAGCTTCTGAAATACAAGGATGCATTGGGAATATATCCCAAATTTGAGGTATATTACGAGGAAAATGGGAGGCTTTGGATCAACGGTGGGGCAGAGGTAGTATTTTACGAGGATCTTAAGATCGGGGCGTTTTACGAAAGTTGGGATGGGACTGGGGGGTTTAGGTTTGAGATCTTTTGGAGGCTTTGGGAATAAGTTTCAACTTTAAAATATCCGCTTACGGAGAGGTGCCCGAGCGGCCGAAGGGGCACGACTGGAAATCGTGCGTCCCCCCAAAAGGGGGACCGAGGGTTCAAATCCCTCCCTCTCCGCTTTGAAATTTGGAGTAAGGTTCTCCTACCTCCTTACCATGGAGGATGATGGATATATTGAGGATGGCTTTCTTGTGGTGGAAGATGATAAAATAATCTTCGTAGGAAAGTATAGGGAAACCCCCGAGATTCCCGTCATAGATACAAGACCCTCCATAGGCCTTCCCACCCTAATAAACACCCACACCCATACCGCTATGGTTGCTTACAGGGGCCTGGCGGACGATTTACCTTTATTTAAATGGCTTCAGGAGTACATATGGCCTGCGGAGGCTAAAACGGTAAGCGAGGAGATGGTTAGGCTCTCTTACAAGCTTGCCATAGCGGAGATGGTTAGCGGGGGTACGGGGGCTATAAACGATATGTACTTCTTTCAGGAAGTGGGAGCGGAGGTGATGGAGGAGATAGGGTTTAGGGGGCTTCTTGGTGAGGGCCTTATAGACTTCCCAACCCCATCCTTCAAGAAGGTTGAGGATGGATTAAAGAGGGTGGAAAATCAACTCAAAGCAAGGAATTTATATAAATTCGTGAGGTTTTCCGTATGCTTACACGCGCCTTATTCATGTTCTCCGGATTTGATAAAAACGGGTTATGAGCTTGCAAGGGAGTACGATGTACCCTTGCATATGCACGTCGCGGAAACATTGACGGAAGTGGAGCAGATAAAGGGAAGGTTTGGAAAGAGGCCGGTGGAATATTTAGAGAGTCTTGGGGTTTTGCACGATAAGTTCATCGCCGCACACTCAGTACACCTTGAGGAGCATGAAATGGAGATATATAGGGAGAGGGGGGTAAAGGTGGCTCACGACCCACAGAGCAATATGAAGCTAGCATCGGGGATAGCTCCGGTTGACAAATATTTGGAAAAGGGGATAACTGTGGGACTTGCCACGGATGGATGCGCATCAAACAACGACCTTGATATGTTTGAGGAAATGAGGAGTGCCGCCTTGTTACATAAAGTTAACAGGATGAACCCCGAGGTTTTGAACGCAAAAACCATCGTAAAGATGGCAACAATTTATGCGGCGAAGATTTTGGGATTTGAAGATATAATAGGTTCCCTGAAGGTTGGAAAGAAGGCGGATTTCATAGCGGTATCCTTGGAAAGCCCACACATGCAACCAATATACGACCCTTACTCCCATCTCGTTTATACTGCAAAGGCATCGGATGTTAAGTGGGTTTTCATTGATGGGAAACCATTAAAGAGGGATGGTAAATTAACTTTCATAGACGAAGAAGAAATATTGGAAATTGGTAAGAAGTTAAAGGAGATGGTTCTCAGCGCTTTGAAAGGGGAATAAAGTTCAAGGAAATACCAAGAAGAATACCCAAGAACCAAAGGGAAAAGGTGAGAATAAGGGATCTTTTATCGTAATAAACCTCAAGTTTATGAAAACCCGAAGGAACCTCAAAAGCCATAAAAGCCCAATTAGCCCTAAGGATCCTTATATCTTTTCCGTCAAGCTTTGCCTTCCAGTAAGGATATATTGGAAGGGAAAGGTAAAGGATCCCGCTTTTTTGCGATGAGTATTCAAGGACTATTTTCGTATAATCGTACTTCAATATCCTAACGGGTGAGCAAGGTTCAGGTTCTTCGTACTTACCCTTAGGTTCATCCTGTAAATAAACCGTTTTTCTAACATCAAATTCCTTCAGACCCCCGAAAAATTCCGCACTATCCTTTACAACTTCTGCCTTGAAAAAAAGGCAAGCTCTTGGCAAGTAGTCTTGCTTCTCCCTAAAACCCTCCTCCGTTATGTAAAACCTGATGTTTCCCATATCCAAAAGTTTTTCAAACCCTTCCACCCTGTTTATTAAATTTCTGTAATAGTCTAAGTAAAACTTTGAGACGAGGGGTTCGTACCCATCTACAAGCTCCAAGCCGTTTATCATTCCGGAGTTTCTCGGAAGAGCCAAACCCATATTGAACCTCGCGTTTATCCTGTAATCCCCCAACCTTCCGGATGATAAATCCGATATAAATGGGGGCTTATAATAACTTTCAACATCAATTTTTCTCTTTAGATAAGGGTTTCCAGCAAGATATAAGTCTAGGAATGTGAGGGCGGTTATTGAGTGTGGCAAAATCCCCCTCCACCCCAAAAGGGCGTAAGTCAATATTAGTAACGCCAAGAACTTTAATATTTCACCGTTGTTGTCTATTGGAGGCTTCTGCAAAATGAACGGTATAGAGAATGCAAAAATTAATAAGATTATCCTAAAGGCTGTCCATTTATCCTCGTTTTCCAGGAAAGACTTTAAGCCATAAGCTGAAAATAGAGAAACGAAGATCGGAAGAATATGTAGGGCTCTGACGGGATCCCTAAGACCCTTTATTAATCCTGTGGAGTATATCAGATTTATCAACGGGTTCTGATCACCCAAGGCAAGGAAGAAAAGTATTAAACTTGATAAGGCGAAAACCCTGATTTCAAAAATCTTCCAATTTTTAATCACTCCGTATATCCCCAAAATTAGGGCTGGAATTGAAAAGTATATGCTCATTTGCATGTAGAAGTGATAGGGTCCTCCAACATACACCGCGCCTTCCTCTATTGAGCCGTAAAACTTGGGAATTATGAGGGATACAAACTTATCAATATGATAAGAGGATTCAAGAAGGGACCTTAAATCCCATTTTATCCTTTCGCTGAAAGCGAAAAGATCCTTTACTTGGAAGTAATAAGAAAGGATAAATGGTAGCAAAGCTAGGATGTAAAGGATAAGGACTTTAAACCTCCTAACCAAAACAAGGTATAGGATTATGGGGATAAGGAGGTATAGGGGTTTTTGTGGGTGTCCGGTGTGGAAGGAAATTCCCAAGATCGTCGCGGATAACAGGGGTCTTTCATCTAAAAAGTAAAAAATTAGGGGTATGAGGGGGATAAGGTCAAAGACGTGCGGGTGGACTATGGTGGTAATGTGGTTCATGGAAAATGTATAAACTACCGACCCGAAAAGTGAAATCCCTTCATCAAACCTTTTCCTAAAAAAGAGATAAGCAAAAATTAGGGAAAGCAGGTAGTTTAGGGAAACCAATAGGTTATAGGTGTAAAGGGAGTTGTTTAGGATTCCAAAAAGGTGGCGAAGTAGAAATAGGGGATTTAGTGCGAGGTATTGGGATTCGTTTAGGAAGGGGAAGGAGGAGAAGAGGTGATGGTTAAAAAAGGGTATTTGCCCTTTCTTCAGGCTTTCCGTGAAAAAATAAAATGCGGGATAAAATTCTTCAATTGTATCGTCAAAAAGGGTTGAACCCTGAAATATGGGAAGGAAGAAGATGAACCAAAGAAGAAAAATCGCGAACAAGGGATAAAAGCGCATAGAGAATTTTAAGCTCGTAAAGATATAAGGTTTGCAAGCGATGATACGAACATAAAAATTACTGCTATATACAGAATGATGAACTTCACCTCAAGGTCGTAAAAGAAGGTTATTAAAACGAGGGTTGAGAAAAGTCCGAAGAGCTTACCAATTGGATTTGAGGAAGGGAAGGAACCCCTTTTTACTCTAAAGTACAGGGCAACCACAATGGTTAAAATTTCCCTAATTAGCAACAAAAAAAATACCCATCTGGGCAGGCCATAAAGCAAGCTCAAAACAAATGAGGCAGATAAAATCAACCCCTTATCTATGACGTGATCCAAAATTTTCCCAATATCGGAAACCGCGTTTAACCTTCTGGCTAAGAAACCATCCAAGGCATCCGAAACGAATGTTAAAAATAAGGAAAGCCAGAATAAACGGAGATCCTTATGGAGGAGGGAATTTATGAGAAACGCTCCAAAAATGACCCTACTGAGACTTATGAGGTTTGGAACCTGCTTATAAATGTTTCTTGATCTCGGAAATGAGGACATTTAACACCTCTTCCTCCGACCCAAAGATCCTACAACCCGCGGAAAAGTAATGTCCTCCACCCCCAAATTTTTGTGCGATCTCTGCGACGTTTGGCCCCCCCTCCTTGCTTCTTAAACCTACCTTCCAATAACCCCTCGGATCCCACTCCATTTTAAAGGCAACAATAACCCCTTTTACCGATAGAGGATATTCTACAAACTCCTCGCTGTGCTCCTTGTTAGTACCCGTTTCATCAAAGAACTCCCTCCTAACTATTATGTAAGCTATCTTTTCATCCACAACGGTTAGGGTTTTTAAGGCTAAAGATAAGAGCTTATAACTCTCAATGGGAACCTCCCTAAAGACCTTCTCCGCAACCCACTTGGAATTCACCCCTTTCCCCACCAAATATATAGCATCCTCGAAGGATTTTGTACCTTCCCTATTCTTGAAACCCCCAGTATCTGTTAAAAGCCCCACGTATAAGGGCAGGGCAACATCGTAATCTATGGAACTTTCATCCCAAAATCTCAAAAAGTCCAAAATTACCGATGTTGCGCTTGGATGCCCGTTTAAAAGAATGTCCTTATCCGAATACCTCTCACCCGTTAGGTGATGGTCAAACCTTATTATGGGCTTATCCGGTTTTTCAAATCCCGACCTGTTCCAATCGCTCGCATCCACCAAGATATAAATATCCGAGTCTGGTAGAAAATTCACGATTTTCTCCCATCCGTTTATAAATCTGAATATTTGCGGAACACCATCCTTTAGAACCCCAAAGGCTTCAAATCCCCTTTTCTCCAGAAAATTTACAAGCCCAAGAACGCTTCCCACCGCGTCTCCGTCGGGCCTTTCATGGGACACTACCGCTATTTTCTTGAAGTTTGATATAAACTCTACCGCCTCCTTCAAACGGGTATTATACAACCGACGCCGTTAAAATTATCACTTGAGGTTCCTTGAGGAGATAGAATGGGAAGAGCTTAAAAAAGCTGTTTATCATTCTTCTTTGGGAAACAGGGATTTCTATAAGCTTGCCTTAGTAGGGGATGCGGTTTTGAACCTTTACCTAGTTCTGAAGTTTTACGATAAGGCAAATCTCGAGGAAATCTACGCTATGATATCGGAATACAAAAGCAACAAGGCTCTATACTATGCGGTTGAAGAGCTAAATTTAAAGGAACTTTTGGTGGCAAACTCAAACCAAGTTAGCGATTACATTTACGCTTCAATGCTTGAGGCTATTACGGGGCTTATATACATAAAATTCGGTTTGGAAGGTGCTTTCAAATTTTTGGAGGAGGAAGTTTTCCCTGCCCTTGAAAGGAACAGGGGAAAGTTTAGGAACTATTGGGAGGAGCTAAGGAAGAGGGAAGGGGGGAAAATAAGGGTCTCTTTTTATGAGGAAAATGGAGAGTTTGTGGCGGAGATAAAGATAAAAGATGGCGTATTTTGGGGCAGGGGTAAAAATAAGAAGGAGGCGAGAAACGAGGCGGCAAAAAATGCTCTTTTGAACAAATGATTTGGGAGAGATACATTGAAAACCTGGGTTACATTTTTGGATAAAAGGCGGGTTGAGGATCTTGGGAAACGATCTGGATTTTAATTCCGACGGGAAGGTTGATGTTTTCCTTATGAATTCCGAATGGTATTATGGTTATCCTTACGCGCACATTTTTCTCAACAATGGTGATAGGACTTTTTCCTTTGGAACTTTCCAATTTGCGGACATAATAGACAGCTTTTGTACTGATGCGGTTTGGGTGGGGGATATAAATGGTGATGGGAACCTGGATTTCGTTATGGGGACGATGAGTAATAGGTCCCCAAGAACCTCCCTACTTCCGACTTTCATATACTTCGGATACCCGTTTAATATGGAAAATGTGGATACTATTTTCCCTTCATCAAACGAAACGCCTTACGTTGCGGATCTTAACAATGATGGTTATCTTGATATAATAACTGGGGTTTGGAGAGATTACGATTTTTCTAACCTTTTGACCTGCTCTTAGGTATATTGGGGATCCAATGAAGGTTGGAGCGATTCAAACAGGGTTTGCTTGCCCGGGGCGGGTACGCATCCCGTTTTTCCGGCGGACCTTAATAGGGACGGATTTTTGGATGTTTTCGTCGGCAATCTATACTACCAAAAACTTTGGATACGGATTTGATTCAACGTTTTTTGATGCAATATTTTTCAAGGATAGCCCCTTTGATTCCGTAGGAACCTATGGTGCCACAGTTGCGGATCTAAACAACGACGGATATTTAGACATAATAGGGTGCGCTTACGGTTATGGGGTGGTTATGTGGGGAAGCGAAATAGGTTATTCACCTTTCAACAAGCATGAATTTTTATCTTTAAGGGATTGCAGGAACGTTCAGGCTTACGATATAAACGGGGATGGGTGGATGGATGTGATTTTTGGTGAGAAGGCTCCCCTTTCCGACTGGAGGAACGGTAGGATAACGATATACTTTAACAACGGTGGAAACTTTTCCGAATCTAACAAGCTGGTAATACCTTCAAGTACGAATTACGGGATTTTGGTTATGGATTTTGATGGGGATGGGAAAAGATAGATAGCTCAAGCATATATTGGAATATTGGTCCTCCAGCATTCTTTGATACTTCAATAAAAACTAACTTTTATTCCGTTAAGGCTTCAAGAAATTTATCCGTCCAGATTTTCGGAAATATTTACGACAGAAAAAATAGGTTTTACTTTTTACTGCCCCCAAAGCCCTCGCCGATCTTTACATCCAACTTATCCCTGGTTCAGACTTTTGGGAATTTTCCTTCATGTTGTACGTTAAAAATTTACGTAAGACCTTACAGAGAAATGTGGGGGAATTTTGTTGAAGTTCCAATAACCTCGGAATTTTATAATCCTTACCTTTCCTATATGGACAGCTTCCAAATTCTCCTTGTAATTTCCACAAACTTTGCGGGTACATCAAAATTTTTAATTGATAGCATAAGAGTTGGGTTTGATGTTTCCGATAGGGAGCTTAAATTCGTGGAGAAAGGAGGAACAAGAACGGAAAGAGATAAAGTAAAAGAAACAAGAAGGGGGATCTATTTTTTCGTTGAAAGAAGGAAGGTGAAAAAAGCGATCCTTAGATGAGCATCCATATAATACCCGTTTATGATCAACAAAGACTTTCTTTTAAAGCTCCTTTCTCAAGTTGGACCGTCGGGAGATGAGGGTAGGGTTTCAAGGGTTTGGCGGGAGGAAGCGGAAAAGTTTGCAAAGAAGGTATATACGGATACACATGGAAACACTTACGCGGAGTTTGGGGATGGAAAACCCACCTTAATGTTGGCGGGGCATATAGACGAAATAGGTTTAATGGTTCAATATATCGACGATAATGGGTTTGTTTATATAAGCGGTGTTGGGGGTTGGGATCCTCAGGTTCTGGTGGGGCAGAGGGTGAGGTTCATAGGGAAGGATGGGAAGGTGGTAAAAGGTGTGATTGGGAGGAAACCTATACACATTCTAAAGCCCGAGGAGAGGGATAAGGCGGTTAAGATGGAGGAGCTATGGGTGGATTTCGGTATGACAAAGGAGGATCTTGAGAAGGTTATATCCGTTGGGGATTATGGGGTTTTGGATTGGGATGGTGAATTCCTTACAGATTTCAGGCTCGTCTCAAGGGCCCTTGACGATAGGATAGGCGCCTTTATTGTCCTTGAAGCTCTGAAATTTTATGCTCAAAATCCCGGGGAGACAAGGGTTGTAGCGGTAGCTACGGTTCAAGAGGAAATAGGGCTTAGGGGTGCAAAGACCAGTTCTTACTTTTTAAACCCGGATATCGCCATAGCGGTTGATGTGACGGTAGCTACGGATTATCCAGGCGTTGATAAAAGAACGATAGGGGATATAAAGCTCGGTGGGGGTCCGGTTTTGGCAAAGGGACCCAATATAAACCCCGTTGTTTTTGAGCTCTTGCTTGAAACCGCAAGGGAGGAGGGAATAACCGTGCAGATTGAGGCTTCCCCCAGGGGAACACCAACGGATGCGAACTTCATACAGATGGAAAGGGGAGGGATCCCTACCGCATTAATTTCCATACCTTGCAGGTATTTGCACTCACCCTCCGAGATGGTGGATATAAGGGATGTTGAAGGGGCAGTCAAGCTCATATCATCTTTTGCCAGAAAAATTTCGGGCAAAACAAAAGAGGATTTTATACCCTGGTAGAATATGAAGGCTTTAGCCAAGACAAAGGGGGGACCGGGGTTACAGCTTATAGATGCCCCGGTCCCGAAGCCCAAATTTGGTGAGGTTTTAATAAAGGTAAAATATGCCTCAATATGCGGGAGCGATGTGCATATATACAAATGGGATGAGTTTGCCCAAAGCGAGATAACAAAGTTCCCAAGGATCATAGGACACGAATCCGCAGGTGAAATAGTGGAGATAGGTGAGGGAGTTGAAGGTTTAAAGGTTGGTGATTTCGTCGGGATAGAAACTCACATAGCATGCGGAAAGTGTTATCAGTGCAGGATAGGAAAGAAGCATGTTTGTAAGAACGTAAAGATCTTGGGTTTCCATAGGGATGGAGCCTTCGCGGAATATATAACTATACCTGCGGAAAACGTTTGGAAGATACCGGAATCAATACCAAAACATTGGGTTCCCCTCATGGAGCCTATGGGGAATGCTGTGGATACCGCCCTTGCGGGTGATATAGTTGGTGCGGATGTTTTGTGGGTGGGACGGACATAGAGCGATGCGTGCATAGCAAAGCTGTTGGGGCTGGAAAAGTTATAGCAACGGACATAAACGATTTTAGGTTGAATATAGCAAAGAAAATGGGGGCGGATTACACCATAAATCCCGAGATAGAGAGCTGAGGAGCGCGGTTATGGATATAACGGGGGGAAAGGGGGTTGATGTGGTCCTTGAGATGTCCGGAAATCCCAACGCCTTAGAGAATGCCATAAACCTATTAACAAACGGTGGATGGGTTGGTTTGCTCGGACTTTACGGGAAGAACAGGATAGATTTCCCGATGAACTCCGTAATAATGAGGGGGATAACCCTTTACGGAATAACGGGAAGGAAGATGTTCTCAACTTGGGTAAAAACTACCGCCCTTCTTGAAAGTGGAAAGGTGAATCTGGAACCCCTTATTACCCACAGGATAACCCTCGATGAGTACAAGGATGGCTTTGAGGCTATAATGAACGGTTCCGCAATGAAGGTGATGTTTGAGATAGGTTAGCGGGCATATAATACCATCTTATGAAGAGGTTTTATTTTCTCCTTTTGGCGGGTTTGGCAATATACGGGTGCAAGGAAACCAAGGTTCCCCATACCTCCGTGTTCGGCGTAGGTGGATCTACGGGACCTGCTTTGAGGAGCCTTTACTCTCTCCTTCCCTCCAACATAACCCCACCGACTTTCCCTTCCTTCCTTGACAGCATAAAATACGAGACAGCTATTTTTAAGATCCTGGTGGATGGACAAGAAGATCCAAACGCGGAGGTTGTAGTGGGTTCAACCAGGTTAAGTTATTCTTCCGATAAGGGTTTGTACATGCTTGCGGATTCAAACGGAATACCCAAACCCGTAGAACTTTCCGCCGGAACGGAAATTTCCATACGTACCAACAAGTACAATGAAAGCATAAAATTCAGCCTTCCCGCCTTAAATCCTCCGGACAGCATAGCGGTTGATACCGGGATAAGGGTTGGGGATTCCATAAGGGTTTCCTGGAGTCTCGTATCCGGGGCGGATTCAATACAGGTTTTCTTCAAGCTCAACGATAAGGATCCCCACATAAAGAACTTACCCCCCACCGCAACTTATTATTACATACCTTCATCTTATGTTAGCGATACCGGAAGTGCATTTCTGATGATTAACGCACTAAAATATTTGAAAATTCAGGATGCCCTTCCCCCCTCAACCATGCTTTTGATAAAGGGCAAAGCCTATCCACTGCCCATAAGGGTAAGGTAATGCACAGCTCGGTTTATGAGAACCTTTTAAAGGGGAATTTAAGGGGACTTTTATTTTCGGGTTCTTCAAGCGAAGAATTTGCAGAGGTTGATTGGCTTGAATTTCCAAAGGGAAACGTAAAAAAGCCATTTATAGCGGTTGATGGTTCTTACAAGAGCGCAGTCAGGGATTTTGGGTTAATATACGTTATAACGGGACTTGCCCTCTATCAGAATGGGGAAATGATAAAGGATAGGGGGCTATCCTTCGTTGATATAATGGAAAAAAATATCTTCAGACAGAAACACCTGTCCGACTTCCTTTCTATGTTTATGAAGTTGGCGGAGGTAAAAAACCTTTTGAGGATTTTGAGAGACACGAATGACGATCACATCATCCTTATGGATGGCTCCTTTATAAGCGACGTAATAACCCCACAACCAACATATGAATGGGTTAGCCACTTGGGGGTTGAAAGGGAGGAATTGGAAAGGTGCGAAGAAAAACTCTCGGAGATTTCCGAAGAGATTGAAGGGAATTTTTGGAAGGAAGATTTCGCCTTTGTTTATCTTGCGGAAAACTTTTTAAAAGAAAGCCTACCCATACGAGCTTACGCGGTTATTAATCTCCTATATTACGAATACTTGCTCTCCTTAAGGAAGCTAACCGAACTCAAAAACCCTATATTTTTCATAGCCAAGGATTCCTTCTCCTCAGACTTCGTAAAAGCTTGGGGGATAAAGGAATTTTTGACGGATCAGGTGATGTTCAATACTTGTACAAGAGGGATGGCCGGTTATGCCTCTCCCATACCCGCAATCCTTGAAGAAAAAAAGAAGTATTTGCCCTCAAAGTTTACGGGAATATTGGATGTGGAAGTTTATCAGACCTTCGTTCGCTTTACGCCAGAGTCGGTTTCAACCTACAAGGTTGAGATCCTAAACGTCCCAAAGGAAGAGATAGGAATTTACCTATCCCATATCGCAAATATCTCGCCAGAAGGATATCCATTTTTGCTTGTAAAGGCTCATAAGGAAGTGGTTATAACGGAAAGGGATATAGAGAGGATTGGGGATAAGCTATATCCCTTGGCAAAATCGCCCAGATTTTACCTCAATGGATAAACCTTTCTTCATAGCCGGACCCTGCGTAATTGAAAGTGAAACTTTGGTTATGGAAACCGCGGAAAAATTAAAGGAGATTTCGGAAGATTTAAGGATAGAACTTTTCTTTAAATCTTCCTACGACAAGGCAAATAGGACATCAATAAGTGGGTTTAGGGGACCGGGTTTGGAAAGGGGTTTAGAGATCCTTGCGAAGGTTAAAGAAAGGTTTAATTTAAAAATTTTAACGGACGTTCACGATATGCACGATATACCAAAGGTTGCTGAAGTTGTTGACGTGATACAAATACCCGCCTTCCTTTCAAGACAAACGGATATGCTCGTTTTAGCGGGTAAGACGGGCAAGATAGTGAATATTAAGAAGGGGCAGTTTATGTCTCCGAATGAGGCTTTAAAGGCGATTGAGAAGGTTAAGAGTGTGGGGGGTGAGGTTTGGATAACCGAGAGGGGAACAACGTTTGGTTATAACGACCTTGTGGTTGATTTTAGGAATGCGGTTTGGTTGAGGGGTTATGGAGCAAAAGTGGTATATGATGCAACCCACTCTTTACAGAGGCCAGGGATCTCGGAGGGTTCGGGTGGTTATAGGAAATTGATAACACACTTGGCAAGGGGAGCCATTGCGGTGGGTTTTGATGGGATCTTTTCCGAGGTTCATCCGGATCCAGAAAAAGCCTTATCCGATTCAAGCACGCAAATACCCTTAAAATTTTACAAAAACTTCGTTGAGATGATCCTTGAAATTTGGGAGGCATCTAAGAAATGGTACGATTTTGAGTTTCCCGATTGACCAACCACCTCAAAAGCTCCCCCGCAAGTGGCAAATTGTCCATCATAACATGTTCAACGTTTATTCCAAGCTTTAAGGATAATACTTCTTCCGCTAAAGCTTTTGCCACTTCCAAACCCCTTCCATCCAAAATTTCCATTTTAACATTTTCCGGGATTTCCACCCTGAATCCCTCAAGAAAATTTATATCCCTCTCCCCCCTTATGGGCGCAATGCTTACGAAGATCTTGGCTGGTTTTATCCCCTCCCTCTCGCAAAGCCCATAATAACCTTCAAGGGTCCTTTTCAAGCTTTCCGTCTCAAATATTATTTGGGAAATAAAGCCGTCAAATCCCCAAACCGTTCTCTTAAAAAGCCTAAAATCCTCACCTTCCCTTGAAAATATCGCTATTCCATAAACCTCCCTAAAGTATCCCTTTGCCAATCTAAATACCCCCTCTTTCTCACCTATATTAACCAAAGCAACCTTGTCCGTAATTTTGGATATCTCCCTGAAGGTTTCCTCAAGATCTCCTTTGATTGGTGAAACAACCTTGTCAATTATCACATCCATCTTTTCATTTATTCCCTTTATGACCCTTGAGAACTCAATCGGTGAAACCTTTTCCCTCTGGGGAACCTCGGGAATGTTCATTATCCGCAAGTTGGCACTTTCTAATATTCTTACGAACTCTTCCGCCCTCTTCCTTATCCTTTCCTCATCCCATCTCAAGGGTGGGGGAACCGCGGTGAAGATGATCATATATCCTTACAAGTTTATCGGCTATCTTTTCCGGTGAGAACCTTTCCCTTATCATATCCTGTCCCCTTAATACCATCAACTTCGCATCTTCCCAATTTGAAAGGAGTTTTTCTATGGCATCCGCGATCGCCACTGGATCCTTTTCTGGGACCAATATCCCGGTTTTGCCGTCCTCAACTATATCTGGAATCCCACCCACATTGCTCGCTATAACGGGAAGTCCGAAGGATAAAGCCTCAAGAAGTACGACCCCCAACCCCTCGGTATCCCCCCTTGAATCCACTATTGAAGGTAGAACGAATATATCCGCCCTTTTGTACTCTTCCATCAGGGCTTCGGCGCTCAATTTTCCCAAGAACTTAACGGAATCCAAATCCTTTGCGGAATTTTTCAAGCTTTCCATAAGGGGACCTTCCCCCACGATTCTAAGCTCAGCTTTTATCCCCCTTTCCTTCAATATCCTCATAGCCCAGATCAGGTAAATTACCCCCTTCCTCTCCACGAGCCTCCCTACGAAAAGGATCCTCGGATTTTCCGACTTTTCTTTTGGTGGGAAAAATCCCTTAAATTCAAGGGCGGAGGAGTAGGGAAGTATTATAACGTTTTCCTCACCTAAAAGTTTTGCGGAATAACTTGATATTGCGGTCTTAACGTTCGCGGTTTTAACCAAAATTTTTAAACCTTTACCTAATATTCCTAGACTTTCCGCGAGCTTTACTTCCGCGGTATAGTAAGAATGCACCACAGGTGTCCCCTTAACCTTGAAGGGTAGGGAAAATAGGGAGAGGGGTATGGGCCAGTGAACGTGGATCACACCGTAATTTTCCTTTCCCGAGAGGATCAGGGCGTTTAAAAAACCCGATGTTATGTAGAAGGGTATTAGGAACTTTGCCCATCTGTTGAATTTCAAAAGCTCGGGGATGGCGGTTTTATATCCCAAAATTTCCCCCTTGGGGAAAAAGTAGGGAAAACGATGAACGTAAAAATTCCCAAACCTCTCACCCTCCCTTCCCAAATACCTTGGGCAGAAAAGCTCTACTTTTACCCCTTTCCTCTCAACTTCCCTTAAAATCCTCCAAAGCCAAGGCGTTAAAACTTCCGCCTCCTCCTCGCTATACGGACATGCGGTTAAGATATGTAATACCCTCACCTACTCACCTTTGGTCAATCGGTATATATTTCTTATCCAGCTCCCCCTTGTATATTGAGGATGGCCTAAAGATCCTGTTATCCTCAAGGTATTCCAAAACGTGAGCCGCCCAACCCGCTACCCTTGATATTGCGAATATGGGGGTAAACAGATCCGTGCTTATTCCAAGGGCGTTATAAACTATTCCGGAATAGAAGTCCACGTTGGGGAATATTCCCTTCTGAGCCACTTTCTTCATCATATACTCCTCCACCTTTACCGCAATCTCATAGTATTTGCTCTCTTTTGAAAGCTCCTCCGCGAACTTCTTCAATATCCTCGCCCTTGGGTCGTAAGCCTTATATACCCTGTGCCCAAATCCCATTATCTTCTTCTTCTGTGCCAAGCTTTCCTCTATGTACTTTTCCACATTATCCACCGAACCTATCTCGTCAAACATCTTTAAAACCGCTTCGTTTGCTCCCCCGTGTAAGGGTCCCTTTAGTGCTCCTATCCCCGCAACTATGGCGGAGTACATATCCGATAGCGTTGATGCGACGACCATGGAGGCAAAGGTTGAAGCGTTCATCTCGTGGTCCGCATGGAGTATTAGGGCAACATCCATAACCTTACTTTCGTACTTGGTGGGAATCTTACCCGTAAGCATATAGAGGAAGTTTTCCGCGTGAGAGAGGGAGGGATTGGGCCTTACTATGTCAAGGTTTTTCCTGACCCTGTCAAAGTATGCAACTATGGTTGGAAACTTCGCTATTAATCTTAAGGCTATCCTGAACTTCGCGTCAAGGTCGTCCCTCCTTGCATCCTCGTCGTAAGATTCAAGGAGTGATACCACGGATCTGAGGGCGCTCATAGGGTGGGTTTGAGGGGGAAGATCGTAAATAAAATCTATCACTTCTTCGGGTAGGTCCCTTGAGCTCCTCAAAGCCGCGTCAAATACCTTTAGCTCCCCCTTCGTCGGAAGCCTTCTTAGAAGTAGGGATAGTGCCACCTCTTCGTATGTGGAGTTTTCTGCCCATTCCTCTATGGGAATTCCAAGGTAATAAAGCTTACCCTCCTGACCGTCTATATATGTTAAAACGCTTTCCGCAGCTGGCACATCCTCCAAACCTTTAGAAAATGGATACTCTTTCATAGCATAGGTATTCTAAGCCTGAAACCCAAAGTGCAACCCTATAATACCCGCCTATGGATATCAAAAAGCAAAACATCATCATAACGATAATAAATATAATCCTCGCCATCATCCTAATAATCATCCTCGCAAGGCCCGGGCAGAAACCCAGGGAGATAGAGGTAAATTTGGCGACAATAGAGGATATATCCAGCCTACCTTATTGGGTAGCGTACGAGAGGGGAATTTTTGGAAATTACGGCGTAAAGTTTAAGCCGAACGAGGTAAGCAGGCCCCTTGACGAGCTTGAAAACACCATAAAGGGTAGCCTTTACGCCCTTTTCGGAATAGATTACACATATACTATCTTTAAAAATGCGGGAGATTTAAGCTTAGTGAGGGTTTTGTATTATGTGAAATCCTACGGGGATGGATTGGTGGTTAAGGATACTACGCTTAAGTTGGGAAAATTGGGCGGGAAAAGGATCGGATACAGCGAAAACACGAGGTATAACGTTTTGCTGGAGGAGGTTTTAAAGTTGGGTGGGGATACCGCGGTGGATTTCGTAGGTTTAACCCTTGAGGAGATGGAGAGCGCCCTGGACCAGGGTAGGGTGGATGCGGTTTACGCGGTGGAACCCCTTTTATCTTACCTTGAAGCTAAGGGTTATAAGGTGATAAAGAGGGAAGTGGTCTTTCCGAAGGATGTACCCATAATTCAGGGTATGGGAATAACATCAGCGGTTAATGTATCCTTGAGGAAGGACGCTATAAATAGGATAAAGGGCACCGTAAGGGACGCGGTGAAGTACTTACAGGAAAACCCCCAGGAGGCAAAGAACATACTTAAAAACCGTTTGGGACTAAACCTTAGGGAATTACCGGAGGTTGTTATCCCAACAAACCTTGATGACTTTATGAAGATGAACGAATACCTAATATCCAAAAAGCTTGTGCCATATAGCACAATAAAGGTTGAAAATATCCTTTCAGAAAAGTAGTTTTTACGCTCCCCTTTCGTCGGCCTTCATAATTTTTGGGAATTCGCCCTTTTTCTTTCCCATCCTTCCCTTTTTGGGTTTCTCCCTTTGGTTCAGGGCTTTAAGGGAAAGTCGCAATCCCTTTCTCCTCTCCTTCCTCATAGCTTTACCCTATTGGCTCTTCCACTCCCTATGGATCTACAACCTTGATGTTCCGAACAATATAAGGCCCCTTCTACTTTTGGGGGTTTTAACTATGTCCCTGATCCTTTCCGTTATTTGGGCTTTCTGGGGTTGGGCTGTTTCAAGGTTTAAAGGTTTATCTGCGGTTCTTTTCGGCTCATTTTTATTCGTATCCTTAGAGTTCATAAGGGGGGAAAATTTGGGGGATCTGTCCTACCCTTGGGCTTTGGTGGGGGAGAGCTTGGTAAATTCACCCTTTTTGAAGCTTTCCGCCCTATTTGGCGTTTATTTCTTAAGTTTTTTCGTTGTCCTTGTTGGGGGTTTAATATCCTTATGGAGTTTGAGGTATATAATTTCGGCGCTAATAATTCTCTCCTTCGGTATTCTTTGGAATTTCGTTTATAAATTACCCGAGCCTTCGGGTGAGATAAAAGTCGCGATTTTGCAACCCAACATCCTCCCGAGGTTAGATTTTGATCCCAAGGAATGGGAGGAAACTTTCAAGGCTTATAGGGAAATAACTGAAAATTTGGGGGAATTGGACCTCGTTGTAGCATCCGAATCCGCCTTTCCCGGAATACACACCCATTCTCAAAACTCCCAAAAGATAGTCTCCGAGATCTTGGAGAGAACAAAGGCTCCTATACTCTTTGGAACCGGAGGGGTTGAGAGGGATACGATCTTCAGGTACTACAATAGGGCTTTGTTGGTGGATACGAGAGGTAAAATGGTGGGGTTTTACGATAAGGTGCGTCTTGTGCCTTTCGGTGAAAACCTACCCTTTTATGAATTCTTACCCGAATTTATCAGGGAGATAGAGCTTGGGCAGGGGAATTACAGTAGGGGCAGGGGTTTTTATCCGATAAGCTACGGTAATTTGAAGATAGGGGTTATGATTTGCTACGAATCCATATTTAGCGGTATAGGGAAAAGGTTGATTGATAACGGGGCGAATGTTCTGGCGGTGATAACAAGCGATGGATGGTTTGGGAAAAGCTTGGGACCCGTTGAGCACTTTTATTTAGGGATTCCGAGGGCGGTTGAAACGGGTAGGTATCTAATAAGGTCCGCAAAGACCGGAATTTCCGCGATAATAGACCCGGAGGGTAGGGTGGTGGAAAGCTTGGAACTCTACACGAGGGGTAGCATAGTGGGGAGCGTTAAACTTTACGAGCATAAAACACCCTTCGTTTCATTTGGTTTCCTTTTCCCTTACCTCTGCCCTATCCTTTCCCTGATAATATGGATCTTAAGGAAAAGGTTTATTGGGCTTTTCTAAAACTCTTGTGCGCATTTGGTAGGCAAAACTGGTGGCCAAGGATATGGAATATTGCGAGCGTTGAGGATGAGGTGATATTGGGGGCGGTTTTGACACAAAACGTAAGCTGGAAAAATGTTGAAAGGGTTTTGGAGAATTTAAAACAGATGGGAATAAGGAGCTTGGAGGATCTCTTGAAGTTTGAAGATGAGGTTTTGGAAGAACTTTTAAAGCCCACCGCATTTGTGAAGCGAAAAATCAAAACCCTAAGGGGGATATTTGGGGTTTTAAGATCCGGAAATTTGAGTAGGGAGGAACTCTTGAAGGTTTATGGGGTTGGCGAGGAAACCGCGGACGTTATAATGCTTTATGCGTATAATTTTCCAACCTTCGTCATTGACGAATACACCATAAGGTGGTTTGTGAGGTTTTTCGGCTTTCTGCCAAAAAAGGGAGAAATCAGGGAAATTTTGCACTTTGAGGATTTATTTTACCTAAAGGAAATGCACGCTTTAATTGATGAACTTGGAAAGAGATTTTGCAAAAAGGAGCCGTTATGTGAAAATTGTCCATTAAGGTTTAAATGTTCCTTTGCGAGAAAATAAAAAAAGGGGCGGGCTTTCACCCACCCCCCAGAGGTTTTAAGGGTTTTTTTATCTGATTATCACCTTCTCCCTTATTACCTTTCCACCCGCGACAACCTCCACAAAATACACGCCCCTTGAAAGCTCAAGCTTAACCTCGTTCTTACCCTTTATGGACTTAACCATAACCCCGCTCACATTATAAACCTTCACCTCAAACTCTCCAGATCCGCTAACCTTGATACCGCCTTTGTATGGCGTTATAAGACCACTTGCAATTTGGCAGGATTCGGAGATTCCAAGCTCATTATCGTCGGATAAGGGACAGGGAGCGTTAACAGTTAAAATTGGGGCTGTAACGGTTAGAGATGGAGATCCAACTGTGGGGCTTGGAGAAGAAACGGAAGGAGAAGGTGTAGTTACCGTTGGTGAAGGTGTATTTACTGTTGGGGTTGCATTTCGAACTATTGGACACGAACCTATGTCTCCGTTCGCATCAGTCTTGATGAAGAAAACATCATAATTGCCCGCACCGAAGGAACTTGTAACGCCCGCCACTATGTATCCGCCGTCGGATGTCTGTTGAACGGAATAAGCCACATCACCAAATGTTCCCCCATAAGTTTTAGCCCAGATTATGTTCCCGTTCGCATCAGTCTTGATGAGGAAAACATCGCTATAGCCCAAACCTGTATAACCCGCCAAGATGTATCCGCCGTCGGATGTCTGTTGAACGGAAAAAGCTACTTCAGTACTTGTTCCCCCGTAAGTTTTAGCCCAGATTATGTCTCCGTTCGCATCAGTCTTGATGAGGAAAACATCAGTACCGCCCGCACCGAAGGAAGCCGTATGACCCGCCGCTATGTATCCACCATCGGATGTCTGTTGAATGGAATAAGCCACATCCTCAGCTGTTCCCCCGTAAGTTTTAGCCCATTGTACGTTTCCGTTCGCATCAGTCTTGATGAGAAAAATATCCCAATTGCCCGCACCGAAGGATTGTGTCCAACCCGCCACTATGTATCCACCGTCCGAGGTCTGTTGAACGGAATAAGCCCTTTCATGACTTGTTCCTATTCCCCCGTAAGTTTTAGCCCATTGTACGTTTCCGTTCGCATCAGTCTTGATGAGGAAAATATCATCCCAGCCCCCACCGAAGGACCCTGTCCAACCCGCCACTATGTATCCGCCGTCGGATGTTTGTTGAACGGAATGAACCACATCATCGCTTGTTCCCTCGTAGGTTTTAGCCCAGATTATGTTCCCGTTCGCATCAGTCT
>Ga0073665_123_pt5 | contig 24998 bp, 21 predicted proteins | sample YNP_Site_13_FD_93984 | JGI IMG/M metagenome (GOLD analysis project Ga0073665, IMG submission 93984) | Candidatus Caldipriscus sp. T1.2
CCTACGGAAGGCTACGCATATTGAATCCCCGTTGCGGAAGAGGGGCCTGTGGGAGTTACCCCAGTGGGTGTACTGATTCGGGGCGCTGTCTTGATACACCTCCGTGAAGAGGAAGGGGACCCAGCCCGAACCGCGTGAGGGGGACTCTGCGACGTCCACCCTCTTCAGGTCGGGTACCGCTTCCCTTAGCGATACCCTCCCCGTTATCCTATAGCTATGCACCTGTACCACAGGCGCGGTGCTTAAAATTACCCCAATCATAGCCATACCTCCTTTTATCTCCTATAAAACACCGAATCAATCTTAATACCCAACGCTCTATATTTTGGCTCATGCCTCATCCACCTAACCGCGGTATCTATCTCCGCCCTACTCCTTGCGGTATAAGTCCAAGAAGCGGGCCATGTCGGATCAAATACCCTTATCATAGAAACCGAGCCCGCCAACATACCCCTCTTATAGTTAGCCTGCGCATAAACCGCCGCCAAACCCTTCTTTTCATTTCCATCGCTCAAGCCGGAAATATTCTGAAGCCTTGATGGGAAGGAAGATATAAGGTTCCTCGTCCAGTAAGCTATAAGAGCCAGGGATGCTGCCCTCTCAAGGTTAGTACCTTCAACGTAGTAAGCATAAGCATCCGCAGCCAACGCCAACCAAGGTATAACATCAAGACCTCCCCTGGGAACCTTAAAGGCGGTTAATTTCATTTCAACGAATACGCTGTCGTTGTGCTTTAGCCAGGAATGTATGTATGGCGTATCCTGAGCCCTGCCTGCCGCCGTATTTTTGCTACTTACAAAGAGGACGGGACCTATGGTATCTATCAGAGTAAGCTTTCCACCCACCACCGCGATGAAGCTATCTACGTAAGCCAAACCATCCGTATATCCGTATATATCTTCACCCGTTATAAGCCTTTCATATCTCCCCTTCGGTTTTACCCTTATCTCATTGTACTCGGTTATCAAGTACAGGTAATCCGTGGTGTCGGATGGAAATACATTGTTTTCCCTTAAGATCTTACCCAACCTCCACTGCCCACCTATTATCAAAAGGCTCGGCGAAGTGAAGGTAATAGTATATCTGCTTACAAATTGCGCGGTTGGTGATGCGACGTAGGTACTCCCTATCGTATCCCTGTAGCTTGCATCCACATAAAGGTTTAGGTCCCAAGCTTGCGGTACAACATATGGAGAGTATATCAGGGAAAATTCGCTATGGGCCTGCGCGTAGTACCCCAAGCAAGTATATGAAAGTCCGAGACCAAGATGGGCTTCAAGGTCTGCCGGGTCTATCTCCGTGACGACGCTGTCAAAGATGGTGGAGGCGGAATCGCATTTGTTTGCCTTGTAATAATTCCAAGCCCTATCAAGCATGGATTCCTTTTCCAGGGCATTTGGTGCCTTTGAAGTGTCCCTGCAAGATATCGCTATAAACCCGATCAGGAGGATAAGGGGAATTATCCTTTTCATCTCTCACCTCCCCTTATAACTTTTACCGTTGCGAAGTTTTTACCCACCTTCACCCTCGCTATATAGACGCCCTTGGGTAAGAAGTTCAGTTCGAACTCGTAAGAGCCCGCAGGGAGATCTTTGTAAGTGATCTCCTTAACCTTCCTTCCGGACATTCCGTATATTGTAAGGTTGATATCCGAGGGTGCTGGAAGTATTACCCTTATCCTGCTTCCGTCCGCAAAAGCCTTAAAGGAGGAAGGGGTGGAGGAAGGTTTATCCTTCCCCACGTAAATTCCATATGCGGATGAGATGTAAGCGGTGATCTCTTTCCTCTCGGGATTATAATAACCCTCAACCTCCTTCCAATCAAAGCCGTTATATACGAAAACTTTATCTCCAAGATCCGCCTTAACCTTCACCTCCGCATCAACCGGTGAGGAGAAATTGAAAGTTTCACCGTTCCTAAAGACGAGTATCTCCTTTTCTCCCGCTAAAGACCTCATAAACAGGACCGAAGGATAAGCTTCAACAAGTTCCCTACCTAAGCGTATGCTCTGGATGGTACCCGTATCAACCACACCGGTTCCCAAAACGTAGTCAAACCCAGCAAAGCTCTGGAGGCGATAGATCTTGTACCTTATCGGTCCATAGTATGGGTTATCCATATAGTCCTTGAAGCTTAGATAGGTGCTGGCGCTGTAGAAGTTTGTGGCGAGCTTGTTTAGGGTTAGAACCGAGAAACCGAACCTTGCGGAATCATCCGGATAGAAAATCACCCTAACCCCCTCGCTTGCCGCATCGTAATACGCAGTAGTACTGGTCATAGCGTATACATCAACGTACCTGTTAAAGGCATAGTTGGGTTGAACCGTGAAGAAGGTCAAAGTTGGGGATTTAACCTGAGGATCCGTAGTGTCCCTGTTTCCTATAACATAACTCCCACTTGAGCCGTAGTTTATAATGAGGACGTACGTAGGCAAACTCGTGGAATACCCCCTGTTTCTTGCATCAAGGGTTAAAGAATTGTAACTCTTGGCGACGGTATCTATCAGATATACCTTCCAACCGGTTATGGTATCGCCGAACGCCCTATTCCCATCTCTACCGTCAAAGGTTATCCAAGTTCCCGAGGATACAAGATATGCGGTTGAGGAGAATAGGCTTAAGGTGGCGGATCTTAGAGAGAGGGTCGGTAAAGGTGATGTGAGGGGGGTGTTTTTAAGGAGGGGATTGGAAAAGGTTGGGAAACCACTTATGCTCTGAACATCCGTTCTTCCCGCGGAGAAAACCTTCATCACGAACTCTTCGTAAGCCTGATAGAACTTTTTACCCCTTGAGGATATGAGGTTTAATACGGAGGTTGATAAAGTCGGAAGGAACATAAAGAGAACATCCTGTTCCTTTATAGCGTTTTTAACCTCATTCTCGCTCGTAAGCTCCTCAAGGTAGGATAGCCAAAGTGTGAATTTCGCTATATCCTCACCCCTTGGCACCCTCCCGTCATAAAGTGTCGCGGTGGAGAAGAGGTAAGTTGCGTCCGTACCTACACCAAAAGAATAACTCTTATCGTTGAAAATACCGCGAGCGTAAGAGTAGAAATCATCCGGGTCAAAGTTGGCGATCATAGCCTTGTGGGCTATCCAGCTCGCCTTAGCGGTAATGTTCATATTTATGAGGTAGAGGGGATATCTGGAGGTGTCAGCCTCCGAGGGATCTGCAATGTAAGCTATGTACCTTGCGTACTGGAAAGCCAAGTATTTTCTAAGCTTAGCTATCCTATCCGGATCTGCCGTTGGGAAGTTGGAGTAATATAAATTCCATGCGGTATTTAGGTATATTATCGGCTTTCCGTTTATGTCAAGGGGATCGTAAAAGCCCAAAAGGGGGCGGATCCTAGTATCCGGGAACTGCCCATCTGCTGGATCGGAGGAATGTATCGGACCCACGAGTATTATGATCTTCTCGCTTGAGCTTACACCCATAAAGTTTTCTATTGCGTTCTTTACCCCCGCCCAGGCGCTTCTGATATCATTAATAATATCGTTCGCCTGGGAAACGCTGAGGGTATCCTGTATTCTTGGCCTGTAAGTCCTTCCCCATACGTAAAGGTTATACAGGGCAAAATACTTGGATGTATCCGAAGATACGTTTGATCTGTCAACAAACGAGATCCTCAAATATACTTGATGGTTGTCTGATATTGAGCAGGAACCTCCCAATGGTATTGCGAACTTCCCCTCCCTCATATCCGTCGTAACATCCGATGATGTTAGAACGCCGGCGACATCCCAGCAGCTTAAGTCCTTGCTCACGAGGAACTTTATAGTATCGGAAGCTTGTAATCCTGTGAGTTTGTAGGAGAATACTATGGTGTCGCCCGTTTGTGTAGCATTGAGGTTAAACCTTGAAGACGTTATGGAATACGTACCCGTGGAGGTTGAATAAGTATAAACGACCGCGGGAAACAGGACCTCACTTCCCGAGATCTCAAGCTTCCTAAGCCACTGGGGATCCGCGCTCCAACCCGTAGGGGGGAAGTCCCTAAAGTTCGCAACATCAATGATCCTGTAAGGATATAGGTTCTTTCTAAACACCAGAATGTACGCTCCGTCCGTGGAATCTATTATATCAACCGAAGTTTTGTAAATATCCCATGCGAAGGAGTACCTCATTTGGGGGAGATAGTACTCCGTAGGTGGGGCGGAAAAGCCCCATACAGGCACCAAAAACGGCAAAACAAACAACCACCTTTTCATTTTCTACCCCCTAAAATGTATAAACAAAGCCAAACCTGCTAACATCGGGCATCCTGTAATATACCGTATATGAATAGTCAAAGGAGATACCGAGGATGCTTATACCGAAACCCGCGGAGAACAGCTCGTCGTGCGTAGGGGAGACCCACCATCCACCCCTGAACTTCTTTCCCAGAGCTAAATAAACAAGGTCCCCAGCATATGAATATTTAAAGCCCACGTTGAAGGATTCCGCGTTATCGCTTGGGTGATTCACCTCAAAAAGTCCGACGAGAGAATGGTATGAGGTTTTGAATACATCAAGGGATATCCCGGCTTTAAATGTCAGGGGGAGCTTATAAGGGGAATAGGGTAAAGTGTCCGCAACTATATCCCCACCTTGATATGTATACCTTATGTAATCTCCTCTGAGTCTGGGGTCAAATCCGAAGTTCTGGACGCTCATCCCTATGTTTATCCCCCTAAATCCCGTCTCGTATAATGTTCCCACATCCATGGCGACAGCCAAGACATTCGTAAAACTCCCAAAACCCTCATACATAAGCTTGGGTGCTAAGGCAACGGAGAATTTATCCGTTAGCCTCCCTCCTATAACTCCCCCAAATACCATACCGGTATAGTTGAATGTACCGAGTTCCCTGTATCCCCCGCTCTCATCTATCTCCGTATATTTAAATCCTCCCGAATATACCCCGTGCAGGTAAAAGCCCAAAGTATATCTCTTCATAGGATGGACATATCCCACGCTCGAGACGTAGGTTTGGACCCAGTATGGGAGAAAGCCTATACCAACCGCCCTGTTGTTCGCAAATATTACGGATGCGGGATTGTTTATCATAAGTAATGGGTCGTTGGACTTGAGGACCACCGCCGCCTCACCTAAGGATGCCACCTTCGGTGAGGTATATACCGTCAATATCTTTGAACCCACAACCCCCACCTTCGCGAAGGGGTTATCGCTTTGGGACAAAATCAACAGGATCATATTCCACCTCCTACCTCAAAATCACAAACTTACCCACGTAATCGTTTCCCTTGCTATCAACAACTCGGAAGTAGTATATGCCCGGGGAAACCATCATCTTTTGGTTTGTAAGCAAGTTCCAGGAGACCGTACCCGATGATGGGGAGGTGTTGTAGAGGGTTATTATGTGATCGCCCGTTGCGGAGTATATGTCTATCCTGGCACCCGCGGGTACATTGAAGAACTTTATTTCGGGGGTCTGCCTAGTTGCGGACCACTTTGACCATCCCTTGAGCGGGTTGGGAGCTACGACTATCTTATTCTTCCAATCATCCCCACCCGGGGCACCTCCAACGAATATGGGCCTCGGGGCACCCGTCGGATACTTCAAGTAGTTATCCTTTGAACTTTCGAGGCTGGCGTTTATTGAAGGCTCCCAGTCAAATGCGGTTACCGCATAGTAGAGCGGGAAACCTTTGGGGGCAGTTTTATCTACGTAAAAGTTTTGGGTTCCCGCAAAGCTAACCTCCTCTATTTGTACATCGGGATATACATTCTGCCAGAAATTCTTAACGGAGTCCTTATAAGGTTTTGTTGCATCAATAAGAATTTTCAAGGGCTTATCCTTGAAGCTTGGACCATAAAGGGCCCTGTATATGGCGTACCCGGCGAAGTCTATATCTTTCTTTATCGGATCCGGCGTGTATTCTGGGGATTTATCCCAAATCAGAATGACGGAATCCCCTGCTGCGCTATAGGATAGAGATGGGGATGATGGGGGGACGGGAATGCGCCAGTGGGGAGCAAACTTGGGATCGCAAGGGTGGGCAGGGTCGCAATAACCCTCGGATCCCGTATAATAAGCCCTCAAAGCTTGCTCCATAGCCTGCCTCAATCCCATCTTCCAGCTTCCACCAAACCATACGTCGTCTTTACCGCCGTTTAGTCCATACCCTACCGCGCCCGCAACCACGAACCAAAGGGTATCCCCGTCCGCTATCTTATGTGGTCCGGTTGTAAGTAGGAACCTATAGTCAAACTCGTTGGCGCCCATATCGTAGGGATGAGGGGCAAATCTATAGGGCCTGGTTGCCGGGTGATCTCCCACCATATAGTCAAACCTTGCGGCGTCATCACCCGGATCGTTCTCCCAGTTCCACCACTGATGAGCCCTCGGATAGATAATCCTCATGTTATCGCTTGGATCTGTAGCCCTTGCCAAGGTTATACCGGAGCAGGAGGAAGAGATGTTTGTACCTGTAAGATCGTTTGATGTGGGCGGGGCATATATGAGCATTACCCCTATGTATCCCGGGCATAGGCCGTTATCACCAATATCGTCCCCGGGTTCCGCGGGGTTATCGCTGTCGTAAATGAAGGATGTGTTCCTTGGTATCAGATAATAGTAATAAACGGTTGTATCACCGCTTCCATCCCTCTTTTTCCTCGTAAGGGGAAAGCTATCCGGTCCCGGTATCCCTTTAGCGGAATAATATGCTCGCGTTATCGCCTTCTCCCAAGGGTCATCCCCCCAGATTATGTATCCGTCGGGTATCCCATCCGGACCGCTTATGGTGGTATCGGATAGAACAGTTAAACTATCCTCCCAACCCATCTTATAGTTTTTGGTGAAGAATATCGCGCATTCTTCCGGGGCACCATCGTAATAAACGAGGTCGTCTATGTGAGGGTTACTGTTATCCGCACCGCATACATCGGCGTCATATTGCCAACCGAGGAAGAATTCCAACGTATCGGGAGCGGGGGAAATACTTGCCTCAGATTTGTTATAAATTACACCCAGCTCGTATACGTATATCTGAGAGTAAGGGTATTGGGGCCACCCCATTATCCTCTCTATTATTTTTATGCCCAGACCGTTTGATCCGTTCCTGTATCTTGGGTTGCTTCTCCAGTCGTCGTACCTTGCCTCAACGTCCATAAAGGATTTATCGGGACCTATCCAGGCGAAACCTGTACCTAGGTTATCCGTACTCGGCGCCCATTCTTTTTGTCCGTAATCGTAATGGGTGACGTACTTTACACCGTTTACAAAGGCTGCAAGCCATATTCTACCGTCCCATAGATAATATACATTTTGACCGGGAGCGTTACCGGGCCAGGAGTATCCGGGTAGGACCGTGTTTGCATCTCCATGCTCTCCGAAGTTCGACAGCGTTGTCCAAACCTCATTCGTGGTTAAAACCTTCCAGGCATCCGCTACGGACAGAGCCCTAAAGTCCCCCGCCCTTTGGGGAAACTTGCTCTTACCCCAGAGGGGTAAGGATATTAGAAGCAATAAGGGTAATACCCTCTTCATTTTCTACCCCCTTATTTCTGTTTCCAGGTGATCTGAACCCCGTACCTCGTAAGACGTCCCCTGTTCCAAACCGTCGGGTTCTTTGAAGGTCCCTCCGGATCGCCGAAGTAGTAATAATAGTTTTGATCGGCATAATCCGTTTCGTATCTTAGGTTAAGTAGGTTGAATATATCCGCGAAGAATCTAATATCGGCACCCACCAAATTGAAGGACTTATAAGCCCTGAAGTCCAAGTTAGGCCTTGCTGGGAACCTCAAGGTATTCGTCTTCTCAAGAACGTCCCTCGCATCCCTGAAAGGAGGAGACCACGGGGTACCACTTCCATAGTTGAATATAAATGCAAACCCATAACCTTGGGTTATCTGGGAATTTATGATGGGCAGATCAAAGCTTGCAACCGCGTTTATAACTTGCCTCTCATCCCAATCCACGTACTGCTCTTGGGAGTATTCGGGGGCTATGCCGGACCAGGTTAGGACGTAAGATGAGAACTGGCTTGAGAAGCTCGCCTTTGCAAATTGGAGGGTATAAGAAAGGTTCAGGGTGAGGAGGGAAAGGAGTCCTCCTCCTCCACCGAAGGTCTTGGTTAGGTTAAATTCTATGCCCCTTACGGAACCAAAGTCCTGATTAACGAAGGTGGTATATTGCTGTCCCGTGTTCCCTATGTATATCCACTTGCTTTGGACGAGGTCTGCTATGTCCTTGTAGAAGGCGGCTATATCAAATATCAGCCATGGGGTTATTGCGGTCTTTATCCCCACCTCGTAAGATATGGTTTTTTCGGGTTTTAGTGTGGGATTACCTATCACGTTGAATGCGCCCGTCATAAGCCAGAACTGGTTTTGATATAGCCACCTCATGTTTGGAACCTGGAAGTAGTGCCCGTAAGTGAAGTAAAGGACCTGATTTTCGGATATGGGATGGGATATGCCGATCCTCGGGCTTATGTACCAGCTTGCGGGAGCCTTCTGGGGATCCTTAAGGAAGAACGTATCCCTAATTGCCCTGTTGTAAAACTTAGCGGAATCCCTCGTGAAAATGTAACTTTGCTTGGCAAGCGTAATGGATTTTAGGGGATCCTCTATGTTCTTCGGGAACCACGCGTTGGGGTCAAAGTAGTCAAACCTGAAACCGACGTTCGCTATGAAGCCCTCAAACTCCATCTTGTCCCTTATGTAATACGCGAACCTTGTCGGTGATACATCCACATAGTTCATGTATATGTTTCCACCGGAGGCGTAATCAACGCTCCTGCGGTATATGTAATACTTGTAATACTCAAAGCCCGTCTTAAATTCGTGCCCCCTAAGCCCGAAGGGATCCTGAGAGAGGAGATCTACCCTTCCGCTCCAAACGGTGTTGTTATCAACAAAATCCAGTATCCTGCTATACCAGGTGTATGGCGTAGGTGTGAATATGTTGGAAAATACGTACTTGGTTTCACAGATGGTATCTTTTTGGGAATATGGCACATAGCACCTCCTCTGGACCTTCACCGTATCAACATCCACCACATTCCCGTTCCCGTCAAAGAGCGTATCTCCCACAACTAGAAGGACGGTATCGTTAGTACCCCTTACAACGCCCAAATAGTAGTTCTGCCTCTTTGTTCCCTTTACAAAAGTCGGATAATAACCCTGGGGCACCCCTTCCCACCAGAAGGCGTTGAGCTCGATCCAACCGTTCGGATTAGCCTCGTGGATATACATTGGGTTTAAGGCGCGACCTATGAGCCTGAGCATTCCCGTATCTATTTCGGGCAAAAAGTCGTTATCCCTATCGGCAAAATCCGCTATACCGTTTTGGTTGACATCAACAAAAGAAGCGGAACGGGTCTTGGTTGAGAAATACCCCAACCTAAACTCTAAATAATTTTTAGTAGATGGGGCGTAGTTTATACCGAAGGAGTACTGCTTAGCATCCCTAACCGCATAAGGGATCCTGTTCAAGAGTAGCCTAAAGGTTGGAGGATAACCAAGGACGCTAAAGCCGGACTTGGTACCAACGGTCCCAAAGAAAAACTTCAGCTGGGGCGTAGCAAACCATGATATCTTAGCCTGATACGAACCTTGATTTGAGCCTTGGGTTGGGTAAGTCCCTTGAGAGTTGGTATAATCGTACGAGAAATAGAACCTCAGGTTGTCGTAAAAGGGAAGTAAGGGGCCACCGAACCCGATTATAGGCCTAAAGTAGTTCTCCCTCCAGGGGAAGGTATAGAAGTTCCTAACTGTATTGGGATAACCCAGATCTTTAAATAAGGGGTCTTTCTTTGAAAATTCCGCAAAGTTTCTCCTGTAGATCTCCGCCCTCGCGCTATCAAACGCCATAAGCCTACCGTAATATTCCTCACCCTTTATAAGCTCACCCGTCTCCTTGACCCTGATCTTATACTTTGAGCCACCGAACATATATTTCCTCGTGAAGTACTTCAGGTAAGGATCGCCCACATTCGTATTGAAGAATCCACCCATACCCAGGCTTGAGAAAGTTTGAAGGGAAAACTCGTACTTGTTTGAGCCCTCCTTCGTTGAGACCGCCACCACTCCCGAGGATGCGGTTCCGTACTCCGCTCCAAACCCACCTTTACTTACGCTCGCCTCCTGAATGGCGTTCAAGGGAAGGCTTATGTTCTGAACGCCAGTATAAGGGTTCACGACCTCAACCCCATCCACTACGTATGATACCTCCCCGGGACGGCCTCCCCTAACCTGGATCACACTTCCGGAAACCCTAACGCCTGAGCTTAAGGCTATTGCCTGCTCAAGGGTTGCAACTGGGATCTTGCTTATATTCTCGCCCCTTATAGTACTCTTGCTTTCTGTTGCATCTTTCCTTACAGGTGGCTCTTTCGCCTCTACGACAACCTCCTTAACGACAACACCTTCCTCCGCGAGGCGGAAATTGATCTCCGTCGTCCTGTCACTTTCAACTACGACATTCGTGATCCTCTGGGGTTTATAACCTATATAGCTAGCCTCTAGGGTATATGTTCCAGGGGTAAGCCTGAGAATAACGAAGTATCCTTTTTCATCCGCGTAAGCCCCTCCCTTTGAGGGACCTTCCACTATCCTGACCGTAGCGGCGGGTAGGGGTTCTCCCTTTTCGTTAGTTACCCTACCCACTATCTTACCATACTGGGCGAACAAGGGAACCGCCCAGATTGCGGAGAAAATGAGCAATAATCTCTTCATTTTCATACCTCCATCCGTATATTATAAGGGTGTCAAACCCCTCATTTCGTCAGCTTGAACACAAAGGGTATCCGAACTATAGCCTTAACTGGTTTATCCTTTAGCCTTGCGGGTTTAAACTTAATCTTTTTTACCGCATTAAGAGCTACTTCGTTGAATATTGGATTGCCACTGTAGAGTATAGAAGCCTCAATAACATCTCCATTTTCATCTACAACCGCAGCTACTATGACCTTACCCTCAAGCCCAGCTTTCCTTGCCTCCTCAGGATACTCTGGCTGTACTTGAACTATCGGTTGGGGTGATTCGTCAACCTCGTAAACCTCAAATACAGTTTGTGTGGGTGCAGGTGGAGGAGGTGAGAACTCATCAAAGCTCACGGTTTCCCTTATTTGGATCGTATCCGCCTGTTGCGTTTTGGGTTTATTAGATTTAAGGGCGCACCCACTAACGAAGGGAAACAAAATGAGCAATAATATTTTTATACCCAATGTCAAACCCCTCATTTCGTCAGCTTGAACACAAAGGGTATCAAACCTTCACCTTAACCGCTATATCCTTTGCTTTGCGGGTTTAAACTTCATCTTCTTTGCCGCCTCAAGGGCTGCCTCGTTAAATATAGAGTTGGTACTGCTGTGTATGGAAGCTGAATGACGTTTCCATTTTCATCCACAACCGCCGCTACTATGACCCTACCCTCCAGCCCTGCTTTTCTTGCCACCTCCGGATACTCTGGCTGTACTTGAACTATCGGTTGGGGTGGTTCGTCAACCTCGTAAACCTCAAATACAGTTTGTGTGGGTGCAGGTGGAGGAGGTGAGAACTCATCAAAGCTCACGGTTTCCCTTATTTGGATCGTATCCGCGGTTTCTTCAGTGGTTTCTATTATTTCTTCGGGTAGGGATATTTGGAGTTTTGGTGGGGGAGGGGGTGGTTCCTCAAGCTGGGCTTGTATGTTTATCTCCTCCCCCATAACTTCCTGCTGTGCTTTGGGTTTATAGGCTTCAACGGCGCACCCCCTACCGAAGAGGAACAATAGGATAAAGAATATTAGTGACACCGTGAATGCGAGATTCAGATCCCTTGGGTATTCCTCTTCGAGGGCATTCTGCGCCCTCATTCTTTCAAGGAGCTTTATGGACATTACCCTCCCCTCCTTGCGGAGAATACCACCCGTAGGGCGTTTGCCTCCCTAAGCGCCTCCATCACCTCGTGAACGTACTTATAGGGAACATCCTTGTCCGCCTTTATGGAGGTTATAAGGGCTGGGTTCTCCGCTACCTTTGTTCTGAATATTAAAGCTACCCTCTTGGGCGATACTATATTGTCGTCAACGCTCACCTTTCCATCCTTTGAGATCCATATATAAGCAAGGTCCCTCTGTTTTAGGATCCTCTCGGTGGTTTTAGCGTAAGGGAGCTGTACAGGCAAACCCTTAGCTTTCCTGAAAACCGTTACGGTCATAAAGAAGATAATAAGGAGAAAGGCTATATCTGACATGGAGGCGGTAGGTATCAAAGCCTTAGGGGTTATCCTCCTTTTTATTCTCAACCCCCACCTCCTATTATACCTAAACTTACCTTTTTGCCTCCCGCGGCCTTTACGGCGTCAAAGGCCCTTATCATATAGTCGTAAGGGGCATCTCCATGTGTCCTTATAATTATTATTAGGTTTGGATTCTTTTCCAGCCTGAGCTTCACTTCCCTCTCCAAATTCTCCCACCTTGCCTCCTCATCGTTTAGGAACAGTTCCCCCTTATCGTTTATGGATATCTTAAGGAGATTTTCGCTTTTTATCTTGACCTCTTGAGGTTGATCCTTCTTTTCCGGTAGGACGAACTTTAAACCCCTTTCCCTGGCAAAGTTCGTGGTCGTCATGAAGAAAATTATTAATAGGAAAGCGATATCCGCCATAGAGGCAGTTGGGATCTCCGCCTCTTCCTCCAGCCGAACTTTCTTAAATATCGCCATATTACATTTCCCTTATCACCCCACTCTCAAGCAGGTATTCCAAGAGATAGTTTGATGCCTCCTCCATCTTCTTTTGGAAGCTGTTTATTCTACTCATAAAGACGCTGTAGAGTAGGGAAAACGGAGCTGCAACGATCAGACCGAAAGCGGTCGTTAATAAAGCCTCCGAAATACCTGCGGAAACTACAGTAGGCTCCACTTCTCCAGCCTTTGCTATAGCGTCAAAAGCCCTTATCATACCCGTTACGGTTCCCATGAAACCCAGTATGGGAGCAAGGGTCACCGCCGCGGATATGTATATCATACCTTGATCCAGGAAGGCGAGCTCCTTTGACGCCCTCCTCTCCATAGCCTCTTCCACTACCACCTTTGATTTGCCCGCCTTTTCAAGTCCCGCGGCTAGAACGTTGGCAACTGGGTTTTTCTGCTTGTTTAGGTAATCTATCGCCTCCTTTACTCCCTTTTCCTCTATGATCTTTATCGTGTTTTCAACGATCTTTACGGGGTTCACCCTAAGCTTTATGAAGAGGGAATATATCCTTTCAAGGGAGATGGCAAGGGCTATAAGGGCTACCGCGAGGATACCCCACATTACGCCTCCACCGCGCTGAAAATAATCAAGAAGGGTCTCGACCATATCGGATATTATAAGGGGGTAATTTGTATATTAGGGGGAGGATTAAAGTTGAGTATAATAGCCCAAAGATCATACCACCCATGAGGGCAACTGCCACAGGTTGTCTATACTCAAAACCCTCGCTTTTCAAGAATATTAGGGGTAAGAGCCCTATCAGGGAAGTTATGTTGGTTATAAATATGGGTCTGAGCCTTATTTTCGCAGCCTCCAGAATACCTACCCTTTTTGCCAAGTTGAGCATAACTATCCCGTTATTTACCACAACACCAAAGGATATCAAAATTCCCAGAAGGGAAACTATAGAAAGTGTCACGTTAAAAATATAAAGGAATAGAACGGAGCCCGAAAGGGAAAATATGGTGCTGAGAAAAATATAGTATGGTTCCCTTAAGGATTCAAATTGCAAAACCATAACGGAGAAGATTAAAATTAGCGCAAGAATTCCAGCCAGGGTAAGTTGCTTTAACATTTCAAATAGTTCGTATATCTCGCCCGAAAGGGTGTACCCAAAGCCCTTTGGAAGCCTATAGCCCTTTAGGATATTCTGAATTTCAAGAGCTATCCTTAGAAGGTTTGGTGAAGTTCTATCCGCGGATACGGTTATAGATGGTAGTCCGTTGTATCCAGTCATAACGGAAGGTACCTTCAGGGTTTCCGCCTTTAAGAAATCCCCCGCATAAAACCTTATTTTTCCAGATATCGGGAGATAATTTATATCTCCATCGTATATTAGCTTTACGGGTAAATTCCCTACCTCAAGGGCGGAAATATCTGACTTTAAGATAAATATATCCTTTTCTATTTCCGACATAGGAAGGGATGAAAGCTTGGCGAGCTCGTCAAACTTGTAAAGTACCACATCCTTTTTCGGGGGAAGCTCAACTACCACGTTTGTCAAACCCTTAACTTTTTTAAGATCTTCGGCGAATCTCCTTGCTATATTTTCCAAGATCTCCCTATCATCCCCCCAAAAGGTTATATAAACCGATTTCCCCTTTAAACCAAACAAAGTGATCCTCTCAACGGGAAGAAAACGAACTTTTGCACCCGGAAATTCCGGGAGATTTTCCCTTATTATCTCTTCAATCTCCCACTGAGCCCTTTTCCTCTTTGTTCTCTCTTTTAACCTTATAAAGGCTTGGCCCTTATAGGTTTCCGTTATCCCACCTCCATATGCAACTATTCCTTTTGGGACATCCTTTGGAGCACTGACGAAAACCGCGTAGTTTTCTATCTCGGGGATCTTTGATAATAGGTTGCTTACGTTTCTCATATAAAGGGCGGTCTTTTCAAATGGGGTATTTGATGGGAGTTCTATGTCCAAAAATATAAAATTCGTATCAAGGCTCGGGATGAACTCTCCCCCTATCTTGAAGAGCAAAGTTAAGGGCAAAAGTAAAAGAACAAAGATGGGGAGGTGAAGTTTCCTTTTTTTAAGAAAAACCAATAGTTTTTTGTAATTTTCTCCAAACGCGAACGCTGAACCCCTCACACCCGCCAGAATGTACTGGGCATAGGCTGGGGTTATCATCGTAGAGATCAATATGGTAGATGCAAGGGATGAAACAAAGGCTATTGCGACGTTCCTTGATATTTCCCCTATTGAACCCGAGAGATATACGACCGGGGCAAATACTATAATACTGGTTATTGTCGAAGAAATTATCGGAACTATTACCTCCTTTGTCGCCTCCTTTGATGCGGTTCTTGGATCGTAGCCCGAGGATACGTACCTAAATATGTTTTCGCTTACTACTACCGCGTTATCCACGAGCATACCCACCGCAAGGGCTATACCCGCCAATGTCATAGCGTTTAAACCATATCCGGCGAAATCCATAATAATGAGAGCTATAGAGAGGGATAGGGGCACAGATAAGGCTATTATTAGGGACAATCTTATGCTTTTCGTGAATAATATTACAACAATTATAGCCAAAATCCCACCTATTATGGCGGAGTTTATCGCCTCCTTAATCACCTTTTCTATTATGAAACCCTGATCCATCGCTATCCAAAACTTTAACCTCCCATCCCTCCTTATTTCCTCAAGGATCTTTTTAAGGCTCTTTGAAACCTCATAAGCGTTTGCATCCGAAGTTTTAAAAACCGGGGAAACCATAACGGGAAAACCGTTGTTCAACTGTAGAACCTCGTAATTTTCCCTTTCTACCTTTACTTCGGCAACTTCGTATAAAAATACCCCTCTATTTCCCCTCGCGCCTACTATAGTGTTTTCTATATCCCTGAGATCAACCTTCCCACTTCCCAAAACCTCCGATTTTTCTAAAGGGAAAGAAAACCTCTTTTCATAAAGGGCTCCAAAAATTTGGGTGGGCCTTATACCAAAGAATGCCAATTTTTCCGGATAAACCCTTATGGAGATCACATTCTCATAAGTTTTCAATAGGGGAACGAGGGCTACACCCTGAAGGGTGGATACCCTATCCACCCATAGGCTTTTTACGAGTTCATCTTCCGAGAAGGTAACCGTCATAACGGGGAACACGGAGGGATCAAAGGGTATGATGGATGGGGGGAGGGTTCCTTCGGGGAGCTTAACACTCCTTATCTTATCCGTCATATCCACAAAGGCTTTTGATAGGTTGGTATTAGGGTTGAAATGGACGGTTATTTGCGAGTACTCGTCAATGCTCCTTGAATATATTTCCCTTACACCGCTCAAATTTTTTAGAACCTTTTCCAGAGGTTTTGTTACGTTTGTTTCAACCTCGTAAACCGATGCTCCGGGATATGCGGTTATTACAGTAAATGTGGGGAGGGATATTCTTGGGAAAAGCTCAAATTTTAGCCTTCTAATGGAATAAATGCTCGTTGAGATCAGGGCAAAAAACAAAACTCCAACGCTTACTGGATGTTCCACCGCCCAATCAATAAGCCTTTTCAAGCTTAAAATTTATGGATGAAAATATCGCATATAGCCATCGTGGTAAAACCCGAGGATTATGAACAAACCCTTGATAAGTTCAAGAAGATCCTAAAAACAAACTTTTACGAGAAGGTTTTGGAAGATCAGAAGATAAAAACCGCGATTTTTAGGATAGAGAACTCCTCCGTAGAGATAATAACTCCCATAGAAAAGGGTTCAACGGTTGGTAAATTTTTAGAAAAGAGGGGAGGGGGCTTGCACCATATAGCCTTGCAGGTTGATGAGGTGAGGGGGGAGGTTGAGAGGTTGAAGAATGAGGGTTTTGTATTTGCGGTGGAGGATATGGAGGGGGTGAGGGGAAAGGTAGCCTTCATTCATCCAAAGTACGCGGGAGGGGTTTTGATAGAGCTGGTGGAGGAGGAATATTGAGGCGGATTTTATTAATTTTCCTTTTGCTTTCCTGTAAATACAAATTACCTGAAAGTAGGGTTGGGGATTACGTTTGGTTTGGGGAAATCTGGACGGATACCTTGGATACCTCAATTGTTTATTTTGATACGGTTTATTCTGGTTCGGATAAGCTCGGATACGGTATGAGAGGGGGTGTGGTATGGTTCGTGGTTGGAGATACTTCCGATACCGCATGCTCAAGGGACTTTAGGGATAGCAAGGTTTATCAGTTCAAACAAAGTGAGGAGTTTGATAAACAATACAGATACACCTTCTTCAACTGGGACGATAGCATCAACGATAGGGTATTTAAGGAGGGAAGGGTATATAAATTTTGCGCCGCGAATTTAATAAACGGGGTGGCAAGGGAAACTTTAAAGCTAAATGGGGTATTCCCATCAAAACCTAGATTTAGCTTAATCCGAGACACTCTCTATTTCCCAAATTCCGACACCTTTCGGATAGACCAACTACCAGATACTTTGTATGTTGGGAGAACATACACCATAGTGTGGGATAGAGGGTACAGGGCGAACTACTATATGGTAAGGCTGGTAGGAAGGGATACCTCGGCGGGATACTATTACTGTTATAAGGAGATCCTTGATACCACACCTAAGGTTTCGTTTAGGATCCCGGAAAGCTCTGTTGATTGTTATTACGATGTGGGACCGATAAATTTGGAGGTTGTGAATGTGAATAGGGTCATATTCGATTGGGGTTATGCCTTCGGTGAGTTCAGGTTCATGAGTAGGATAACAAAAAAGGTTCTGGTAAGGCCTTAAAATATCCACAATGTTCCCTTTCGCGGGTTTTAACCTTTTCCCATCCCTAAATCTAATAACAGGCTTTTTTAATCCAAAACCCGGTGCCTTCTTTCAGTACAACACGGAAAGGATAAACACATTCTTTTACTTAAACTCTTCCCAGAGGTTTTACGCTGTAAATTTCAAAATTTATCAGGGATTAATTGGTTTGGGGGTGGATAATTTAGACCCGTTTTTGGGTTTGGGGGGATACTCGGAAAACTTCTGGATATTTTCCGCGGTAAGCACAAAAGGGTTTTATCTAAACGGGAATTTAAGATATAAAAGTTTTCTTGGGGGGATGGGTTTCTCCTTCGGAAAGAACTCAGATTATTACCTTAAACTTGCTGTGGGGTATTCCTTTAAGGGTCTTGATTTGGGTTTAACCTTTGATACCCTTCCGGGTACCTTTCTTGGATACAGGTGGAGAAACCTTTATATTTTTTCCCATTTGGGGTTTTCGGAGAGCCCAAAATTTGAATTAACACTATCCTTAATACTGAAACCGGAAAATAAGGGGGATACGGTTAGAATAGAGGTGCCAATTTACATTCAGGTACCTGTGATAGTGAGGGATACGGTTTATGTTGGGGGTAGAAGAGTAGAGGCTGTAAGGAAGGAAAGCGATACATTACGAACTCCTAAAGCGGATCCAAGGGTGGTTGAAAACCTTTATTTAAAGGGGCTTGAGGCATATCAAAAGGGGAATTATGCGGAAGCTCTCTTCTTTTTCCAAGAGGTCCTAAAGCTTGATCCCAAAAACGAGAAGGCGCTTAAAGCGGTGGAAAGGATAAGGAAGATCTTGGAGGAGAGGTGAGGATCCTGATAGACCCTGGGCATGGGGGGGAAAGCTTAGGAACCACGAAGGGTAGATTTCCAGAAAAGGATATAAATCTGAAATTAGCCCTAATTTTATACGAAAACCTGAAGGGAAACTTTGAGGTATCTCTAACCAGGCACAACGATATTTATCTTTCCCTGAAAGATAGGTTAAAAATCGTAGATAAGCTTAAGCCCGAAATTTTCTTAAGTTTGCACCACAATGCGAGCGAGGAAGAAACGCCGTTTTATTCGGAGATATATACATCTTGGACAACGGTATCACCCTCTTACGATCTTGCTTACGAGATCATAGGAGAGCTCTTGAGGAGGTTCCCCAATAGGGAATTCAGAGTTTTACCATCAAAATTCACGGTTTTGAAGGGGAAGGCGAAAATAAAGCTCCTTACCGAACTATTTTTTGCGGAAGAGGTGGATGAAAATTTGATAATTGAGGAGGCTGAAATTTTAAAAAATGCAATATTTGAAATTTCTAAGAAAACCTTCGCAAAGGATAGGGATATATATAGGTCCTTCGGGAAGTATTCGCAACCGAGGGGGTACTTGACGACGAATTTCGGTAAGGTGATAAAAAACCCTAAAAAGGGAGATTGGGCGGTGGTTTTGGGGGACGGAAGGCTATTTTGGGATGCGGTGGAAATAATTAACAGGATAGGGGGGAGGCTTTACCACTTTGGTATGAGCGTCCAACCTTCCCAGTTTCACACCGCAATGAAAATTTCAAGGACAAATTATAAAAAAATAATATTTCTAAGATACGGGGAGCCTTACGTGAGGTTTTACCATACGAGTGCGGAGAGCGGAAGGTTTGCGGAGGATCTCGCAAGGGCATTAAATTATCCACTGGGTTTCTCAAGTAGTTTTATATGCATACATCCAGATGGAATCAGGGTTGAGCTGATATCTAAAGTTTTGGATGAAAAAGTAGCGGATATTTTGGCAGGTTTATAATAACACCTTATGATTCAGAACCCGAGCGATGAGGTAATAAAGGAGCTTTTTTTGAAATACAGGAATATAGCGGTTGTGGGGTTTTCAAAGGATCCGAACAAACCTGCCCACAAGGTCCCAAGGTTCTTTATAGGAAAGAGGTACGATATAATCCCGGTAAATCCGACGGTTGATGAGATTTTGGGTAGGAAGGCTTATAAAACCGTAAGCGAGATACCCGAACCGATAGATTGGGTGGATGTTTTCAGGCCAAGTGAGGCTATACCCGAGGTGGTTAAAGATGTTTTGAAAAGGATTGAGGAGAGGGGGGATGTTAAAGTTTTTTGGCTACAGGAGGGGATAAAGAACGATGAGGCGGTAAAACCCCTTTTGGATCGTGGCATAATAGTGGTTCAGGATAGGTGTATGTATAAGGAATATATGAGGTTAATAGAGGGTGTTAAAGTTTGAGGATAGAAAGGATGCAGCTTTAAAGCTTTGCGAGAGGTTGAAGGAAGAAGGTATTTCGGGTGATCTGATAGTTGGGATATTAAGGGGTGGGAGTTATATGGCGAAGATTGTGGGGGAGTGCTTGGGTATGGCATGGGGGGTGTTGCCCGTAAAGAAGATATCTCCCCCGGAATCGCCGGAATCGGGATTTGGTGCGGTGGCATATGATGGTACAAACGTCTACGATGAGGAATATGCTCGGCTACTGGGCCTTGACGAGGAGGAAATTAAAGAAATATTAAAAGTTAAGGTTTCTGAAGCTAAGGTTTTGTACGAAAAATACAAAAACTTTATTCCCGAAGATTTTTGGGGGAAAAAAGTTATCCTGATTGATGATGGTATGGCAACGGGATATACGGTAATAGCGGGGGCGAAGTTCGTAAGGGAGAGAAAACCGAAGGGTTTGATCCTTGCAATACCCGTCTGTTCGGAATTTGCTTATAACTTGGTAAAGGAATTCTTTGATAAGATTATATGTTTGGAGGTAGTAAGGAGCATATTTTTTGCGGTTGGAATGTTTTACGAAGATTTTAGACAGATCTCGGATGAAGAGCTGATTGAGTTTTTAACCAATCATTAACGATAAAAAACTCCTCTTTTCAACCCCTCTTTCCCCCTTAAAATATTCGGTTATGAAAAGGGGAATTTTTGCGCTTTTGCTTGCATCCTTGCTTTTTGGAAGCTGTGCGACGATAGTTTACGAAGCTCCCGCCAATAAGAACCTCAAGATGGCCACCCAGGTGGAAGTACCACCCATAAAGATAAAGAAAAAAGTTTGGTACATCCTTTGGGGTCTGGTTCCCATATCCTCAAACTCCACGGCGGATATGGTAGGGCTTTGCAATGAAATGGTTAAGGTCAAAAGCTACTATGGGATAGACGATTTACTCATAAATACGGTATCCGAATGGTTAATTTTGGGTTTCGTACAGACCATGACCGTAGAGATACAATGCAAGTGAAGTTCCTATATATTTAGAGCCTCCTTGCAGAGTAAGGGGATAGAGTCGTTTGGTATAGAGTCTTTGGGGTTTAGCGCCCTTATGGACATCTCCCTTAATTTTTTCCTATCAATATCCCAATTCACATCCGAGTACAGATGTTTAAGACCCTTTAGCTTTTCTAAGGGGATATATCCGAAGTTTTCCCATATTGTATCCTTTTCTATCGCCCTGCCTAGAATGTTTATAAACCTTTTCGCGAGTCTCAAATCCGCATCCCTAAAAACCACAAAATCTGGACCTGAAAGGAAATAGACCTCTTCACCTTTAGAGTTTATTAGAGGAACGAACTTTAAGCGTATCCCTTCCCTTTCAATGTAGGGTTTGTAAGCGCTTGTCCCCACTATAGAGACGATCTTGTAAGTTACCATATCATTTTGCGCGATCCTAGGGTTTGGGTATATCCTAACATATCCCTTTCGCGAAAGCCCCTTCAGGAATTCGTAGGAAGAGATACAAGCATTCAAAGTATCCTTACCCTCCGATAGGAATACAAAGATCAAGCCAGTATAGAAGGTTGCGGAGGGATATACACCCAAGACTATGTAATCACTTTGAAGATTTAGAAGGTCTTGAATCTTAAACCTCGTTGGAAAGCCCACCTGTTTTGCCAATTCCTCGCTTACATAAAAACCCAAGAGGCTCTTAAACATAGGGTAGCAATATCTTCCACAGTAATTTGGTAATTCCTCCTTTTCCACAAATTCCATCAATTTCCCGGATTTTATGAGGTTTTTTAAAGTTTGCGGATAAACCAAGGCTAAATCTGGCTGGCGCACTCTTAAAGACTCATCCATTTCTTCCTGTGAAGAAAAGCTTTTCAAAACTATCCCAAATCCGAAATTCTTCCAAACTTTGTTTATAACCCTTTTGAAGTGATAATCGTGAATTTCCCCGAGGGAATACCAAACCTCAACGTCAACTTTACCGCAAGAAATTAAAAGAAACAGTGTTATTAAAAGTTTGCGCATTGGTTATTTTAAGGTCGCCTGGAAAGAGACGCTTTATGATTTCCGATGCTATGGGTGCCGCCTTCGCGCTTCCAGCCCCCGCGTTTTCAACCACCACCGCGATGGCGATTTGCGGATCTTCGTAAGGCGCAAAGGCTATGAAGAGGGAATGGTCCTCACCATGGGGATTTTGAGCGGTTCCCGTCTTTCCCCCAAATTTTAACCATGGGATCTTTGAGTTTTGAGCTGTTCCCTCCTCAATTACCTTCAGCATACCCCTTTTAACCGCATCGTAAGCCCAATCCGGGGCATACAGCCGTAAGGTTTCGGGCTTTTCATATTCGGAGAATCTTGGCAATACAACCCAACCCTTGTTTCCGACAAGCCCCGCAAGGACCGCAAGGAAAACAGGGGTTGTTAATATTTCCCCCTGTCCTATGGCAAGGTTTAGGGCAGTTCCTAGGTAAATTGCCCTAACTGGTATCCTTGAGGGAACCTCCTCCTTCAAATTCGTAAATTTTCTACCAAACAAACCCGTACCCTTAAGGGAATTTAAAATTTCTTCCGCTCCATACTTTCCACCGATGTTGTAAAAATACACGTTACAAGATTGTGCTATCGCCTTCTCAAGTTTGGTATATCCGTGAATGCTCCAACACCTAAAAACCCTTCTACCTAAGTATATTGCTCCCTTACAACTTACCGCGAAGTTCGTATCTATTATCCCGTCCCTTAAAGCCAGAAGTGCAATTAGGGGTTTTAGGGTGGAGCCTGGAGGATAAAGTCCGCTTAGCGCCCTGTTTAACAAGGGAGAAAGGGTGGGATCGTTTGTGTCGAGGGGGGAGGGTTTTGAATAGGATAGATATACGAAACCGTTTTGAGGATTGAAGGCAAAAATTGCCCCCCTTTCATCCTTAAACAAACTATCCGCCAAGAGATATAGGTCGTATCTGAGGGAAACGGTTATATCGCTCGGCATAACGTTTATGTAAATTTCGGGTTCGGACAAAACCCTACCCAAGGCGTCGCTCTCAAACACCACGTTCCCTATCTTCCCCCCTATTACGTTGTCATAAAACGCCTCCAAACCCCCAAGCCCAACGCCATCCGCAGAGACGCTACCTATTATGTGCCAGCATTCCTTACAAACGAGCTTCCTTTTAACTTTCGGGATAAATAGAAGGGTCCTAAACCTATATTTATTCCGCATAAGTAGGTATACGTCCTCCTCGGAGAGCCCTATTATCTCCGAAAAGCCCATGTACCTATATTCCCTGAACTTTATGGGTTTTCCTAGGAGTTTTTCCATCCTTTCCCTCTCCCGCAAATATTCATTCCCCTTTGTCATTAGCTGAATTACGGAATAACCGACCTCAATATCCGTCAGGTATTTTCCACTCGGATCCACAAACCTACCCCTCACCTTCCCCATGCTTACCACCCTACGGTAGTTTTCAACATCCTTTCCCCTTAGAGATGTATCGGTTATCCTATCGTAAAAGGTTAGAAATGCAAAGGCAAACCCCAAAGCATACAAAACGATAAATAAATAAGATTTCAGGCTCACCTCTCAACCGAAACGAACTTTATCGTTGTCCTCCTTCCCATACTCTCCAAGCCAATAAGGTAAAATCCGGGTGCAAGGTCATTTTTAAAGGAGCAACCCTTCTCCCTCTTAACTTCAAATCCTGAAAGGGTAAAGATCTTTAATGTGGAATTTGGGGGGCAGTTTAGGATCTTCACCTCCTTTCCTTTAAGGGCGGGGTTTGGATAAACTTTAACGTTCTCCCACCAACCTGCGAGGACGGAGCTGTCACTAAATATTCCAATACCCTTTTCCGTGGCAACGAATATCCTACCGTTTTTTAGATCGGACAATAGGGAGAACCTTATAGGATATAAAACCGAAGGGGAAAGGGATATTCCGGGAATAGGGGAGTTTTCGGGGGAGTATATCTTTAAGGAATTCCCTTTAAGTTTAGCAAGTCCCATACTTCCCGAAGCCCAAATGGATCCATCCAAACCCACCCACAAACCCGTTATTATATTTCCAGCCAAAACTTTACCCAAGTATCCCAAGGACCTCAAAGAATACATCTCCACACCATCGTCCGTCCCAAAAAGCAAAGTATCCCCGTAATTGTAAATCACGTTTGCCTTGACGTTTATACTGGCGTATTGGTTTAAATTTGGGGAGTAAAACTTGCAGTTTCCCTGCCCACACATTATTAGCTTATCATCCACCGAGTACAAAATATCCTTTGCGTAGTCGGTTAAAACATCCGTCAAGACCGTATCAGATATACTATCTCCCACCTTAAAGCTTAGTTTAAAAAGTTTTGAACTACCCGAGGGTTCCCAAGCAACGAAATATACGGTATCCCTAAATACCGCCATATCAAAGACGTATGAGAATCCACCCAACCTTGAAGGGGTAAAAATTACGGTATCTTTAAAGGAGTTTTCACCAACGAGTAAAAGAACCAAACCCCCACCATGTAAGCCCAAAATAAGGACCCTATCGTTAAATTTCCTGATGAAATTCGTTATTCCGAATCCAAAGGTGTTTCCGGAAGGCCAAACCGCGCAGGCGTAATATCCCCCCCTACCACAGGCTATCAAGCTATCACCCAAGAGTACCATACCCGTTATTGTGGTATAGGGTAGCCCACCCGTTCTTATCCTTTGCAAGTTTGGGAGGGTATAAATTCCGTACCCGAACATATAATATGGTGAATTTATCTTCCCCAAACCGAATAAGTTTTCGGATAAGTAGGATACATAACCGTCAAGGAGTTTATAGGGGGAATATGAAGGTGGCGAGAGTCTATATAAGGAAGAATCCGTTGCCAAATAAACCGTATCACCCCTCAAGCTTAGGAACCTTATAACTTTTCCTGAAAGCCATAGAGTGCTTCCCGAAAGGTTTTTAACCCCATCATCCGTCCCAATTAGCCAACCTAAGGTTGGGTGTTTAACCGCGGAGAAAACCGGCCTTCCATAAAAGAGGGTATCCCACCTTAAAAAGTAGTCGTACTTCGCTTTATATAGCCCCAATGTATCCCCCACAAAAACGGAATCCCCAAAGATCTCAAGAAACTTGGGTTTTGAGAACCTAAAGTTTAGAACAACCTCCGTTGATTCCGATATCTTATAAACCATAACCTTAGATTTCCCTAAAATATACAGGAAATCCCCCACTGACCTTATCCTTCTAGCGTTTAAAACCTCATCCGGATCCTCAAAGGCTATTAAGTCAATTGTGTAAAACTTCCCGTTTTTGTAATGCTGTAGGGCACCTCCGCTTAAAACCCAAAGCCCATTTTTGC
>Ga0073665_111_pt5 | contig 13928 bp, 12 predicted proteins | sample YNP_Site_13_FD_93984 | JGI IMG/M metagenome (GOLD analysis project Ga0073665, IMG submission 93984) | Candidatus Caldipriscus sp. T1.2
TTCCTTACCATCACTACCACCTTTATATCCACCGCCTCTCCATCATCTAAACTTTTAAGAGCGGAAACCTTCATAAAGCGGTTATTATAATTTCGGTTAAAGGGTTTTTAGGAATTCAAGGGTTATGTCCTTTGCGTACTTATCGACACTTCTAACCCTCACAAGGACCCTATCCCCCAAGGTTATCCTTTCGGTTTTGTTTTTCTTAAAGAGCATAGCGGAGTGTTCCTTTGGTAGAGGTACCACCCTATAGTTTTTAATGGATCTTATGGGTATGTATCCTTCCGCGAGGTGTTGGGTTATTTGGACAAATATGGCTTCTTCGGATATTCCCGTGACTATTCCCTCAAACTCTTCCCCTAACTTCTTTTCCATAAACTCGCATATCTTTAATTGCCAAAGCTCCCACTCCGCCTCCTCCGCCAACCTTTCCATCTCCGAAAGGTGTTTCCCTATATTTTCAAGTTCTTTGTAAGTGTAGGGAAGCTTATCCCCTTTTAGGGATGCCCAAAGTTGTCTGTGTACAACGAGGTCCGCGTACCTCCTAATTGGAGATGTAAAGTGTAGGTAATCCTTAAGGGCCAAGCCGAAATGTCCTACGTTTTTCGGGGAATAAACTGCCCTCGCCATACTCCTCAAAAGCAGATAGTTTATTAGGTTCTCCTCGGGCCTTCCGGAAAATTCCTTGAGGATATCGCTTAAAAACTTCGGCGTGATTTTCCTATTTTTGAATGATCTTCCTAAGAGTTTCTCAACGAGCCGTATAAACTCCTTTATTTTCTTCTCCTTTGGGTTGGGGTGTATCCTGTACAGGGTTGGTATCTTGTTTTTTGTGAAGTACTGGGCTACCAAAGTGTTTGCTGTTATCATAAGTTCCTCAATTATTTTGTGCGTCCATAGCCTTTCTTTAGGTGAAACCATAAGGACCTTTCCGTCATCCATAAGAAATTCCGCTTCGGGTAGATCAAAATCTATGCTTCCCCTATCTTCCCTCTTTGCCCGTAGGACCTCCGCCAAATTGCTCGCTTCCTTCAAAACCCTTTTCACCGCCCCCAAGGCGCCTTTGTATATAACCGTCTCCCTGTCCTCCGGCAAAGAGTCGTCTAAAATCCTTTGTGCATCCTCGTAAGTTAGCCTCGCCCAAGAAAATATCTTGCTCTTGTAAAATTTCGCGGTGTTCGTTAAAATTTTTCCATCCCTCGTTATCTTAACCTCAACCGTAAAGGTTAGTTTTGGCTGTCCCGGCAATAGGGAGGCAAGGTTATCGGAAAGAATATGAGGAAGCATCGGGATAACCTTCTCTATTAGGTATACGCTATTCCCCCTCTTGAAAGCCTCCATATCCATATGACTACCTTTCTTTACCCAATGGGATACGTCCGCTATATGCACCTTTAAGATCCACCCTTTCTCGTATCTCTCCACGTAAATTGCATCGTCGTAATCCTTTGCGGTTCTTGGGTCTATGGTTATGGTAAATTCATCGGTTAGATCCACCCTTTTATCCTCTACATACTCAAAGTTTTCAGCCTCTTCAAAACTTCCCTTGGGAACTCCTCGGGAAGGTTAAAGGTTTTAATGATAATATCGTAATCGTCTGATCTTACCTCAACTATCCTCCAATTTTTCTCGCTTCTTTTTACGAGAACAATATCCCCCTTTTTCACCTTGATTCCCTTCTTTATCTTCGCATCCACAATGCCCGCCCTTGAATCTTCCACCTCAACCTTTCCCTGACCCAAGTATTTCCCAACAAAAAATATCCTCGCCCTTTCAACCACCCTCACGACCCTACCCTCCCCTCTTTTCGGCAAAACAACCACCTCAACTATATCCCCATCCTCCGCATCCTTCAGCGCCCAACTTGGAACAAAAACATCCCCCTCGTCGGTTATCACAAACCCAAAACCCCCCCTCTTCACCTCAAGCCTACCCGTAAGCTTTTTCCCTATCCTTTCGATCAGGGCATAACCCCTCCCGTATCTTATAACCTTCCCCTCCCTTATAAGAACGCTCAAAGAGGATTTTACCTTCTTTTTGCTTACCCCCAAAATCCTCGCTATTTGGGAAACCGTCATTACCCCCTTCTTTGACTTCCTCAAAATCTCTTCAACTTCCCTGATCATACCTCAATAGATTTTTGTAAGGGTAGGAAATGGCCCTCCATTTTGAAAGCTGGGCTTCAACAAAAGCAAAGGTTTTGATAACCTCAAAGTAAAATTGGTTGATCTTCCTCCCTCCACCTTCCAAGCGCCTTCCCGTCAACCTCATATTCATCCACCCTTGAGTAAAATTCCGCTATCTCATTGTAATTTGCTTCCTTAGGTTCATTTTCTCCGCTATGGTAAATTATGTATTTTTCCGATATAACCCATCTCTTCAGGTTTTGGTAATTTGCCTCCGCCCTAGCCCAACTTTGGGAATACGAGGTCAAAAAATAATTCCCCTCTATAAGGACCACGGTGTATACCCCTAAGGCTTCGGAAAAGGAGAACCTGGGTGAGGGTAGGGTTCTAGGGAAAACTCTGTGCTCGGAATCTGAGATGTAAAGGATATATCCTTTCGCCCCATCCTTTAGGGTTATTTTTTGAGTTTTTTGAAGGAAGTTATCAAAGCTCCTTATTGCGGATAGCGGAACCATAATGGTGTAATCTTTCATAGTATAACCCTCAACGGATAAACTTGGATTTTTTACGGTTTTAAGCCTTTCATAAAATTCCTTTTCATCTTTTGCATCCAGAACCGCAAGCCTTTCATCAAGGCTTCTGGCAACAAAAGGGGAAGGTAGGGCAAACTTTAAATTATCAAGCTCAAATGTGAAAAAGGGCCTTTTTTCAAGGGGGGTAAATTCGTAAATTGTCCAATACCTTTCCCCCCTTATATCCTTAAAACCCAAATCTTTGTAATATTCGTATATCTCAAGGATCTCAAACTTCCCTTTTTTCGCGCTTTCCAGAACCCTGTTGTGGAAGGTAGGGTAATTTTCCCCTTTAACACCTTCCAAATATTTGGTTATACCCGTTGTCGTGGGAAGGTCCATATCCTTCAAAGCCTGGAATACCTCCAAAGTTTTCTTCTGATTTTCGTAACAGCATTTTTTAAATGGTTTTCCGCTTCCACATGGGCACTCTTCGGCTCTCATAAATTCCGTGTATTTTAAAGTTGGAAATTTGCGACATTAGAATTCCCAACAAATGCCCATAATATTGGTTTCAAATGACGATGGGATAGAGGCGGAGGGTTTGAGAGTTTTGGAGGAGGTGGCGGGGGAGTTCGGCGAGGTTTGGACGGTAGCGCCCTTAGAGGAGCAAAGTGCATCAAGCCATAGGATAAGCATAGGAAGGGATGTGAGGGTTTATAAGTTTGGACCAAGAAGATATGCGGTGGATGGTTCTCCCGCGGATGCGGTTCTAATAGGCATATTTGGAATCTTACCAAATCAACCCCATATAGTTTTAAGTGGGATAAACGCGGGATATAATTTATCCGAAGATGTCTTTTATTCAGGAACCGTCGCGGCAGCGAGGGAAGGAGCCATGTATGGATTTAGGGCTATAGCCTTTTCCCTTGAAAGGTCGGAAAAAATGATGTGGGAGACCGCGAGGGAGGTGGCTAGGATATTAATAGGGAAGTTCATAGAGCTTGAAGGGTTCAGGCTCCTTTCCGTTAATATACCCTCAATACCTTTTGATAAAATAAGGGGTTTTAGGTGGACGTTTTTGGGAAGTAGGGTTTATCAGGCTCCGGTAAAGGTGGAGGGGGAAAACCTTTTCAGAATAGAGGGAAAACCCATATTCAGAATGCCCCCCGGCTCGGATATACACGCGGTTAGGAACGGATATGTTTCAATAACTCCCTTAGGGTTTGATTTGACGGATTGGGAGGTTTTGAAAAGATTCAAAGCAAAGGTTCCACTTTAGGGGGACCTTCAACCTTAAAATTATATCGTGTTATCTCAGGGTATGACGCTGGAAAAGGTTGAACCCTTTGAGGTACTGGAGGATTGGGAGAGGATATATGAGGAGGCAAAGATCGGAACAATATTCTCCCATCCGAAGTGGTCGATCCTATCCGCGGAATACAGCGGTGGGGAACCTATATACTGGGCAATTATCAACGAGAAACCCGTGGGGTATATTTCCGCCTCCTATTATCCCACAAGGGAGACCCTTATAGTTCCGGTATTTGACCCAATATTTGCCCCTTACTCCGAATTCGTAATTTTGCCAAAATACAGGACCGCTGGAATAAGATCCTTCCTTGAAGGCATAAAGAGAGATTACAAGAAGGTTTTTGTTGGTCCCATAAGGGAGGATTCTCCAACCGTTTCCGCCCTTTTGGATGTTGGAAGGGTAATTTCAACGGTTAGTATAAAATACGCGAAGCTTAAGGGGGATCCCCTTGAGCACCTTTACAGGCTGAAATCTTACGAATTCATAAAGGCTTTTGACGGAATGGAGAGGAAACTTAATTTAAATGTTGAGGTTGAAGGTTTTGAAAGCTTTGATAAGGTGATAAACGGCTCTTACAAGCTTTCGCCTCACAGGGAGTTCGCTCTAAAATCCGTTCTATCTGCTTGTAGGGAAAAGGTAAGGATAATAGGGATGTGGGAAGGAAAGGAAAACGTAGGTTATACCGTTCTAATAGAGGGGGACGGGAAGCTCTTCGCCCTTCTCAACACCATACCTGAGGATAAGTTCCTTTTGGGAATCTGGAAGTATATGTACGACAGGAATTTGAGGGATATAACCCTTGAGGTGCCAATACCAAACTTTACTTACGATAAGGAACTGGGATTTAAGGTTTTAAAGGCAAACGTTTACGAGATCACTTGAAACTTGCACCTTCCTCCTTTATACCTTTCTTGTAATTGCACCACCTTGCGAGGACAAAGAATAGGTCGGAAAGCCTGTTAAGGTATATTTGGACATTTATGTTTATCTCAATCCCGCTTTCCATAGCCCTCACGAGTTCCCTCTCCGCCCTCCTGCAAATCGTCCTGCATATATGGAAAAGCGCGGATTCTTTACATCCCGAAGGTAATATGAATTCCTCAAGGGGTTTTAAATGCGAATTGTAGGAATCTATAAGTTCCTCAAGTTTTTTTACATCATTTTCCGATACCCTATTTATTTGGAACTTTGCACTTAGAGGGGTTGCAAGGTCCGCCCCCAACTTAAACATGTCGTTTTGTATTTCCCTTAAAAGGTCGTCCAATTCCTTCAATTCGGGGGAAAGTTCAGCCCTCAAGAGTCCCATAAAGGAATTTATCTCATCAACCTCACCGTAAGATGAAACGAGGGGATGGGATTTTGAAACCACCGTCCCATCCGCCAAATACGTCTTCCCACCGTCTCCAAACTTTGTATAAACCTTTGTTATGCGCATCCTGGATATTTTAACGGGGCTTTAAGATATTGTATAGGTGATGATCATCCGTAAAATTCCCCGTTATGATATTCTTTCTCCTTTCATCCGCAGATACTTTAATGAAGGCTAAGGCGTACATTAGGGGTTTTTAGGATTGAGGGGCTTGGGAAGGAAAGGACTTGCGCGATACATATTCACGAATTTGGAGATTGCTCGTCTCCAAGTGCTTCGGGTGGGCATTTTGATCCTTATTTTTCTGGAAAACACGGGAATCCGAATGATCCTATAGGAACCCACCATTCGGGAGACCTTCCAAATATAACCACGGATAAAAACGGGGTCGCGGAATTCACATACAACTTCTCCCTATTCCATCCTCGGAAGGTCCGTTATTATCCATATGCAACACGACGATTATATGAGCCAACCCGCGGGAAATGCGGGTGATAGGATAGCATGCGGGATAATAGGAGTGGTCAAGTAAGGATATAATCCGCCATAACCCTTTCCGCATCTGGAAGGAAGTATTCTTCAAGTTTTTTCTTGTATTTTTCGGAATTAGCAAGAAGTTTTTCAAGAATTTCTAAAACTGTATCACCCTTCGCATTGTTTTCCAAAAGCATCTCCGCACCTCCAAAATTGTAAATATCCAAAGCATTGAAAACCTGATGCCCACCTGCATAAGGGTAAGGTATCAAAAGGGCTGGCTTTTTGAAATATGCTATCTCACCTATTGAGGACATACCCGCCCTTGAGATCAGCACATCCGATGAGCAATAAAATAAGGATATATCCTCAAAGAACTTTACAAACTTGTAATTTTCCCCCTCCTCATTCTCCCCCCTTTTCCCCACCACAGCCAAGACGAAAAATTTTCCCGTATTTACCAAAAATCTCGCTATTCCATTTAGGAACTCTGAACCCTGACTCCCCCCTATTATTCCCACCACGGGTAAGGATGTTTCAATTTTTAGGATTTTCATAGCCTCTTCCTTTTTGATGATGGGGAGTTTCCTTACGGGTATTCCGACGAATATACCGTTTTTGAAATATTTTGTTGCTTCCCTAAATGCGCAAAAAACCATTTGGGCAAAAGGGGAAAGGAATTTGTTGGACTTTCCCGGAAGGGCGTCGGGCTCAAAGAGGTATATACTTTTGTTGTTTAAAATTGCGTTAAGGATGGGGGGAAATTGGGGGTATCCGCCGAACCCAACAACCACATCCGCGTTATTTACCGCATCAAAGGTTTGAAAAACCCCCTTAACTATCTTTGGGATACCCCTAAGGTTCAATTCCCCAGCGGAAAACTCAACATGATCACCTGCCGGGAATCTTACCTTTAAACCCCCAAGCAAAAGTTCGTTAGGAATATTTCTCCTCCTTAATTCCTCCCTAAAGGCTAAAGCGGGTGCTATATGCCCACCCGTACCTCCGGATGCTATTAATATTCTCATTCTTCCCCGAAGATCAAACTTTCAACGTAAAACCAAGCGTCATTTAAAACATCCTCAAAGGACCTACTTCCGTCAATAACCTTTATCCTCTTCTTTGCCCTCTTTGCCAAGGCAAGATACCCATACCTAACCCTTTCAAAGAATTCCAGACCCAGGCTCTCGTAATGGTCCCTTTTGTCTTTCAACCTTTCAAGGGCTATTTTTGGATCTAAATCTATCAATATCGTTAAGTCGGGTTTTAGTTTTAATGAGGCTATCTTGTTAAGGTGTGTCACGAGGTAGTACTCCAAACCCTTACCGAAAACCTGATAGGCGAAGGTTGAATCCGAATACCTGTCGCAAATTACTATTTTCCCCTCCCTTAACGCGGGAATAATCTTTCTTTTCGTATGGTCGTACCTTGCGGAAAGTAGGGCAAAGAGTTCCGCTAAGGGTTCCCTATCAACCTTTTTTGCCAACACATCCCTTAAAAGCTCGGCAAAATCTGTACCCCCCGGCTCCTTTGTAATTAAGATTTTTTCCTCTTTGATCCCCTTCTTTAAAAGCCTTTCCTTTATTGCGGATATTAAAGTACTCTTTCCGCTTCCGTCTATCCCCTCAAAGGTTATAAACTTTCCCCATCTACCCAAGGGAGATTATACCGACGATAAACAGGGCTCCCAATATTATCCAAAGGGCGTAGGTGCGAACGGAGGATGTTTGAATCTTGGTAAAGAGGGAACCGATACCGTAAGAGAGCCAAGCCAAAGCGTTTATGATCCCATCTATCAGGATCCTATCAACCAAAAGGAATAGGATCCACTTTGAAATGAAGTTCAGACCCTTTACGAAGATGAAGTTATAAATCTCGTCAACCCAATACCTGTTGTAAAGGACGAGGTATATGGGCCTGAAGGTTTTTGCCAATATAACGGGGAGATTGGGTGAAAGGACGTACATAACGTAGGCTAAGGCTATTCCTAAAATTCCCGCGCTTAAGCCGAGGAGCATGGGCAGGGAGGAGTGGGATATGTGGAAGTGTTCGGGTAGGACGAAGGTTCCTTCCAAAATCTTCGCCCAAAGGCTTTTCTCCCCTCCCAAACCTACAAAACCCGCAAGTATAGAACCTGTAGCGAGGATAAGCATAGGTATGAGCATCACGGGGGGGCTTTCATGCGCGTGCTCGTAAAGGTGATGATCCCTAGGTTTCCCCAAAAACACCATAAAGAACATCCTGAAGGTATAAAATGCTGTTAGAAAGGCGGTGATAACCAAAAGCCAGAATACAAAGGGGAAATCTTGGGTTGCCATTAAAATCTCATCTTTGCTGAAGAATCCTGCGAAAGGTGGGATCCCAGCAAGGGCAAGGCCCCCTATTAGCATAAAAAGTCCCGTATATGGTAGCTTTTTAAATAAGCCACCCATCCTCTGAATATCAAGGACATCGTGTAAGGCGTGCATAACCGAACCTGCGGATAAGAATAATAGAGCTTTAAAGAAGGCGTGGGTGTATAGGTGAAAAACCCCCGCAGAATAACCGAGCATACCGGAAGCGGAGAACATATAACCGAGCTGGGATATAGTTGAAAATGCCAATATCCTCTTTAGATCGTTATTCACAAGGGCCATGGTTGCGGAGAAGAAGGCAGTTAGGGCGCCTATTAGTGCCACGGTTTGAGGGGCGGAAAGTCCAAAAAATACGGGGACATCATGGACGGAAGTGTAAAGGAAGGATGTTCTGCCGATCAAATATACGCCCGCGGTTACCATCGTTGCGGCGTGTATTAGGGCGGATACCGGCGTGGGACCTTCCATGGCGTCAGGTAGCCAGACGTAAAGGGGGATTTGCGCTGATTTACCCGTAGCAGCGAAGAAGAACAAAAGGGCCGCTATACCCAACGGGATGGCAAGAACTTCCTTGTTTTCCAAGACGAACTTCTGAACCTCGGAATACTTAAGGGTTCCAAAAAGGGAGAAGATAAGGAACATACCCAAGAGGAAACCCGCATCCCCTACCCTGTTTACCACAAAAGCCTTCAAACCCGCATTTCTTGGCGCATCCCTAAAGTACCAAAAACCTATAAGCAAATATGAGGCAAGTCCTACACCCTCCCAACCCACGAAAGTTAAAGGGAAGGAGTTCCCCAAAACCAAAATTAACATAAAGAAAACAAACATGTTGAGATAGGCGAAGTACCTCCAATAACCTTCATCCTTCTCCATATAACCTATGGAGTATAGGTGGATCCATAGGGAGACGAAGGTGACGACGAAGAGCATAACACCGGTGAGAGGGTCAAGGAGGTATCCAACGGTTATATTCAGCTCACCTGCAAACATCCAAGTGTAAAAGTCCCTTTCAACCACGAGGTGGTTGAATAGGGTTTGATATGCCAAAGTTCCACCCGTTATCGTTGAGATGGTAAGCATAAGGACCGCTATCCAGCCTGCAAGTTTTCCGAGGGATCTACCGAAAAGTCCGTTTATTAGGAACCCAAAAAGGGGCGCACCAACCGTAATTATTACCAGGATATCCGTCAAGTTCATAAGGGGATATTCTAAACTTGAAATTTACTCAAAAACCCCCAAGGATACGAGCAAACCCAAATTTATCCCTAAATAAAGCATGTTGTTAATTGTTAATATTCGTAACACTCCCTTTAAGACTTGGACCGTAATCAAAGAATATCCCACCACCAATCCCCGACAGGACCTATGGAATAATACAGATTTCGTGAATCCACCGAATGCCAAACCTTTAAAGTCCATCCTCTCTGTATCGGGTTCCCCCTTTGCTTTCACCGAATAAAGAGCATAAGCGGGATAAAAACCCAAATAGCCCTTGAGCATAGGGAGGGAAAGCTGATAGGCTACAGGGAGCTTAATGTATGTCCTCTTAACTTCCAAAGTATCCTCAAATACCTTCTGCGTTCCAGCGTGGAAGTCTAAGCCTAATCCTACCGCGATAGGGATGGGCTGTAGGCTTACACCACCCATAGTGCCCCTAACTTCACCAAACCCCCCAAGATTCAACCCCACACCTAAGCTACCCCATAACTCTATCGCATATACTGGCGACAGCGCTAAGGGAAGTAATAAAGCGATTTCTTTACCTCAATATCACCTTCCTAAATCCTCTCCCCTCCCTTACAAAATAAACCCCTTTCTTCTCCACTCTTGAAACCCTCCTACCGCTTATATCGTAAATCTCAACCTTTGAGGATCCAAGTTTTACGATGTTTTCCTCGGAGAAAGTTAGCACCGGGCAATTTGGAGTTGTGGAGTAAAACAACCTTATGTGGAATGTGGCGGAATCACCGGGGTTAAGGGTGTAGGGTCCGGAGCTTAACATAACCGACCAATCCGATATTGTGTCGGGGGAGAAGGTTAAATCTCCTCTAAGGAAGGAGAATTTTACGCTGTCAGAAATTGGGAACCATAGGGAATTTCGGATAAAGGAGATGTTCGCGGTTGGGCTTAAAGCTTGGATTCCTATATAACCCGTAAAGCTTCCATCCACCGCACCCATAAGGGCGCACCTTAAAGACGAAAAGAGAAATCCCGTATCCCTACTTGGCCTACCTATATCAAGATCCGCAAAGAATCCCAAATAACCCGATATTGTGAAAGGTGTGGTATTTTTAACGGTGAAAGAGAAGTTTAAGAAAGAATCACCACCGTAGCCGTATCCGAGGAGGGTATAAGATAATCCGAAGGTATCAGCTTGGGTTATGTAATATCCTTGCGGGACAAAGGACAAAATTTTAAATGTATCGGTGGGGTAAAAGTCCCTATCGTTTCCCAAAGTTCCTACCCAAGCGTCCGATACCCTGTTATAATCCATACCGAAGGCAAAGCTAGCAAGGTAAAGGTTTGAAATGCCGTTGTAAAGGAGTTTAAAGAGCTTACCCGTTCTTGTGAAGGAAATCTTTAAAGCGGTGGTATCTATCGAGACGAAATCCTTTGGTGTTCTACCGAAGGGAACCAAAATTTGGTTGATGGTACTGTCGGAAAAGTGTGACTTAAGTGTAAATGGTATATATTCTCCATCCGTTATACCACTTCCGTAAATTTCAAAGATTAATGAGAAGGTGTCGTTTGGTGGGACAAGGAAGGTGAAGGGAGGGGTATTAATTGAAACCCTGCTATCGTTGGTGTTTAGCGAAAAGAGGGCTGTTGAGGAGTTTGATGTGTAATTTTTTAGGGTTATTATCAAGCTGTCCAAACCGTCAAATGTTCCGTCCTTTATTCTCCAGCTTAAAACTACGGGTAATATCGTTGATGGGGGAGGTGTATTCCTTACCGCCTTCCATGCGTTCACCCTTCCGAATCCGTAAAGGTTGTTTGGATATGGGGAACCCCAGGGGAATGTATCCGTGGATGAGGTTAAGATCCTATAAACATCTTGAAAGGTGAGGGATGGGTTTTTTTGGAGCATAAGGGCAACTATACCGGCTGTTATAGGGGAAGATAGGGAGGTTCCGCTTGCGGTTCTAAACCCCCCACCTATATCCGTGGTTAAGACGCTAACCCCAGGCGCAACCACATCGGGTTTTAGGAGATTCCAAGTGGGAAAGGGCCAATAAGTTGGATCGTTCCAAGGGTTTTTGTTGGGGGCAGGTCCCCTTGAGGAGAAGCCCGCGAGGGTATCCCCCCTATTCGTCGCCCCAACGCCTATCACCAACGGGTAATTCCCGGGGGAGAAGTTTCCATACCACGTGTTTCCCAGGGCGAATACAGGTATTATCCCGGCCATCCTGAGAAGCATTATATTATTCCAGTACTCTAAGGAACCGCTCGTATCTCCCGTCTTCCAAGATCCGTTATAAACCCTTATGTTATAAGCGGAATCTATCTTCCATTCAAGGATCTTTGAAAAGCCCAAATGGGTGGAAACCTCGTTGGATGTAATATAAGTCCCAAAGATCCTAACAACCGCTATCTTTGCGCCCGGTGCAACACCCGTACTGTCTCCCACTAAAACACCGGCGACTATTGTGCCGTGTGGTAAAATTGGGGAATCTGTAGGCCTTTCGCTACCCTCCACCGCATCGTACCAAAGCCCAGACCATTTGTTTATTAAGTAAGGGTGTGATGTATCTATCCCGGAATCCATTATTACTACAAGGACACCTGAACCATTATAACCGTTCGCCCAACAGGAATCCGCCATTATCTTATCCAATGCCCAAGAACCCGTTGATAATGTAGAAAATTCTGGGGATATAAGCTCAACATACCCAGCCTTTCTATACTTCAGTGCTCCCGTAAGGTTCTTTAAGGTTTCAAGGTTTTCTACCCTCGTATAAACCGCAACCGCGTTTGCTGAGGGTAAAGGTATTACGCTATCCGAAAGCCCCGAAATCCTTATAAGTTGAGCTTTTTGTTTTGTCTGAAATTTTAGCATTTGGTAAAGCATAAACGCATCCTTTACCCCGTAATTCAAAATATTCCCAAAGGATAGAATATACCAACCCATAAGGTTAATTTTAAGGCGGTTTCACCTTAAAATATTTTCTTGAGGGAAGTTAAGGAAATTCTGGATAAGATAGTTTCGGGTAAAAAAACGGGGGTTTTGAGGGTAAGCAGGAAGAATTTTCAGGATCCTTTGTTGCATGTAACCTTCTTGAAGGGTGTTCCCCTTTACGCCTACTCCTTCCTCGTTAAGGATAGATGGTATGAGGGGCTATTGAGTAGGGAGGAGATCGAGAATAACCTTTTCGGGAACATATTTGAGTATGCTTTCAAAAATTATGGGGAAAAATACTTACAGCATATGACGGAGTATTCAAAAAATGTTATACAGAAGGCTTTGAAGGGTGCGGCGGAGAATGGGTGGCAGTTGGAGGCGGAGTTTATAGAGGAGGATGAGGATACGGTTAGGGAAATGGTGGGGATAATTAGGGCGAAATCGGATATTGAGGCATTCGCAAAAACCTTAACTTCTTTGGGAGCAAAGCAGGTTTATTTACCAAAAATGGGTAAAAAATTGGGATATGGGGATGCGGAACTTGATGAGATCTACGAATTTTTAACAAAGACCTCTGGGGAATGCGATGCTATAGTTTCCACACCCTTCGCAAACATCTTCCTGATCCACAAGTTCGGGGATCCCATAATATTCTCAACCGATAATCTGCTCGTTGAAGAACTTGAGGAGAATTTGAAGAATTTGATCAATGGGGCGGATAAGGTTTCATGCGAAAGGGATATAGAAGTGGGGATAGATTTCCCAATATTCAAGGGTATAGGAAAGCCATTTTTGGTAGCAATAAGGAAGGATGAGGAATTTTTGACATTTTACATAAAAAAGGATTTCTTTCTTGTTGATAAAAAGCCCCTACAAAGGGTACTCTCAAGCATATTTGAGATAAACGAGAAGTTAAGCATTGCTGTTTATGAATCCCTCTTAGAGCTCTCGGGATCGCAAACAACCATAACCTCGCAGGATATAATAGATATGAAGGTTAAGGTTTTGCTTATGAAGTTCCCGAACCCAGAGGATTTTAGGGAAGCTTTCAAGAAAGAAAAGTTTTAACAAACCTCAAAACCTCATCCGTAAAGGAAGGTTTCTCATAGTTAATTTTTGTGTCCAAAAGCACCGAGACCTTGGGCCTTATACCCATTTCGGGTTTAAAGGTACGTATTGGAGAGGATGAGTTTAATATGTCCCTAACCATAATCGTTCCCTCAAGGGGGATCCTCTAGAGTCGACCTGCAGGCATGCAAGCTTGGCACTGGCCGTCGTTTTACAACGTCGTGACTGGGAAAACCCTGGCGTTACCCAACTTAATCGCCTTGCAGCACATCCCCCTTTCGCCAGCTGGCGTAATAGCGAAGAGGCCCGCACCGATCGCCCTTCCCAACAGTTGCGCAGCCTGAATGGCGAATGGCGCCTGATGCGGTATTTTCTCCTTACGCATCTGTGCGGTATTTCACACCGCATATGGTGCACTCTCAGTACAATCTGCTCTGATGCCGCATAGTTAAGCCAGCCCCGACACCCGCCAACACCCGCTGACGCGCCCTGACGGGCTTGTCTGCTCCCGGCATCCGCTTACAGACAGCTGTGACCGTCTCCCGGGAGCTGCATGTGTCAGAGGTTTTCACCGTCATCACCGAAAC
>Ga0073665_154_pt3 | contig 12798 bp, 12 predicted proteins | sample YNP_Site_13_FD_93984 | JGI IMG/M metagenome (GOLD analysis project Ga0073665, IMG submission 93984) | Candidatus Caldipriscus sp. T1.2
TTATGCCGAAAGGGTCAGGCGTAATGGTCCTTGCGTATACCAGGAGCTGGGGAGCGGGTGGAACGGATTTTTGGGCGTTTGAGATAGACGAAAATGGGAACCTATTATACTCGGCTACTTACGGTGGAAGCGGTGATGACATCCCGTATATGGGGATAAACACGAGCGATGGAGGTTATATATTTGTTGGAACATCAAATGCATCCTTCTCGGGTAGGGCTTACGACTACTTTGTTGTAAAGGTAAGCCCGGGAGGATATTCCTGTATAAGGAGCTTCACAACACCCACTATAACGAATTTCAACCCCACCATAAATACAACTTCGGAAACACCCTTATCCTCAACACCTGGAAATTCCGACCCCAACTTCACCCAATCCTCTCCAGATCTTGACTATAACGTTGTATGTGCGCCCCTTGGAGGGGATGATGAACTTTCCGTACTTGAGGGGGAAAAGGCCCTTTATTCGATAAACGTTTACGGGAACAGGCTTGTGGTTAAGGCGGAGGGAAGGGAAATAAAGATCTTCTCCGTGGATGGTAGGCTAAAGATGAGCTTTTTCAACGAGGTTGAGATCTTACTACCGAAAGGGATATACAAGGTGAAGGTTGGAAGGGATGAGCATAATGTTATCATAAAGTGATCAGAGGTTCTGAAGGCTGTAAAGGCGGTAATATATCCCTCCCATTTCCATAAGCTCCCTGTGGCTTCCCACCTCAACTATCCTACCCTTTTGCAATACCACTATCTTATCCGCCAAGGTTGCGGTTGCGAGTCTGTGCGCCACTATTATTAAGTTTTTCCCCGAAAACTCCTCCAGTAGTATCTTCTTTATTTTAAGCTCGGTTATTGCATCCAAGTTGCTCGTTGCCTCATCAAAAATCACTATAGGCCTGTTAAAAGTCAAAGCCCTCAAAACCGCTATTATCTGCTTTTCACCCGTCGAAAGCTGGTTATACTCTTTTTCCAAAAGGTAAGAAAATCCAAGTTTTTCAAAGATCTCTTTGTATTCCAAATCGTACCCGAATGTGATGTTGTTTTCAATACTATCCGCAAAAACCGTCAATTCCTGTATAACCGGGGAAAATAGGGACCTCAAAAGCCTTTTATCCCATTCCCTCGTATCAAGTCCAAAAACCTCAACCTTCCCGTAATTTGGTGTGTAAAATCCCATCATAAGGTTGAGCATGGTTGTTTTACCCGAACCCGTCTTACCAACGAGGGCCACCTTCTCCCCACTTTTTATTTCCAAATTTATATCCCTTAAGGCAAAATTTTCCCCATCGTAAGAAAACGTTACGTTTTCAAACCTTATAGCAACATCACCAAGTTTCCCGCCCTTCCCGTTATAGTTCTCCTCATTTTCAGAAAGGAAACTCATAACCTTCTCATAACCCGCAACGGAAGATTGTATATTCTGGATCCTTTCCCCAAACTCCCTTATAGGCTGAAATAGGAGATCAACGTAGCTTAAAAAGGCGACAAGGCTTCCAAAGCTTATCTCGTTTCTCAAGATCCCACCTGCCGAATACCAGATAATTATCGCTATACCCACGTAGCTCATAAGGGATATTAGGGGAATGAATATGCCAAAGATATAAGCCACCTTCATATAAGCGGAGTAAAGGTTTTTGTTTATCTTCGAAAATCTCCCGAACATCTCCTTGTATATCCCAAGGTTCTGTATGAGCCTCAGGCCCCATATATTTTCCTGAACGAAAGCGTTTAGGTTTGCTATAAGGTTCCTAACCTCCCTCCAAGCCCTGGTTATAATTATGGAAAAAACGTAAGAAAAGAGCAAAACCAATGGAACCAAGAGGAGAACGAGGAAAGTGAGCTTACTGTTTATGCTCAGCATAACCGATAGGGCGAGGAAGAATAATAGGATATCCTTTAAAATTACGAGGAAGCCTTCGGAATATGCTTGGGCTACCGCGGACACATCCCCAGTTAAACGGGTTAGAACTACACCCAAGGGGGTCTTGTCATAATATTGCGCGGGGAGTTTCAGGGCATGCTGGAAGGTTTCCATCCTTAATTCGTGGGATATTAACTGGGAAACTTTATTCCCGTAATAGGAAAAGCCAAGATTTGCGAAAAATTTAACCGCCAAGAGTAGAAGGAAAAGGGCAAACATCACCCTTATACCCCTTATATCCTCCTCCCTGTATTTCAATATTTTTTCCTTAGGTAGGGCTAAAAGGGAATCGGAACGAACATAACCCACCGGGGTTTTGTAATACCTCTCTTTCCCTACCCTACTTTCCAACTCCCATTTTGGGATCTTGGTTATATCAACGAAATTACCCGTCTTTCTATCCACGGCGTATCTAGGCAGAACATAATGGTCTATTGTGAACCTCACGATCTGGGGTATTGCGATCTCTATAAGGGAAGAAATTACAAGCAAGAATAGGGCAAGGGAAAATAGCGCCTTATGGTTCTTAAGCCTCAGTAATAGGCCTATTAGCGCCATTTTAGATATGCCAAATAGCCTAAAACCAAAACCCAAAAGACGACGTAAGCAAGAACAAGGTATATCATCTCAAAAGGACCTTTGGGACCTCTTCAACCTTCGGAGAAAAAAGCTCCAACGTATCCACAAGCTTTCCCTTATGCACATCGTAAATTGTTCCAGCCAAGCTCCAAGAACCGGGATTGCACCTTTGTAATCTGTCCGAAGCCATAAAAAATCCCCATATCCCGTACATCTCAACCGCCTTCCTTCCAAACCTTGAACAGGATAAACTGAAGTTGCAAACGTCCGGCTGTATATCCGATAGGAAAACTTGGTAAAGCCTGATTATAGCCCAACCGAAGGTTTGAAAGGGGTCAAAGAAAAGTTTGGATGGTAAGGAGAGTAGCACCAAGATCATCCCGAAATTCTAACGGCGAAAGTTATTTTCACAAACTCCCTTATAGTTCCTATAAATTTTCCTGTAATCCTCTTCTATGTACTTCCATACTTCCCTCAAGGTCCTCCTTCCATTATCCTCCCCGAGGGCACATGAAATTAAAGCGTGATGTAGTATAACCTCCGGGTCCATCCTACCCTTATCAAGGTATATCTTTATGGCTTCCTCTATTAGCCTCTTTGCATCCTCCCTTTTCCCCATCAAAAAGTATATCCAACCCTTCGTATCAAGGATATACTCGTTCGGACAAAGCTCGTAGGATCTCTCTATCAAAACCCTTGCGGTATCAAGTTTGTAATTCAAAAGGGAAATCTTATATGCCCAGTTGTTTAATACAATGGCAAGCTGGCAATCGTTCAATTTGAATGAGTACCTCTCCAACAAACTTTTGTACATAACATACAAACTTTCCGCCTGCATCAACCTCAGGTATATATCCCCAAGCTCAAACCAAAAATTTAAGCTGTCGGGGAAGTTTTCCGTTAGGGTTTTTATCGTTTTCTTTGCCAAGTTAAGGTCCCTAACCCTCTTGGAATAAGAATAAATCTCAAGTAGCAAGGGAATATTTTTCGGGTCTATTTCCACCAATTCAGAGTAAAATTTTTTTGCAAGATTTTTGTTTCCGGATTTTGCGTAAAACCGCGCAAAAACGAGCTTTCCCAAAGGGTCTTTTTTGTCCCCCTCCTTAAGAAGTACCCCAAATTTCCTCGGATTTTCCTCAATGCCCGATAGGATCATGAGGTAAGCCAACCTATATTCGTCATCTTTATTTTCAAGTTCAAATGCCCTTTTTGCGTGCTTTAAGGCGGTTAAGGTATCTCCGAGCCTTAGGAAGGCATGCGTCAGTATATTCCTTGCCCTCGCATCATCCCCGTTTTTTGCCAAAAACTCCGAAACCTCCCTTATACCCTCCCTTATTTTCTCCCTATTTTTACCCATTATAAGGGCATATCCCCAATACAAATTGGGTCTTTCAAAACCCAAATCCTCGTACATACCCGCCAGAAAGCTCAACGCCTCTTCCCCATCCCTCCTAGTCAAAAGGTACGCTATCTTAAAACCCAAGGTTGTATCCTTCTGTATTGTGTAAGCTTCCTTGTAGAATTCTAAAGCCCTCTGGTAATTCCCCTTCTTCTCATAACATAAGCCCATTGAAAGTAGAACCCTCCTCCTCTCATATCTGTCCCTTATTTCGTCAATTGAAAATTTATCAAACAATTGGATGGCGGAGTCGCACTTATTCATCCTCGCATAAAGGACCGCCAGATCCTTTACCGCCTCGGGATAACCCTTATCCGCGGATAATTTATAGAACTTCAGCGCTTCCTTATTCTCCCCCGCATTCTCAAAGACCTTCCCAACATAATCTAAAACCTCGGGAATATCAGAGAACTTTTTAAAGTTCTTCCTTACAAAGCTTTTAAAAGCCTTCCAATCTTGCACAGAAACGAACTTCCTGTAAATGTAATACTTCCAAACCGCAGGATCCTTGGTGTTTTTTATTATCCCCTCCAAAAGGCTATCTATGTTCCAGTTTAGCTCCGAGTAAAGTTTTACCTTAAGGCTATCGGGCAAAGAATCCTTGTAAGCTTCAAACAACTTCCTCGCGCTGTCGGGATAAGCCTGACCCAAAAGGAGCAATTTTAGATATATTTCCATCATATTATAAACTTATAAATTTTCTTCCCCACCTTCAGGAAATATACCCCCTTCCTCAAATTCAGCCTTATTTCTCCCTCTCCCTTTACCTCCCTCTGAAATACCCTCTTTCCGGCGATATCGTAGATCTCTATATTAACCGATTTCGGGAATGAAAACAGGATCCTACCCCCCCTGCTTATGTAGATTTCCGTTTTATCACTTTCCTTGTAAGATATTGAAGTTGAGATGTTCGTGTCCGGCATCTCCCAGGATGGATATCCCGTATTCCACCTGTTCCCCCTAACCATACCCCACCTGATCCTACCCGTGTTCCCCAAATTCCAAGCATAAAACTTGTTTCCAGCCGTCCCCGCGAACATCTCCATCCTACCATCCCCATCAACGTCGTATATCAAAAATCCCCCATGCACAACCTCCTCCCTGTACCTATCACCATGTCCTAGGTTTATAGGGAAACCCAAAGCTTCTCCGTTTATACCGAGGGCGTGTATCCTGCTCCTCGCATCGCTGAAAATAGCCTCATCCTTCCCATCCCCATTAATGTCCCCCGTAAGCATAAACCTGCTTCCCGCTGGGGGTTCGGAGGAGATAATGTAAAGTTGGTTCTCGTTAAGGTCCCTAACTTCAAAAAATGTGCTACCCATGAGAGCAAGATCCAAAACCCCATCCCCGTTCCAATCAAGGGTTATAGGAACATCTATGTTTGATATGTTGGAAAAGGTTACCGTATCAACCCTGTTTCCGAACCTGTCAAGGATCACAGCGACTCTCCCCCCATCCACTATTATCTCTGGTATCGAATCCCCGTTTATGTCGTCAAGCCTTACCCCTTTATAAAGGACCCTATTAAGCTTCCTTGGGAATCCCGGCTTTTCCGAACAGTTGTAATTTATCATATGGACCGTATCGTTTGATAAGAATACAAGTTCCCATATCCTATCCCTATCAAAGTCATAAGCGGCCATAAAGTCATCCCTCCATTGGTAAGGTCCGCAGGAGTTTATCAAATTCCCGTTCCCATCAAGGAAATATATCTGGGGTCCGGATCTAAAAGCTATTCTTGGGATCCCACCTCCCATAAATAGTCCCAATACCACGGGACCAGTTGGGGGATTGGAAAGGTTGTACCTCCAAAGTAAGTTCCCATCCTTTGAAAGTGCCAATATTCCCGGATTTGAACCCGCAACTCCAAACACCACCTCCATCTCCCCATCCCCGTTTATGTCTCCTATAGCGGGAGGAGCGGAGATCTCCGTCCTGTTGGGATAATTATCCACATTATACACCCAAAGTACTTCCCCGTTATGCCTTAAAGCCCAAACCTGGTTAAATAGGGAGGAGAAAACTATCTCGTATTCGGGAGATGTCCTATCAAGCTGTCCCGCTATGGGGAAGGTCCTATGGATTGGATAAATTACATCCTTTGGGTTGAACCTGAAGGGTGGATTTGCCTTACCGCAAACCTCGACACTTCTTTGCCCTATCACCCCATCAAATATCCTTGATACGGAATAACACTTGGTCGAGTTATCCGAAAGTTGATCCCTTATAAACCGCCAATTTGAAGGAACGACATCCAAAATTTCTCCATCCCTCCAAACCAAGTAAGATTGTGCGGTACTATCCCAGAATACCTTAATATTCATATAACCAGGTTCAAGGAATACGTTGGGGGGGGAGAAGCTCGAGGAGGGAAGGGTTATATCCGCAAAAATCGTATCCCCATAACCGTTATAGATCCTAAGCGTCAAATTACTACCCGGCGAATAGCTACCGGAAAGGATCACGCTGAAGGATGTGTCCGAAAATCTTAAAGGTTGAAGGTTGGGGTAAATTCCCGGGGAAATCAGGGTGAAAGGACCGGAGAAAAGATCCGCGCGGATGGTATCCGAAATTCCCCCACCCTCGTTATATACCAAAATTTTCAATTTTATATTCCCAGCGGAGGTATCAACGAAGGTTCCAACGAACCTAAGCTTCGGTCCCTTGGATGTAAAGCTTATAAACCTTGAGGATGTATCGCACAAGGAACACCCGAAGATGAGGATCCCAGACACGTCCCTATTACCAACGAACCTTTCTATTTGAACGTTTAGGGAGAAAAAGGCGGAATCCCCCGGCGGAATATCCGGAAGGTTTAGGGAATCGCTACCCAAACCGGAAATGCCCAATAACTTTACGAAGGGAGAATTTAACGTTATTGAGGAAACATTCTTAAGGTAGCCGGAAATTACGGTATTTTCTCCCGAAATTTGGGAACTTATATTTAAGCCCCTTAAGGAGAGTTTGGGAGGGGAGACGAGTAGGGTTTCAATTTTTGGAAGATAATTATGTGAGTTTATTCCAACCAAAATCGGATTTTCGCTTATTAAGTTTAGCCTTACCTCCAAACTTCCGCTTGCGCTGTCCCTAAATATTTCAACCCCATCCTGCACAACCACAACGAGGGATGATGAGGGAAGGGATGAGATCCTCAAGGTATCACCCGAGAGGCTCAAGGATGGGGACATACTTAAGGGTTGGGTTTTGTGTATTAAAAGGGCAGGGTCTCCTATGAGACCGTAGCTTATTCCTTCATAAACGTAAGTTTCTATATAACCCAACCATGCGGAGTAAGATTTTGCATAAAAGTCTATTAAACCAGCATAAAAACCGCTTGTATCATCGTACGCCCCCCTAAGCCCGTTTCCAACGAGGTTTATCCCAACCGAGGGAGCACTCTCCTTCTGAGGACCGTAAGAAGCTATGCTTTTACCTTCCTTGAATATTAGATTGCCTACGGAGTTGGTGTTTGGGGAATTAACCAAGCATCCTATATGGAGCCAAACGATGGGTGAAGAGTCCGTGTTTAGCCTGAATATATCGTGAATGCTAAACTGAACGGTCGTACTATCCAAATTTACTATAAAAGTCCTATAGTTTGAGTGGGAAAAACCCCAAAAGATAGTGGTGTTATTTACGCTATCGACGAACTCATTTAAACTTATGTCCCTCCTTGGGAAATCCATCTCGCAGAGCTCCGACCTACTTAAGGGTGCGGGAACGAACCCCCTCATCATTGAGAGATAACCGCATGCATCGTTATCCGTAACGAACTTTGAGGCGTGAAGGAACATCTTGGGAGGATAGGGGTACGGGTATGTGGTCTCGTATCTTATTATTCTCCTTACAACTTCAAGGATCCTTGAAGGGTCATTCATTGGTATCCTACCAACCGCGACATCCGGGGACACATCAACGGTATCAGAAATCTCACCTATTAAGTAGTTCCCGTTGTAATTCCAATCCCCATCCAACATTGAATAGTATGCGTCGGATTCCATATCGGTACCGTAATTATATGGGTCAAAGGATGCCATCTCTATCCTGGGGGCAGGAACCAAGTCCTTGCTTCCCCCAATGAGGACAAACCTTATTCCCCAGTTTGAGTATGCGAACTTTATGAAATTCCTAATTCTCTCTTCGTAGGTTCTCCCGGGAAAGTATGGGTATATGTCATCTAAGGTGAAAACTTTCGTCTTTATTCCCCTAAGGGTCCTGAAAACCGCAAGGGTTTCAAAAGGTTCTCGTAAGGAAGGATGGGTTATTATGACCATATCAAGGGAGGGAGATGAGGGTGGGACTAAGAAAACCTCCCTACCCCTCTTGGGCACCTTTGAAATATCCACCGTTAATCTCCTGTATTCATAATAGCTTTCCCCCTCCTTAACGAGGTTTATCAAAGAGACGTAGGCGTACTTTTTACCCCTACTGAATCCATAGACCACCTTCACAGGTTGTGATGGTATATTTCTCAAAGGTTCCCTGTAGTACTTAAGGTCCTCAAAGTAGAAGCTTAAACTTGGGGAAAACTCGGGTTTTGTTTTAAACCTATCAAAGGAAACTATATTAATCTGCAAACTTTCACCGGGGTTTAGGGGAAGCTTTAAGATTTCAACCTTGAACTTCGGAAAATTCGGAATTTCAACTACCCTTTCTACTTTCCCAAAATCAACGGTATAAACAAACGAAAAAAGGTAAAGCATAAAAAAATTTTAAGGTGGAAATTTTACTCGGAAACCTCCTTTATTTGCGGTCTCCTTCCCCCAAACCTCACCCACCTACCCGTCTTATCTATGCTCCACCTCCAGGATGCCTCATATACCTTTTTTGTTGTAAGGTTCCTTGCCCTCGCGAAAAATACAACGAAGGTTGAATCCCCTTCCCTCTCAACCCTCCAACCTGAAGTATCGGGCTTTGCCAGATCTGGAATATAAGCCAAATTCCCCTGCGCCGCTGCCGACAAGAGGTTGTCTATAATCTTTGGATCTTTTATCTTACCCTCAACCTGTGCCATGTAAGTCGCAAAAGCCTTACCTCCCCTAACTATATCCTTCTGCTCCTCCGTAAGGGATGCCTGAACCTTCTTTATAAGGGCATCGTCCGACTGCTGGGGTGAGCAGAAGCAAAACAAAATTACCCCTAACATCCACCTCATATTAAAATTTTAAGGGTGAAGCACGTTGAAATTTTCACAGAATTAAAATATTAGTATGCTTTCCGAAAGTGATAAGTGGAACCTTTACTTTCTGATTGGGTATTATCCTATATTCGGACTTAGGGAGGTTTTTTTGGAGTGTGGATTGGATAGGAAAACATTAAAGGGGACGCTTGAAAAACTCCTGGGGGCTGGATACATTCAGGAGATAGATAAGGAAAAGTTCAGATTTAAGGCAAAGATGGAAAGCTTGTTGGAGATCCTGAAGGATCTAAAGTTGAGGGATTGGGATTTAGATGACTGTTGGGGATTTTATAAAATTTTGGAGGAGCACGAAAGGAAAATATTGAGAAGGTTAATTTATACCCCTTCAAGGGTGAGCGTGGGCGTTCTTATGGGACTCGTTGATAGCAAGGGATATTTTAAAATTTTGGGGTTCAGTAGGAAGGTTTATTTGTTCTCAAGGGAAAACTACTTAAAGGTTCCGATAAAGAAGGAGGTTTTTGGGGGGAAGAAGCATCTGTTAATATGCGATGAGAATTTTAGGGAAAAGATGTTGATGGTTTTTGAAACATCCTTATAATTTTTACCTTGTTCTTCCTGCTTTTATCAAAATTTACCTTCTCCGCGGGCTCAATGAAGGTGATATTTTCGGGTGAGGTAATTTACGTTCTGTCTGGCGGGGTTTATATTAAAACCGATGAGTACGATATAAAGGGCTCTCAAGGAACGTATTATGAGGGTTCGGGAAGGGTATTCTTAACGGATGCCCTCATAAAGTCCCCCAACCTTACATTAAATTCCAAAAATCTTTTTTACGATAGGAAGGCGAACCTTTTGGAGCTTAGGGGGAATGCTTATTTTGAGGATGAGTATAGGAGGATTTCGGGTAATTTTATAAGGGCAAAGGGGGATTCCGCGTGGGTTTTTGGAAAGGTGGATGTGCTATCCAAGGGGAGGAATTTGAGGATCTTGGGGGATAGCGCATTTTACGATGGGAGGAATTCTTACGGATGGGTTAAGGGAAATTCAAGGGTCATAATCCCATCAAGGGAAACCCTTAATGTATCCTCAAGAACTTTTGTGTTGCACAAGGATACAACTTTTGGGTATGGGGAAGTTTTTATAAGCTCTCCATCCGTTTCCGCGAGGGCGGACACATTTATGGCCGACGTTAGGGGGGATACGTTAAGGAAGATCTTCCTTTTTGGAAACGTATCCGTAACTTGGAAGAATGGGAAGGGGTTTGCGAATTATTCCGAGATCTCCTTTGAAAACGGCGAGGTATCGGAGGTTATTTTAGTTGATTCCTCTAAGGTGGAGTATGCGGAAGGGGGAGGGACGGTTGAGGTTGAGGGTTGGAAGATAAGGGCGAAGGTTAAGGGTGATACCCTAAAATACATATCCGTTGAGAAGCTAATTAGGGGAATTTACAGGTAAGGGGAGAGGGATAGCCCGATTTCAAGCTTTGACCTGTTTTCAACTTTAAAACCCATATTGGAAAGGACCCTTGAGATTTCCCCAACTTTCCCCTCCTCCCCCTCCACCTCAAGGAACAGGATGTTTATATTCCCGTGAAATACAAGGGAATCAAAGCAAACCTTGAAATCACCGTAATCGTACTCCTTCCTTTTCGTGTAAGTCTCAAGGAGCACCCCCCTCTTCCCCTTTTCCCCCTCAAACTCCTCCAAACTTGCTTCCCTTTCCTCCTCCACCCTCTTTATCACCCCCCCTTCCCTTGACACATCCCTCTTGTACGTCCTTACGATCTTATTACCGTAAATCCTATACCTTACCGCCTCGTTCTTACTTTCGGTTTTTAGGTATATATCCCAAAATTTTAAGACCCTTTCACCTTTTTGTGAAAATCCCATTTTCTCCAATATCTCTAAAACCCTTTCAAATTCATCCTCGGAAGATAAAACGAACTTTGCCTCAACTTCCATTTATAACGTCTTCCGGCTCAACCTCCTCAAGGAAGAATTTCCCCTTCTCGTCAAGCTTTAAGTACCCAGCAAATCCTTCCCTGTCATGAGGGGTAAATATTATCGCTTTTTCCTTCATAAGGTAAGGGTAAAGGCTTTTCCTTACAAAGAGCATCTCCTCAGGGTAAAGGTCGTATCCCATAACGTAAGGTAATGGGGCATGATGCCTTGTAGGTATTACATCCCCCATGAAAACGAAAAGTTTATCAGAATCCTTTATAAAGACCACCTGGTGCCCCCTAGTATGCCCCCCCGTCCTATAAACGAAAATATTTTCCCAAACCTCCTGAGTACCCGAAACCAATCTTACAAACTTTTCAATGGGTAAGACCCTCTCCTGTGGATAGCTCGCCCTGCTCCTCTCGTGTGGGAAAAGGGCATCCATCCACTCAAACTGTTGAACAACGACGGGACACTTGTATCTATATTCTCCGTTCAGCACAAGTTCCCCCGCATGGTCAAAATGTAGGTGGGTTTGGATTATTAGGGAAATCTCCTCTCTCCCAACTGGAGCCCCTTTAAAGGGATCCTCTTCTTCCACCGCGTAAATATCCTTAAACTTCTCGTCCCAACCTATTCCCAAACCGCTTTCTATGAGGATATACCCCTTTTCCGTTTCCACAAGGAGGGGATGGGTTGCCATAGGGATCCTGTTCCTTTCGTCGGGTTGTATAAGCTTTTCCCATATAACTTTCGGCACTATGCCAAACATCGCCCCACCATCAAGGGAAAACTTCCCCGAGTTTAGCTGATATATCTTTAAGGTCTTACCCTTGAAAACCCTTATCAAGGGAAAAGTCTCCTACCCCTATAAACTTCCGCAACCCTATCTATTGCAACTATGTAAGCGGCGGTTCTGTAATCCGTGTTATATTTCTTTGCGGTTTCAAGGACTTCCTTTGTCGCCCTTATAAGGATCCTCGCCATCCTTGTGTTAACCTCATCCTCCTCCCAATAATACCCGATTTTATCCTGAACCCACTCAAGGTAGCTAACAACAACACCACCCGCGTTCGCCAATATATCCGGGATCACCTTTACGCCGTTTCTATACAGGATCTCGTCCGCCTCAGGCGTGGTTGGACCGTTTGCCCCTTCTATGATGTACCTTGCCTTAACCCTCGGCGCAAGATCGTCTGTTATCTGGTTCTCAAGGGCAGCAGGAACAAGGATATCAACATCCAAAGTTAAAAGCTCCTCGTTTGTTATCTCCTTACCCTTTATGTTCAAGGTCTTTACGATTTCCGAAACGGGAACGTACCTATTTCCGGATGAAGCCAATTTATACATCTCCTCAACGGGAAGGCCTTCGGGGGAGTATATACCCATCGTATGGTCGCTTACCGCAACGACCTTTGCTCCGAGCCTGTGAAGGAATAAAGCGGCGTGGCTACCCACGTTTCCAAACCCCTGAACCGCAACCGTCCTACCCTTCACCTTCTCCCCAAAGTATTCCAAAACCGTTTCCGTAACGACGCTAACACCCCTACCCGTCGCCTCTTTCCTACCCCTCGAACCCCCTATGTATATGGGTTTTCCGGTTACAACTGCGGGTTCGTAGTATCCCTTAAAAACGCTATAAGTATCCATCACCCAAGCCATGATCTTGGCATCAGTATTCACATCCGGCGCGGGTATGTCTATGTTGGGACCTATGAAATTTATAATCTCATAAACATATCTCCTTGTGAGCCTTTCAAGTTCCGCTTCCGAGAGCTGGGATGGATCCACCTTTATTCCCCCCTTTGCACCACCAAA
>Ga0073665_125_pt1 | contig 12408 bp, 14 predicted proteins | sample YNP_Site_13_FD_93984 | JGI IMG/M metagenome (GOLD analysis project Ga0073665, IMG submission 93984) | Candidatus Caldipriscus sp. T1.2
GGCGAAGTTGGGTTCCCCCCAGGCGGAGAGCTTTGTAAGGAGCGAGGTTTATGAGGCTTTAAAGAGATTTCTTGAAGAAAATCCAAAAATAGCCCAGGTTATAGTTCAGAAGGCAATAACCACCGCAAAGTCAAGGCTTGCAGCGAAAAAAGCTAGGGAACTGGTAAAAAGAAAGAACTTCCTTGAGTCGGATACCCTACCCGGAAAGCTGGCGGATTGCATAGTTGAGGATCAGAAACAGGCGGAGCTTTTCATAGTGGAGGGAGATTCCGCGGGCGGAAGCGCAAAGCAGGCGAGGGACAGAAGAACGCAGGCGATATTACCCATTAGGGGAAAGATATTAAACGTTGAGAAGGCAAACGAGGTGAAGATCTTGTCAAACAACGAGGTTAAAGCCATAATATCCGCAATAGGATGCGGGATAAAGGAGGATTGCGATCCGAAGAAGGCAAGGTACGGGAAGATCATAATAATGAGCGATGCGGATGTGGATGGGGCGCACATCAGAACATTGCTCTTAACCCTATTCTGGAGGTATATGAGGCCCCTCGTTGAGGAAGGTTATATTTACATTGCCATGCCACCCCTTTATAGGGTTCAGAAAGGGAAGGAGGTAAGATATCTCTATTCCGACGAGGAACTCAAGAAATTACTCGAAGAGTGGGGAGATAACGTGATAATACAGAGGTACAAGGGTCTGGGAGAGATGAACCCCGAACAGCTTTGGGAAACTACGATGAACCCGAAAACCAGGACGTTGAAGAGGGTAACCGTTGAGGATGCCTTAGAGGCGGATCACCTATTCTCAATACTTATGGGGGATGTGGTGGAGACGAGGAAGAAATTCATACTTGAAAATGCGGGTTTTGTGAAGAACTTGGATGTTTAGTTTAGTAATTTCCTCCGTCGTTATAAACGAGGTTATGTACGACCCAAGGGGACCGGAATCCTCTGCGGGTTTATACAACGAAGCGGTGGAGATATATAATCCAACGGATACGACGGTTTGCTTAACATCTTGGAGGATTAAAGACAGATACGATGAAGATCTAATTATCCCTTTCCCCGATACATCAATATTATCCTCCTGTCCCCTTTGTGTCCTCTCCACTTGCATTCCCCCAAAGGGTTTTGGTGTGATCCTTGATAGGGATTATACGAATCCTTCTTCCCCCGACCCAATGCCCTATTCCTTCCCTTCCGGAACCGTCCTTATGTCCGTAAACGACGCACAAATAGGGAACGGCCTCTCCCAGAACGATACCCTCTACCTCATAAACAACTCGGGTGATACCGTTGATATTGTTGGAGCCTTCCCCACAACCGGAGATGGTATATCCGCCGAAAGGAAAGCACCAAACATAAAGGTATTCCTACCATCAAATTCACCATACGGGCACACCTTGGGTTATGGAAATTCCGTATCCTGCCCATACGAGTTCTTGATAAGGTTATCCGACGCCTTTGATTTTAAGGACTCGGTTAGGGTTTTCCTCATTGTGAAAAACGATGGGACGGAAAATTCAAACTTCAAACTCGGGATATACCTGAACGGAACAAAGGTTGATGAGATTGAGGATTTCTTGATGGCGGAATCCACAAGGAGCTATACTTACACCTTCAGGTTTTCAAAAGAAGGAACCCAAGAGATGGGTTTTAAGCTTGACAGCTTGGATTGCGACACATCAAATAACTCCATTTTCATACATTCCACATACCAAAAGCCCACCCTCGTAATAAACGAGATAAATTACAAGGGAACGGAATGGTTGGAGATTTACAACGTATCCGAATGGAATTTGAACCTTACGGATCTGAAAGTTTGCGACCTCTCCTCCTGCTCAAGGTCCATAAAGAGATCCCTAAAACTCGGAGAATTTTTGGTAATTTCGGGTGATACGAACTTTAGAAATCTCTTTCCGGATGTGGATTTCATCTTGGTAGAGAGATTCCCAAGATTTAATGACTCGCAAGATGGGGTTTTAATAAAGTCCGGCAACTTCACCATAGATAGCCTATATTACACCTCCAAGTTCGGGGGAGATTATAACAGGTCCCTTGAGAGGGTTTCACCTTATTTGGAGACAAACGAGCAGACAAATTGGGGTACAACGCAGGATCCTAGAGGCGGGACACCCGGAAGGATGAACAGCATATCCGTGGGGGGTTTAAGCGGTGGGATTTCAATTTCAAGGAAGGTATATAGGGTTGGGGAGAGGATAATAATTTCGTTTTCTTTGGAATTCAAGGCTAAGGAACTTGAGGTGAGGATCTACGACGATATTGGGAGGCTCTTGGATAGGAAGGTCTTTAAAGTGAATTCAAATGTTGGGCAAGTTGCCTTGGGAACGGATAACCTATGGAGGGGATTTTATTTCCTCGTGGTTGAAGCAAGGGGCGATAAAAAGGTTAAGGCTAAAATCCCATTCTCCTTAAAACCTTACTAACCGCATTTATACCGTACTTACTCTCCACCAAACCCCTCCAAACATAATATATGTTCCCAACCCTCCCACCAATCACAAAATCCTCGCACTTATCTTTACAAACCCTGAGCCTGTAAAAATCCTCATCCCACTCCAAAAGGTCCCTTATCCTATCCTCACCCCATGGGTAAAACCTCAAGGTATCCTTCCCATCTATAAAAACCGCAGAGAACTTCCCCCTTAAAGTGTTATCATCTACCACCCTCATATTTAACCCGAACCTATGCGCAAAATTCACGTATTTCCCATCCTTATCGTAATAAAACGGAAAGGGACCCCCGCTAATAAGCATCTTACCCTTCCTTAAGTAATCCATAAGATAGGGATTCCAGGCGGTATCGTACCTCTCGTTCCCACCGTATACAACAAGGTCGCAACCCTCTATTTTCTGCGGACTTTCAAGGATCCTGAATTCCCTAAACAGAAAAGGTGTAAAATCCGTTGGGTTTTGTATGTAGCAAGCTTTAACATTGAACTTCGGCAATTTCAAATTTTCCCTACCTTTTTTCCTCCTCGTTTTCTTAAATATTTCCGCGTACTCCCTCGTTATCCTCAAGAACAGATCCCCAAACTCCTTTGATGGTTCAACGTTTGTACCCTCCCACCACTCGTTGAAGGATGTGATAAGTAGAATATCCGCCTTTGACTTTATAGCCAAATTTAACAAGTGCTCGTAAAACTTCCCATTTTCATAGGGAACGTAAGGCTCTTTCTTTTCCTTGTACTTAAAGCCCGGAAATACGGGAACCGCGCAGTACCCAAAAACCCCATTGCAAAAGTTTTCGTAAAATCCTTCATCCGCATCAAGAACAATGTATCTGTGCAGGTTTTTGAAGAGAATGTTTAAGGTTTGCCCCCCTCCATCCGCAAACATCAATATTCCCGAGAAAGATTTCAGGGCGCTATCCATTTGAAAAACACTTAATGAATTTATCACCCTCCCGTATATGAAAATTGCGGGTTTCTTGTTGATCCTCAAAAAGTTCCTCCTCCCCCCGAAAAACTTTAAAACCGTATCTATCTGCCTTATCAGATCTTTTGCGGACCTTGAAACCTCAATATAAACCGTATATTTCAAGCCACATTCATCAAGGACCCTAACGACAGAGTCAAGCTTTCCCAACTCGTGTATCCCCCAGAAGGATATTATGAACCCGTCTATACCCGATCCTTTCGCTTCCTCACAATGCCTTCTAATCGTCTTCGGATCCGTTGAGTTGTAAAATTCAAGGGGAGTAAATGTGGCGGATTGCCACCTTTCGGGCCTGTACCAGATATAATAAAACGCAAGGACCATCAACCGAATATTTGAAAGAGGATGATGAGTAGGGCGGAGGTTATGGATGTGAAGTTTGAATATGCGGAGAACCTATGAAGGTTAAAAAACGTTTCCCTAAGCTCCTTGTTTGATGGATCCTCAATGAGCTTGGATCTTACCCTCCTTATTTGTACCCTTAAGAATTCGGCAAATACGAGAAAAAGCAAACCTATAAACGATAGGAAGGCGGAAACGAAGGAACCAGAAAAAAAGAAAAGGATGGCGGAGGCAAAAAATATGGAAATTCCGAGCCTGTAAAATATGGGAAAGGTTAAACCCAAAAATTCCCCCACCTTATCCTGAGGGATGGCTTTGAAAGCGGAGGGAGTTATAAAGGCGGTGTAAAATAACGAGATCCCCAACCACATTGAGATCAGGGAAAAGGCGACCTTAACCAACATTTGAGTGATCCCCTATTCTTATCCTACCGATGAATCCCTTAACCTCGCAGTTTTCTCCAATTATGGAGTCGTTTATGATGGAGTCTTCAATAGTGCAGTTCGGATATATTATGCTGTTGGATATTATGCTGTTCCTTATCTTACAGCCGGAATCTATATGCACATTCGGTCCTATCACGCAGTTTTCAAGGTCCGCCTGATCCGATATCCAAACTGGCTCTATTATCTTAACCGTTTCACGGGAAACATAATGTTGGTTGTATTTTAAAAGCTCCCTCTGGGAGATTATGGTCTGATCTAAAGTCCCACAATCCAGCCACTCATCAACCTCTGCGGGCCTGAAGCTCCAATTCTTCCTTATCATCTCCCTTAGGGCGTCCGTAAGTTGGTATTCTCCCTTCGTCTTTATATCCTTGGAGATTATGTACTTCAGGGATTCAAAAAGTAGCTTGGGGTTGGTGATGTAATATATTCCCACTATGGCTAGGTTTGAAGGGGGATTTTGAGGTTTTTCCACCATATCCACGATCCTTCCCCCCTCAACCTTAACGATACCAAACCTCCTCGGATCCGAAACGCCCTTCACCGCTATGAAATCCCCCCTATTAATCTCCTCAACCAAATTCGCCATTTTAAAGGGCGTATCCCCCAATATTATCAGGATCTTATCGGAACTTACTAATCCCTCAACCAAATGGATCGCATACCCAAGGCCTAACATCTCCCTCTGTATCACATAATCCACCTTAAAGCCCTTATTTTTAACGTACTCATAAATGGAAAATCCGTTCTCCCCTATGATGAGATGGATCACATCCGGCTTTAGTGTTTCAATCTCGTCAAGGATATGACCTATTATGGGTTTTCCGGCAACGGGCATTATAGCCTTGGGTCTCGTGTGGGATAGGGGCCTCATTCGTGTAGCATGACCTGCCGCGGGTATTATAACTTCCATACCGAAAATTCTAAAGGTGGGATTCGCTTATCCTCCTTATAAATTCGTGTAGATCGAACACCTTCCCATCCCCTACTTTAACCCTATTTATCCCCCTTTCCCTCATAAAAACTATCGCATCCAAACAGGTTGAATTCTCATTCATCTTTTCTGGAGCATCCGCGCCGGGTATCGCGAAGTGCTTTGCGGGTGCATGCAAGGCGGAGATCACCGCTTTTATGAACCTTAGATCCTTCTCGTCAAGGTGATCCTTAAATCCTAACAATGTAAGATCTAAAACTTCGTCCCTCGAGTATTTAGACTCCACCACTATGGAGGCGAGTTTCGTTATCCCCAGAAACCTTAGGAGGAGGTACATCAAGATGAAGGGATAAACGAGGATATTGAACATTATATCCGTCCATATTACGGAGAGGGTTTTGGGAAGGAGATCACCAAGAATCGCAAAGATAAGTCCCCCCCAATATCCCCGAGATAAAAACCTCATAGGGAAGATGGAAATATTTTATGATCTCGTATAAGTATATCGTCCCAAGGGTTAAGGCGAAAGTATTCCAGATGAGCACAGCGGTTAAAACTCCGCTCCTGTCATGCAAATACCCCGAAAACTTCGTAAAAAACGGGAAAATCCTCACATAAGCCATCTCAAAACCCGAAGCTACAAAGGATATACACAAACTACATATTACCCCTAAAAAGGGTAAAGTCTCCAACGTTTAAGGGTAAAGCTTACTTCTCCTCCTCTTCCTCCTCGTCCCATTCCTCCTCTTCCCACTCCTCATCCTCATCCCAATCTTCGTCCCAGTCCTCTTCCTCCTCATCCCAATCTTCCTCATCTTCCCAGTCTTCTTCCTCCTCCCAATCCTCCTCTTCCTCCCAGTCCTCCTCTTCCTCGTCCCAATCCTCCTCCTTAGCCATGATATAAAGGAGCCTTTCCATCTCTTCTTGTGTTAGGATAGTGCCGTTTTGGTTCCTCATAGACTTGGGTATTTTAAGGGCGAAATTCCAAACGGGGATAAAATTTACAACTTGAAGGTATCGGTGATTGTTCCAGCTTACAACGAAAGGGAAAACGTAAAGCCTTTTTTGGAAGAGTGCGAGGAGGTTTTTAGGAAATACGACATTAAGGATTGGGAGGTAATATACGTGGATGACGGGTCAAAGGACGGGACTTACGAGGAGGTAAGCAAATATTTGGATAAATATCCCTTTTTGAAGGTATCAAGGCACTCAAGGAATATGGGGAAAACCGCAGCAATATTGACGGGGTTTTATATCTCCTCGGGCGAAATAATCGCCATCATGGACGCGGATCTACAGTTTAGAATGGAAGATGTATATAGGATGGTCAAGTATATGGAGGAGAAGGGGTACGATCTTGTCACCGGGAGGAAGGTGGGAAAGTACGAGAAGGCTTTCGTTTCAAGGGTTTATAACTTTATGAACAGGTGGCTCTTTGGAGTACCGGTTTCCGATATGAACTCCCTGAAGGTATTAAGGAGGGAAATACTTGAGGATATTCCATTAAGGAAGGATTGGCATAGGTACATAGTTGCCCTTGCTTGGACATACGGTTATTCGGTCGGTGAGATTGATATAACCCTAAGGCCAAGAATTTACGGGATTTCAAAGTATAGGGGTATAGGTAGGATCTTTGTTGGTGTTGCTGACCTTTTATCCGTAAAGCTTTATACCCTCTTCATACAAAAACCCCTTTTGACCTTTGGGGGAATTGGGAGCATCATATTTTCCCTCGGAATTTTGGTAGGGATAATAGCGGTAGTATTAAGGTTGATGGGGCATGGATATAGGCCATTACTCTTTTTGGTAACACTCCTTTTAATTCTTGGAAGCATTTTTTGGGTTTTGGGACTCCTTGGTGAGGTTGTCGCATCAATTTACGACGAGGTGAGAAAAATAAAAAAGAGATCCGCCTTAAAATAATGGATATGTTGGAGTACAAGGTTATTAGGGCACCGAGGGGAAATCAAAGGACCGCAAAGACTTGGGCAGCGGAGGCAGCAAAGAGGATGCTTATGAACAATTTGGATCCAGAGGTGGCAAAGGATCCCGCGAATTTGATCGTTTACGGTGGCAAGGGAAAGGCAGCGAGAAGTTGGGAGGATTTCTGGGCAATAGTTAAAACCCTTGATGAACTTGAACCGGACGAGACTTTACTCGTTCAAAGCGGAAAGCCAGTTGCGGTATTTAGGACGCACGAATGGGCGCCTAGGGTATTAATAGCCAATTCAAACCTGGTTCCAAAGTGGGCTACTTGGGAATACTTCAACGAATTGGAGGAGAGGGGATTGATTATGTACGGGCAGATGACCGCGGGAAGCTGGATATATATAGGTACACAGGGCATATTGCAGGGAACTTACGAAACCTTCGTCGCGGCGGGTAGGAAGCACTTTAACGGGGACCTTTCGGGTAGGGTGATACTTACCGCGGGGCTCGGAGAAATGGGAGGAGCCCAACCCTTAGCCGCAACCATGGCGGGGGCGGTGATTTTGGCGGTGGAGGCAAATCCAAAGGCGATAGAAAGGAGGTTAAAGACGGGTTACCTTGATACCTGGACCACGAGCCTTGATGAAGCATTAAGGTTGGTTGAGGATGCAAGAAAAAGGAAACAGCCCCTATCCGTTGCTCTACTTGGCAATATCGTGGATGTTATAAAGGAGCTTTATAGGAGGAGTTTTGTGCCGGATCTTTTGACGGATCAAACCGCCGCCCACGACCCTCTAAACGGCTATATCCCCAAGGGACTTTGGGGTGAGGATGGGATAAAAGAAGCAGAGGAGTGGAGGAGGAAGGACCCGAAGGGTTATATAAAGGCTGCGGGGGAGAGCGCGGCGGAGCATGTAGATCATCTGGTAAAAATGAAGGAAGCGGGGGCAATAACCTTTGAATATGGGAATAACTTACGGAGGTTAGCTTACGAGTACGGCGCGGAGAGGGCATTTGAGATACCCGGATATGTTCCAGCCTTTATAAGGGACCTTTTTAGTGAGGGTAAGGGGCCCTTCAGGTGGGCGGTCCTTTCGGGAGAACCGGAGGATATATACCGGATAGACGAAGAGGTTTTAAGGCTATTTGATGATCCGCATCTTCATAGGTGGATAAGGATGGCGAGGGAAAAGGTGAAGTTCCAAGGTCTGCCCGCGAGGATATGCTGGCTTGGTATGGGGGAGAGGGCAAAGATGGGAGAGGCGATAAACAGGTTGGTGGAGAAGGGGGAAGTGAAGGCACCAGTCGTAATAGGTAGGGATCATCACGATACGGGTTCCGTAGCCTCACCCTACAGGGAGACCGAGGCTATGAAAGACGGCTCCGATGCGATTGCGGACTGGCCCATACTGAACGCCCTATTAAACACCGCTTCTGGAGCCTCCTGGGTATCCTTCCATCACGGTGGAGGAGTTGGGATAGGGTATTCCCTGCATGCGGGGGTAGTGATAGTTGCGGATGGGGAGAGGGAAACTTATAAGAGGCTTGAGAGGGTTTTAACCAACGACGTGGGTTTGGGAGTGGTGAGGCATGCGGATGCCGGATACGAAAAGGCGATTGAAACGGCTAAAAAGTTTGGGATAAAGATGCCAAGAATTTGTTAAAGATATTAAACAGAAAAATTTACGCCCTCACGCATGGAAGGGAGGCGATTTATATAGGCTTTGATAAGGTAGAGGGAGAAATTTCAAAGGAGCTTCTCTCGGAGTTGGAAGAGTATCTTATGAGACGTAGGAAGGAATTCTCCTTCGAACCCGATTTCTCAATTTACGAAGGGGAGGTAAGGAGGGTTTTGGAGTACGTATATAAAAACGTTAAGTATGGGGAGACAAGGACCTACGGCGATATTGCAAAGAGCCTAAATTTAAACCCTCGCTTTGTGGGTTATGCTTTAGCAAGGAACCGACATCTGATCCTGATCCCTTGCCACAGGATAATCTCAAGGAGAAATCTTGGGGGATTTTCTGCGGGTTTGGAAGTTAAGAAATTTCTTTTAAGCTTGGAGGGTTTCAATATCCTTGAGGGCGGCGATGGAACCAAAAAAGGAACTTAAGATTACCATAATGAGAGATACTAAAAATACGGTCAGGTTCGCATAAAGGTTCTCACGGAAAATGTTGAATGCATCAAGTAAATATAAAGATATACCAACAGCGAAGAGCCAGGAAACAAACGCGTAAATTATTGAGAGCAAAATATAGGGATACCTGAGCTTGAAAGGGGAGACGCCATAAAGCCTCAAAATGTCAATATAGGTTTTCCTATGGGAAACCGCAAACCTTACGGTGTAGAAAGATATAAGGATCCCCGCCATTATAGTTATAAAAATCACCCCCAAGGTTAGACCCAGCACCGTCTTAAAGAAGACGCCAGCGGAGGCTATCCAACTTTCCCCATAATATACGTTAGAAACCTCTTTCAAAGCCGAAATCTTTGAATGCATCAACTTTAAGAGCCCCTCATCCTTCCAGTGTTCCTTGGGATAAACCCTTATTACGGTGTAAAAAACATCCTCCCCCAGCTCCTCAACTATGCTTTTAAAGTTCGGATATAGTTTTAGGAATTCTTCCTTAGCCCTTTTCCCATCAATTAATTCAATTTTATCTATTCCACCCAATAACTCCAAATTTTTAACTACTCCCCTCGGATCTCTTTCGGGAAAAACTTCAAATCTTACGTTTTCCCAAACCTCCCTATATATCTTGAATGAAAGAGCAAGGAGGTTGGTTAAAATAAAGAGGGATATCAGGGAAAGGGAGATCCCAATAACCGCAAATACGCTTCTATACGAGCCTACCTTTATTGCCCTCCAGGTTTCCCTCATTCTCCTCCCCCAAAAACCTTTCTAAACTCCTGCTTATCACATCAGCTATTTTCGGATCAACCTGAACCCCACCTATTATGATCCCGAACTTCACGGTTTTCTGATTGGGATCTATGTAATCTCCCCTCTTGACATAGGGAGCCCTACCTCCCCTTGTTATCTCACTCTTCAAGGTTTCAACAAGTTCCATAACCTTTTGGGATGGTAAGTTACCTGAATGGAAGGAAGCCACTATCAAGCTCGTAGCCTCCATAAATGTATGGATTGCGGTTTTCTGCTTAAGATCCAACAATTTCTTGCGTATTTCTTCTTCGGTTATCATATCTTCGGTGGGAAACTCGAGGGAGGAAATGAAGGCAAACCTTGATGATTCCCTTGATCTTCTAAAAACCGTTTGTATATCCGCAAAGTCTATGTTCGGATTTCCGTACCTCTCGCAAATATCCAATGTAGTTATAACCACTTCTTTTGTAAATTCGTTCGCGTAATCATAAGCCTGAGATAAGGGTTTGGTTCTATCAACAATTTTTGAGTTGTCTATTAGGAGGATGGAGTCGCTTAACTTGTAAAACTCCACCAGACCACGATTTACCATTTCGGTTTTCTCACCGTACTCATCCGCATCGGGAAGTATAAGAACGGAAAGTATCGTTGATTCCGAGAAAGCTTCCTTTAGGTAATTAACTATTACGGGACCTGCACCCGTCCCCGTCCCTCCCCCCAAACCCGCAATAACTATTATTAAGTCATAATCTATTTCATCGGTAAATTTTAGCATATCAAGATCCCCATTCTCCCAAGCTTTCAGTGCAAGTTCCTTACCCTTTTCCGGGTCCGAGCCCGCACCCCTCCCCCTTTTTCCTAAGGTTATATGATCCTTTACCGACTTAAGATTTATCAAAGATTGTCTGTCCGTATTTATAGCTACAGTCCTTACGTTATTTTTGTATGGATATGAATTTATTCCCGCATCCACCCTATCCGCTATATTGCATCCCGCCCCTCCAACCCCCACTATCATTACCTTTGTTTCCATATTACTCCTCCTTTCCCATAATCTCCCTTTTTATGAACTCTATGATACCCGAAAAGGACCTTGGCACCGAGAAACCTTGAGATTTATAACCGTTTTTACCTTCCTCAGAAACCATCCTTGAGACACCCCTACCTATATAAACCATCGGACTTTCCACCACATGACTAATACGGGAACCCAAGGCGCTCTCAAGTAGGATCTTGAACCTGCCTCCCAACCTCGCAAAACCTCCAGCAAATATCACGGGAAACATGTTCGAGATTTTGCCAGAAATTTCCGCCAATCTAAGGGATATATTACTCTCCAAAACCGTCGGGTCAATATTGGCAACCCTTAAGTTATCCCTTGAGAATATTGTCTGTAAAGCCTGATCCGGATTTAAGATCCCGGCGGATTTTAAGGCGTTGTGTATGTGGATACCACCCAGGTTAAGAATTTGGTAAGTTGAAACTTTCCCGGACCTTATTCCTACTAACCTCGTCGAGGTATGTCCAATATCCAGAAGGTCAAAATCCTCGAAATCCTCCTTTAAGCCGTAAGCAAGGGAGATGGAAGAATCAAATACGTACATTTTTCCCAACCTGTATCTATCCTTTACGTCTTGAAGGATGCTCACAAAATCGGAAAATGTACCTTTTGGAACTAAGAGGAAAAATCCCCTTGCGGTTAGGGATTTAGCGCTCAGTCCTTCAGGATTCTCAACCTCTATTTTCTGATTATCCAAGTTTAAAATCTTATATTCAACCACCTCAAACCATAAGATCTCCTTTTGATGAACATTTTTTACACTGTTTTCCAGAAGGTTTTTTATCCTAGATATATGCTCCCTTGTTACCCTGGGCGATGATGTTATGGTTTCTTCGTGGGATATAACCTCGGTGCCCCCAAAGGATACCACGAAAATAACGGGCAAACCCTCAATACTGCCCGAATAAACCCTTGATATGCCTTCTACAAGTTCCCCAAGCTTTTCCTTTAACTTTTTGGCATCGGTTACGTACCCCCTGTCAAATCCCCCGCTCCTTATCTCAACTGGATGGACGCTCTCCTCAAACACCGTACCCTTAATGGAATATGCTCCAACATCTACAATCAAAAACTTACCGTTTCCTTGCCCTTTAGATGATAACAATTTCCACCTCCAGTTCTATCCCAAAAACCTCATAAACGCGTTTTCTAACAAAATCTATGAGTCTTAGGGCATCTTCCGCAGTCCCCCCTATATTTTCGAAGAAGTTCGCGTGCTTTTCCGATACCCTTACCCCTCCTATCCTAAAACCCTTTAATCCCGCCTGTTCTATGAGTTTCCCAGCATAGTTTCCCGGAGGGTTTTTAAACATGCATCCCGCGGTTTTTGTTTTCCAGGGTTGCGTCCTCT
>Ga0073665_154_pt1 | contig 11328 bp, 10 predicted proteins | sample YNP_Site_13_FD_93984 | JGI IMG/M metagenome (GOLD analysis project Ga0073665, IMG submission 93984) | Candidatus Caldipriscus sp. T1.2
GCGGGTATGAAAACACCCCATGCCCTCTGCCTTGATATTACCCAGTCCGGCCTCTCCTTAACGGACATATATATTCTGTTTATGCTCTCCTCTGGATGCCACTTTACATCCTCCTTTATAGCCTTAAGCGCCCTTTCCCTAAGATTTTGGTGATCTACCGAGAGGAACCATTGCCCAGTAGCCCTGAATATTAAAGGTTTCTTATATCTCCAATCATGGGGATAGTTGTGCCTGTACTTGCCAAGCTTAACAAAAAAGCCCAACTCCTTCAACCTCTCTATCGCCCTTTCTCCACCCTCCTCTATACTCTTACCCGCCACGTTTAAAGGATATTTTGTTTGCCTATCCGCATCTTGGGTAAAGTTTCCAACCTCATCCACCGGTGAGAAAACCTCAAGGTTGTAAATTTTCCCAACCTCGTAGTCCTCCTTACCGTGCCCAGGCGCAATATGAACTATCCCAGAACCCTCCTCCGAAGAAACGAAGTCCGCAAGGATACCTAGGGATACCCTATCCGGAAATAGGGGGTGCTGGAACTTTTTATACTCAAAATATTTTCCCTTCTCAACCCTCAAAACTTCCCATTCCCAACCGAGCTCTTCCCTTATCCTTTCTGCGTTTTCCTTGCCGAAAACCACCACCTTCCCATCCACCTTTGCAAATAGATATTCCATAATTGGGGAAAAGGCAAAAGCCCTGTTTCCAAAAAGCGTCCAAGGAGTTGTAGTCCAGACCAGAATATAAAACTCCTCATCAAGGCATTTGGTTAAGAACCACAAAGATGGAGATTCCTTTTCGTAATATTCTATCTCCGCCATCGCAAGGGCGCTCTGACTTTCCCTTGACCAAGGTAACGGCATATACCCCCTGTATATATACCCTTTTTCAATTAATTCCGCCAAGAGCTCCGTTTCATCCGCCTCAAAGTTCGGATCCATCGTTAAATATATATCATCCCAGTCGGTTAAAACTCCAAGCCTCTTAAACTCCTCCTTCTGAATTTCCACCCACCTTTTGGCGAATTCCCTACTCTTTTGCCTTATCTTTAACTTCACCTCCGGATCTTTTATCCCCTTTTCCTTCACAAGTTTCTTTATTTCCTCATCGTTTTCTACAACCTCCTTCTCTATGGGCATACCGTGGTTATCCCAACCCAAAACGAAGCTTATCCTGTACCCCCTTAATGCTTTGTACCTTACGAGGATATCCTTAAGGGTTTTATTGAGGGCATGCCCTATGTGTATATGCCCGTTTGAATAAGGGGGACCGTCGTGTAGGATGAACAATGGGGCATTTCTCTCCTTTAGCTTCTTGAAAATCCCCTTTTCCTCCCAAAACCTTTGGAATATTGGTTCCCTTTCTGGTAGATTTCCCCTCATGGGGAAATCCGTTTTTGGCATATTTAGGGTATCCTTGTAGCTTCCCATAATTATAACCTTTCCGAAACCGTTTTCCCCTGTAAGAAGTATAATAGATAATCCGGACCCCCAGCCTTCGCGTCCGTACCCGACATATTAAACCCACCGAAGGGATGAACGCCAACTATAGCGCCCGTACATTTCCTATTTATGTAAAGGTTCCCAACGTGAAATTCGCACTTTGCCTTATATATCTTTTCCCTGTTCCTCGTGAAAACGGAGCCCGTAAGCCCATAATCCGTATCGTTTGCTATCCTCAATGCATCATCAAAATCCTTTGCTTTTATAACCGAAAGAACCGGACCAAAGATCTCCTCCTGGGCGATCTTCGCATTAGGTGGGACGTCCGCGAATATGGTGGGTTGTATGTAATAACCCTCATCGTAAATTCCGCCCCTCATCTTCTCCCCTCCAAAAACGAGCTTACCTTCCCCCTTCCCAATCTCTATGTAATTCAGTATCTTCTTTTCGGAGCTTTCGTTTATCACCGGTCCCATAAATTTATTCTCCGCGGGATCCCCTATCTCTATCCTTTTCGCCTCTTCTACGACCGCCGAGAGAATTTTATCATAAACATCCTCAACTATTATTAGCCTTGAAGCCGCCGAACACTTTTGCCCCTGATAACCATAAGCAGAAACTATTATCTGGTTTGCTATAAAGGGTATGTCCTTCTCATCTATCTCGTTATCAACTATTATTGCATCCTTTCCCCCCATTTCCGCTATTACCCTCTTGAGCCACTTTTGCCCGGGCCTTACCTTCGCAGCTTCCTCGTATATCCAAATCCCCACATCCTTTGATCCCGTGAAGGCGATCATACGGATCTTTGGGTGCTTAACAAGATAGCCACCGAGGGAACCGCCCGAGCCTGGTAGGAAGTTTATAACGCCATCGGGAAGCCCCGCCTCCCTCATTATATCCATAAATAGATAACCCATCATGGGGGAATCGGATGCGGGTTTTAATATTACCGTGTTTCCCGTAACAACCGCTGCAACCGTCATTCCCGTAAGGATCGCTAAGGGGAAATTCCAGGGTGGTATAACTGCTACGACTCCCAAGGGGATATAAAAGTACTCGTTGTTTTCGCCATATATATGGGCAAGGGGCCTATTCCCCGCAAGCTCAAGCATCTGATGCGCGTAATAGTCAAGGTAATCTATTGCCTCCGCTACATCCGCATCCGCTTCCACCCAGTTTTTCCCCACCTCATAAACCATCCATGCGGTTATCTCAAACCTCCTCCTCCTTAAAACCTCCGCTGCTTTAAAGAGAAATCCCGCCCTTTCTTCCGCGGGAAACTTTCTCCAAAACTCAAAGGCCTTCCATGCACTCTCTATGGCAATATCCGCCTCCTTTTCTCCCGCAGCATAAAACTCCGCCACCAATTCGTTTTTATGTGCCGGATTAAAAGATCCAAAAACCTTATCGGTTTTATATTCTTTCCCGTTTATGATTATCGGATATCTCTTCCCAAAGTTCCTTTTTGCATTTTCCAGAGCATCCTTTATAGCCTTAATGTTTTCCTCCTTTGAAAAATCCGTAAGAGGCTCGGGTCTAAAGGGTCTCATAGGCGGGTATTATACCGTTGAAAGTCATGCTGGGACACTTGGCGAAATCTCGTTCTTTCATCTTTAGAATATCCAAACCAAAACATGAGAATGTATAGGCTATACAGGGAACAGATTGTGCAAGGGGATATCGAAGATATATGGAAATTCTTCTCGGATCCCCGTAATTTAAGCAAGATAACCCCACCGGATATGAACTTTAAGATTTTGACAGAAGATCTTCCCGAAGAAATCTTTACAGGTCTAATAATTGAGTACGAGGTATCACCATTTGGCAATATACCCGTTCATTGGGTGACGGAAATAACCGCTGTTGAAAAATATAAGTACTTCATAGACGAACAGAGGTTTGGACCGTACAAATTTTGGCATCACCTACATCTGTTTGAAAGGTTGGACGGGCAAAAAATAAAAATCATAGATAAGGTGCATTACATAATTCCGTTTGGTATTTTGGGGCAAATCGCAAACGCCCTACTCGTGAGAAAGAGACTGGATTATATATTTGATTACAGGGCAAAAATCATAGCGGAAATATTCGGTTGAAACGAATTATCTCCTAATGATATACTCCTTCTTACAGAAGATGCAAACCGCCCTTGTTCCATCCTCAATGCTTTCATCCTGCAAAACCGTCTCTATCAACCTCTCATAGTTGCACCAGCAATCGTAATAATAATCCCTCTCGTCCAAGGGTTCAACTTCCCCCGCCAAATACTTTAAAAGAGACAAAGGAGAGTTGCCCTTTGAGAGGAAAAGGCTTACGGAAAAACCCTTTAACTTCTCCTCAATCTCCGAGATCTCCCTTTCCTCCGCATCTGCCAAAACCTCAACTATGAAACCCCCAGCGCTTACAACCTGCCCGTATTCCCCCACCAAAACCCCCAAACCCACCGCGCTCCTTCTCTGCTCAGATTGATAAAGGAAATATGCGAAATCCTCCCCTACTTCCCCGCTTACCAAAGGCACCTCGCTTATATAACCCTCCCTTATCACCCTCATTATCCCGCTTTTAACTATACCAGAAACGTTGAGCTTTCCATCCTTAAGTTCCGCTTCCGCACTTGGGTTCGCAATGTACCCCCTTACCCTTTGTCCTTTAAGTTGGGCTATAACCCTCCTCGCAGGTCCCGAGCAAACTATCTCAACAGTGATACCCCTGTACATCAAACCATAAAGCACTGTACCAGTTAAAACCCTACCCAAAAGGGCGGTTGAGGTTGGGGAGGTCTGATGGATTCTACGGGCTTCCGCGACTATGTCCGTACTTTCAACCACCCCAAAGATCAGGTTCCCTTTCCTTGCAAGGAAAGCTTTACCCATATCAAAACTCCATAACCAAACCGTTCAAAATCCCAACCGCTCTATTTTTTACCACAATAAAGCTCTCAACGAAGTTTATTCCAAGCCTGTCCGCTATATCCTTTATATTTTTCGTGAACCTTATGTCCTCCTTTGAGGGTTCATCCCTTCCATCAACATGGTTGTGGGCAAGGATAAACTGCGAAGCGGAATTTTTAAATATGGGTTCAAATATCTCCCTCGGATGGATCATTACGGAGTTTAAGCTCCCTACCCCTATTACCTCCGTCTTTATGTGAAAACCCGCCCCGTCGTACATAATCAAAACCAGGTTCTCCTTTCTCTCCTGTGAAAGGTTGTAAAAAATTGCGGATAAATGCTTCCTATCAAAGGGCTGGAGCTCCTTGTGATACACCCTCCTTCCAAGCTCAAATGATGCGGAAAGTCTTAAAGCCTTTGCCAAACCTATACCCTCAACCTTCGCAAGGGCCTTTATGGTCATCTCCGCAAGTTCATCCAATTTAAAGTTTTCGATTAAAGACTTTGAAAGCTCAAATACGTTTTTTCTCCTAGTCCCGGTTGAAAGTATAAGGGCTAAAATTTCGTCATCCGAAAGGCTCCTAATTCCGGAAAGCAAAGCCTTTTCCCTAGGGAGGATCTTCTTCAATCCTTCATCCCTCCCCTCGCATAAACCTCCGTTATCTGCCTCTGGAAAATCGCAAAAACTATTAGGGCGGGTAGGCTACTTAGAAGGGATGCGGCCATAAGGGCTGGGTAGTTTGTTACCTCACCCTGGGCAAAGTACGCCACCGCGAGCTGTATGGGCCTGAGTTTCTTTTCCGATACCACCAAAAGGGGCCATAAAAAGCCGTTCCAAGTATATACCGCACTAAAGACCGCTATGGTTATTATTACGGGTTTAACGATGGGAATGGCAACCTTAAGTAGAAAAGTTAAGTCGTTTCCCCCATCCACAAAAACCGCATCCCTCAAATCCTTGGGTATACTCTTAAAAGCCTGCCTTAAAAGGAAAATTGCGTAAATATTCGCCATCCAGGGTATCACCAAACCAGCGAAGGTATCCACCATCCCCATCCTCTGGACGATCACGAAGAGCTGTAGTATATAAACTGGCATAGGTACGGATGCCAAAAGTAAAAGGGCAGAAAATAGGACCTCCCTTCCCTTAAAGTTCATCCAAGAGAGGGCGTAAGCAGCGAGGATTGAGGTTATAAGTTCCCCAAGGACTATGAAGAATATCATACCTACGGTGACTAAAACACTCGTTCCAAGTTCAAGCTTGCTTAAGGCGAGTTTGTAACCCTCAAAAGTTATCTCCTTGGGAAAGAGGGTTGGGGGAAATTGGATAGCCTCCGCCTGACCCTTTAAGGACGTGATCACCATCCAATAGAATGGGAAAAGAACAAATAGGACGATTAGGATTATCCAAAGGTTCCTCAAAAACCTCATACGTACTTTTCTTCTATGATCCTTTTAACCTTCTCCTTCCAGACCTTATCCGTTATATCCTGCAAGGCTGGAGCAAGGTTTATATCCCTTACAAGTTGCCCTTCATAAGTGGGGGTACCTTCCTCCCTGTAGAATATCCCAAGAGGGACCTTTCCGGAATTCCAAACCTCCATGATCTTAGCTATTGCCTCCGCCCTCGTAGGGAAGGGACCGTTTAAAGTTACGGAATTCGCCTTAAACCAATCGTATGTATTGAACCTGTTGAAGGTTACGCATGGGGAATAAACGTCAACAAAAGAAAACCCCTTATGCTTTATTGCCTCCGTGAATATCACCTCAAGGGTCTTAGGATCCCCTGAAAATCCCCTAGCTACAAACGTGGCACCCATAACAAGAGCTATATATACGGGTTCTATAGGTCCCTCAACGGAACCGTATGGAGTGGTACCAGTCTTAAAACCCCTTAGGGAGGTTGGGGAAGTTTGTCCTTTCGTGAGCCCGTATATCATATTGTCCATAACAATGTAAGTTATATCTGGGTTTCTCCTTGAAACGTGCAAGAAGTGGTTCCCTCCTATCGCGTAACCATCCCCATCACCACCCGCGGCTATAACCGTAAGTTTGGGGTTTGCCAGCTTTATTGCAGTTGCGGTAGGTAAAACCCTCCCATGTATCCCGTGATAACCGTAAGCCTTTATATAGTCGCTTATTTTTCCGCTACAACCTATACCTGAAACTATAACAACTTCCGAAGGATCAAGGTTTAGGTTTAATAGGGCTTTTTTTAGGGCGAGAAGAACCGCGTAATCCCCACAACCCGGGCACCACGTGGGCTTGTGGGATTCGTAATCCCTCAAAGTCCTTTTAACTTCCGTTGCCATAATTTAGTATTCTAAGGTTGAAGGCTTACGTGTTCTCGTATATTATTCCCCCTATGGATGCTATGTGGAAATTTATCCTCTCCAAATCCGAAAGTATATCCAAATAAACCTCCCCAGAGGTGAGCTTCTCCACGTCAAACCCCCTTGAATAAAATTCCCTTTTTAGCTCTTCCAAAAGGGACTTAACCTCATCCTTCCTGTTGTGGAGATTTCTGGCACTTTCTTTTTCCCAGCTTGAAAGCACAACCATCGCGTCCGCAAATGTCTTAAGTACCTCCCTATGGAAGCTTAGTATCCCGTTTATCTCTTCCTCCGACAGGTTTATACCTTCCTTGTACATCTTCTCCGCGAGCCTCCCTATGGACTTTGACATTATATCCCCCGAGTTCTCTATCTCTTCCATGATATACGCTAAAGCGATGAGCTTGTTTGCGGTGTTTTGTTGTACGAAACCTTCGTTTAACCTTCCCAAAAGGGCATTAACCTTTGTTTCAATTTCGTCTATTTCGTCATCCATCTTTTGGAAATTGTATATCCTTGATGGGGACTTTGACCTTATTACGTCTGGAATTTCTTGGAACATAATAATCGCCTTGTTTAGGGCATCAGATACGAGCTTTTCCATATATACGGTCGCTATATCCGGATCGTCAATGAACATCTCAGAGAGGCCCTTAACTTTCCCGTTTTCACTTCTTTCCCAAAGGGGTTTAAGGTAAGATATGGGTATAACCGCCATTGCGAAAAGGATGTTGTAATATACGTGCGCCAAGGCTATATTTGCACTTAAGTTATTGCTCCAGATGGGCAGGAATTTGGAAAAAGGTATTGTGAAAAGTAAGATTAATGAAAAGAGAAACCTACCCAAAAGGTTTGTAATGGCTACTTTCCTCGCATTTCCGGATAGGCTGGAGGATGCCAAAACGGCCGTAAAGGCGGTACCGACGTTTGCGCCGAGGACCATTGCAAGGGCGCCCTCAAAACTCAGTATTCCCGCGTAAGCCAAGGAGATCCCCATTCCCAAGGTTAAAGCGGAAGAGTGTATAAGGGCGGAAAAAAGTAGGGAAAAGATCAAAGTAAGGCTCGGGCTGTTGAATATTGAGGATAGCATATTGAAAAAGGTTGGAATCTCCGAAAGTTTGGAAAATACCTCCCCCATATACCATATCCCAAAGAATGCCAAACCAAACCCAAAAATCGCCCTACCGTAATGCCCGTAAGATCTTAAAATCTTCTCAATTATAAACCCCAAGAGGATCAAAATTATTGAAACTTGACCAATGCCCAAAGATAAAATTCCCACGGTCAAGGTCGTCCCTATCCCCGCCCCCGCATTGGTCACGATCGCCGCGCTTGGAGATATCATCCCCAAGTCCACTAAGGAAACCACCATAACCGTCACCGCGGTTGAAGACTGAAAACCCATCGCCCCTATTATCCCACCCAATAGCGCCAAAAACCTATTTGATGATAGCCTGTTTATAGCCTTCCTCGTCCATCCCCCCACCGCCCTCATGATCCCCGTTGAGCCTCTATCAAGCCCGAAGATAAAGAGAACAAAACCCAAAAGGAATTCTAAAAATAAGAAAAACCAGAAATCCTTCCTTAAAGCCTTCAATTGGAATATTACCGAGCCCTCTTCCGTCCTCGCCAAAACATTTATGTCCCCTTCCTTCTTGGGAATTGGTGGATAAAATATCGCGTAATTTCCCGAACTTAATACCTTCCTTGAAAACACCGTATCACCGAAGTATATAAACTCAACCTCACAGTTTGGCAATGTCTTAACCCTAAGGGGTTTAAAAGGTTTTCCCAATTCCACCACCTGCTTATCCCCGGAAAGGTCTATCTTATAAAGGGAATCATATACTCTATCTATTGGGCAGGAAATCAATATACCAAGCAAGCTAACCCCCTTAAATACTCTGCTTCTTTAAAATAAACGGGTACAGGGTGATCGGGGGATTGGTATAGCCTATAAAGGATTTTCACCTCCCTAAATAGCCTCTTTGCGGTTTTACTTAAAACCTCCTCAAGGTGGGAGTAATCTATGTGGTGGGAACAGGAGAAAACCGCAAGGATACCCCCTTTCCTTATTAACCTCAGCGCCCTATCAAAAAGCCTGGTGTATCCCTTCATTGCGCCCGAGATATCTTTACTCTTTGCAAAAGCAGGGGGATCAAGGATAATCCCATCGAAGGAATCGTTGGATAATATGAAGGTATCCAGTATATCGAAGACGTTACCCGCTATCGTTTCCGCACCCTTAAAACCGTTGAGCTTAAGGTTTTCCTTCAATATCGATAGTGCCTCTTCATCTTCATCCACCGCCAAAACCCTCTTTACACCCCTTGCAAGAAGGTTTAAGGTAAAACCCCCGGTATAAGAAAATGCATCCAAAACCCTTTCCCTGTTCTCCATAAGGCTTGAAACGATCTTCCAATTTATCCTCTGATCCAGGTAAAGTCCCGTTTTCTGCCCCCCTATCGGAAATATCATTTTTATCCCATCAATTTCAACCACGAGGTTTTTAACATTTCCAAAATGGAAACCCTTAAAGGGTTCAAGGTTTTCCTGCCTCCTCGCATAACTATCGCTCTTCTCATAAAGGAATTCATACCCCGCCATCCTGAAACCTTCCACTATCTCCCTTTTGAGTTTTTCCGCACCGTAAGATGAGATCTGTATAACAACCCCTTTACCGTAGAAGTCCGCTATTATGCCGGGCATATTATCGCTTTCCGCAAAGAATAGCCTATAAGCCCCCTTCAACTTCAAGACGTTTTCCCTAAAATTAACGCTTTCCATTATCCTTTTATAAACCAATCCAGCGTTGAATTCCTCCTTTTCCCTGCTGTAAAACCTTAAAGCTAACTTCCCTTCGGGATTGTAAAAGGCGCACCCCAAAAACTTCCCATTTACATAAACCTCCGCGCTTACCCCTTGATTTTCAACGGACTTTATCCTGTCCCTGAATATCCAAGGATGCTGACCATAATCCGATATCTTCCCCTTTAAGTTTATCCTGTTCATGCCAGATCCCAAAGTTTCCTTAAATTTATATTACCCTTCCTTTCCCTGAACCTCGTGAATAGCCCAAAATATGCGTTGTACCCTTCCTTCCACTCGTAGTTATCCATCAAGGACCAGTAGAAGTATCCCAAAACCCTAAATCCCTCCTTAATAGCCTCCTTTATCCACTTAAAATGCTCCAATATGAACCTTTCCCTCTCCCTTTCGTCCTTCGTGGTTATCCCATTCTCCGTTATTACCACTTCCCTGCCCAAATTATACCTCTTTATAACTTCGTATATCCCCCTCGGATAAACTTCCCAATTTAGAGAGTTCCTCCAAAGACCATCAATATAAACATCCTCACCGAAGATATTTTTAAGGGAAAATCTTACCGTATCCGCGGTGTAGTAGTTTATACCAACAAAATCCGCCCTTGCTCCCAAGCTCTCCATAAAACCCGAAGGGGGAGGTAAAACCCCATAAACGTCCGAGTATATAGGAAGGAAATTGAACAAATATTCCCTAAGGGCTGTGGGGATTTTCCCGAGCTTACCAAAGGGCCTAAAGATCCTAACGTGGTGCGCCATCCCAACCTTGGAGTATTTAATATTTTCTTTAAGAACCCTATATGCCCTACCCGATGCCTTAAGCATATTCCTCATCACTATGATCGCCTTAAATATGGACTTCTCCATAGGGGGCCAAACCCCTGCAACGAAGGAATTGTAAGCGTATACGTTCGGCTCGTTGATGGTTATCCAAAACTTCACTTTTATAAACCTGCTTACAAAGTCCGTATAACGCTCAAAGTAATAAACGCTCTTTTTGTTCGCCCATCCCCCCATCTTATAAAACCATATCGGGTTTGTGAAATGGTGCAATGTTATGAAGGGTTCTATCCCGTTTTTTATCAAGAGATCTATAAACTTCCTATACCTATCCAATGCCTTTATGTTGAAGATACCCTCCTCCGGTTCTATCCTACTCCACTCTATGCCGAACCTGTACGCGTTCGCCCCTATAACCTTCAAAAGCTTTATATCCTCCTCCATCCTCTCCCAACTTCTGCAGGCGTTCCCCACCTTGGGAACCAAACCTTTTTCCTCAAATAACGTCCAGTCGTTCTTGGTATTCCCCTCTATCTGATGAGGACTTGTCGCGCTTCCTATGTACTTCAAATCTTTGACCTTATTTTCACTTCGAACTTTATCGGAGCCGCGAAGAACCCCCATCTCTCCCTCAAAGCCTTCTCTATGTACCTAAGATAAAAATCCGGTATAGGTCCGGAGGATTCTATCGTGAAGGTAGGAGGAAGATTTCTTGCCTGGTAGAAGGAATATATCTTCGCTGGGGGTAAGTTTGCTGACATAAGCTCCTCTATGAGTTCCTTGGCATCCTTCTTTGAGATCCTCTTAAACAAACCTCCCCTCGCTCCCTTCAAAACGCTCCTTAAATAGTCCATACCCTCGCCCGTTAAGGCCGAAACCGGAACCTTCGGCGCCCAATCCACCATCTCAAGCTCGCGGGTAACTTGCGCGAAAAGCTCCTTCCTCTGTTTTGGAGATAACAAATCTATTTTATTTATCGCTATCACAAGGCCCCTACCCTCATCCACCACGAGTTTTATTATCTTTTTGTCAAGGTGATGGACACCAACGCTCGCGTCTA
>Ga0073665_112_pt1 | contig 11279 bp, 15 predicted proteins | sample YNP_Site_13_FD_93984 | JGI IMG/M metagenome (GOLD analysis project Ga0073665, IMG submission 93984) | Candidatus Caldipriscus sp. T1.2
CCCCTGGAATTCTTTGATGTTTTGAAACTTGAGGAGGTTTTTGAGAAGTTTGCGATCTTGGGGATAAACATAGAGTTCATAGCAATGACATCTGGACATTTAGGAGTGGCATTCAGGAGGGCTAAGCTGGAAGATGTGGTGGAGATGTTCCAAGCGGAGGTGGTAAACGTCTATTGATGAGGTTGGTCCTCGTTTTAGTTCCTTCAATTATCGGATTTTCCTTACTTACCTTTAACAACGAGAATTTGGACGAAAACGTACCCACCTTTGTGCTTCAGTTCGTAATTTTATCCGTAGTTTCAATTCTCACCTTATCTTGGATCTTTAACATTATGAAAAGCCCATTTATAAAATGGGCTTTTTTATTACTCGGATTGGGCAACCTCATCCTCGCTCTATACTTATTTTTCAAGTTTTGGGATGGTTATGTCTCTCTACCCTTTTTTCTTTTATCCTCCTGGTGCTTCTTTAAGGCAAATTAAACCCCCCTCCTGTTTCCCCATATCCTTATATGTATCCTGTCCGAGTACCTGAAATTGTGCTTAATGCAAATTTTCACCACCTCCTCCGCGAGGGGCAGTTCCCTTGTTGTACCCTCCGGCATAAGGAAAACGGAGAAGGGGATAATATCACGGGGAAGGTCTAACTTTTCTAAAACTTCAAGGATCTCAGCTTCATCCCTTTTGGGATCACTAACAACGAATTTTAGAAAAGCCCTACCCTTCAATATTAAAGGAACAAACTCCCTTAAAACATCAAGTTTTATTGCTCCCTCGTTCCCGCTACTTTTAAGCTTGGGTGAGAGCACAAAGAAAACCCTATCATCATCTTTTAAAATCGGTGGGAATGTTCCGTTTGTCTCAAATTGGAACTTCCCTCCCTCCACCTCCCTTATCCATTTTTCCCATATCCTTGAGTAAAGGAGGGGTTCCCCTCCCGTTATTACTGTTAAAGGTGCCTTTTTAATATCTTCCCGAAATTCTTCAAAGGTATAAACAAATGTCTCGGAAAAAGAGGATCTTTTTACATCCCATGTGTAAAAACTGTCGCACCATACACATTTTAAATTGCAACCCCAAACCCTCAAGAAGTTTGATACAACCCCCGCAAAGGGCCCCTCCCCCTGAATACTCAAAAATTTCTCAACCAAGCGCAACATCAAGGAAGAGCATAAGGATAAGGCCGATTATTAATCCGTAAGTTGCAAGTCTTTCATGCCCAAACCTATGAGTTTCTGGAATTATCTCGTCGCTTATTACAAAGAGCATGGCTCCAGCGGCAAAGCCCATTGCGTAAGGTAATATGGGTTTGAAGATATAAACCAGGACCGCACCGAGGATCGCCAAGGGAAGCTCAATAAAACCGGACCTCAGGGATGTATAGATAGCGTAAAACTTTTTTCCGAAACCAACGCTTATAGCACCCAAGGAAACCGCCAAACCTTCGGGTATGTTCTGTATCCCAATAGCCAACATTAGGGTTATAGCCTCGTGGAGTTTGCCGGAACCAAAACCTACACCCACCGCCAAACCCTCAGGAGCGTTGTGTATAGTTATGGCAATTATAAAGAGCAAAACCCCCTTAAGCCTCCTTGTATCTATCCCTTCCCTACCCCTTATTATGTGCTCATGCGGAATTAGATGGTCCAAGATGTCAATGGTTAAAGAGCCTAAAAGTAAGCCTATAAGTACGGGGAAGACCCCTCCGATCTCTATACCTGGAATTATCAAACTTGTGAAGCTCGCAGCAAGCATAACCCCCGCCGCAAAACCCAAGGATACATCCAAAAATTTCTGCGATACGTTTCCCAAAAAAAGAACCAATAATGCCCCAAGAGTGTTAAATAGGACTATTACAGTACCTCCTACGAAACCGTACCAAAGGGGGTTATTTGGAAAGATTTCAAGTATTTTTATGAACCACTCCATAGAACCCTCCTCACCTCCTCAACCGTCTCCTCCGCCCTTTCCCTCGCTACCTTTGAACCCTCCCTTATCACATCCATAATTAGATCATCCGAAAGTTCTCCAGCCTTTTCCCTGTAAGGTTCAAGGGCACTTATCAATTTCCCCGCTATCCTATTCTTACAATCCACGCAACCCAATACCCCTTTCCTACAGTTTTCCTCAATCTCGTAAGATTCATCCGGATTGAAAGCCTTGTGTAGATAAAAGATTGGGCAAATTTCGGGCCTCCCCGGATCCCCTTTCCTTATCTTCATAGGGTCGGTTATGCTCTTTTTCACCTTTTGTGTTATCTCTTCGGGAGTGTCCGAAATGAATATGGCGTTGTTGTAAGATTTTGACATCTTTCTCCCGTCTATTCCCAAGATCTTTGGGATTTCGGTTAGCAGAGGTTCGGGAATTGGGAAAACCTCGCCGTATATCCTATTAAAGTCCCTCGCTATTTCCCTCGAAAGCTCTAAATGGGGAAGCTGATCCTCACCCACAGGCACAAGCTCCCCCTTGTATATCAGTATGTCGGCAGCCTGAAGAACCGGATATCCCAAAAATCCATAAGAAATTTCGGATGGAATTAGGGAATCATCAAAATCCAAAAAGGACAACCTTTCCAAAACCTCCTCCTTTATCCTGCCTATTACCCCCCTCAGGAACTTTTCCCCCTTCTCCTTATCTTCCCCCTTTATGAACTCCACAATTCCCCCCACCTCGCCTTCAACCGATAAATTCTCAAGGTTTAAGGAGAGTTTGATTTCGCTCTTTTTCTTCCTTAGTTCCGAAACCTTCTCCTTAAAGGTCGGGTTCCTCAAGAGCCTATTTACGGAAACCAGCATGGAAAATATAAGGTGAATTTCCGCATGTTGTGGAACCAAAGATTGCCTAAAGATAACCGATTTTTTTGGGTCTATCCCTACCGCAAGCCAATCCTTAACCATATCCAAAGTGTTCCTTAAAACTTCCCTGTTCCTCGTTGGTTCATCGGTAAGGGCGTGCCAATCCGCAACTTCAAAATAACATTTGTAATTTTCCTGAAGCTTAACCCAGTTTTCTAAAACACCCTTCAAGTGTCCCACGTGCATCCTTCCCGTTGGCCTCATACCGGATAATACGACCTTCATAGCGCTCTATTCTATTGGCGTTATGTTTCCCCTTTATAATACCCAAACCTATGAGAAGGTTTTATCTTCTTTTTTTCTTGTCTTTTCTCTTTTATCTCGGATGCAGGAAGGCGGATCAGGAAGTCCTAACAATAAATCATGGGAAGGTTGAGGAGATAACGATAAACGTGGATCCCGCCCTCGGGATAGTCACACCCAAAGCGCTGGTATATCTTCCCCCCAACTACGACCCGAATAAAAACTACCCCATAATATACCTCCTGCACGGTTTCGGTGGGGATTACAGGACGTACGTTTACTTTAATGGTGTTCATGAGATCTTGGATTACCTGATATCGACGGGGCAGATAGAACCTGTCATAGTTGTTATGCCTGACGGAAGGAACCTGGTGGGAGGTTCCTTTTACACAAACTCGAGGTTTTACGATCCGGCAAGCGGTGGATATATGCCCTTGGTCGCCTTTGGGGATTACGAAACGTATATCGTTGATTCTTTGATTTCTCAGGTTGAAAGAAGGTATGGGGGTTTGAGGGATAGGACGAAAAGGGGAATTATGGGGCTTTCGATGGGTTCTTACGGTTCAGCCAAGCTCTGGCTTAAGCATACGGATAAGTTCGGGGCAGTTGCCCTACATTCTGGTCCTTTGGCTTTTGATAAGCTCCTTGACGATAACGTAATAGATAGCCTTTTTAAGGATTGGAATAGCATAGGTAGGAAGCTTTGGATAAAGGAATATCTTGGTAGGGAACATATATGGCTAACTTTGGGGAATGGGCTTTCCGCGGCCTTCACACCGAGGGTTACCGCTTACGCCAACCCTTCAGATTGGAACGTTATACCCAACTGCTACTATAGTGGAGGATTTGACTCCACCTACGGGGATTTCCTATTGGATACCCTAACCGTTCCTTCCCTTGGAATTAAGGTTTGTGTGGGTGTTAGGTTCCCAATAAAGTTGGATACAACCACTCCTCCCGCCCCCTGTGTTGATCCTTCAAAACCCGGAGCTAGGTACGTCTCGAACGATTTCTGCGTTTGGAAGAGGCACCACGACCCTTACACTTTGATAGATTCCGCTCTGGTGAATTATCCGGGCGAATTTTCCAACACGAAGGTTTATATAGATGTGGGTCTGAAGGATGAGCTTACCCTCCTTTCCCATAATAGGGCTTTTAAGGAGAAGCTGAAAAACAATGGTCTTGATGGGAATTTGGTTTACGTTGAGTTTGATGGGGCTTTGGGATATCCAGCGGAGATGTTTCCGGGTATGCACAACAACTGGCTATACGTACGCTTAAAGAAATCCTTCATATTTATGGATAGGGCGCTGAAAGGTAAGGATATAAAGGCGGGTGAGTATAAGGAATACGAGGGTAAGGATTATGAGTGAGATTTTCTCCGTTTTGAGGGAGGCTTTGGGCAATAAGGTGGGACCTGAGGTTGAGGGGGGAATATATGTGCAAAGGGAGGCGATAAGGGAGGCGGTGAAGTTCGCAAAAGAAGCCTTGGGGTTTGATATGATAATATATATCACCGCGGTTGATTATTGGGGATGGAAACATAGGAGGGTAACACAGAAGAGGTTTGAGGTGGTGTATCACCTCTACTCAACATCAAGAAAAAAGAGGATAACCTTTAGAGTTGCTGTAGATGATGGCGAAGAAGTTCCCAGCATAACCGATATATTCAAAGGGGCGAACTGGATGGAAAGGGAAGTATACGACATGTTCGGGATAAGGTTCTCGGGACATCCGGATCTAAGGAGAATCCTACTCTGGGAAGGGTTCCCGGGACATCCCCTTAGGAAGGACTTTTCGGAGAGGAGGTTCGTTCCAATACCCCCAAACGAGTGATAATCTTAATTTCCCTTGATACCCTAAAGCTTGATTCCCTTTGGAATATAGCGAGGAAGTGGAGGGCGGGTTTTGATGTGGAAATTGTTGATTCTGCAAGAAACCAAATAATTGCTATGGGTGAGGGGGCGGTGTATTACATAATAACGAGGAACATTACAAAAAGGGATCTGCTTGGTATTAGGGCAATAAGGGATATATGCCGAAAGGAACCTGAATATTGCGGTAGGGGGATCTTGGAAGCCTTGAACAGTAAAGATAGCATAACCTTGAAAAATGCACTATTTGTCGCAAGTGAAGTGGAGATCCCAAAAATAGGTGGAAAGCTTCTGGAACTCTTGGGAAAACAGAGGGATGGGATATGGATAAGTAGGACCTTAAGGGCACTTTACAGATCTGGGGATAGCAGGGTTTGCGGGGTTTTGGATAAATATATGCTTCACCCTTACGAATACGTCAGGATGAGGTCGGCCCTCTTGGTTGGACAAAAGGAGTGTAAAAAAATTAAGGGGAGACTTTGGGATATGCTGGGCGATAGTGTTTTTACCGTTAGGGATGCGGCGAAAATCTCGTTGATAAAGATGGGGTTTTCGTTGAAGGAGTTTGAAGAGAAAATTAATAAGATCCCAGAACACGAAGTTATGAAACTCTTGTACCTCAACTGCCCATCACCCGAGTATTTAGAGATTGCAAAAAAGAAGGTTAGGCGGGAGATCTTTGAGGCCTGGAAGGGATACGTAAACTGCAAATAGGGAAAACCGCAAAAAGCGTATTAAACCTATTTTTGGGACAGGGATTTTCCTTTTTGATAAATTCCCTCTTGGGACTTTACCTAATTTACCACATGGAGCCGGGGGAATTTGGAATATACAGCATCCCATCGGATCTTATAAACCTAATTTCCTTGGGCGTTTTATCCCTGCTTACAAACTCTACCCAAAGGTTTTTAGCGGAGTATAGGGGAAAGGGTGAAAGGGAGAAGATCTCCGGCTTACTCTTTTTCTCCTTGATGTACTTTTTAATCTTTGGGTTCGTACTGTTCGGGGTTTTTCTGGTTTTCGCAGAAAATATATCCTCTTTTTTCCTAAAGGATCCCAATTATGCTTATGCGATAAGGCTTTACTCCTTAGGCGTTCCATTCTTGGCACTATCCCTTTATCTGGCATCCGTCCTATATGGCTTTGGTAAATTTAGGGAAGTTTCAATAAGCGACATACTAATTCCCACAATTTCAAGGGCTATTTTTCTTCTCCTCTTCCTTCCGATTTATCCCTCAAAGGTTTTTGTTGCGGTAAATTCTATTAACATAAAGTACTTAGTAAATTTCTTGGGGAATCTATTTGCCACTTTCGGGATCCTTAAAGAAAACCTGCCTGGGAAGAGAATATACGAATTCAAAGCTTGGTTTAGGTACTCCTTCCCCATATGGTTGAAGTACTGGCTTTCCCTCTTCCAAAATAGTATAAAACCCGTGATAGTTGGGGCATCTTTGGGGGCATCTTTGGGTGGGATATTTAAGGCTTCCTCCTTGATCTCAAGCGGTGTATTCATCCTTGAGGTTGCCATCTCAAACGTCCTTTTCATTGAGATGAGTAAGGATTTTGGGAAGTTCGGAACTTTAAATACCGCTCTTAAGCTCAGGGGGATCACATATAAGGTCGTACTCATTATGGGGGTCTTTTCGATTCTATCATCAATCTTGGGGATATTCGCCTTGAAAATTCTAGGGAGGGGATACGAAGGTGGCAATATTGTCCTGGCGGTTATGATCCTTGGGTATTTTTTAAATTCCCTCTCAGGGATCTGGCAGGCTGCCTTGCAGTCTTTCGGAAGGTCGGATATGGTTTTTTTAATAAGCGTAAGTTATACGATTTTGGATATATTGCTTGCTATAATTCTCATTAAACCTTTTGGAATTTTGGGAGTCGCCTCGTCCTTCCCGATCTCGGCGGTTTTTATAACCTTTCTTAGGCTCTATTTATTCAAAAAAGTAAGCGGTGTGAATCCCCTAAGTTTAAAAACTCTAATTATCACATTAATATTCTCCGCCCTTCTCGTATTGGTAATTTACCTCGCACAATCCCTTGCTTAAATTCTTCACCCTATTTTTTATGTTATCCGTCCTTATCCTAAAGAAGTCTGCATAAACCTTAAAGTATTCCGCAAAGCTTATAGTGCCCATTTGGTAATATTTCCAAGAAACCTCAAGGAGGTTTTTATAGGCGGATAGATCGGAGAGAATGGGAAGGTCAATATCAACCTTGCTCTTACTTATTTCCCCCATTATCCTTTCCATCTCAACCGCGGATGATATTGCTTTTGCTTTCAATCTTCCGCTCTCGTCAAATTCTACCGTTATCCTAAATCCCGCCACCGTTGAGGGTGTCTTTACGTTTCCACTCCAAACCTCACCGAAAATATACAACTTAGGGAACCACCACAAGGATTCCCCCAATCTCCTATAATACATCGCCTTTATTTTCAGGCTATCCGGAACATCCAAACACTTTGGTGTGAAGTCCTCCCCGATTTTCAAATTTTCCAGATTTATCTTCAAAAAACCTTCGAGGGAATCCTTCAGCATGTTTCTAAATCTCAAGATCTCCTCCCTAAACCCCCTCGCCCTTGAGATCTCCGCTTTTACAAATAAAACCTTATCCTCCCCCAATCTCCCCAATTTTCCTAAAGTATCAAGCCTTTCAACCAAACTTTCCCCCAAATATATAAGACTATCCGATAAAATTATCAAACTATCAAGGTTCTGGAGGATCCTTAAGTATATCCTTAAGTTGTTCATAAGGTTCTCCTTTAAAATCCTCATTCTTGAAACCTCAAAATCTTTAAGGGTTTTTGCGGAGATGACGGAAAATATAATTTTTGGATTCAAGGGGTTCCAGAAAACCCCAAAACCCCACCTCCTAAATGTGGGATATCCCAACTCTATCTCCCTATCAACGAGCCTAAAATTTACCGTATCCGCATATTGCACCCTAAATGTGGGTATTGGGGAAATATCGATGTTGTCATAAAACAGATAGAGCCTTGGAAACAAGTACCCCTTTGGGAAAAGGTAAATGTCCTTTATTAAATTTTCGGCTTTTTTTAATTCATCGTCAATCTTCCTCTCAAAAACCCTTAAAATGCTATCTTCGGTGATGGCAAGGAAAAAGAGCAAGGGGATATTTTACTGTAGAATATCCGCATGAAGGTTTTGAGGGAGGAGGTTGTATATAAGGGTAAGTTTATGGATTTTGTGGTTTTGGAGTACGAAAAAGGGGGTAAGGTTTTTAGGAGGCAGTTGGTGAGGCATCCCGGGGCGGTGGTTATAGTCCCGATCCTTGAGGATGGGAAGGTTATTTTTGAGAGGCAGTTTAGATTTTCGGTTGGGGATTATATCCTTGAGCTTCCCGCGGGAACCTTGGAGGAAGGGGAAGATCCCCTTGAGTGCGCAAGGAGGGAGCTTTTGGAGGAGACGGGTTATATTGCGGAGGATTGGGAAAAGGTTGCGGAATTTTACCTTGCGCCCGGTTATTCAACGGAATATATGCACCTTTTCTTCGCAAGGAAGTTAAAATTCTTGGGTGGGAATTTGGATGAGGACGAGGATATAGAAGTTCTGAGCTTAAGTAGGGAGGAAATTTTGAGGAGTATTGAGAGGGGAGAGATAAGGGATGCCAAGAGTTTGGTGGGGAGCCTCCTGTATATTTTACGAACTTAAAATATCAGGATGGTTAAGTCGGATTCCTGGATAGAAAAGATGGCAAAAGAATACGGGATGATAGAACCCTTTGAACCCACCCTAATTAGGGAAGGGAAAATCTCTTATGGATTATCCTCTTACGGGTACGATATAAGGGTGGCGGATGAGTACTACATTTTCACCAACATATACACAACCGTCGTTGATCCAAAGAACTTTGACGAGAGGTCTTTCGTTTATCACAAGGGAGAGTACTGCATAATACCTCCCAATTCCTTCTGCCTCGCAAGGAGCGTGGAGTACTTTAGGATTCCAAGAAACGTAATAGGTATTTGCTTGGGTAAATCCACATACGCCCGTTGCGGTATAATCGTAAATATTACTCCCCTTGAGCCCGAATGGGAGGGACATCTAACCATAGAGATCTCAAACACCACTCCCCTACCCGCAAAGATATACTCCTTTGAGGGTATAGCCCAGCTTATATTTTTAGAAGCGGATGAAGTTTGTAGAATAAGCTACGCGGATAGGAAGGGTAAATATCAGGGGCAAAGGGGAATAAACCTTCCGAAGGTATGAAAAGGTGGGTGTTGCTCGGTGGGAAAATCCACGAGGTGGATCCGAAAGAGGAGAACGTAAGGTTCTTTGAGCTGGGAAATGGGGTAGTATTAGCGTTTTTGGAGGATAAACCCGTAATTTTTAGGTTGAAGAACCGCATAATAGAAACGCCCCTTGTTTATGCTGAATTTTCCGTCCTAAAATCCCTACCCAAAGACCTATCCTCTTCAATATCTTCAAACGTCCAGCATATAAAGTCCCCTATGCCCTCGCTCGTTGTTGAGGTGAATAAGAAGGCTGGGGAAAGGGTAAAAAAGGGGGAAACCGTAATAACGATAGAGGCGATGAAGATGAGGACTCAGCTTAAATCGAGGATAGATGGGGTGGTTAAAAGCGTTTACGTTTCTCCGGGTGTGAGCGTAAACAAGGGTCAGATCTTGGCGGTTATAGAGCGGGACTAATATCTAACATCAAGCAAGTATAAACCATAGGGGGGTAAGGGTTCAACTTTAACCCTTTGCCCACTTTTAAGGGAATTTAAAATTTCATCCTTGCTTATTTTACCTTCGTGGAACTTTAAAACTGTCCCCGCAAGAAACCTAACCATCTTCCTCAAAAACCTATCACCCTCAACATCAAGGTAATAAAACCTTCCCACCCTTGAGATGTGCATAGAAAATATTGTGCAAAATTTGTTTTCCCTCTCGTCGGCGGATAAACCCCCAAAGTTATGCCTTCCCAAGAAAACCTTCAAAAACCCGTTTATTAAATCAACATCCAAATCCCCCTTTATGTAAAATGCCCTGAACCTCATAAGGGGGTCGTATTTCGTTGTGAAGATATACCTGTAGATTTTTGATTTTGCGGAATACCTGGCGTGGAAATTTTCATCTACCACAGAAATATCCTTTAAAAACACATCACCGGGTAAAAGGGCGTTCATCTTTTCCCTCAATTTCTCCATCGGAACTCTCAATTTCCCATCAAACTTTAAATTTGCCACGAAGTTTATCGCATGAACCCCCGCATCCGTCCTACCGCAACCTATAAGTTTAAATTCCCCATCAACGAAGTTTTTAAGAACGTTCATTATTTCACCCGATACCGTCCTTTTGTTGGGTTGATATTGCCATCCGTAAAAGTTTGTTCCATCAAAGCTCAAAACGAGCTTTAAATTCATACCTCAAAGAATATATCCGAAAGTAAATATGCAAAGGAGAGGTAGAAGAGACCCATAACGAGCATAAGAAAAAAGAATATCCAGGGGTTTTCTGAGCTTAAGAAACCATAGATCCCAAGGAGCAAGGGTATAAGAAGGATGGCGGAAAAGAACTCCAAATTTACCCTAGCCATCTCCCCTATAATGGAAATGGTGGAGGTTAAAGCGCCCGATGAAAACGTCCAAACCAAAACCCCCAATATTTCCCTAAAACCGAAAAAGTTGTATATCAAAAACGAAAGCAGGAGGGTGGAAAAGTTTACTATAAGGGAGACAACCACAGTAAGGAGATAAGGGATAAGAAATCCCCCTTCCCTACCGTACATAAGGATCACCCTGTTTATAGCCATATCTTCCCAAAAAGCCCTTACGGTGTTTGAGGAGGAGAATATTGATGAGAATAAAGTGGAAAGGGTAAAGCTTATGGGGAAATCGTACCCTACAAGGGAAGAAAAGAGTAAAACGGTTATGGAGATAAGGAGGGGTTGGAAGATCCCCCTCCTTCCGAGGAAAAATCCCATATCAACCTTTTAACCTTTCCACCCCTCCCACCATTGCCTGCTTCCTTGAAACCTTCACCCTACCCAACTCGTCAATTTCTATCACCTTAACGAGGAGCTTATCCCCAATTTTTACAACCTGACTAAGGTCCTTTACCGGATTCACGTCAAACTCGGATATATGCAAAAGCGCCTCCTTCTTCCCTATCCTAACAAAAACCCCATACTTCTCTATCCTATAAACTTCGCCGAGATATACCTTTCCAACTTCAAGTTCCTGAGCGACCTCGTTGATCATCCTCTTCGCCTTCTCCACATCCTCCCATTTTTCCCCATAAATAAACACCTTCCCCGTCTTGTCATCTATGT
>Ga0073665_123_pt4 | contig 11000 bp, 15 predicted proteins | sample YNP_Site_13_FD_93984 | JGI IMG/M metagenome (GOLD analysis project Ga0073665, IMG submission 93984) | Candidatus Caldipriscus sp. T1.2
GAGTAAAAAGGATGGGTTGGTTGATACCGCGGGAAGACCCTTGTTTTACTATTCAAGCGAGTTTGTCCCAAAAATCTACTCAAAGGTGATAGGGGAAAGGATCTTGGGAGGTGGGTTCAATTATATAAATCCTTTGGGTTTTGGCCTTGGAGTAATGTACTTCCAGATAGAATATGACGAGCCTTTCAGTGGGGATTGGGGTAGCTTATCAATACCCTATTACTCCTACACCTTCAACAACGGCTGGCAATATGATCCATGATTTAAAATAGACACTTCAAGGAGGGAGAGGTATTTAGGTCTTACTTATATGGGCCTTTTAGGGGATCTTGAATTTAGAGGTGACATTGCGGGAAATTTTGAAAACTTTAAACCCTCTTACCTCTTTATAGCGAAATGGAGCAGGGGCAGTAAAACTGTGGACGTTGTTTACAGGAATTACTCTACCACCTATTCAAATCCGTACGCGAGGCCCTTCAAAGAGGACAACAGATTTGAGAGAACGGATTTTAGGTACTCCTATAGGGTTCTGGATCCCTTGGCAACAAACCTAGCGGACCTTCCCTTACCCAAACCCGAGGAAGGGATATTTGTCCAAGTTAGGGATAGACTCTTCCAGAACATAATACTTCCAAGGGTATATTTGGATTATTGGAAGGATAAAACCGATGGGCAAACAAACGTAAGGTTGCATGCGGAGATTGAATGGAGGGTACTTTGGTCCTTCAGGGTTAGATTATGGAGGAGGTATCTGGATAGGGTGGATATAAGGTACGGATCCCCTTATCTTTCAAGATCCACAGAAAGCGCGGTAAGATTCTTCTTTATTACCGACGCATCCTCAATTGCTGGGATAGAAGCCAGGTATTCCGAGTTCAAAGCGGGCACCTTAAATCCTTCATCCGGGACATTTTTGAGTACCTTTTACGAATTTCCCTTTGCAAGCGGGACGAAAATAAATACGGGTTTGGCAACATGGACAAGCTCGGGACCTTCTTTATGGATCTTTGAGGACGATGGGATAGATTTCCTTTACAGCAGGGGTTCAAAGGTTTATTTGAGCATATCAAAGGCTGTTTCCCAAAACCTCTATTTGAGGCTTAAATTGAGGTACAAAAGGCAGATAAACGATGGGAATTCGTTAATTTCCGCGACTGGGGAACCCATCAATGCTGGTATTGGAAAATATGATTACTTTAACGCGAATTTTAGTCTTTATATTACTTTTTAGCGCATTCTCCTGCACCAAAAACAGGGAAAAGGTATTATTAGCGGAAATAGAGATAAACGGACTTGCAGATAGGATAAAGAAAATGCCAGACTTTGTAGCTTTGGGAACTTACGAGATGAGGTTTTTTATAAACACAAAAAGTGGGAAATTTAAAATATACAAGGCTGGGGATAGTATGTTTGTGAGGTTGGACGATGGTGCCAATTTTCTAATTTCCCTTAGTATGTTCAAGCAAGGTAATTTCCAAGATCGGAGAATGCGCCTCGTTGGGGACACATTTGAAATATCGGGAAAGGATGGGTATTACCTGAAGGTTGTGGGGGATAGGATAGAGGAGTTTAGGGGGGAAGGGATAAGTGCCAAACTTCTAAACTACTCCATGGAACCCGTAAAATTTCCAAAGAAATGGATCATACGTTATATGGGGGCAAGCGTAATTTTGAATGTCGAGGAGATAAAAATCATATATTGAAAACTATCCACCTTAGAATACACGCTATGTTTTACGTTAGCGTTTATTTGAGGCTCCTTCCCGAGGATAGGGCGGATAGGCCACCAAGGTATCTTCTGAGGTTCAAAAACCTCGTGAGGGGATTTAAGGAATTCATAAAAGAAAAGGGACTAGATGAAAGGGATTATGAGGGGGTTTTTTCGGATTTTGATAGGATAGAAGATTTTATATCCTATCCGAAGAACCTTGAGGGGGGAAGGGGTATAGCGATATTCTCAAACGGACAAGAGGGGATATGGGAAGCTCACAAATTGCCCTTCGTATATAGAGATGCCCTTGTTGTGGATATTGAGACATACAAGAGGGAGATGTACGCTATAGAGATGGACTTTGGGAAGAACCTCATAGTTGATTTTGGCAAGAAACATTTGAACATTTTCTTGGTGGATACTAGGAATTTCATTACGATTCAGGAAAGGGAAGATTTTACCCTTTGGTCGGAAAGGCCCTCAACATTTAGGTACGCTGTGGGAAATGTAGCAGCTTACAGGACCACGGGAACAAAACACTTTGAGATGCTTAAGGCGGAAGAGGACAGTAGGCTCGCAAAATTTGTGGCAAACGAAATATTTGAGATTTACAAGAAGGAAAAGTTTGATAACCTGTTTCTATCTTCAACGGATGAGAAGCTTATCCCCTTGGTGCGCTCTTACCTTCACCCATATGTCGCTAGGACGTTCAAAGGTACCCTTGAAATACCCCATCCCACAAACAAGAATCAGGTTTTTGAGATCCTTCTTGACAAAATAAGGGAAATAGACCTTGAGGAAGAGAATGAAATTGCGAAGAGGTTTGAGGAAAGCCTCGCCTTGGAGATGGCGGTAAGGGGGTTGCAACCCACCATAGATATGGCCCTTTTGGGAAACGTAGAGATCCTTATAGTGGATCCGGACTATCACGAAGAAGGTTTTATATGCCACCCTTCGGGGTTTTACGGGAGATTGGGAGATTGCCCTACACCCTCCGACAAAAAGGTTTTAACCCCCGACATAGTAAACAAGCTTATAGATCACGTTTTGAGTTTGAACGGTAGGGTGGAGGTGGCAAATACGGAGAGGCTAAGAAAGGCGATAGCGGGGTCTGTTGGAGCAATTCTGAGATGGAAAATTGAGGCTAAGGTTTAGTATAATTATTTTTCTCTTGATTGGATGCGCAAAAAAGGTTCCACCCCCCGGTAAAGGTGAGTTTGATCCACCAAGGGTGGTAGTTTTCTCTCCTGGTTTTGGTGATACTTTAAAGGGGAGCTTTAGGTTAAGTCTTGAAGCTCAAGATAATTCTGGGGTTTATAAAGTTGAGATTTTTAGAGGGGGAAATTTGATGGGGGTGTACAATTTGAGGGGAAAGAAGGTGGTTTTGGATACTTTAATTAACCTGACAGAAGAGGGTGAGGTTTATCTACCCGACACCATTCAAATTAAGGTTTTTGATAGGTGGGATAACGAGAATTCTTTGAAAGTTGAGGTATTTACGAGGAGGAAACCGCCCCAAAAGGAGGGTAAGGATGATAAAGGGACTGGAAATGAGGGTGGGGAGGATAGTAGAGGCAAAACCCCACCCAAAAGCCCGTAAGCCAGCCTATGTTTTAAAGATAGACTTCGGCCCTTATGGGATAAAGACTTCCTCCGCACAAATTACCGACCTTTACAAAGTTGAGGATCTCATTGGAAGGCTGGTGATATGCGCCACCAACCTTGAACCCAAAAACATAGCGGGGGTAATATCCGAGGTTTTGGTTTTGGGAGTTCCGGATGAAGAAGGAAGGGTGGTTTTAATAGGTCCGGATAGGGATGTACCTCTCGGAGGGGAGGTTTTCTGATGTTAAAGAGGGCGGTATATCCTGGAACTTTTGACCCATTCACCCTCGGGCACCTTGATATCGTTGAAAGGGCGGTAAAGATATTTGATGATGTGATAATAGCGGTTGCGAATCCGAGGCATAAGGAACCCCTTTTACCAATTGATGTGAGGAAAAATTTAATAATTGAAAGCGTAAGTCATCTAAAAAACGTAAGTGTAATGGAGTTTGAGGGGCTTTTGGTGGATTTTTTGAAGAAACTGGGGATAAGGACGGTTATAAGGGGTCTAAGGGCGGTATCTGATTACGATTACGAGCTTAAGATGGCTTGGATAAATAAGAAACTCTATGATGAGATGGAAACCATATTTTTGCTTTCTTCAGAGCAATTTGCCTACCTTTCATCCTCCTTCGTAAAGGAGATCTTTTCCCTAGGAGGGGATATAAGGCCCTTCGTTCCCAGGGCGGTGGCGGAATATCTGGAAAGCCTTAGGAAAGGTACTTTTTGATCAGGATGTTGGAAACCCTCTCTGCAAGTTGGGATATGTAAATATCCGCCAAAGTTTCCCTCTTTTCTTCTTCAAGGGACTTTATCTCCTCCCCGATTTTTAAAATTTCCCCCTCTGGGTCATAATCCTTAAGGTGTTCGTAAAGGTGCTTGTGTGCGTCCTTTTTTACTATAACCTCCACCGCATCAAGGACCTGCCTGTGGGGAGTTCCCTCCCAAATGGGCAATATCATAGCCTCCCTGAGGAGCCTCTCAACCCCATATTCCCCAAGCACCCCCATTCCTGCATTTACCTCCATAGACCACTTTGAAGTTTGAACAGAGATTTCCGCGGTCCAGAATTTTGCAAGATGTGCCAAAAGCCTGAAGGCATGGTAAAAGTTTGAATACGGCGGTTTCTCCAAGAAGACCCCATTTAGCATTATCGCGCTCTCCCAAGCCAGGGCAAAAGCCTTCATTATGAGGGAGATCCTATCATAAAATTGCCTCTTCATTAAGGGATGTTCTAAAACTTTCCTTCCAAAGGCGAACCTTTCCTTTGCGAAAATGTAAGCTTCGTAAATTGCCCTCTGGGCTAAGGCTACGCTACCTACCGCGTTCGCAACCCTCGATATGTTCAAAACTTCAAGGATAATATATATCCCGTTGTTTTTATCGCCCAAAAGGTAAGCTTGTGAATTTTTGAGTTCAACCTCCCCCGTCGGTACCGATCTCGTCCCTATTTTATCCTTAATTCTCCTCACAAAATAGTTTAATTCCCCATTTTCCCTGTATCTCGGAAGCAAGAAAAGGCCTAAGCTCCTAACCCCCTTCCCCTCACCCTTAAACCTCGCGGCCACCACCGCAAGCTGTGCCCCAACGTTACTCGCAAAATACTTTTCCCCGTTCAATATCCAGAATTTTCCATCGAATTCCGCTAAGGTCTCAACCGTATTCCCAAGGTCCGATCCTCCCTTCGCCTCCGTCATCCAAGTTGCCCCCTGCCAAACCTCCTCATCCCTCCCCAACATCCTCTCTAAATATTTTTCCCTTATCCCTTCGGGTGCGTACTTGTATATGGGTATAGCGGTGGAAAGGGATACGGTATATGGACAATAAAGCCCCGGGTCAAAGAAGGAAGTTATATAACCTATCTTGAAGAATTTGAGGAGATTTCCTGATTCTATTGGGTCCGCCACTACCCCAAGCTTGTACCCCCTGTAAAGCATATCCCAATACTCCTTAGGGTAAAGGATCTCGTCTATCCTGTTTCCGAACCTGTCAAACATTCTAAGATGTGGGGTGCCCAACCTGTCAATATTTTCGGAAATCTTCAAACCCTCCTCAAACCACCAATCCTCATAACCTTCAAGTTCATCCTCCACATCAACTTTAAAGTGCTTTAAAAACTTTGAAGGTTTAGAAACAATATCCAACATCTCCATTTCCCAAGTCCTCCTTTATGTTTAATATGGGTATGAAAACAAAACCCCTCTCACCCGTCATCCTCTCCACCCTACTTGGTATCCCGAACCTACCGTATATATGCCCGTACCCCACAACGACCACCACCTTATATTCTGGGTTTTCCTTTAAAAATTTTGATATGGAGAACGCCATACCCTCATCCCATGCGATCATAACCCTAAGCATCCTATCAAAGTCCTTATCCAAGCCCTTATGGTCCCCCAACGCCTTACGGAAATATTTTATGTATTCCTCATCCGGCTCCTGAAGATCCGGGGGCAAATATTTGGTTTTCCTCATCTGGGAATATGTCATATCCCTTACCTTTTTCCTAAACTCCGTAGGGATGTTTATCGCGAGAAGTTTCAAACTCTTCTCCCTCGCATACCTCCATATATCCCTATAAAGGGAAATATCCATCCCCCAATTCTTGTGCCACTCGGTCAAATAAAGCATTTCAACCTCAGAGAGCTTACCCGCGGTGTATTCGTCAAGGAATTTTTGATAGTTTTGCTGGAACATCTCAAGGGCAACCGCAACCTTATACCCCCTACCAACAAGGGCATCTATTACTTTCATCTGGAGCTCATGGGACGCTTTAAGGTCGTGGATCTCCCCCACGTATATCACCCTATGTTTTTCCACCCTTGAGAGTACGCTATCCCAATCCAATTTTCCACCCGTAGAAAGGTCAAAGAAACATACGTTCATTTGCCCTTTAGGACGAACTTAACAGCCTCATCTATATCATCAAATGCCTTAAGGATCGCAATAAACCCCATTATCTTATAAACCCTCTTCACCTGCCCTTTAAGATTGCAAAGGGCTAAATTTCCGGACTTCTCTTTACATTTCTTTAGTGCGTAAGATAAAGCCCCCCAACCAGATGAACTAACAAAATTTACGTTGGATAGATCTATAACGAAACTCTTTACCCCCTGTTCCACCTTCTTGTTGAAGAAATCAACGAATTCCGGGGTACTGTACGTATCAAGCTCACCTTCAAGGTGGATGATGAGGGAATCCTCCCTTTCGTTGATCTTCTCCTCTTTGATGACTATGGGCATAGTTTTACCTTATGTTTTTTAAAGCCTCGTTTATATCCGGAAAAGTCTTGAAAACCTTGTCAAAGGACATAACCTGAAAGACCTTTGCCGGTTGTCCGTTGAGGCCCGTTATATAAACATCCCCATTGTTTTCCCGAGCGTGCTTGAGGATGGTTATCAAGGCTCCCCAAACCGCGGAGGGTATGTAGGTGGCTTCGGAAAGGTCTATTATGAACTTCCGGATACCTTCCCTTAGCTTGTCATCAAAATATACTATCAGGGGCTCCCTATCTTCTATATCAAAGTCCCCCAACAATCTGAAAAGCCCTATATCTCCCTCCTTCCTAAATTTTACCCTTTCGGTTATTTCTCGCATAAAGGGTATTATACGGTTGTATAATTCCCGACCTATGGAACTTTCGGTAAAGGAGTATTTGGGGGCAAAATATATATCGGGACCCTTGATAATAGTTGAGAAGGCGAGGGAGCTTCCGTATGCGAGTTTAGTTGAGATAGAGCTTCCAGACGGTTCAAGGAGGAGCGGGCAGGTTTTGGAGGTTTCGGAGGATCTTGCGGTAATTCAGGTCCTTGAGGGTACGCTCGGGCTCGATAAGGCAAACATAAGGATCAGGTTGGTGGATAACGTGGTGAGGATAGGGGTATCCAGGGATATGGTGGGTAGGATATTTAACGGAAGGGGAGAACCCATAGACGGATTACCCCCAATAGTTCCCGAAAAGAGACTTCCTATAGTGGGTTCCGCAATAAACCCCGTTGCGAGGAACAAACCCTCCGACTTCATACAAACCGGTATATCCGCCATAGATGGGTTCAACACCTTAGTTAGGGGGCAGAAGTTGCCCATATTCTCGGGTGCTGGGCTTCCCGCAAACGAAATCGCCGCTTTCATAATGAGAAACGCGCAGGTGAGGGGTGAGGGGGAGCAGTTCCTCGTAGTATTCGGAGCTATGGGTATAACGCAGAGGGAGTACGCATACTTCCAACAGCAGTTTGAGGAGATGGGGGCAAGCAGTAGGTTGATAGCCTTCATAAACTTAGCAAGCGACCCAACCATAGAAAGGATCTTAACACCCAGGTTCGCCTTAACCGTTGCGGAGTACTTCGCCTTTGAGCTTGATTATCACGTCCTCGTTATATTGACCGATATGACCAACTATGCGGAGGCTTTAAGGGAGATAGGGGCGGCGAGGGAGGAGGTGCCCGGAAGGAGGGGATATCCCGGCTATATGTACACGGACCTTGCTACCATATACGAGAGGGCGGGTAGGATAAAGGGCAGGAAAGGATCCGTAACCCAAATACCCATCCTAACTATGCCCGATGATGATATTACCCACCCCATACCCGACCTTACGGGTTATATAACGGAGGGACAGATAGTACTATCAAGGGAGTTGCATTCCGCGGGTATATTCCCCCCCATAGACCCCTTACCTAGCCTCTCAAGGTTGATGAACCTAGGTATAGGTCCGGGTAAGACCAGGGAGGATCATAGGAACTGGGCGGATCAGCTCTTTGCAGCTTATGCTAGGGGAAAGGAGATAAGGAGGCTCGTATCCATTGTGGGGGAGGATGCGGTTAGCGAAATAGACAGGATATACCTTAGGTTTGCGGAAAGGTTTGAGAAGGAGATGTTAAATCAGGGAAATAAGGCGAGGAGCATAGAGGAGACACTGGAGATAGGTTGGAGGCTATTGGCAATGTTCCCAACGAGCGAGCTTACAAGGATAAAGAGGGAGTTTATAGAAAAGTACCTGCCGAAATCGTAAGGGTAAGAAACTTAAGGAAATATTACGGGAAGGTTTTGGCGCTTGAGATAGGACATTTTGATTTTGATGGTGGAATTTGTGTGATAAGGGGACCAAACGGTTCTGGAAAATCAACCTTTTTGGGCATCTTATCGGGCCTGATAAAACCATCCGTTGGGGAGGTTAAGGTTTTTGGGAAGGACCCTTATAGGGAAAATATAAAGGGCTTAATTGGTTTTGTGGGGCATAAGACTTTTCTGTTTGAGGATCTATCTGGGTACGATAACTGGAGGTTCTTTGGGAACTTTAATGTGGATCTTGCGGAAATTTTGGGAATTTCACACATCCTGAAAAGGCCCGTCAGGACATATTCAAGGGGGGAAAGGGTGAAACTCTCCGTGGGTATAGAGCTTTCAAGGGAAAAACCTTTATTACTCCTTGATGAACCCTTTTCACCTTTGGACGAAAGATCCAGGCTAATTCTCTCGGAAATTTTGAAGGGGAGGAACGTTATAATCACCGCACACGGTGAAATTCCAATAAAACCCGACATTGAATATAATCTAAGATGAAGACTTTGGCGATAGAAACCTCATGCGATGAAACCTCCGCAAGCGTTGTGGAGTACAAAGATGGAAAATTCAGGGTTTTATCATTAGTGGTAAGATCCCAGGTGGAGCACGGGAGATTTGGGGGGGTCGTTCCGGAGATAGCGGCGAGGGCGCATATAGAGTATATATACCCGGTCGTTGAAAGGGCGTTAAAGGAAGCAAATATAAGCCTTGATGAAATAGACCTTTTTTGTGCTACGAAGGGTCCCGGACTTGCTGCATCTTTAATAGTGGGGATACAGTTCGCAAAAACCCTCGCATTAATTCACAAAAAACCCTTCGTAGGCGTGAACCATATGATAGGGCATATATTTTCCACGTACCTATCCTTCGAGATATCTCATCCCTTTTTATGCTTGATAGTTTCCGGTGGGCACACGGATTTGGTCTTGGTGAAAGACTGGTATAATTACGAACATATTGGTTGGACGCTGGATGATGCGGCGGGGGAGGCTTTTGATAAGGGGGCGAGGATGTTGAATTTAGGCTATCCTGGAGGGGCAAAGATAGATATTCTCGCGAGGGAGGGGGATAGAAACTTCCATAAATTCCCAAAGGTGAAGATAAAGAGGAAGGGGTACTTCTTCAGCTTCAGCGGTTTAAAGACATCCCTTATGAATTTGCTTAGGGAAAAAGGGGAAACTTGGATAAGCGAAAACTTGAAACACATAGCAGCATCTTATCAAGAGGCTATAGTGGAAAACATAGTGGAAACCACGTTAAGGGCTTTGGAGGATCTGGGCGTGGATAAGCTCGCGGTGGTTGGGGGAGTGGCTTTAAATTCAAGGTTGAGGGAAGTTCTTATGGAGAAACTCGGGGAAAGGGTTTCCTTTTCCCTTCCCGAGTATTGTACAGATAACGGGGCTATGATAGGTGCGGCCGGTATAGCGAAGTTTTTAATATTCGGTGAGGATGGGCAAGACCTTTCCGTATATCCTTCCCTGGGCGTAGTTGAAATATAACAAAAAAAGCCCCACCCTTTCGGGTGGGGCCTTCGTAGGTTATTTAAGACTTCCTTACTTTATTATGACCTTATACACGCGCCCGTTCGCTTTTATGAAGTAGACTCCCTTCCTGAGATTTAGGATGCCATCACCCTTTGTCTTCGCAACCAAGGATCCCTTTATGTCGTATATCTCCGCCTCGCCCCTTATGGAGAGGTTGCCCCTCTCGCCCACGCTAACTATCACGGTATCCTCGAAAGAACCGCTGGAGTACGAAACCATCTCCGTGGCGACATAGACGTAAGATGGGGCGACACCATTCGCTATTACGTTGCAGTATAGGTCGGTTACCCCATCCCTTGGCTTGAGGTAAGTTACGGTAAGAACATCACCAAAGTAGGTGTAATCCGCACCCCTGTCTATTGCGGGGAAGTGGAAGTCCACCCTGTGGGTGGGGTTTGTGGCGCTATTTATACCCCACGTGGAACCACCGTCGGATGTGGCGGCGTAGAAGATAGACTTATCAAAGTTGGAACCTCCGCAACCTGCGGGGTTGTTATCGTACTGTATCCAGCTTACGACCCTCTTGTTCGCGTTCGTTTCATCCACCGTGACCCTGGGGTTATAGACGGGTTTATTTGCGTTAACACCGCTTCCCGTCCAAGGCGCAAAGATCACAAGGCGGTTGTCATCCCAAGCATGATGCACTATTATGTGCCCAGGGTTGTTGCCCGGAAGAACGGTGGCATCTTTCAGCGCATATACGGACCATCCCCTTCCGAACCTGTCAATCGTAAAGCTGTAAGCGGCATAGCCAAGGGCGTTAAAGTTGTTTGAGCCTATACTCAGGGCAAAACAGCATATATCGTGTCTTTCAACTACCGAAGTACCACCCAGTGAAGGAGGAACGGGATAGGTTACAAGGGAGGAGCCATCGTAATAGATCTTAACTATCCCATCTCCCTCCGCGCTGTTGCTTCCGACGACATAAAGGGTATCTCCCTTGATGGAGATGTCATAGAGGCTTACATCTTCGCCAAGGTAAGGATCCCTGAGTAGGACCTCGCTACCCGGCACTTTGTTTCCTGTGGATGCATCAAATAGGAAACCTACAATCGCATCGTTCGTTGTAAATCCTA
>Ga0073665_138_pt3 | contig 10753 bp, 12 predicted proteins | sample YNP_Site_13_FD_93984 | JGI IMG/M metagenome (GOLD analysis project Ga0073665, IMG submission 93984) | Candidatus Caldipriscus sp. T1.2
ACTCTAGAGGATCCCCCATAAAGTTTTCGTTCGCTTTTAGCTCTGGATAATTTTCTATAACCGCAAAGAGCTGTCTCAAAGCCTGTGTTAGAAAGTTTTCCGCCTCAAACCTTTGATCCAGATCCTTCGCAACTATTACGGAACTCCTAGCCTTTATAACCGCCTCCAAGGTGTTCCTCTCGTGCGAAGCATAACCCTTTACCGTTTCGACGAGGTTGGGTATTAGATCAGCCCTCCTCTTTAAATGCACGTCAACATCGCTCCAAGCGTTATTCACCCTAACCCTTAGGGATACCAGATTGTTGTATATGGATACGATCCACAGTGAGAGGGCGATAACAATGATTAAGAGGATAAGTATAACGATTATTAAACCTATTACCCCTACCATACTATTAAGTAATTATAAAGTTGCAAAGCTCGGGTAATTATACCAATAATCTTATCAGATTATCCAAAAATCCCCTCTCCCCCTCCGCCACAACCCTAATTACAGGCTCCGTATTTGAAGGCCTAATATGCACCCAATTTTCACCATTCCTATAATAATACCCATCAACTTCCGAAACTTCCCAATTCCCAACCAAACCTTCAACCTTCCTCAAAACTTCCTCCAATTCACCCTCAAATTTTATCTTCAACATTTCAAAGGGATATTTTAGTACATCTTCGGGTATATCGCCATCCTTGTAGGATTTAGCTATTAAAACCGACGCGAGGATTCCGTCCCTTCCCTTCGTAAAATCGTAATATATCAACCCTCCGTTCCCCTCACCCCCCAATTTCGCCCCTAATTCCTCCATCTTCTTAACTATGTTCGGCTCCCCCACCTTCCACCTTACGACCTCAAAACCCAAACCCTCCAAAACCCTCTCGGAAATTATAGATGTTGAAAAGTTTAAAACCGCTTTCCTTGGGATTTCAAAGTTCTTTGCGCAGGAGTATAAAGCCAAGGCTGTGGTTTGCTCCTCGGAAAGCATCCCAAAACCCCTTATCCCACATATCACCCTATCCCCATCCGGATCAAAGCCAAAGGCGACGTCCGCTTTTCCTTCCTTCAATAGGTTATTCAAGATTTCAAACTTTTCCCTTGATGGTTCGGGGTTTTCGGGTAAGTCTCCCGAATACCTGAAAGTTATCACTTCCGCCCCAAGATTTTTGAATATTTCATCCACCCAGCCCGCGGTTGCACCATTCTGAAAATCCAAAGCCACCCTTAAACCAGAAAGGTCAAATTTTGGAAAATGGGCAAAATATATGGGAAACCCGTTTAACCTAAATGCCCTTCCAAACTTCCCAAGATTTACATCTCTATCCAAGTTCCCCTGTATTCTCTTAACTTCCTCTTCCGAGCTTAGCTTATCCCCAAAGGCGAACTTTAGGGCATTCCATTCGGGGGGATTATGGCTTGCGCTCACCATTATCCCACCATCAAGCTTAAGAATCCCAATGAGCCTCAGGAAGGCTGGTGTTGGAATTATATCAAAATCGTATACGTTGTTCCCAGTTGATATAAAGGTTCCTTCAACTAGGGCTTTTATCCAACCTCCACTTTTCCTCGTATCCCTCCCCAAAGCCAAATTTCCGGAAAATAAAGAAGAGAAGGCGAGGGAGTACCTTATAACCTCCCCCGCCCCCAGCCCTTTGCCCACTATCCCCCTTAATCCAGATACGCTGAACTTTAGATTACTTTCCAAGCCTAATGGATGCCCTTACAGGTTGCGAGAAGGTCTTGGCTCTTCTACCCTTTCCGTACTCAACCATAACCTCGCCCTCAAACACCACCTCTCCCATCTCCCCTTTCATAGCCCTCATTACGATATCTTCGGCGGACTTAAGGTTCTTGGTGTTGAGGGAGAGCTCCGCTATTTGTCCAACCTTAACTTCTATGTTGTAGTTCTCGGATACTTCCGCAACATCCAAACCATAAATTTTAACCATCCCCTTGAGCCCCTTTATTGTGAAATCCCTCTTGTCGTTGTTCCTGACGTTTAGGACCAAGGATAGGGTGGGGGAGCCGGCTTTAAAGCTCGAGGAAGTTTCCGTCATCTGATAGTTCATACAACTCGCATTGAAGCTAAAGCTCTTGACGGAGAGGGCGAGCTTAGCCTCTTCAGTCTTACCCTTTGATTTATCCTGAGCATAAACCGCCGATACCATAAAAGTGCTCAAAATTAGCAAAAGCGCCCTTTTCATAGGGCGATATTTTAAAGATGTCAAGATTCCCTGTTGATTATGAAGTCCGCCATTTCTTCCAAGAATTTCCCCCTATCTCCAACAGCCTTTCTAAGGTTTTCCTTTGCCTCCTCCACTAACTTAAACATCATTTCCTCCGCCTTCTCCTTTCCCAATATCACAACAGCGGATGCCTTGTTGAAATCCTTCCTCAGCTTCTTTCCAACTTTTTCTTCCTCCCCATAAGCATCCAATAGGTCATCCTTTATTTGAAAGGCCAAGCCTATGTTTTTTCCAAATTTCCTAAAATATCCCTGCACCTCCCCATCCACATCCGAAGCTAAAACCCCAACCATAACAGATGCCTCTATGAGCTTTCCCGTCTTATGCGTATGTATAAAGAGCATATCTTCTAATGTTGGTTTTTTCCTTGTTGATCTTATATCCGCCACCTGCCCCTCTATTACACCCTTGTAGCACAAAGCGTTAGTTATCTCCTTGAGGATCTTTATTTTCTTCTCGTCCGATAGGGAACCCCTGAGGGCGGTTTTGAAGGCGCAGGCAAAGAGGGCATCCCCGGCTAAAATTGCTATATCGTTTCCGAATACTTTATGTACCGTGGGTCTCCCCCTCCTGAAATCGTCGTTATCTATATCTGGCAGGTCGTCGTGAACTAAGGTGAAGGTGTGGATCATCTCTATTGCACAAGCTTGGGGTAAAACTATCTTGGGGTCCAAACCCAAAATCTCGGCGGTTGCCAAAGTCAGGGTGGGCCTTAATCTTTTCCCTCCCGAGAAAACCGCATATCTCATCGCCTTATATAGTTCCTGAGGTTCCTCCTTTTCGCAGGGAAGGAAAACATCCAAAGCGGTGTTTATTAATTCAACGAACTTTTCCCACTTTTCCTTTGTCTCCTTAGAAAGCCCAATCAAGGACCAAACCCCCGTAAGAACCTTCGGATGGGTATCTCTTGGCGGTGTTATACCCAAATTCAAACCCAACTTTAAGGTTCCTGAGGGGGTAATGGCCGAAGGTGAAGGTTATAAGGCTTTTGTGGTATCTCCTCTGATATTCCTCGTATTTTGAGCCGATGTAGTTGTAAAGGATGGAGAAGAAAAAGTTGTATCCGAAGGTTAGATCAAGGGAGGAATAGCCAGCTATAAAGGAGGGCTTATCAAAGGAGAATTCCCCCAACTTTTGGTCAAAACCCAATATCGTGGATGTTGTTAAATCAAAGGGCCCAAACCTAACCCTGAAATCCAGCCCATGCCTATGGCCCAAAACGTAAGAATCTCCCATATAGAACTCCCCGTAAGGGACGGTGAAAACCCCGAAGGATACGAACCTTGAATTATACCCAGCCCTAGCGAAAAACTTACCTTTTTCAACATCCAAAACCCCAAACCACATGTAAGGAGATAGCCTTAAACTTGCCCCCATCCCATAAAGTCCCGCAAAATCGTAGGGTAGAAAGTCCTGATATGTGATCCTCCAGCTTCTCCTAAGGAAGAATTCCGACATATCCGTTTTACCGAAAGTTAAGCTTGAACTTAGCGGGAGCTTAACGCTTAAAGTCGCGTACCTCAAGAGCATACTATCCTTTCCCACTTCAAGGGAGAGGAAGAAAGAAGAGTTTCCGCTGAGGTTGGTTGAGGAATAAAGTGTCAAATAAGCGGAGGTATTTCCCCTAAATTTTCCTTCCGATGAAACCAAACCCATAATTGTCCTGAACCTCCCGCTTACCGGGAGCTCCCTCTGTATGTACGCCTTTTTATCCCCCTTTGCGTCTAAGGTTTGGATCCTTGGGTTGGTATTTGGTGGAAGGTAGAGGTTCTCCCTGACTATTTCCCCGAAATATGAGGGTTTTGAATATGCAATATGGCACTCCACGCATGATAGGTTGAACTTTCTGGAAAGAAAGGGTAGGGCATAAAGGAAATTTGCAAAAAATAAGAAAACAAAAAACCTTTTCATCCCCCGTTATTCTATACCTGAAAGCCTCTTTATGTGATCCGGTAAGTTTTGGGCTCTTAATGTCCCCTCGTCCAAGGATAGGGCAAACTTCAGGGCGTTCTCAAGCTCGCTCAGATTCTTGGGCCAGGGGTAATTAAAATAAACCCTCAAAAAACTTTCTTCCACCTCCACATTCTTCCGGATCTCCCCCTCAAGCCTTCTAAGCATATGCTCCAAGATCAGAAGCCTTTCCTTTACGGTCCTTTCGGTGAGGCTGGGAACATAAAAGGATGGTATGGTGTTTAGCATTTCGGGTATCTTAGTTCCCTCAACGAGGAAAATGGCCTGATAATCTCTGGAATATAGGAAATCCATAATCTGTTTAAGCTCCCTCGGTCCCTGAAGTAAATTAACGTTTATTACGACGTCGTTTATTTCCTCGGGGGATTCTCCCACCCTAAAGCCCATCCTGTGCCTTTCCGATATGTTGAATATGTCAAGGTAGTTGTTTCCCAAAATTGAGCGAACTAAGGAAAGCTTTCCAACCCCCACGTTCCCAAATATTACCACCCAGGATTTGAGGGGATGAAGGAGGATTTTTTTCAGCCTCTCGTAAAGGTAGAAAGTGTAGCCATGATACACTACAAATGGTACCCTTTCGTTTTCTTTAACCTTGTAGGTGATGTTATAAAGTTGGGAGAGCCTTTGCCTTATCCCCATCCTTGCGTACCTTTCAAGGAAATCTATAAGTTCATCCTCGCTTTTTACGGTGTAATCCACTGTAGGGATTTCAATACTGCCAATATGCACCGTTGGGAAGTGGTGGGAGATGAAATTTATGTAATTTTTCGGGGTTGTTCCGTCCGTTACGACTATGTCGGGGAGTTGGGAAAGGTCAAATACGAGTTCGTACCCAGTTATCCTCACTCCTGATAAGTTTAAAACCCTCATACCTTGACTTCTTCAAGATGGGGATAAACATCCAAGGACTCAAACCACCTCATTAGGCTTTCAACCCTCTCCTCTTCCCTTTCGGGTATCACAAGGGGCCTTCCCCTCCCGTCAAATATTAAACCCACCACCCCTCCTTCAACCTCTGCGACGAATTTCTTGCCCCTACCTTCCCCAACATCCGCGCCCCTAATGGGTTCCAAATAAACCTTTGCCTTTACCCCCAAGGGCAGATCCAATTTCAATATCTCTCCAAATCTCAGATCCACCTCCTCCACCCTCCTATCCGGATATTCCACCTTTGCCCTCAGGATCGTCTTTCCGGATTTTTCAACTATTACTGGGGCTATTACGGTTCCGAGCCTTATTAGGCAATCCCTATCAAAAACCTGCCATGCCGCCTCCTCGTTTATCGTTGATATAACCCCAAGGTGTGGCATCATAAATATGCTATCCACCGCAAGTTTTGTTATCCCTTTAGGTTGGAATGCATCTATCATCATAAGGGCGGATTGGACCCTACGTGGGGCGTGGGAAAGGACGCCTCCCGAACCTATTATTAAATTCAAGGTCATCATATTTACCAAAGTGCGCTCCTCAACATCCTCTATTGCCCTTGAAATATCTCCACCCCTCTGAACACCCTTGAGCTCCGTGGCAAACATCTTGTGCTGTTCCAGAGAGAGCCTAAGGGCCTCCCTGGCGATTGCTTGCTCTATCATAAGATCCTCCAAAACCTGAGGTATTGTGGTGGGCCTTATCATCTTGTTCCTTATCCTGTTCCTTAAGGAGGTCGGGCTTATTTTGAAGGGTATCCATCTCAATATATTCTCTATCCCCGCCTCCACCATGACGTTTGATATGGAGTAGCTCATACCCAAATTTGCGGAGACTGTTCTGTTGAAGATCCCCTTAAATACGCTGAAGACATCAGTAGTCGCTCCTCCGATATCAACCCCCAAAACCTCTATGTTCTCCATCCTCGCGACCCTCTCTATTAGCATACCCACCGCACCGGGCGTGGGAACTATTGGGGCATCCACCATCTCCATAAGCTTTGAGTAACCGGGCGCCTGTTGCATTACATGCTCAAGGAATAGATCGTGGATCTTTTCCCTCGCGGGATGAAGGTTCTCCGTTTCAAGGGTGGGCCTTATGTTATCAACGATATAAAGGGCGGTCTTTTCCCCCAATATCTTCTTTATCTCCTCCCTCGCCTGGGAGTTTCCCGCGTATATAACGGGCATTTTGTAAGTTGATCCGAATCTCGGCTTGGGATCCGCTGCGGCTATAAGTTCCGCAAGCTCAACAACGTGCTTAACCGTCCCCCCCTCAACCCCACCCGCAAGGAGGATCATATCGGGCCTAAGTTTCCTTATAAGTTCAACCTTCTCGTAAGGTTTCCTCCCATCATCAACGGATATTACCTCCATAACTATGGCACCCGCCCCAAGGGCCGCCCTTGCCGCGGACTCCGCGGTCATGCTCTTTACTACCCCCACCACAAGCATCTGAAGTCCCCCACCCGCGGAGGACGTTGAAACGTAAACGTTTGTCCCTTTATCCTCCGTTGGGTTCTCCATCTTAATTATATTCCCCTTTTCATCCAAAATCTTTATCCCCGTAATCTCCTCAAGCTCCCTTATTGCGTTTCTCACCCCGACGGTGACATCCTCAAAGGGCTTTTCAACCGTGGTTGGAGCTTCCCCCCTCGCGACAAGCCTCCAACCCTCCTCCCTCTTTTCAACCATTATTGCCTTAGTAGTCGTACTACCACAATCCGTGGCGATGAACCTCAAGGGCATAGGGGTATTATACGGATGTTTCACGCGTTTCAATTTGACCTTGCCTGAACATCATCCGTAGAATACCCGTAGTATGAAGAGGCTTTCGTTGATTTCGCTTGCCCTTTTGGCATTTCCCCTATACGGGGCGTATCTTTTGGATGAGAGTTTCGAGAGTACCACCTTCCCTCCCACGGGATGGGATACGACGAGGACGAGCGTATTCTGGGGCAGACAAACTTACACGACCTCCCCAGGTCCGGAGTTTGGAAATGCATATGCTAGGGTTAGGGTAGGAGATACCACCGCATCCGGCGTAGGTGAAATTTCGCTGATAACTCCCATGATCAACTTGGGTTCATATCCTGGTCCCGAAACCCTATCGTTCTACTATAGGTTCAGTTTAGCTTCTGGAAACTTTGGTCCAAATGACACACTGTATGTTGATATTCTACCCAACGGTGATCCCTCACTTGCTGTACCAGTTTGGCATGTAAGATCCGGTTCTGGTGAAACAAACGTTATGACGCAGGTGAAGATAGGTCTAAGCTCCTTTGATGGGATGAACATAAGGGTTAGGTTCAGGTTCAAAAACAGACCTGGGGGTTCATCTTCGGTAAATACATTCTTCTGGCTTGATTTGGTTAGGGTATACGCTCCGGATTTGAACGCACCCCCAACGATCTCAATACTTTCCTATTCTCCCGTTAATCCCGACAGCAACCAGGTTGTGAATGTATATCTATATGCGAGGGATCCTGATGGTAGCATAAGCTCCGTGAATTTGAGGTATAGGTATAATTCCGGTTCTTGGCAGACGGTTTCCGCAAGTTTGGTAAGTGGAGATACGTTCCTTGCGGTGATACCAGCACCGAACTTTTACTCAAAGACGAAGTTCTATGCGGTGGCAAGGGATAACGTCGGGGACACGAATGCTACCTCGGTAAGGTATGTAATACAAGGTTTCAAGACGATAGCGCAGGCGAGGGCGTTATCCGATAGCGATACCGTTCAAGTTAAGGGGGTTATTACCGCGAACACCTTTAACAGGCCCGAGTATATCCAAGATACAACAGCAGGTATAGCGGTATTTGACATAAACTTTCACAATGCGTATTTGGGGGACACATCCTTGGGTAAGCTTGTTGCGGTTGCAGGAATGCTATACACGTACTTTGGTTTAAGGGAGATAATTAACGTAAGCGGATATACGACTTTGGAGTTTGTTGGGGTGCCAGATCCGATAGTTCTTATGATACCCGACATTGGGGAGCCTTACGAGGGTATGCTCATAAGGGTGAATAACGTTCAATTCACAACAGGTGGGACCTTTGCGGGAAACACGAACTATATCGTGACGGACGGAACAAATACATTAACCGTAAGGATAGATGTGGATACGGATATACCGGGGAATCCCATACCCTCCGGTCCCGTTGATATAATAGGGATCTTGGGGCAGTACGGCACAACTTACCAGCTCCTTCCGAGATTTTTATCTGACATAATAATCCCAACAACGTATATATCCGAGAAGGTGTCGGGATCTTCCTTCTCATATACCCTAAAGGGTAGAACCTTGATCCTCAAGGGTAAGGCTAAGGTTTATTCCCCAACGGGAAAGCTCGTATTTGAGGGCGAAGGGAAGGTTGATCTGAGAGCCGGGGCGTACTTTGTGGTTGCGGATAGGGTTTATAAGATTCTGGTAAAATGAAACTCCTTTACGAGGGTAAATCCAAGAAAGTCTTTGAGCTTTCTGAGGGTGAGGTATTCGTAGAGTTTAAGGATGAGGTGACCGCCTTCAACGCGCAGGTAAGGGACGTATTTGAGGGTAAGGGTTACTACACATTCAAGATCTCTTCCCTTCTCTTTGAACTTCTAAAGAAGGAAGGAATTCCAACCCACCATATAGAGGACGGCGATAGGGGCTTTAGGGCTTACAAGGTTAAGATAATACCGGTTGAGGTTGTGATAAGGAACAGGTCTGCGGGGAGCATAGTGAAAAGGCTTGGGATCCCGGAAAACACCGTTTTTGAACCCCCGCTGATAGAGTTCTTTTACAAATCCGACGAGCTCGGAGATCCATTGATCTGCAAGGAACACATAATTAGGTTTGGTTGGATGAAGGAAGAGGAGATAAAAAAGGTTGAGGAGATGGCATTGAAGGCCACAAGGATCCTTACGGATTTCTTCGCAAAGAAGGACCTCATCCTCGTTGATATAAAGTACGAGTTCGGTTATAAGGCGGATGGTGCCCACAGTTTTGGCGGACGAGATAAGCCCCGACACCTTCAGGGTCTGGACGAAAAGGGGGGAGAGCCTTGATAAGGACGTATTCAGGAAGGATAGGGGAAACGTGGCGGAGGTATACAAGAAGCTATACGAGATTTTAACCTCGTAAGAGCCACCTTATAATCCCCACTATGTTCGTCCTGATAATCTCGCAGAGCGTTTATTATGAGGAGATGAGCAGGAGGGGGAGCTATTTGGTATTTGGGGGTGGGTACGAGGCTTTCGTGAGGAGCAAGGACAAGGTAAATTCACCGGTTGGATTTGTGGGAATAAGGATCTTGAGGACGGACGACCCTAGGGCATACTTCACGATCCTGGCGGGGGGAGGATATAGCTTCACCTCAAAGTTCTGGCATGGGAGCGCGGGTTTGCTTTACGAGAGGAGGACTCAAAGGTACGGGGGTAGATTTTCCTTCCATCTTGGGATAGGGATCTTGGGGGGTTATTACTCTTGGGATGAAAATTTGGATATATTTCCCGGCGAGCAAAAGAATAACTCACCCGTAATTGAATTCCCCGTAAGGGCATCTTTTAGCGTAAGGTTCTCAAGCTTTGAAATAATGCCCGAGATTTCCGTTATACCCTTGGCTACGACAAATATGAATACCGATGTGATGGTTAGGGGTGTCCTTTTTGTATTTTACGGTCCGGAATCCGAACAGGAGTTCTTTGAGGGACAAAGAAAGAAGGAGGAGAGGGAAAAAATAAGGCAAAGACCAAGATGATCCTCCTTTACGACGCCTTCTGGATATTTCTCTTTAATATGGTGGGCTTTGCATTCCATTCCACATTAAACCTTGATTCCGCCTTTAGGTTCCTTATAACCTATGTTGCTACCTTGACATTTTGGTATATTCCAACCCTCCTCCTTTCCTTACACAGAAACCCCTTCAAGTTCCGAGAGATCCTCCTTTCATCCGCAATTTCGGTTCCCTGGGCTATAACCTTAAGGGCCTTTATCCTGCAAAGGACTATACCTTTCCTGTTTTTCTTTGTTTTCGCCTTATTCTTCCGATGGGTTTATTCAAGGCTCTTCGCAAGTTCTTAGTTCTAGTTGAGGTTTATTACCAATATATGCTCGAGTACAGGTCGGAGATCTTCTTTTGGATGCTCTCTGGTATTTTACCCTTCATACTTATGGGGATATGGATAAAGTTAGCGGAACTTGGGGTATTGGAAATGGAAGGAGTGGATTTTGCAAGGTACTTCCTCGGAGTATTTATCACGCAGGAGCTTGTAAGCGTCTGGGTGATTTGGGAGTTTGAGGCTAGCGTTTTAAACGGCTTCCTTTCCCCCCTCCTTCTAAACCCTACGATCCCATGTGGTATTACGTTGGGATGCATATAGGGGAGAGGTTGGCTAAGCTCCCCTTCATGCTTGCCATTGTTTTGGTTTTCTTCACCCTTTACCCACAAGCCTTTTGGATCCCAAACCCCTTTTATGTCCTGATCTACCTGATTTTGGTTCTCGTTGTTTTCATCCTGAGGTTTATGATGCAATATACTCTTTCCTTTCTCGCCTTTTGGACGGAGAGGATAAGTCAAATTGATGGAATAATCTTCTCAATTTACATCTTCCTTTCCGGTTATTTTGCGCCC
>Ga0073665_101_pt2 | contig 10552 bp, 11 predicted proteins | sample YNP_Site_13_FD_93984 | JGI IMG/M metagenome (GOLD analysis project Ga0073665, IMG submission 93984) | Candidatus Caldipriscus sp. T1.2
TGAAAAGTTTGGCCCTTTTGTATATTTCCGGATCATCGGTTAAAATGTACCCCCCTTCCCCCGTTGATAGGTTCTTATTGGCAAAGGTGCTAAAGGCCCCTATTTTCCCCCATGTTCCCGCAAATTTTCCCTTATAAAATGCCCCATGCGCATGGGATGCATCCTCTATCAAAATTAAGCCCCTATTCTCGCAAAGCTCCTTGATCTCATCAACGAAAAGGGAATAACCCGCATAATTTACATACACAACCCCGGAAACATCTTTATCCAAAACCTTCTCAATTTCTTCCGCGGAGATTACCGGATAATTCAAGGAGTGAATATCGGAAAATACCGGTTCCAAATTGAGGAAAACCAAGGCGTTGACCGTTGCCACAAAAGTTAGCGAAGGTACTATCACCTTTCTTTGCAAATTTGCGGAACGGTAAGCGGCCAAAAGGGCCGAGGTTCCAGTGTTGAAGGATAAAGCAAAATTAACCCCGTAAAATTCCCTTAGAGCCCTTTCATACTCCTCCGTTTTTGGTCCCATGGATACCCATTTGCTTCTCAATACCTCCAAAACTTCCCTCTCTTCATCCTCATCCCAATTCAACTCAAAAAGGGGGATCTTCATCTAAAGTGCTGCCAACCCAAGGGTGGGATCTTGTTTCCCTTTATATCAAATACACCAACTTCCCCAAGCCTCACCTCACCTATGTGTGTGAATTTTAGATCTTGCAAGATTTTCGCATACTCCTTGGGTGCGGTTATGATAAGCTCGTACTCTTCCCCGCTCGATAAGACAATTTCGTAAGGATCCTTGTTCATGTTCTCCGCAACGAACTTTACGGAATCCTTTATTGGTATTGCGCCTGGGTCAATATATAGGCCCATTTGGGATGCCTTGGCTATCCTCCACAGGTCCATCGCCAAGCCGTCGGAAACATCAATGGCGGAGATGACATTTATGCCCTCCGCCCTCACCCTCAAAGCCTCCTTTATTTGGGTTCCGGGGAGGAAACCTTCATCCTCGTTTCCCTAAACCACCATTCATAACCTTTAGCCTTCAGTTCCTGACCCAAGAAAAATGCCTTTACCCTACCAAATTCCCCCGTCACGAACACAAAGGTCCCCATCCTTGGCACCATCCCTCCTCCAAGCGGTCCCCCTTCTTCACTTCCCCCAAAACCGTTATGGTTATTGAAAGGGAACTTCCCCTACTTATATTCCCACCCAGAAGATCCACGCAGTATTCCTTTAACAAGGCCTCAAAACCTTTATAAATCTCCTTTAACCTTTCAAGGTTTTTCTCGTTCGTTTCAACGTTCACGAGTATCCCCAAGGGTTCCCCACCCATAGCCGCTATGTCGGAAAGCGCCCCAGCGAGGGCCCTGTGCCCAATCTCCTCGGGTCTAAGCAAGGAAAAGGTAAAATGTACCCCCTCAACGGATGTATCAACGCTCACTATGAGATCCTTGGACGGGTTTTCCTTTAAAACCGCGCAATCATCCCCAACACCCAAAACCACCCTGGGCCCGTAATTTCTAAAATTTGAAACCAGCTCCTCTATTATCCTATCTTCCTCCATTCCCCTCTTCTCTAAACTTCTCCTCAAAGACGACTATCTTGTAATCCTTCTTTATCTGCTCAAGAACCTGCTCGTAAAGGGCCTTCTCTTTTTCGTACCTCAACTTCTCGCGGATGTAAGACTTTACCTCGTCAAAGGGCTTTACCCTCTCATTTATCTTCTCCAAAACCCTATAAACTGCCCAGTTCCCATCGTTGAGCTTTCCTATGCTCCAAACCTTCAAGGGTTTCTTCCATGCTTCCTTAAACAGGTCAGGCTCCTTGTCGGGGGTAAGGAAGGCAAATCCCCCAGCCATACCTTCTCCCGTGTAAATGGATGTTTTCCTTACGAATTCCCTGAGATTGTTTTCGTTCTTTATTGAAGATACCTTAGATAGGACCCTGCGGGCGGAATCCCTCGTAGGTACTACCACCCTCTGTACCCTGATCCTTGCCATCTCCTTAAACTCCTTATCCTTGTTCTTCTCGTAATACTCCTTAATCTCATTGTCGGAAACGGAAACCTTACTCTTTACGAGGACATCATAGAGGCGCAAGAGCATGGCATCCCTGTAAGAATCCCTTAGGCGTTTGAAGAATGGGTAATGGAGGTAATACCTCCTAAACTCCGCCTCCGAAACCTCCAAGATCTCCTGAACCATAATGTCATTTACGAGCTGATAAGCTCCTTTTGGCGATAGATAATAAGACCTATACCTTGCGGGCATCTTGTTTAGTCTATCCTCAAAATCCGCCTTTGTGATGGCCTTGTTTATCTTCTGAATCACCGCAAGGGTTTCGGGCAAGGCTTTTAAGAAGTTCTTCTCCTCCTCCGTTAAAACCTTACCCTCCTCTTCCTTCTCTTCTTCGCCTTTCCTAGCTTCCGTGGTATCCTCCTTTAAGAAGATCTTAACCCCATAAAACTCCCTCAACCTTTTCTTCTCACTTTCAAAAATTTCCCTCTCCTTCTGCCCCTCCACTACTCCCCTCACCATCGTTTTAACCTCATCAAAGCTCCTTATCCTATCCTTCTCCTTGCTCTCAACCTTTATAACCATCCAGAGGGTATCCCTCTTGTAAATAAACACGCTTCCCGTGTCCTTTTCGTAAGATGCGTTAAAGATGTCCCTCAAGCTCTCGTAAGTATCGTAAATTGAGAGCCTTCCCCCAGTTTCAACATCCGCCTTCTCAACGGAAAACTCCTTAACCAGAGAATCTATATTCTTACCCTCTTTAACGTATTTCAAAACCTCCTCCGCCTTTGCGCTATCTTTTAGGACGATTCTCCTTATATCCACCCTTGCGGGGACCCTATATTGGGACTTGTTGGCGTTGTAATAAGCCAGGAGTTCCTGATCCGTGGCCTTTGCTTTCTCCCTAACCCCATACTGATAGTAAGCCTGACGAAGGATGTTTATCTTGTCTAACTCAACCTTTTCCCTCACTTCCTTTGAAGTGTCAAGGCGCATACTTTCCGCAAGCCTGAGCGCAGCAACTTCTATAGCCAACCTCTCCGCTATCTGTTTTCTACCCTCGGGATTGTCAAACTGGGCCCTATTAAAGGGTGGTATCTGTTCAATGGCGTAATCTACCATCATAGAGGTTACATAACCCCCATCATATACAACCACCGTGTCGGGGAAGTTCCTCCTGAACATCTCCTCAACCGCCTGGGATGCGGATTCGAAGTACTTACCGTTTGGGAACCTTATTGCCAGCTCCTCGTAGAGCTTACCCGCCTCCGCGTAATTTCCCAAAAGCTCCAAAAGTAAAGCCTTCCTGTATAAAACTTCCTGAGATGCGGGGGAACCCTTCTTAACCTTAACTTTATTCACTAAATCCAGCGCCCTCCTGTAATCCCTGTACCTGTAGAGGTAAATATCCGCGGAGAGCAGATTCCCCCAATATCCGTCCGCCTTTCTCAGATCGTTGAGGGCTCCCTCGTAATCACCCTTAAGTTCCTTTAGAAGGGCATTTGTGATCCCCTCATTTTTAACGAACCCATCCTCAACGTACTTACCCGAGCAGGACAGAACAAAAAACAACAAGAAAAATCCCATAAACCTCTTCATAGGCGGGAATTATAAAGGGGGAATTTCAACACGCCGGACGAAAAAGCTCTTTGCCCTGCGTAGGGCTTTTATGCCAATTAGGATTGTTCTTTCTGACCCATGCTGTTTTATCACTTGTATGTGTCTTTGTCTATAGGCTCCTTCAATCTGGTAGCCAAAGAGGTGATGTTAGAAAAGTCCTCTACGCTCAATCTGCAGGAGTGGGAAAATTATAAATCAATGCCATCTACTTATTCTCAGTTGGTTGTTGGATAAATTTAGCAATCGCTCTATAACTCTTGATCCTTTCAGGGCTGTAATAATTTCTACCCTTGGAGGATAGCCTGTCAAAAGCTTAAACCTAAGAACATCTCCATCTACAATATACTTGAACCTAAAGTCTTTTCTCCTTTCTCTTCCACCTTTACCAGCCCCAGCACCTCTCCATTTGGCACACAAGTTAAAAGAATAGCGTCAATTCTGTCCGAAAAATGTTTGTGTATAACGAGTATAATGTAAGTCAGAGTTATCCTACCATCAGAATATCGAGTAGGTAAGTCTGCGTTAAACATGCCGGGTATAGTATAACTGGTTTGGTTTTTTCCAACGTTTACAGCACCTTGCCAATCTGCTGGGTTTTGATCTAACGCAGTTTTTATGTCAATATGAACTACACCAATTTACATACGAGAGTTTCTCCTCTAAAATCTAAGCTTGATGTTTGTTAGCCTACAGTTCAAACTTGAAATGAAGAAGGAAGACAAAGAAAAACTCAAAAAGCTGATGCGTAAGCAATCTTCAGCCATCCGAGTGGCATACAATATGCTAAGGGATTTGGAAAAAGAGAAAACAAAAAACCCTTATGCCCAAATATACCAAAGACTAAGAAAGCTATTTCCTGAGTTGCCAACAAAATACATTGATTCAGCCATTTACAAAGCTAAACAATATCCCACAGATAAACCAGTGGTATTTGGAGGTAAAAGGTTTTTTGAAAAACTTTGCAAAAACCACCTTACGGGAAAAGAAAGAGAAAGACTAAAGAAGCAATGGAAAGAACAAAGACAGGGAACACTTATAAGCATCGGGTCAAAGGTAGATAAAGGAAACAGGCTAACGAGATTTGAAGACCTAAACGGACAGCTTTGCCTTAGGATTACCATAGGAAATAGAGAATTTATCTATGCAAAAGTGTTAAGAGAACCAAGCAATAGCAAAGATAAGTGGATAACCTTTATGATTATGCTTTTGGAAAGCTGGCAAACTCAAAGCTACTTTCCTTACACAGTGGAATTAAAGCTAAGGAATGGAGAAGTTTATGGAAGTGTATCCTTTGAACTTCCAACACCTGAAGTTAGATACAAAAGAGAGAACGGAGTAATAGCCATAGACACTAATGCATCACCCATCCACTTAGCCATAGCAGAAGTCTCAAAAACTGGAGAATTAGTAAGCTATAGGACTATCAGCTTACACCACCTTTTAGGGCTTTCCCAAAACAGCAAGGACCATCAAGAGTGGATATTAGCCCATCAGATAGTGGATTTAGCCATTCAGAAAGGTAAAGCTATAGCCATAGAGAACCTAAAGAAACTCAAAAGAGGAATGCGTGGAGATGGGAAAGCTGAGTTAAGAAAAAGACTTCACCAATGGAACGCCAAAAAGTTTTTACAAAAGCTAAAGAGGGTGGCAATGTTAAAGGGACTGGAGGTAATAGAAGTTAATCCTGCTTACACATCAATTATTGGCATGCTAAAGTATGCACCGCAGTTAAACATAGACAAAGACATAGCGGGGGCATATGTAGTAGGGAGAAGGGCATTGGGATTTAAGGAGGATACACCTGAGAATTACGAAAAATTACTAAAGGACAAGGTATATTTGGAGTTTGCTCTGAAGAGATATGAAGAGAGGGAAAAGAAACTTGTGGAGCTTATAGAAAAGGAAAGCAACGAATACAAGAGAAACGCATTAAAAAGCGAACTAAAGAATGTAGAGAATGCAAAGAAGTTATTAATCAATTTTCTACAAAGCCTTCAGGGTAAGCCAAGCTCCTGCAAGGGAGCCGAGGGAAGGAATCCTGAGCAGGGAGAGACTAAAAAGGTCTCTCAAGTAGCTTGGCAAGTTCTGAGGGTAGCCCTCCTCTTCCCTATCCTTGGAAAGGTCTTGCCAAGAGACCTTTCTCCTCTGAAGCCTATATTGGTGGAAGGGGTGTGGGATAGGGCGAGGAAGCGGTTAGCTCCTTTAGAGGCTGGAGGGGCGTCCCGATGAGGGATTTTTTAGAACAGCCTCAAAACTAAATCCGCACCTATGGGTGTTGAATTGGGAAATTTGAAAACTGCCGAGGCCCAATTATGAAAAACTCTCTCTGCTCCCATATTAAGGTCGCTTTGTTTGTATCCTTTCCTTTTTAGCATAAGCGTCTTTATTGTGATAAAATATCTAAACTCTGCTTCTTCAATTTTAACTAATTTCCTTAACATATCCTTTACATTTTTCTTTTATTAACTCTGCATAGCTTGGATTTATCTCAACCAACACTGCATTCCTACCAAGCTTGGACGCCACCTCACCCACAGTGCCCGACCCTGCAAAAGGGTCTAAAACTGTGCCACCTTCGGGACACCCAAGCCTTATACACATCTCCACCAGCTTGCGTGGAAAAACCGCAAAGTGTTCTCCCTTGTAAGGTTCCGTTGCAATTGCCCATACATCTCCAATGTTTTTACCCTCTGGATGGCTTTTCACCGTGGAAAGTACCACTACTCTATCCAAAATTAGCCTATCGTATGTGTCATCAAGCCCTAAAATCTCCTTCAGCTTGTACCAGTCCTCAGGGCGAGGAATACTTCCACCCTTACCCCAGTGGGAAAAATCCTTTCTTAGCCAGTGTCCCACTGTATGGATTGAACCAAGCAACTCTCCAAGCTTTTTTAGGGAAAGCCTTCTTTCTTTTAGGTTTTTTCTGAGGTAGTCTGCTATAAGCCCTTGAGGAAATAGCCATTTTCTTTTGATTATAAGCTTCTCTCCCGTGATTGATAATCTGCCTGCTGGAGATGCTGTTAAAAGGTTGGCTTTTTTATACTTTTCACTCTGTCTTGAAAAAAGTCCATTTTTTGCATTTTCATATTTTATTTCAGAATACTCTAATAAGTGCGGTTTGGGAAGTTCCTTGGTTCCACAATGCTTGCATATAAACCTCTTGTTATTGGCATAAGACAAATGAACATCCCAATAGCTAAGAGTTTTGCCACAGTTTCTACATACGAAGTTAGCACGTTTTTGATTCAAAGAAAACTCAAGCCATTCTTCAAAGCCACTTTCCCAAAGAATTTTTAAAAGTTCGCCTTTAATTTCTATAACCCTTCCGCTACGTTTGTTTCTATAACTCAAATTATCCTCTACGCTTGCGTTAAGCAATTTGCTAAAATCTATAGCGTAGAATAATTTGGGCTTTTCATTAACTTCTTCAAGATTAAAGTAATACACTTCCTTGCCAACATTTTTAACGAAAAAAAGAACAGCCTCATATGTGTTATTTAATCTATTCCTTGCTGGTGTAGGAATTGCGTTTGGTTTATACCAAATGATCTTGTTCTTTAGGACATATCCAGCTTTTTTCATCTCCCAAGCCACCATCTCTGGGATTAGCAAAAGCTCTTCGTTCTCATACTTATACCCTATGTTTAGAAATACAACCGCTGTATTCTTAAGCTTGTTCCATAGCAATCTAAAAACATTGGCTATTTCTTTTGCGTACTCTTCGGGACTGTTCTCCTGACCTATCTGCCCTGCAACGCCATAATCCCTTTGCCGATAATATGGGGGTGACGTGATAACACAATCAATGCTATGATCTTTAATTTTTTTATAAACCTGTCTTATGTCGCCCAGAATAATTTGAACAGCCATTTTATATCTCTCCGTAGAGCTTACCCGCCTCCGCGTAATTACTCGAGTAAGACAAAACAAAAGTTAACACCAAAAATCTCTTCATAGCCGAAAATTATAAAGGGGGAATTTCAACCTTATAATTCCCAACTTATGAGAAGGTTTCTATACCTGTTATTTTTCCTTTCTTTACCCCTGTTTGCCCAAAAATCAACCCCAAAAACTCCGCAGGCTCAGGCTCCCAAATTACCCTACTCCGTATGCTCAGCTCCGGAAGTCTATATTAAGGCAAGGATAGCGGTGAATCCCACGGGGAAATATGCCCAGAATTTTAGGGGCAACCTGAATACATACCTTCCCGTAATTTTAAAGAGGGCGAGGGAATACTTTGAAAAAACGGATGGAAATTCGATAAGGATAGTTGGGGGAGGGTATGTTGAGATCCCCTTCGGCACCTTCTCAAAGCTAATAAACGATTCTTTAACCGCGGCGCTTCATAAGGATGATACCGCTTATGGGAAAACCCCATATTTGGTGGATATAGTTATAGGTGAGGATGCTTATGGGCTTATTGGGAAAATCTGGCTTATAAACCTTGAGAGCGAGGTGGTTTATGAGGTATATTCTTATAGAATACCCGCTACCGCAGTTAGGGATGTTTTACAATCCATCATTCTCCTGACGGACAAGCTAACGGAGCAGATGGGTTCGCTTCTGAGGAGGATAGCGGTAAAAGAAACCATGACGATGTTCTCCGTACAAGTTGTTGAAGAGGCGGATATATCTCAGGATAGGTTTGTTGCGATAAGGATTTCTTCGGCAACGAACGCTGAAGGAAAGAGTTTGTTTGATATTCTCGGAAATAAGGCGGGGGTTGCGGTTAGAATTTTAAGTGGTGAGGGCAGGCTTACGAGCGGTGAAAAGGTTGAAGGGTGGAATGTGGTAAGAGGTCAAAACCCTGTTGTCCTCTATCAACCCCCCAGCTGTACGGTATTCAACAGGAAAAACCCCATAGAATTATCCTTCGAGGTTGCGCCCGTTTGCCCAAGGGACAACAAGATCATTTCGGTTAAACCAACTCTATCCTCGGGTAAAACCTCCTTTAAGGTGAAGGCCCCCTACGCTTGGAGGGTTTCAAGCACGGTAAATGTTAGCTCAAAGAATACGAGTTTGTCTTACAAGATAGATTACGTTTTGCACTCAAGGTTCGCATGCAGGAACTTTATAGATGGGAGCTCAAAGTTCGGGCAAACTTTCGGGATCTCTGGAGAGGATGTTCTTTTCGTTTCCGACAACTTCCTGAAAAACAAGAAGATCGGTGAGGTGGATAAGGGTAAGGTTTTGTCCGTGAAGTATAGCGATTGCGGGGTCTTGGATCCGTGGAACCTAAAGGATCCAAATATAGATACGGTATTCTTGGCGGTGTATAACGTAGGAAAAACAGAGGATGTGGCGTTTAGATACTATATAAACGGCGGGCTTATGGTAAGTGGTGTTGGGAGCGAAAACACGATTTTTGACCTTTTGGGCATGAGGGTGGTGGGAGGAGATAGGGTGAGGTTCTCGGATGTTCCTGTTTTCATAAATGACCCGTTAATATTCAGACAAGGAAATTCCTCGGTGTTATCCTTTAAACCCTTCTCCGCAAATATGACCCTTACAACAACCTTCACGAACTCCGGATGCGGTAAGGAGGATATAACCATCACGGTACAAAGTACCTTCCAACCCATAATAGAATGCGATTGCGTTGCCCATAAATTTGCTGAGGAATAAAAAAGGGAGGTGAATTATGGCTTACAAGCCAATATCCCATACATCGGAGGTGGGATTTGAGGTTAGCTCTATGGATTTGGAAAAGCTTTTTGTTGAGAGCGCAAGGGCACTCTTTAGGGAGATGCTGGGAAGCTTATATGGGATAAAGATCCAAGGGGAGAAGAAAATATACCTAGAAGGGGAGGACATTGAGGATCTACTACACAAGTGGCTTTCCCAGCTCCTTTACGAGTTTGAAACATCAAAGATGGTTTTCAGGCAGTTTGATGTGAAGATAGAGTTTGAGGATGATAAGTTCAAGCTTCACGCAAAGTTAGGAGGGGAACCCTTCGATCTTTCCAAGCATTCAATAAAAAAGGCTTTGAAGGCGGTCACAAGGCATAAGCTCCACGTTGAGAGGGAAAGGGGTATATGGAGGGCATCGGTGATAATAGACGTATAACTTACGAAGAATCTGGGGTTTCCATAGGTAAGGCTGATTCCCTTGTGGGATGGTTGAAGAAAAAGAATAAAATTATCGGTTCCTTTTCCGCTACGGTAAAACTTGGAAAACAGAGGCTCCTTTTATCCACGGATGGGGTTGGGACAAAGATCTTGCTATATATAAAGGCGGGGAAATTTAGGGGTTTGGGGCAGGACCTCGTTGGGATGGTTTCAAACGATATATTGGCGGATGGTGGGAGGATGGTTTATTTTTTGGACTACTTTGCCACTTTCCCATTAAGGGAGGATTGGGCAAAGGAGGTTTTGGAGGATATAATATCCTCTTGTAAAAAGGTTGGGGCGAAACTCGTCGGCGGTGAAACCGCGGAACTTCCCGGTCTAATAAAGGAAAATACCTTTGATGTTGCGGGTTTTGGGGTTGGAATCCCGATAAAGAAGAGGTTTGGTAAGGTTAAAGGTGGGGATATCTTAATAGGATTTCCTTCCTCTGGATTCCACTCAAACGGATACTCGTTAATAAGAAAGATTCTGGAGGAAAGGAACCTTGATCCATTTAAAATCTATCCCGAGATCGACGAAGAAAGGGCTTTAATTGATATCCTACTCACACCCACGAGGTTATATCATAGGGAGGGGTTGAAGATGTTTCTGAAATTTGGGGCGAAGAGGGGGGCGCACATAACGGGAGGGGGGCTTATGGGAAATTTACCGAGGGCGCTTGAGGGAAGGGAGGCAAAGATATACTGGGAGAATATACCCACACACGAGTATATGAAAAATTTTATAAAGCTTGGCGGGATAGATGAAGGGGAGGCTTGGAGGGTTTTCAATATGGGGGTAGGTTT
>Ga0073665_167_pt1 | contig 10418 bp, 10 predicted proteins | sample YNP_Site_13_FD_93984 | JGI IMG/M metagenome (GOLD analysis project Ga0073665, IMG submission 93984) | Candidatus Caldipriscus sp. T1.2
TGCCTGCAGGTCGACTCTAGAGGATCCCCTTCCGAGGGACTTTTGCTCCTTACACACGATGGGGAGCTTATACACAGGCTAACCCATCCCAAATACGGTATAAGGAGGGGTTATGTGGTTGAGGTGGATGGAAAGGTGGATGAGGGAGTGGTTAAGGGTTTTTTGGAGGGGGTGGAGGATAGGGGGGAAATTCTGAGGGCGGTGGAATGTAAAATCTTGGGGAAAAATAGGCTTTTTGTGGTGTTGAAAACAGGAAAATACAGGGAGATAAGGAGGATGGCGGAGAAATTTAACTTAAAGGTTTTGAGGTTAAAGAGGGTTTTTTATGGGAACGTAAAGCTGGATCTGGAGGTGGGGAAATGGAGGTATTTGAGGGAGGATGAGGTTAAAACCCTGAAATCCCTGGTTGGTATGCCCCCTTAAAATTCCCTCCTATGTACGTCCTTTTGAATTCCAAGCAGATGGACAGGATATACAGGAGGCTCGCCCTTCAGATCTGGGAAGATTACGAGGATTTAGAAAACTTGGCGATAATAGGGATAAAAACTAGGGGGGTTTTTCTCGCAAGGAGGATAGCGAAATACATTAAGGAGTATGCGGGGGTTGATTTGAAGATGGGGGAGCTAGATATAACCTTTTATAGGGATGATCTTTCCTTGGTCGCGGAGGTGCCTCAGGTTAAGGGGAGCGATATCCCTTTTTCCGTTGAAGGGAGGGATATACTTTTGGTTGATGATGTTTTATATACGGGGAGGACGGTAAGGGCTGCGATGGAGCATATATTTGAATTTGGAAGGCCCAGGAGCATAAAGTTGTGTGTCTTGATAGACAGGGGGTGGAGGGAGCTTCCGATATTTGCGAACTTTGTGGGGAAAACCATAACTACAACGGAAAAGCAGGTGGTAAAGGTTAGATTACCCGAGACGGACCCGGTTGAGGAAGAGGATGTGGTCATAGTTGAAAAATGAGATACATAATACTCGGGCTTTATATTTTTGCGGTATTTTGGCTCCTCTTAAGCTCCGCGAACTTATACATAAACTGGAGAAAGCTTAGGGAAATCGAGGGAGAGATCCTGAAGAAAAGGGCGAGAATAGAAATTTGGAAGGCGGAGATTGAAATTATAAAAAATGCGAAGCAAAGCCCTGACTTTCATCTTCCTTTTAGGAATCGTTAGCCTCTTTGCGGATATAACATACGAAGGGGCAAGGGGAATAACCGGACCTTTCCTTTACACCTTGGGCGCGAGCGCCTGGATCGTGGGGCTTGTGGGGGGAATAGGGGAGTTTGTGGGATATGGTTTTAGGCTCATATCCGGCTACATAGCGGATAAAACTAAGCTATATTGGCCCCTGGCATTTTTGGGATACCTTTTAAACCTTTTGTCCGTTCCCCTACTTTCCTTCGCAAAAAGCTGGGAATTTGCCTCCTTTCTGATAATTTCCGAGAGGTTTGGAAAGGCTATAAGAGCTCCCGCGAGGGATACCATAATATCCTTTGCATCTTCAAACATCGGTTTGGGTAAGGGTTTTGCCATACATGAAGCTTTGGATCAGATAGGGGCGGTTCTCGGTCCCCTCTTTGTTGCCTTTGTCCTCGCAAGATCAAAGAATTACCATGAAGCTTTCCTATTTTTGGGAATCCCAGCCATAATAAGCTTAGCTTTTTTAACACTATCCATATTCCTTTACCCAAAACCCGAGGGGATAGAGGCTAAAACGGAGAAAATTGAAATTTTCTCCGCAAGCTCATTTAAGCTTTACCTAATTTTCGTTTTCCTCACTGTCCTCGGTTTCCCCCACTTCCAAATTTTATCCTATCATTTAAAGAGTGCGGGTACCCTTCAGGATGAAACCATTCCCCTTCTCTTTGCCCTAGCCATGGGTTTGGACGCGATCTTTGGACTCCTTGCGGGTTTTTCCTTCGATAGATTCAAGCTGAGGATACTATTCTTACTACCCTTCCTTTCCGCACCCATAACCCTTTTTGGTTTTCTCTTTAAGGGCGTCCCTTCCGTTATAATGGCGGTTTCCCTTTGGGGTTTTGTTATGGGGATACACGAAACCGTGCTTAAGTCGGCGGTTGCTTATATTGTACCTAAGGAAAGGAGGGCAGGGGCGTTCGGGGTATTCCATACGATATACGGCGCATCTTGGTTTTTGGGAAGTGCAGTTTTTGGCTTTCTTCATGAGCTATCAGTTTATTATCTCCTTGCCTTTGCTTTGATTTCCCAGATCTTGGCGTTTTTTGTTTTAATTAGAATGCGAAAATGAGGGTGGCGCTTGGGCAAATTGATACCACGGATAAAAGGGAGGTTTTGGAAAAGGTGGAGTTTTTGGTAAGGAAAAACTCTGCTGATATATTCGTATTTCCGGAACTTCTGACGACGGGATACAAGGAGGTTGCGGAAAACGCCGAGGATATAAACGGTGAAAGCTTGAGATTTTTAAGGGGACTTTCAAGGGAAACGGGAAAGGCCCTTGTCTTCTCCATGGCATTAAGGAGGGATGATGGGATATACAACACCGCGTTTTTTATTTTGGGGGATAGGATATTTTATTACGATAAGGCTCACCTTTTCAAACCCCTTGGCGAGGGGGAAATTTTCAAGCCCGGAAGGTCTCTAAGGCTCTTCGAAACGGAAATTGGAGGCAATCCCTTTAAGTTCTCCTTGCAAATTTGCTACGACCTTAGGTTTCCAGAAGCTTTTAGAAAGCTCGCCTTGAACGGTGTTAAGATAATTTTTATACCCGCCCAATGGCCCTTAACTAGAGTTGGGGTATGGAACTCTATGCTCGTTTCAAGGGCCGCGGAAAACGGGATCTTTATTGTGGGTTGCAATAGGGTGGGGGAGGAGAAGGGTATAGTGTATGGGGGCAACTCTTCGGTTATTTCTCCAGCGGGGGAGGTACTCGTTAGGTTGGGGGAAAGGGAAGGTTTTGCGGTGGTAGATGTTGATTTAAAAGAGGTGGAAAGAGTAAGGGAAAGGATAAACGTCCTGGCGGATGTTGTGGATCTTGATATAGAATAAAAAAAGGGGGGACTATAGTCCCCCCCAAAGCTTTTTCTCGGTTTTTCCTTACTTCTTTATGCCGAGGACCTTCACCACCACCCTCCTGTTGAGGGCATGTTCGGCCTCGGTTTTGGCGTTCCTAACCACGGGCATGCTTGCACCGTAACCTTTGGCCACAAGTCTTCCGCTTTCGGCGCACCCGTTATTTACGAGCCAATCCACCACGGACTGGGCCCTTGCTTGAGAGAGCCTTAGGTTGTAAGTTGCTGATCCCCTTGTATCCGTATGTCCCTGTATCTCAACTATGACGTCCGGGTTTTCCTTGAGGAAGGTGCATATTTCCCTTAGGGCGGGTTCTGCCTCGGGTTTAAGGGTAGCCTTATTCAAGTCAAAGTATATGTTCCTAAAGGTTATCTCGGTTCCCTTCTTTACGAGCTCAAAGACCACTTCCTTTGTTCCCCTCTCAACCACCACCACCCTAACCTGCTCCGCGTATGCGGGATCCTTTGCCTTAACCCTAAGGTTGTAACTTCCTACGGGTATGTCCTTAACGGTTACGGAACCGGAGGTTGGATCGGTTTCGTAGGGTCCGATGTTCTGCCCCTCGAATATTATCGTTGCGGAAACGGGCTTCTTGTTATCCCTATCAACGACGGTTATAATCAGGCTACCCCTTATAACGGAAGGCTGTAGGGAGAAGTTCTTTAAGTTATCCCCCTCGTTGAGCTTTATAACCTCCGTGTAGGTTTGGTAATCAATAGCGCTCACCTTAACGGTGTAGGTTCCCACAGGTACGTTCTCTATCCTGTATATTCCGTCGTTATCTGTGGTTGCGGATGTTATCCCTTCGACGCTCACCACCGCGCCCGCTATGCCCTTACCACTTTCCGCATCAGAAACCTTACCAAAGAGATTTGCCCCCTTCTTCTTGGGAACTGGAGTTAAAGCCACCCTCATCGTGTAAGTTTGTCCCTCCGCGAGACTAACGATTTCCGAATAATCAAGGTATCCCTCCGCATCAAAGGTTAGGGTATATGCTCCGGGTTTTAAGTTGTCAAACCTAAAGGAACCGCTCCTGTCCGTTATTATGCTCTGGCCCGTCTCCTTCAAAAGCACGTTCACACCTCTTATAGGAGTTCCCTTCTCCTTATCCGTGACCACACCCAATATTGAACCCGCCTTTACCTCCGCCTTTTGCACCTCCGCACCCTTTACGAGATAAGCGTCCCTTACCAAGGGCTTATCCTCCACCGCAACGGATACGGAGAAGGATTGATAACCTGGGGCGCTAAAGATCAAGGTATATGCGCCGGAGGTTATGTTCTCTATCTTGTAAGCTCCGTCATCTTGGGTTATAGTCTCCGCTCCTGTTTCCTTAACCAAAACCCTCGCCCCACCTATGGGCCTGTTGGTTTCCCTATCGTAAACTATGCCGGTTATGTACGTCGCTTTTGCTGGTACGAGCTCAACGTTCACTATCGCGGGCTGTCCGGGTTTTACATCCACAATCCTAGTGGTGGTGGTGTAATTTTGTGCGGAGAAGATCAAAGTGTAGGAACCGGGTTTGACGTTTTCAAATTTATAAGCCCCATCATCGCCAGTTATAACCGATACGTTCGTCTCCTTGAGTAAAACCCTAACGTTACCGAGGGTTTTTCCGGATGCTTTGTCAAACACGACACCGGCGATATAAGTGGGTTGGGGCTTTTCCTTCTCGGGTTTCTTCTCAACCGGCGGAACGAAGGTGTAGCTCAGGCCAAGCCAGAGGGCGAAGTTTGGATTCCAGAACCTGTTAAACCAAGAGTCCGGTTTTGTCATTTCTTGCTTTCTTCCGCTGGTATCCACGAGGACATAAGAGTATTTCCTTATGTTATCAAGGTTTCTCGTATCGTTTATATTCTTCCCGTCAAACCAGAAAACTTTTTCCGCCCCTACGCTTATTATGAAGCCTCCGGCATCAAGGTTTGCACCGCCCGTTATATAGAAAGGAGAACCCCAAGTCCTATCCTTGTAAAAGTCCTCAAGGGATACCTCAAAGAAGGGATGGAAGCCGGGGAGGGTAGCCATAATGGAACCACCGTAAAAGATCTGATCGTCTTTGTCATCCGAAAGGTTATTTGTACTATATCCGTAGTTCAGGTTTATTTGCAGGTATTTGTTGTTTGGGAGGAAGGTAAATAGGCCCCTTACCGCATAACCCTGATCCCCGTAAGTGAAGGTCCTGAAGACTCCACCCTTCTGGTACCAACCTCTGGAGTCGGATATAAATTTATCTTGGGATGTGTCCCTCGTGTGGGCTATCTTTATGTTTGAGATCCCGGGAGTAAAGTAGAGTCCCGCAACGCCTAGGGAGAAGGAGATGTTTTCAAAGTGTATTGGGAAGATGAGCTTACCCGCAAGGTACAGATCTCCCCATCCGTGGGAGTGGAGGTTGTCGCCATACAACCTGTCGTAAACGGGATTGTTTTTATCCCACCCGTCAAAGTGGTAAGAGCCCATTATGGCAAGTTCAAAGAACCTCTGCCCGTACCCTATGCCGAAGAGGTCGCTCGCGGAGTAGAAGCCGTCTATATACTCTTTCTGCCCCGTGGGTGTTGTATCTCTGAATGGGAGCTCGTTGGCTATCCAGCCGTATGCCTGCGAGAAGTTGAACACTAAGGCGAATGGACTGTACTGCCCCATCACGTAGTTTGGGGCTATCGCGGAGATGGTCCTCCTAACACCCTTTAGGGTGTAGAGGGAAGGACCGTAGGAAATTAAAAGGATGCTTACCATAGGTCGGGTATTATAAGGTTGGAAACGGGTTTAGAATTTTCCCCTTATGAAAGTAAAAATTGATGTGAGAAATCTGAATTTTTACTATGGCTACAAGCAGGTTCTGTTTAACATAAGTTTGCCTATTTACGAGAATGCAATAACCGCAATAATCGGACCTTCGGGTTGTGGAAAAACGACGTTTATAAGGGTTCTGAATAGGATGTATGAGGGGATAGAAGGGGCGAGGGCGGAGGGGGAGGTTTTGCTTGATGGGGAAAACATCATTTCCAAGGATTACGATCTAATAAAGCTCAGGTCAAAGGTGGGTATGGTTTTTCAAAAACCCAACCCTTTCCCCAAAAGCATATTTGAGAACGTCGCTTACGGTCTTAGGATAAGGGGGATAAGGGATAAGGATTTCATTTACGAGAAGGTAAAGGACTCCCTTATAAAGGCGGCTTTATGGGATGAGGTGAAGGATAGGTTGAAGGATCACGCTTATTCCCTTTCCGGTGGGCAACAGCAGAGGCTGTGCATAGCAAGGGCCCTTGCGGTGGATCCGGAGGTTTTGTTGTTTGATGAACCCACAAGCGCAATAGACCCAATAGGAACAGCAAAGATAGAGAATCTTTTGTCAGAGCTTTCAAAAAGCATAACCATAGTTTTGGTAACACACAGTATGCATCAGGCGGCGAGGGTTTCCCATTACACAGCATTTTTCCATAACGGAAGCCTCGTGGAGTTCGGGGAGACAAAGCAAATATTTGTCAAACCCAAAGAAAAGCTCACGGAGGACTATATAACGGGAAAGTTCGGATGAGCGACGGTATAATATCCATACGATGGAAAAAATAACGGTTGAAGATCTTTTTAAAATAAAGGCAGTTTCTTCGGTTGATATGTTGGGAAATGAGGCGGTTTTTACCCTTAAGGAAATAGACGGGGAAAAGAACCGATACATAACCAACATCTACCTATATTCGGGTGGGGAAATAAGGAAAATAACTTCGGGGAATTCGGATTCAATGCCCAAGTGGCACCCTTTGGGAAAGGGGATATTCTTCGTTTCAAGGAGGGAGGAGAACCAGCAGATATACTTTTTGAGGAGGGATGGGGGTGAGGCGGAGAAAATAACAAACTTTCCGGAAGGTTCAATATTTGAATATACGGTCTCGCCTGACGGAAAACTTTTGGCGGTGGTATTTATGGAAAGTTTGGAGCATCTAAAAAAAGATAACGTAAAACAGAGGAAGGAGAAAAACCTTTCAAACCCTCCCCTTGAGATAAGGACACAGTTTTATAGGCTTGACGGATTTGGATATTTTTTGGATAAAAGGCCCAAAATATTTTTGGTGGATGTTGAGAGCGGGCAAGTTTCGGAAATTCCAAGCGATAAAAGGTTTTGGCATTCATCACCCACATTTTCCCCGGATGGAAAGTCCTTGGCGTTCCTGTGTTATGATACGGAGGAGAGGGAAAATAGAACATACATAAAACTTTACAACCTTGAAAGCGGAGAGGTTTCGGATATAACTCTACTTGAGGGTCCGAAGAATTATTTAAGATTTGTGTCAGGCGGAATTTTGATGTTTTTGGGGCATGACGATCCGAATGACGGTTGGGGAACGAAAAATATAGGGCTTTGGGTTTATGAGATCGGAAAGGGTGCAAGAAACATAACGGAAAAGATCGATAACAGCGTTGGCTATTATATTTTGGGAGATACGGGGGAGGGCGAAGGGATCCCGATTAGATTCTATGACGGAAAGTTTTACTTTATTTTAACGGAATTCGGGAACGCGGTAATATACTGGGCGGATTTGGATGGGAACTTTGGAAGGTTGTTTGAATTTAGGGGAGGGATCTCCTCCTTTGATACAGACGGAAAAACCTTTATATTTTCCGCAAGCACACCCACGCTTCCCCCCGAGCTTTGGATGTACGACGGTGAAGTTAAAAGGATTTCCAAATTCAACGGGTGGATAGAGGAGGTTGAGGTATCGGATCCGGAGGAGTTTTGGGTTGACTCCGCCGATGCAAAGATACACACCTGGATCTTAAAACCCCCAGATTTTAACCCAAATCTCAAATATCCCACCATACTATATATACACGGGGGACCACATATGTGCTACGGGAACGTTTTCTTCCACGAGCTTCAAACTACCGCATCCAACGGATACATAGTTGTATATTCAAACCCAAGGGGAAGTAAGGGTTATGGGGAAAAGTTTGCGAGCGCAATAAAAGGTGATTGGGGAAATCTGGATTATATCGATATCATGTCCGTTGTAAATTTCATAAGGGGCTTACCCTTTGTTGATGTTGATAGGCTTGGGATTACGGGTGGTAGCTATGGGGGATATATGACCAATTGGGTTATAGGGAATACGGATATCTTTAAAGCAGCGATAACCGACAGGAGCGTTGTAAACCTTATATCCATGATGGGGACCGCGGATTTCACGTTTTCACCTGACCAATATTGGGAGGGGGATTTTTGGGATAGGATAGAAAAGCTTTGGGAAAGATCCCCTTTAAGGTTGGCAAAGAATATAAAAACACCCCTATTGATAATACACAGCGAGGGGGATTACAGATGCCCTATATCCGAGGCGGAGCAGTTGTTTAAGGCTTTAAAGATCTTGGGTAGGGAGGTTGTTTTCGTTAGGTATCCGCAGGAGACGAGTCACGGGCTTTCAAGGAGCGGTCCGCCCGATCTGAGGATAGATAGGTTGAAAAGATACTTAGCTTGGTGGGAAAAATACTTGAAGGTATAGCAACGGGCTTATTCGTAGGCAAAGTAAAGTACTTTCCGGGAACCTTGGGTAGCCTTTGGGCAATTCCATTTATCCTCTTGGCGAGGGATCCTTTTTCCTTTACCATTATATTTTTCCTTTTGTTTGTTTTGGGGGTTATATCCGCGGATTTTGTCTCAAAGAAAAAGGGGGAGAAGGATCCTAAGGAAGTGGTGATTGATGAGATCGTTGGGTTTTTCGTTTCAACATTTAACCTTGAACCCAATTTTAAAAACCTCGCTCTCGCATTTATCCTTTTTAGGCTCTTTGATATTTTAAAGCCATTCCCAATAAGGGAGGTGGAGAATTTGGGAGGAGGTTTGGGGATAGTTTTAGACGATGTGGTGGCGGGAGCTTACGTTTGCATTGTATTGTGGATATTAAAAGTGTATGTAAGCCTTTACATCTGATATTACGCAAATTCCCCCGTATTTCTTTAAGAGCGGGATTATACCATCCTCTATCTTCTTTGCGGTCTCTTCATCACATACGGTGAAAATATAACTGTTTTTGAAGGTATCCGTTATTTCATCCCCTCCCATAAAGCCCTTATCTCCGAGCCCTTTAACGTCCTCTATTACCGTATATCCTTTCACCCCCACCTTCTCCAAAAATTCCAAAATCTTCTTCAAGTACGGCCTATTTACCACTATCTCCACTTTTCTCCTCGGTGTCATATTTCACCCCCATATAAAGTTTATTATGGAATAATAAAGCGGAACGCCGAATATCAAGTTAAAAAGGGAAAGTGAAACCTAAAGACATCGTAAGGTATATGCTTGGATTTGCCTCAGGTAATGAAATCCTAAAAGTTGCGGGAACGGCGACGTAGGACGCACTTGCGCAGAGAACCGAAAGCATATAGGCATCCCCCTTATTGAAACCCAACAACTTTGCCAAGAGAGCCCCTATTATCGCGTTCAACATTGGAATAAATATAGCAAAAGCAACCAAAAAGTACCCAAGTTTCCTTTTTGCCAAAGGTTTTATTGTCTCCATTTGCCTTGCGGAAACCAAACCCATATCCAACAAAAAGAAGGCGAGCATAGGCATAAAAAGGTTCCCAAACATAGGTTCCATAGCTTTCCATCCCCTCTCCCCAACAAGATATCCCACCACAAGCGTACCTATCAACAAAAACACGGAACCGTTAAGAAATGCGTCCCCGAAAATTTCCCCCCAACTCAACTTTTCTTTTTTCCCTTCAAATAAAGAAACCAAAAATAAACCCAAAATTATCGCCGGAGATTCCATAAGGACCATCATAGCAACCATATAACCCCCGTAATGCACACCTATATGATCAAGGAGATTTCCCGCGCTTATAAATACGACAGGACTCAACGTTGCACCGTAAGATGTAGCTATAGCAGCAGCGTTATAAGTATCAAGACGCAATTTTAGGATAAAAAAGGTATATAAGGTTATAAAAATTGCCAAGAGAATACCCGCAAAAAACACTAACAGGATATGAAGGCTAAAACCCCCCTTGTATAACCTATAACCACCCTGCAAACCTATTGAGATGAGGAGAAAGAGGGAGAAGAACTTGGGAAGAGGTTGAGGGATCTCAAGATCCGACTTTAAAAAGACCGCAAGGATTCCCAGAAGGAAGAACAATAGGGGAACACTCAAAAAGTTTCCTAACATAGCGGGAAATTCTAAAGGGTGAGGTTTGTTTGCTTGGTTGTTTATTTACTTCCTTCAATCCCTTATAGGAACGTAATAAACTAGGAACGTAATAAACTTGTGGAAGGTATTTTTCCCTCTTTTCCCAAGCCTTCGGATAGTTTCAATCCCTTATAGGAACGTAATAAACTTATCTCAATATCACTCAAAATTTCAATAAG
>Ga0073665_142_pt3 | contig 10267 bp, 10 predicted proteins | sample YNP_Site_13_FD_93984 | JGI IMG/M metagenome (GOLD analysis project Ga0073665, IMG submission 93984) | Candidatus Caldipriscus sp. T1.2
TTGAAAGCTTAGGTTTAACTATACCTACAAAGCTTCCCCTACGCCCGATCCACCGTAAATAGAGTTGCGCGCATAGAATTTAACCCTCTTAAAATCCCAATATGAGGAAGTTAAAGGGTGAAATTATCTTTGAGGGTTTGGGTTTGCATACTGGTGAATTCTGTAAAGTAAAGTTAAAACCCAGGGAAAGGGGATACGTTTTCGTAAAAAATGGTAAGGAGATACCTGCAAGGTACGAGTTCGTGTCGGATACGAACAGGAATGTAACCCTTGAAAGGGATGGGGAGAGGGTTATGACGGTTGAACATCTCCTTTCAGCCCTTTACGGTTTGAGGGTTTTGGGTGCGGAAATAGAAGTTGAAGGTCCTGAGATTCCCGCCTTAGATGGATCAAGTAAGATCTTTGTGGAGAGGATCCTCGAAAACTCTGAAGAGGCGGAAGGGAGGGTCTATAACCTAAAATATCCCCTTGAGTATGAAGGGAAAAGGGCAAAGATCCTTGCTTTACCCTCAAGTACATTTAAGGTCTCATATGCGATCAGGTTTGAAGATAAGGGTTTCTCCCAGTTCTTTGAATTTTCGATAGGGGATTACATTGATAAGATTGCACCCGCAAGGACGTTCGTCTTTAAGGAAGATATCGAATGGATCCTTAAAGGAGGTTTGGGGAAGGGGGGAAACCTTGAGAATGTGTTGGTTATTGGGGAAAGTCAAGATTGGAGATTTCCCGATGAACCTGTAAGGCATAAGGTCTTGGATTTCATAGGGGATTTATCCCTTAGCGGGATCTTTATAAATGCGCATTTTATTGTGCTTATGGGTTCTCACGCTGATCATGTGAATTTTGCGAAACTTTTGGCGGAAAGGGGGATTTGGGGTGATGAAATGGAAATAGGAGAAATTTTCTCCTCCCTTCCGCATAGGTTCCCTTTCCTCCTTGTTGATAAGATTGTTCATATCAGTGAGGATAGGGCGGTTGGGATAAAAAACGTTACCATAAACGAGTGGTTCTTTGAGGGACATTTTCCCGAAAACCCCGTTATGCCCGGAGTAATTCAAATAGAGAGTATGGCTCAGGTTGCTGGGGCGGTTCTGATAAAACGTTTGGAGGGGAAAAGGCTTGTACCCCTATTCGTCGGGATAGAGGACGTAAAGTTCAAAAGGATAATAAAACCGGGGGACACTATGTTTATATACGTAAAGCTCCTTAGGTTCGGTGGAAGATTCGCCAAAGCCTTAGGTGAGATCTTTGTGGATAAAGAGCTGGTTGCTTCGGCGGTTATGACCGCTACATTCGTTGAAGGATAACGTACCCATTTTTGTAAGTCAATTTTAATTTTCCAACCTCTATACTATCTCCATCTTTAGCGGGCCTTGATAAAATATGCTGGAAAAGATCCGCAAGATCCCAGTCCATAGGGCCTATTTCTTCACCCGTTAATAGGAAGACTTCCATAAGGGAAACGTTTAGTGGTAATATATTCCCACCGTGTAATATCCATTTTTCCACGCTTTTTTTACATGCAAAACCCCTTATGGTCCCAAACTCATCCACCAAACCCACAACCTCGTTTTCCTCTATTTTATGCAAAATATATTGAAGTCTCGCCATTATCGGAACGAACACCACCTTTTTCATCGGAAGATCCATAACGGGTATATCCCCTTCCCCCCTCCTTATATCCTCCACCTTTACAAATCCTATGATCTCATCCACCTTGAAGAAATAAACGGGAACGTAATCGTAATCATAATCCTCAACCGATTCCCTTGCCTCCGCAACCGGTGTTTCCGCCCTTAAGACCACCGCCGAGCTTAAAGGAACCATCACGGAATAACCTCTCGCATTCAAACCGTGTATTAGCTTTGCCAAAATGATCTTCTCTTCTTTCGGGATCCTTGAGTAATAAAGGATTTCGGATAGTGCATCTATGAACTTAACCTTTGTGGTTTTCAGCCTTTCACCGAACCCCTTTATACGAAAGATGGAAAAGGGAACCGTTATGATCTTGTAAAACCAAGATGTTAGAATAATAAAGGGTTTGGGATAGGAGAGGGCGAACCTCTTGGGTAAAAGCTCCCCAAATAGGGAGATGATAGCGGTTAGAATCAAAGAAAGTATGATGCCAGATATAGGAAAGGCCTTTGAGGAAAATGCGGAAAGTAGTGAATTTACGAGGTTGTTTAAAATAAGGATGGTTAAAAGTAGGGCAAATGTTCTCTTATATGCAAGGTTTGAAGGAGAATATCTTGAGAAATAAGCGATTTCACTTCCTGATATCAAACCCGAAAGCCCCAAAAGAACAATGAAAGTTAATATTTTAGCCCAAACCCATAACCCTTCGGGCATTTTCCTCCGTTATTTCCCTACACTCCTCAAATTCCAAACCCCAAATTTTTGACAACCTCTCCACTACGAACCTTACAAAAGCGGGTTCGTTCCTTTTTCCCCTCATGGGAATAGGTGCAAGATACGGGCTATCCGTTTCCGTTAAGGTCCTATCCCTTGGCGATATTTTTGCCGATTCCTCCACTTCCTTAACAAATGTTATCATACCCGAAAAGGAGATAAAGAAGTTTTCAAAGGGCAAGAGTTTTTCCATCTCCCTTTTCGTAAAGGAGAAGGAATGGAAGATAAATTTCAGATCGCCAAATTCTTGAACTATACTGAAAACATCATCAAACGCCTCCCTTATATGAAGGACAACGGTTTTTTTGTATCTCCTTACAATTTCTAATTGAGATACAAAGAGTTCTTTTTGTCGATTTTTGTCCGAGGGTCCCCTGTAATAGTCCAACCCCACCTCCCCCAAGCCTTTGACCTTTTCGTATTTAAGGAGTTCTTCAATTTCCCTCAAATCATCATCTTTATACCTTTCAGCCTCATAAGGGTGAAGGCCAACTGTGGCATATACCCCGTCATACCTTTGCGAGATCTCCACTGCTCTTATTGATGATCTTACATCATACCCCACAACCACCATAGCCCTAACCCCCGCATCAAGAGCCCTGCTTATCACCTCATCTAAATCGTTTTCAAATTTTGGGTCGTTGAGGTGGCAATGGGTGTCTATCATGCCATCCTTAAGCCGTTTATATAAAGGTGAAGTTCGCTATTTAAAACTGCGCGCTTTCCTAGCTATTACAACCTATTTAGAAATCTCAAATACTCAAAACCGGCGATATGTGTATGTCTATCTCTATGTTATACGTAATTATCCTGCTGTTTGGGTCTATCTCTATCCTTGATAATGTGGAGGCATAATTAACCCTATCGTGTATATCCGTACTTATTGCGTACTGCGTCCTATTTTGGGGCCTAACCCTTGTTCTATGCACATCGGCCTTATCCGCCAAAATCAAAGCAGCCGCTATATCGGAGACGGGATAACCGCTTTCCTCGTGATGGTTCCCTATGGCCGCCATCACCTCCAAAACTTCTTCAAAGGGCATTCCCATCTCAAGCAGGATATCCTTCGCAAGGAGAGCGCCTATACTCTCGTGGCCTATCCTATTAACCGCATTTCCTATGTCATGCAGATATCCCGCGATTTCCGCAAGCTGAGCTCTCCTTTCCGGATAACCGAGCTTCCTCATAATCCTTCCCGCGTTCTTTGATACCCAAGATACATGCCTTTCTCCATGTTCCGTATATCCTAGCTTTTCCAGATTCTTGTCCGCCTTGAGGATGAGAGCTTTCACCTTCGGATTCTTCTTTAGATCCTCCACCGTTATAACATGTTCCTTCTCTACCATTGAATGAAAATTTTAAGGTGGCTTTAATCTTCCCTTCCGTTTTATCTAGCTTAGCTAGGGATTATCTCCGTTAAAATTCCAAGTTATGAGACATCCAGTTGAACCCTTCAGGATAAAAACCGTTGAGAGGATAAAATTACCGGATAGGGAAGAAAGGGAGAAAATCTTGAGGGAGGCGAAATACAACCTTTTTAAGATCCCTTCGGAAAAGGTTTTTATAGACCTTTTAACGGATTCGGGAACGGGTGCACTATCTCAAGAACAGTGGGGTGCAATTATGGTTGCAGATGAAGCTTACGCGGGTCCCAGAAGCTGGTTTAAGTTAAAGGATGCAATATACGAGTTCTCTGGGTTTGACGATCCTATACCCGTACATCAGGGAAGGGCGGCGGAAAAAATAATAGCATCAATATATTTATACGAGGGGGCAAAGGTTTTGTCAAATACCCTTTTTGACACTACAAGGGCAAACTTTGAAAAGGTTGGAGCTATAATTTATGATATACCAATAAAAGAAGCTTACACCCTTGAGGAAAACCACCCGTTTAAGGGGAACATAGATCTTGAAAAACTGGAGGATATTTTGAGGAGGGAAAACGTGGCGCTCGTTGTTATGGTTATGACGAACAACACGGGAGGGGGGCAACCCGTTGATCTTGATAACCTAATATCCGCCTACGAGATATGCAAACGTTACAATGTTCCCCTGATAATAGATGCTTGCAGGATATCGGAGAACTCTTATTTTGTAAAGAAGAGGAATCCTAAATACTCAAATTGGGAGGTTAAGGATATCATTAAGGAATCCTTCAAGTATTGCGATGGTGCATTTATGAGTGCCAAAAAAGATGGGCTCTCAAATATGGGTGGTTTCCTGTTTCTAAAGGATCCCGAGAAAAACCTCAGGGCAAAGGAGCTATTGATCCTATGGGAAGGGTTCATACATTACGGGGGTCTTTCGGGTAGGGATATTGAAAGCTTCGCGGTAGGACTTTTGGAATCGCGGGATGAAAGATATTTGGAGTATAGGGTGGGACAGGTGGAATATTTAACGAGGAAGCTTAAAGAAATAGGTTGGGATGTTATGCTTCCACCCGGAGGACATGCCGCATATGTGGAGGTAAGTAGAGCTCTGAAGCATATTCCGAAGGAGAATTTCCCCGCGCACTCTTTGGCGGTAGAAATGTACAGGGAGGGAGCGGTTAGGGTGGTGGAGGTAGGTTCCCTTATGTTTAAAGATAAAGCGAAATTTGAGTTTGTTAGGTTTGCAATACCTAGGAGGACTTACACGCAAAGCCATTTGGATTATGTTATTGATGTTGCTGCAAGGATATACGAAAAGAGGGAAAGCCTTAGGGGATACAAGATAATATACGAACCGCCTTATTTGAGGCACTTCCTTGCGGAGCTTGAAATGGTATGAACATAGTTCAGCTTTTAATACCGGACATCAAGGAGCTTATACGGAATAGGGAGTTTGAGGGGATTAAGTTGCTAAGCAAAGATCTATACCCGGCTGAAATAGCGGATCTAATTGAAAACCTTGAAACGCATGAAGCAATAATAGTTTTAAGGCTTTTGGATACGGAGAAGGCGGCGGAAGTTCTTTCCCGTTTTGAAGGGGAAAATCTTGAAAAAATATTGAGGGGGTTTTCAGATTCCCACCTTGCTGAAATATTTGAGGAAATGGATCCGGACGATAGAACCGCTTTATTTGAAGAGCTTCCCCCCCAGATGGTTAGGTCAATAATTTCCCTTCTACCAAAGGAAGATAGGGAAATTGCCTTAAAGATCCTTAACTATCCTGAAAACTCCTGCGGTAGGAGGATGAGCACGGACTTCGCCTACTGCCTTGATACGGATACGGTGGGTGAGGTTCTTGAAAATCTGAAGAAAGCGGATATATCCGACGAGCTTATGTTAAACATCTATGTGTTGGATAAAAACCAAAATTTAAAAGGCTTTGTTCCCCTCACAAAGCTCATAAAGTACGAACCTCAAGAAAAGATCATAAACCTCGTTGAGCCTACACCTACGGTTTCTGTTTACGATAGTGCGGAACTTGCCGCAAAGATAATCTCCGATTATGACCTCTTTGCATTACCGGTGGTGGATAAGGGTGGGCGCTTAGTGGGAATAATAACCGCCGATGATGTGATAGACATAATCCAAGAATCTGCAAGCGAGGATATCTACAGGATTGTGGGTATGATAGATCCCGAGGCGAAATACTTTGTCCAATCCCTTTGGGAGAGGTTCTGGAAGAGGTTTATACCTGTAGTAATAATGATAATTCTTGGAAACATCTCAGGTTGGGTAATACACAGCTTTGAAAGTATAATCGCTCATATTACAATATTGGTCTTCTTCATACCAAACCTTGCGAATACTACTGGAATAATAGGCTCTCAATCCTCCGTATTTACGATAAGGGCTATAGCTACGGGAGAAATTGAGAGGAGTTTTAGGGGGCTTTTTAAGGTTTTCTTTAAGGAGCTTTCAACCGTGATGTTGTTAGCCTTGGCGGTGGGTTTTGGGATGTTCATAATAGCCCTTATAAGGGGGGGTTTTTGGGTTAAATTGGCCCTTGTGGTTTCTCTTTCCGCCATGGTTTCCTGCACAACCGCCGCGATCGTAGGGATAATTTTGCCTATGATATTGAGAAAGATGAACATAGACCCCGCCGGCGCGGATGTCCCTTTTATAACCACCATAGGGGACGTTATAACCTACGCTACATACTTCTCCCTCGCCAAACTCATCCTCGGATGAGGAAGGAACCCTTCACCTTTTCCCTTAACTTATAAACCTTGAGATTCCCAAAATCTTTCATCAAAACGCCGTATTTATTAACCACCTCCAAAACCGCGGGATTTTTCTCATCTTTCCGCAAGAAAATATACCCGAAATATTCTTCTTTTGCCCTTTCCTTAAACTCATGAAGTTGCGTGATTATGTAATGGGAAGAATGTGCCGGAACCCCGAACATAGGTAAGAAAGCTTCCTCGCGGCCATATTTAACAAAAACCCAAGAGCCATCCCCCTTAAAGGTTTTAACGAATTCCCAAATTTGGGGATCCTTGGAATAATTCTTATGGGCTATATAGATCGTAAAAAACCCTAAGAAAAGTATAGGGATCGTCAAAATCTTAAAATTCTCCAAAAACCACTTTATGCCCATAAATGCTGGTATTACGAGGGGAACAAGGACCCTTATTAGATAAAATCCTTTTATTTGGTGCGGTGTTAAGTCAAAGAAAGCCCAAAAGAAGGAAAGGAGCCCGAATATAAGGGGAATAAAGGCGGAAATTGGAGGCACCTTTTTTGTTATCTCGGGATATTTTTTATAACCCCAAAGGGCAAAAATAATATAAATTGCGGAAAATAAAGCACCCTCTTTAAATGTATCCAAAACGAAGCGGTTTAATGTAAAGTTCTCGTAAGGTTGCATCTCGGATCCAAAAAATACGATCCGAAAGTACTGCTGAAAGAGGATAAGGGCTATTATTATCAAACCCAAGAGGAATTTTCTGTCAAGATTTTTCCAGTTTGCAACCAAATACGAAAGGAATGCAGTTGATGATGTGATAAAGTGGGTGGAAAAGGCACCCAACCAGAAGGGTATGGATAGGTAACCGTTAAAGGAAAAGGCGAATATTGAGAAGGAGTAAGATGCGAGGGTGGGAAATCCCCCCCAAGCCATAAAGGTTGATATACCAACGCTCGTGAAGGTTATAACGACGGAAAGTAATGGAGAATTAACAAAAGAGTTAACCGCCAAGAAAAAGGTACCCCAAAATATGTAAGCGGTAAGGATCACTGAGCTTGCAGAATCCAAGCCAGTTATATACGATAAGCTGGCGGATATATAGTGAAAGCCCAAATTGAAGGAACCCATACCCTCAACACCGAAGGGTTCAAAAATATGGTAAAACCCGCCATGGTTTATTATGGTTGAGGTGGTATAAACGTGCATTATTGTATCGTTCCCGTATGGAAAGGTTAGTGGAGAAATTATTAGGAACCTAAGGAGTATAACAGTTAAAAACCCGAGTAAGATCTTCCATTCCTTTATCAGGTCCCTAAAACCCCAGATCATCCCAAAGGCACCGAGAAAGGTTAGGACCCAAGATAGAAGTTTTAAATATCCAAAGGAAAACCACCCCAAAACCGACCAAAAAGTTAAGGAAAGGAAAACGGAAAAAGCGATATCTCCCTTTCCGAAAATCACCCTACCTAAAACATATCCTAAACCGTAGAGATATGGGAAAATTAAGAAAAGCCTTAAAAACTGAAGTAAAGAAATCCCTTCCATTCCTCAGGTATTTCCCTTCTTGAAAGGATCATAAGCTCCAAGTAAGAGGGTTTGCGGGGTTTTGAAAGAAGTTGCATACCCGCCTCTTCAGGTGTCCTGTTACCCTTTTGATTGTTGCACTTCTTACATGCGCACACTAAATTTGTCCATGTATCCTTCCCCCCCTCACCTTTGGGATTATATGATCCACTGTAAGATCCTTCGTGGAACCGCAGTACTGACACCTAAACCTATCCCTTATAAATATGTTTCTCTTTGTCGGATAAGCCTCCCTGAATATGGGTTTTATATAATATTTCAGCCTTATCACGCTTGGAACCGGGATCCTCAAATTCCCTCCCCTAATTTCCCTATTCTTGTTTATCAGGCTTTCCGCCTTTTCCTTCAGGAGCAAATTTATTGCCCTCCTTATCGAAGTTAAACCCACCGCCTCATATGCGGTGTTTAAAACCAGAACCTCAGTCGATGTTCTTCCACTTACGCCAGGCCTTTTGTCGGAAGGCCTTGACCCTTTCAATTTGCCTGTTTGCATATTCCCTTATGTTTCCTTCGCCCAAAAGTTGGGCCTGCTCATAAGCCGCCAAAGCGCTATCGAAGGTTGAAACCGCATCCTCATACTTCTTGTTCTTGTAAAGTTCTAAGCCCCTATTCTGCCTTATATCCCCAATTAAGGACCAGGCGGATGCCCTAATATTACTATCCAATTCCTTACTTCCCGCCACCTCCCTAGCAAGGTTCTCCGCCTCAGCCCTATTCCCCAAATCGTTATATATAAATGCCTGTTTTAAAAGTAGTGCCTTGGCATCGGGATTTAAAGAGTAAGCCTTCTTATAGTCCGATAAAGCCTCCTTTAGCATCCTAAGGTTCTCGTAAATTGAAGCCCTCTTTAAGTAATATGTGTAATTTGAAGTATCTAAGCTTACAAGCTCGTTCGCGTACCTTAGGGAGTTCCTTAGATTAACCGATTTGTCCTTCTCCCAAGCCTTCCTATAAGCATCAACGAGGTTTTCCAAAAGCTTTTTATCATCCTTCTTTTCCAAGAGCCTGTAAGCCCTCTCGAGGTAATAAAGTGCCCCTTTGTAATCCCCTATCTCCATCAAGAAGAGCCCGTAAGACCTGTTGAGGGCTGGGTTCAAACTGTCCCTTTTTATCGCATCCTCGTATATCTTTTTTGCCATATCGTGTTTTCCCCTAAGTTCGTAAACCTTCGCAAGTCCAAAAAGGACATCTGGGTTGTCGGGGGAGACTTCTAAGGCCCTTTTATAGAAGTTTTCAGCCTTTTCGTAATCCCTCCTAACTATACCGTACAAAAACCCCAAACCCTGCCAACCCCTCGGGTCCTTCGGATCTATCTCCGTAAGCTTGGTGTAATAGTACTCGGAGGAATCAAGCTGGTTATTTTTCAAGAAGGCATAAGCGAAATCCACCAGAAGCAGGTTTAAAATCGTATCCTTCTCATTTCCGAGATATTGGGAATAATATAACGATTTCCTGAAGTTCCTTAAAGCGTCCTCATAGCTTGCCCTACCATCCTCCGCCTTTATCAAGTAATCTTTCCCTATGGCATACCAAACCTTCATGGAGTCTTTGGCTTCATAAGGTGAAAGAGCGGGCTTCTTTTCACCCGTAGTTGCGCAGGAAGAAAGGTAAGCGAGGAGGAAAAATATAAAAACCCTTCCTTTCATATCCGTTTATTATACCGCGGTAAGGCAAACAGGTTTAGAATTCTTTATGCTTAGGAAATTTTTACCTTTATTACTCCTACTTTCCTGCAAGAGGGCGGATACGGATTATCAGTTTTGGCATGCGATGGGGGGACCCTTGGGGGAAGCCCTTAGCATTATAGTTTCCAAGACAAACATAAAGGAGGTAAATTTGGGAAGTTATAGTACCCTATCCCAGAGGCTCGTTTCCTTCGCTCTTTCCGGCCGTTTCCCCCTCATAGCCCAAACCTTCCCATCTTGGACCGTAGAGTTTTATAAGAAGGACCTTATTGTACCAGCGGAGGAAGTACTTCCCGAAAATCTCCTAAGTAAGATCCACCCAAAGCTTTTGGAGGAGGTTAAATTGGATGGGAAAATATATTCTATCCCCTTCAATAAAAGCGTGCCGGTGATATTTTATAACGAGGATTTGATGGAAAAGTTAAATTTAAAGGTGCCCAGAACATGGGACGAGCTCAAGGAGGTTTGTGTTC
>Ga0073665_142_pt4 | contig 10067 bp, 11 predicted proteins | sample YNP_Site_13_FD_93984 | JGI IMG/M metagenome (GOLD analysis project Ga0073665, IMG submission 93984) | Candidatus Caldipriscus sp. T1.2
TACGTCGGTTCCGCTTATTCCCATCAGGACGACTTCGCAAACCAAAAGGTTCTTATGATATGGGCAACTTCGGTATCTTACGTATTTATGAAGCCAAAGGTAAAGTTCAGGATGGGTGCATCACCAATACCCGTTGATAGGTACGACTCCGTGGTGATCTCGGGGACAAACATAACGATATTTAGGGGGCACTCAAAGGAGGAGTATAGGGAGGTGAGTAGGCTCTTTGAGGTTTTCCTTAATGATTCGGTTCAGAGATTTTGGTCCTCAAGTACGGGTTATCTTCCCATAACGGATCCGGAATTGGGTCCGGAGGATCTTAAAGAAGCCTTTAGGCAGGTGAATAGGGCAACTTACGAACCGAGAAGCGAGGTTTGGATGAGGGCAAGGAGGTACTTCTCAACCGAGGTTATGGAGCCGGTTTTGTTTGGAGTTTTGGATGTTGAAACCGCGTTAATTAGGTTTGAAAAACTCTTAAGGACGCTTGAATGAAACCTAATCCCGGAAAGAACCTGTTTATAGATGTAGATGGAGAAAAATGGGCGAGGTATCCAATAAAAACACACGTAATAAAGCCTGGGGAAAATATAGCGGAGGTTGTTGAAAGATATGTAAGGGGTCTTTTGAGGGAGGGGGATATCGTTTTTGTGAGCGAGAAGGTGGTTGCGATATCCCAGGGCAGGGCGTTTCCTATAGAAGAAATTAAACCCTCCTTTTGGGCGAGGTTCCTTTCTAAGTTCGTAACCAAGTCTCCTTATGGGATAGGTTTGGGGAGCCCTTGTACCATGGAGCTTGCCATAAGGGAAGCTGGACTTTTTAGGATACTCCTTGGCGCCTTCGTAAGTGCCCTAACGAAACCCTTAGGTATAAGGGGCCTATTTTATAAGGTGGTGGGTAAAAATATAGCATCAATTGATGGACCTACACCATATACCCTCCCTCCCTACAATAGATACGCCAAGCTACCCCCGAAGGATCCCGATAAGGTTGCGAAGGAAATATCAAGTAAGATAAACTGTAGGGTGGTGATAGTGGATGCCAACGATCTCGGGGTATCCGTTTTGGGAAAATCTCACGATGATATAAAGGAAGATTTCGTAAAGAAGGTTTTTAGGGATAATCCCATAGGGCAATCCTCGGAACAAACGCCCATATGTATAGTAAGGAGGGTTGAGGATGGAGGAACTCCTTAGGGGTTTAGGGATAGGGGAGCTTATACTAAAAACCGAGGATAAAAAGAAGGCTTTGGATATATTTGCGGATAGCATAAAGGATTGCAAAAAATGTAGGCTACATACGGGTAGGAAACAGGTCGTTTTTGGAACGGGAAATCCTTACGCCCGGGTGATGTTCGTTGGGGAAGCTCCTGGGATGGAGGAGGATATAAAGGGTTATCCCTTCGTTGGAAAGGCGGGAAGGCTTTTAACGGATATTCTCAAGGAGCTCGGAAAGGATAGGGAAAGGGATGTTTATATAGCGAACGTAATAAAGTGTAGGCCTCCGAACAATAGGGACCCTATGCCCGACGAGATAAAAGCCTGCGTCCCATACCTTGACTTTCAGGTAAAAATAATCTCTCCAAAGGTGATACTATGCGTTGGTAGGTTTAGCATGTATTACATCCTGAATAGGTTTGATCAGCCAAAGATAAGCGAGGTTAGGGGAAAGATGCATATATCAAGGTACGGTATTCCCGCCTTTGCTACCTATCACCCCGCCGCGGCTTTAAGGAACCCATCCTTAACCGATCTTATAAGGGAGGATATAAAGAGGGTTTTTGAGTTTGCGGAAGGCTCATAGCACTATATTTACCACCCTCCCCCTGACGTATATTACTTTTTTAACCTCTCCCGTTATGTACCTTGAAAGCTTCTCGTCCCTCTTTATAGCCTCCAAAACTTCACTTTCATCCGCAGATAAAGGAACCATAATTGTTCCCCTAAACTTCCCGTTTATCTGTACCCCTATCTCGATGAGCTCCCTCGAGATCCCCTCCAAGGGTTCCGGAAGGGGAGACCTAAAAACGCTTTCAGTTCCGAATATCTCGTCAAGTTTAAACTGATGGAAAAGTTCCTCCGCTATATGTGGTGCTATGGGTGCTAAGAGGCGGATGAATATATTTGCAAACCAACCCTTCGTCTTATCCGAGATTTTTGAATCCTCAAACAAATTTAAAGCCTCCATAAGCTTTGCTATGGCGGTGTTAAACTTAAATTTCTCGTAATCCTTCCTAATCCCAGATATTAAATCGTTGAAATTTGCCAAAAACTCCTTATCCGAAAAGTCCGGCTCCACCTCCCCCCTAATCCCCCCCTCATAAAGGGAATAAAACACCCTCCAAATTCTGTTCAAAAACCTTATCGCGGATGTTGCTATAGCATCCGTCCATTCAAAATCCATATCAGGGGGTGCGGCAAAAAGGATCGCCACCCTCGCCGCATCCGCACCGTAATTATCAACAAATGATCCCAAGGGAACAACGTTTCCCCTTGATTTTGACATCATTTCAAGCCTTTCCTCAAGGGGAGTCCCATCGGACTTTAAATATGGTTTCCCATCCCTATATTCAACATCCTCGGGGTTGGGAAAGCTTTTTAAATGTACTGGGGACCACCAGAATTTCTTCAAAACCAAACCCTGGGTAAATAGGTTTTTGAAGGGTTCATCCTCCTTTAAAAGCTCTTCATCGTAAAGGACCTTGGTTATAAACCTCGCGTATATAAGGTGTTTCGTCGCATGTTCCGCCCCACCTATATACTGATCCACGGGCATCCAAACATTAACCTTTTCAACATCAAACATCTCTTTATCGTTCTTCGGATCCGTGAATCTCAAGAAGTACCAAGAGGAATCCACAAACGTATCCATTGTATCCGGATCCCTCTTTGCGGGACCCCCACATTTGGGACAGGTAGTGTTTATAAATTCGGGAACATCCTCAAGGGGAGACCTTCCCTGAGGTAAAAACTTTTCGGTTTCCGGCAACAGAACAGGTAAATTTTCATCGGGTACCTCCCCGCAATTTGGGCAGTGTATTATGGGAATGGGTGCCCCCCAATACCTCTGCCTCGAAACCAACCAATCCCTTATCCTATAAGATACCTTAGGACCCCCCAACCCCATCTCCGAAAGCCTCTCCTCTATCTTTTTTATAGCTTCGTCCGATCTTAGACCCGTAAATTCACCCGAAGCCTTTAAAACCCCCTTGAGCTCATAAGCCCTTTGCGGTTGAAATATATACCTTTTCCCTTTGTACTCTACCGAAAAATTTTCAGACTCCGTCTCAACGTACATACACCTCAAAAACTCCTCAAACTCTTCCCCCTCGTTCTTTTCTGGAAATATCACCACCTTTATCGGTAGGTTGTGCTCTTTTGCGAATTCAAAGTCCCTCTGATCGTGGGCGGGAACCCCCATAACTGCGCCGGTCCCATACTCACCCAAAACGTAATCCGCCACAAAAATAGGGATCTTCTCCCGCGTAAAGGGATGCTCCGCATAAAGTCCGGTAAATACCCCCGTCTTCCCTTTTTGCCTCTCGTCCGGAGATTTAATCAAGGATCTGTTAATATATTCAATCACCCTCTTCTTCGCATCTTCCGACAGGAAATTTAAAATCTCGTCTATTATTTCGCTGTCCGGGGCGACGCTTATGAAGGTTACACCAAATAAGGTATCCGCCCTCGTGGTGAAAACCCTTATGGGAAAATCTCCCAACTTGAATACAACCTCCGTCCCCTCACTTTTCCCTATCCAGTTTTCCTGCTGTTTTATCACATGTTCCGGCCAATGTCCCCTCAGCTTCTCAAGATCCTTTAACAACCTCTCCGCATAATCCGTGATCCTAAAGAACCACTGCGTTAGCTTTTTCTTTTCAACCGGAGTTTTACACCTCTCACATTTCCCCTCTACAACCTGTCGTTCGCCAAAACGGTTTTACAGTTTGGGCACCAATTCACCCATGCCCTTCTATAGCCAACCCCTCTATAAAGTATTAAAAACAGTTTTGCGTCCATTTTGTAGTATCGGGATCCGATGTCGCAAACTCCTATCCCATCATAAGAAAGCCCAAGCTTTTTCAGCTGTTCCTGAAACTTCAATGTTATTATAAGTCCAAACCTTAGGATGTATCCCGTATTGTATCGCCGCATTCTCGGCGGGGAGCCCAAAGGAATCCCAACCCATAGGGTGCAAAACCTCATATCCCTCCATCATCTTTATCCTCGCCACCGCATCACCTATAGCGTAATTCTTCAAATGTCCCATATGCAGGTCCCTACCGGAAGGGTAGGGGAACATCTCAAGAACATAATACTTGTTTTTGGGTTTATCGGGAGCCTTAAATAGTTTTATCTCCTCCCAGAACCTCTGCCACCTCTCCTCCACCTCACGGGGTTTATACTCTTTATCCATAAGCGGGAATTTTACCGTTGTAAAATACAAGAATGCGGATCCTCTTAAGCGTTGGAGATAGAGGGAAGGCGGGGAATTATTTAATCTACCTCAAAGATTTAGGCGATGTAGAGATTATAACTCCGGATTCAAAAATTCCCGATGGGGATTACGACCTTTTGGTTTTGGGAGGAGGAGAGGATATAGACCCTAAGCTTTATGGTGAGGTGGTGAGATACGAAAACGTAAAAATTGAAAGGTTAAGGGATGATTTTGAGTTTGAGCTTGTGGAAAGGTTCCTTTTAAGGGGAAAGGCTATTTTTGGGATATGTAGGGGTTTTCAGCTTTTAACCGTTTTCTTTGGGGGAACTTTATATCAGGATTTGGAGAAAGAGGGATTTAAAGCGATACACAGGGGAAAAAACGGTGAGGACGTGGAGCATAGGGTAATATTTTCGGGGATCTTTGAAAATTATTTTGGATTAGAAGGTATTGTAAATAGCAATCACCATCAGGGTTTAAAGGGATTTCCGGAAAAGTTAAAGGGTGAGATCCTTGCGGTTTCGGAGGATCACCTCGTTGAAGCATTTCATTCGAAAACTTATAGAGTTTTGGGTGTACAATGGCACCCAGAAAGGCATGATAGCCCAATATCTAAAGGTATTTTGAGTTTCCTTAAACTTATTTAATCACCGAGAACCACTTTTCCACCTTTTTATCGCCCGCTCTAATTCTCACGAGGTAAAGCCCCGTAGGAAGTTTTGGAAGCTCAAATTCGTACGTCTTAAACCCATCAAAGCTCCCCTCCTTATGATAAACTCTTTTCACTTTCAGGTCAAAAACCTCAATCACCGCATTCGTATTCGCCCCAAATATCACCCTCAACTTAGCCTGCCCCTTTGTCGGGTTCGGATAAATTACAACGTTCTCCTTATCCAAAAATCCTATACTTTTGACCTTGATTATGAAAGGCTCAGAGGACCTCTCAACATAATCGTTCCAAGCTTTAATGGAAACGTTATACTCCCCAACTTCAAATTCCCCAAACCTATAACGCACATACACCGTTTCAACGGGTTCATCAAAGCTCCCATCCTTCGCAAACATAGGAACCTCAACAGAACCGTTTATTACCATCTTCGCTCCCCTTATGTTATACCTTGAGCTAACCTCCGCAAGGATGTATGTACTGTCTGGTGACCCCTTATAAACCGTATTCGGATTTACATTAAGGATCCTTACGAAAACTTCCGCATTTGAAATTATGGTGAATCTGAAGGAGAAGGAATCACCAACCATAATGTTACCGCTTAAGTCCCTGTAATTCCTTAATACAACCTTAACCGTTGAGTCGTAGGGTAGAGGTGTTGTGTTCCTTATTTTCAATGTCCTCGAATCTTCCCAATATTTCGTGTATGGATATGTTGAGCTTCCAACCCTTATCTCCAAACTCCCAGATGATGTATCCATACCCTCGCTGAATACCACAGTTATAAGAGGTGTTGGCGAAATTCCATAAGAGTTATCCCTGGGATCCGTGAATACTACGTAGGGTTTTACTGTGTCTTGATAGTCTAAATAGGCGGTGTCTATCCCAACGTTCCCAGAATAATCGTATGCGTACGCTATTATTTTGTATGTATCTGCCGGTATGTCTGGAATATAAAAGCAGGATGTGTCGGGATTTCCGTATATGTTCCCATTGCAGTTGGTGGGTGATATGTAAGCTTGTGAGTTTATCACCCATTCAACTTTTTGGATCCCATAATCGTCCCAAACATGAGCTTTTATGGGTATGCTCCTGTCGTAAAGCCTTACCGTGTCATTGTCGGATATTATGGTTATGATTGGGTTATTGTTATCCTGTGCTCCGGTCCTGAATGTTATTATTCTTGGTACCAAATTCCTGCCGTTTAATGCCCTTATTCCACTTCTAAACTCTACGGTGACGGTCTCACCACTACGTTAAAGGTATCAGGGTTTATCTCGCAATAACTTAATGTTCTGCAAACTTTGGTGAAAGTGTGAGATCCACTGCTTGAACCACTTATTCTTACATTCGTAGAGTTTACCGTCGTTGTATCCATATCCCTTGAGAACTGTACCGCTATCTTCGTGTTTGAGGGGACATTTACAGCGCCACTGTCGGGTGTTGTGAATACCACAACGGGGTTTAACGTATCCACCGCTTGCGTCCTGAATACTATAACCTTGGGTATTAAAGGATTGTTGGAGGTGTCCCTTATTGTGCTGTTAAATCTTACGGTTATCTCTTCGTTTGGTCTGAAGTTTAAAATTGGGTCAAGGACGCAAAAGTTTGGCATTGGACAGGTTCTATTGAAGCTGTAGGTCCTAAAACTGCTCCCATCCCAACCGGTTATGCTAATATTCGTGTTATTTACGCTTGCAGTATCAACCGCCCTTGAAAACCATACACCAATGTTCGCGGAGAGAGGTACATTTATATCCCCACTATCCGGTACCGTGAAAACAACCGTAAAGGGTTCCGAGAAGCATATGGTGTTTGTGGCTGGTGTGTAGGATGATCTTGATATCGGCGAAGTGTATAATGAAGCCGTATCTGGGTCAATTAGAGAAAGGCTTAATGTTGTATAAGACGGGTTTGGACGGGTGGAATCATAAGCTGGAGCACTACTCATCCCGCATGTTCCCAAGAAATTAGGGTTAGTCTTCATAAAGAATGCCTGAAAATCTCCTATGTATATAGCAACGCCGTTTTCCGGATCCAAAAATCTTACATTTCCTATTACCATAGTATCCTTTACGAAGCTTAAAAGATTCCCCGAAGTATCCAATATTGCGATCGCTGGGTTCCCCATTGCTCCATAAAGGTAAATTTTGTCACGGTATAACCTTACACCGCTTAAAAAGATTGACGAGTTTATTCGAAAATGTCTAACCGTGTTTAAAGTCGTATCAAGCAGAAGGACACCTGTAGCGCTTGTTGTGCGATACCCAACCGCCACGAATTTACCCTGAACGTCTATAAATGCGTCAGAAACCGTAAGAGTATCCCGTCTTCTTGATATAATGTTTAAGCTCTCATCCATCTTTACCGTCGTGAAAGAGGTGGAATCCTTCATCAGCAGATATATCTTTTTACCCGCATCTTCATATGCCACATCTATGCCCCTTATAGTATATGGCACTTCGAGGCTCCAATATTTGATGTCTCTTTCCTAAAGAAAAATACATCATATCGTTATACGAGACGAAGTAGAGGTAATTTGATGTTCTAACCGCTCTATAGAAGGGTGGGAAACCAGAGATTGTTTTTATTGTATCCACGTCTAGGTCAATGTAGAACGCCGAGCTAGAAGATCCACCATAAGCCAAAGGTTTTCCGTTATTATCAATTACCAAACCACGAATGGTATCCGTTAAAGATCCAGAATCCGCGCGAATCACCTGTCCAAGGTTGTTTATGTGTAGGAACTTGTAGTTTCCACTTGTACCCAGTATTCCCACGAGGTACCCAGACCCATACCTGATTGCCCTCATATCCGAAACTGCACTATCCAACCTCGCATGCACATACTGATTAAGCAAAAACAAAACCCCAACCATATTAGTCCTCCTTTAAAACATTACCCAACCTGTAATAAACGTTCCTGTACTTCTCGTTGTTTGGATCAAGTCTTATGGCTTCCTTTATGTAAGCGTACGCTCCCTGGATATCACCCTTCTGATAAAGCTCAAGGGACTTTAGGTATAAGGTTTCAGAGCTCGCCTTTATGTTGCTTTCAACGTAGCTTAAAAGTCCGGGAGATTCGGGCAAGGGGTAAATTTTCATGGATTTTTCAATATAATATTTTGCCTGGACCCAATCCTTGTTTGCTATAAGCTCCTTCGCCTTTCTTAAATATTCCTCCGCGGTTCTCCTCAAAGTGTTTGAAAATCTTATCTTATCTGGACCTTCGGGTAAAGTGCTTACGAGCTTTGATGCGCTTACGTAATCCCCCTTGCTTATTAAGTTCTCAATCTTCTGAATTTTACCGCTCTCAAACTTCCTATTGGTTTCTTCCTTTATTTTGTTTGCCTCCTTTTGTTTTTCAACCTCCCCTTTAACTTGATTGTACGCCCTAAGGGCGTCCCTATCTTGTGGATAATTCTCAAGGAAGACCAAAGCCTCAGCCAGGGCATCCGAATAAAGATTGTTCCTCAAGAAGACGTTGATCCTCCTTATGTAACTCTCCTTATCCGCTTGGGATATTAGGTTTGTCAAACTGTCTTCCATCCTTTTTGCGGTTTGGCTTGTGTCAAAGACCATCGCTATCCTAACTTTTGTTAATGCGGACTGCGGATCAGGATCTTTTTTAGCGCTTTCAAGGAGATTCCTTGCAAAATCCACCGCGGAATTTTCAAGCTTCGATATCCTATCCTTTAAACCCCTTATCTCCCTACCGTACTCCGCCAAAAGTTCCTCTTGACGTTCTATCTTCTCCTCCAACTCCTTCTGCTTGCCCCAAAGTATATTAAACCCGAACCTGTGCGTTGAGTACCCTATCCAATAGTACTCGTAATCGTACCTAAACCTGAAATTCCCGCTCTCTACCGAGAATCCCACTATTGCGTTCTTTAGGGAAGGGGAAGCTATAAAGTTGAAGAGTCCGTACCTTGAAATAAAAACAAAACCCGCATCTAAGTCGGCGTCTCCGTAAAATCTTAAGAATGGTCCCAGTGTGAAGTTCTGGAAGTTGGAAAGCCCCCTAAAATATACCGAAGGTGCAGGTATGGTTTTCCCAAAACCAAGATTTTCTATCAAAAGGAGGACCTCGCCGTTTTCCAAATTCCCCACAACGGCCCCGTTTATGGTGCCCGCGTAATCCGCATATGTGTGGATCTTGGAGGTTAAAACACCCAAACCGGCCCCAAACTTCCAACCTTTCTGCGGTAATGGGGAGTTAAGGTATATAAAGTTCAGGCCCGTAAACGCCGCGTAATATGTTCCCGTCCTATTTGCGTTCTCATCCACGAGCTCTATGCCCGTTAGGTAGCCCCCCTTGATGTTCAGTATTAGGTTATCAAAGTTTAGGGATATCTCCTCAAGTCTGAAACCCGCTATGTACTCTCTGTGGAATACCCCTGCGCTCCTTGGCAGGATCTCAATTTGCGAGCCATTCCCAAGATACCAAAATACATACCCCATAATCTGAATTTTAAGGCGGAAATCAACCTTATAATACCTGTTCTATGAGGGAATACGAAGTGGCTTTGTTGTTAAGCCCCCAGCAGGAGGATGCTGGGTCCATAGAAGAGGTGAGGGAGTTTATAACAAAAAACGGTGGTGAGATATTGGGGGAGGAGGATTGGGGGGTAAGGAAGCTCGCATATCCCGTTAAGAAGCACGAGTTTGGTAGGTACTATTTTATACGTTTTAAGGCAAATCCCAGTACCGCATACGAGCTAAATAACCACCTCCGCCTTATGAGGAGGTTTTTAAGGCATATGATCGTCAGGAGGGATGAATGAACGAGGATAAGAGTATAAGGGTTCCGAGGATAAACGTGGTGGTATTGAGTGGGAGATTGGTAAGGGATGCGGAAAAGAGGGTAAACGATAAAGGCGTGGGTTTCTTAACATTTCGCATGGCGTCGGATCAGGCTTATATGGAAAACGGGGTTTGGAAGAGCAGGCCCCTTTATATAGATGTT
>Ga0073665_144_pt2 | contig 9751 bp, 7 predicted proteins | sample YNP_Site_13_FD_93984 | JGI IMG/M metagenome (GOLD analysis project Ga0073665, IMG submission 93984) | Candidatus Caldipriscus sp. T1.2
TTTCACCGATTTTGTAGTGTTTGACCTCTCAAGGGTCTTTAAGGCAAGATCGAAGTAACCTTTCGTAAATAGCCTGTAAGATACATCCGTCAAACTATCGGGGGGTATGAGGGTGTATAGGGTGTCAAGGGAAAGTCCCCAAATGGGGTCTATCTCTGGGACGGAATTTATAAGAACTTTTGCAAGATCTCGGGCAGAATCTATATCCCCAGAATAAAGCTTAATGAGGGCAAGACGCCAACTGTATTCACTTGTGGGTAGGAAGCGTCGATATTTGTTAAGAATTTCCTCCGCCTCCTTGAATTGCCCCATCCTCATTTTTATATAGCCCCTCGATAGCCTTATCGCGAATATCTGGGGATCCCTCTCGGGTTCTACACCCAAACCTTCTATGGATTTTCTTGAAAACAGCTCTCCCAAATCAAAGAGCTTGTCCGCCCTGCTATAGTTTCCGTCCGATATATACTGAGCCGCGAGCGTTAAAACCGCTGAAGCGTAATTCCTCAAGAGCCTCAGGTGATCCTCGTTCTTCGGAACCCTATCATCAAACAAGCTTCTAAAACTCCATCTATCCAACCTTGGATCGTTCTTATAATCAAGGGAGGAAGTTTTTACGAACTCAACCGGATCTTCCGCCCCACCGGTTATAACCCTATCCGTCCACTCCACATCTACGGAACCAAAGCCCGCAACCTTCTTTCTACTTTCCCCCGTCAGCCTAAGGAGCAAACCCTCAAGTACCATATAATCCTCCCAACCCCTGAAAACGTCCGGATCGGATGTTAGCGAAAAATATATAGGAATTGAAAACTCTTTACCCTCAAAAACTTCCTTGGCAAATGATAAATTATCCGCAAGGTATATCGCGGGTATTTTTATGGGCTTCCCGTCAATCCCCATAATCTCCGTGTATTTATCCGTCTTATATCCCACCGCCCCGGCTATCATATCCCTTATCGCCAGATCCCTCAAATACAAAACTCCCGCCTCATTTCTGGCAGGTACTATAGGTGGTAGCCTGTATATATCCTCGTCTGAAAGCGTTATGGGTGCCCCCCAATGCTTAACTTGCCTAATGTACCAGTTTGTGTTCAATAGGGAAAGGTTGGCGTTTATTAAACCCCATTTCCTCTTTAGAACCTCTTGAACGAACCATACAGGGAAAGTATCGTTATCCCCATTCGTCATAAATACTCCCTTATCCGACTTTGCCGAGACCAGGATGTTGTGGGCAAAATCCTCTGGTATATAGTTTGCGGTCCTGTTGTTGAACGGATAATGCTGGTATATTTGGTATATCACCGCCAAAATTCCAGATAATGCAACCGCAAGGGAGGAATATAGATTATTTTTTATGTAGTCCGTTAAAACCTTAGATATGTAAAACATCCCAAAGGCTAAATATAACCCCCAAAGTTGATAAAACGGATGGTAGAAATAATCCCTATTTCTCACCTCAACATTCCCAAGCTGGGCGTTTATTGGATTTACGGGATGTGAAGGGGAATCCTTAAAGTTGAAAGCAATAAAGAATCCCACCCCCGCAAGCAAAACCGCCAAACCCACCAAGGCAAAGGTCCTCTTATCCCTAACAAAGTGCTCCCACATTCCGAGTATTCCCAGAGCTATTGCTATCATACCAAAGGGACCTATATGATCAAAAAGGGTCATCCTTGCTATCTTCTCGGGATCCATAACATTATAAGTTGAGGCGTTAAACTGCCATCCGAACCACATAAGGAAAACCTTTATCTGATCCACCAAGTCTATCCTTCTCGGTAGTATGTTTGCGGGTTCATACTGTTTTCTCAGGAGGACATCCATAAAGGCTTGCCAGGTGTAAGGATCACCCTCGTTTATCCTGGCGTCAAGGGGGTTAAAGTGCAAATAGTAAGCCCTAGCTATGATCCAAAATTCAACGGAGAAACCTACAAGAATGGCAATAAAAACCCAACCCTTCCAATCCTGCCACATCCTCCCGCTTATAAACATTGAAGCAACCGAAAGGAAGGTTCCCGAGACCAAATATGTATTGTTCTTTTGGATCAGCCCGAAAACCGCCAGCAAGGCGCCAAGGATAAATAGAAGGGTAAGAGGATCTTGGAGCTTTTCAAACTTCCTATCAACCAACATATAGGCAAACATCAGGAGGAAGGAGAGGACAAATGGAAGAACCATACTCCCGTCGTATGTGATGAACATTAAGAAAAATAGGGAAAACAGGGCTCCGAAAAGCCCCAAAGCGATCTTATCCCAAAGGATCTGAGGCTTAACCGCCCAGACAAAGAAGAATAATGCCGGGAGGGCGAAGAGGACGGTAAGGTGGATCCCGGTGCCGAGCATAATTGAATAAACCGCCAGAATCAGCCATTTAAGGCTATCATCGTTTTCCCTGTTTTTGTACCAAAGTAGTCCAAAGTAGAGCGCAAGGATCCCGAAAAAGGCACCAGGCGTATAAGTTTCAACCTCAAGGGAATCAAACCATATTATCCTCGCAAATGCCATAGTTAAAGCTCCGGTGGCGGAAAACAAGTGTAAAGCCCAATCGGGTAAAACATCATCTCCCTTTATGAGCTTAAGAACCTCGTAAGATATTAAATAAACCAACGCCGCATTCAATCCCCCCATAAGTATGGGTATTAAGGTCATCTTTAGGACAACCGGGTTTGCCTTTATTCCCCCGTTTATTAGAGAGTAAAGCTCTGCAGCTGGTATGGGAAGTAAATCAAAGAACTTTGCAAGTAGAACATAGAAGGGTGTGCCGGGTGGGTGTGGAACACCGAGAATATGCGATGCTGCAAGGAACTCCCCCACATCCCAAAAGGCGGTAGTAGGCGCGGTGGTTTTGAAATATATTGCGGATACAAAGAAGAAGATAGCGAAAAAGATCATCCACTTCAACCTATTTGCGCTCATAAGCGGTGTATTGTAAGGTGGTTAATTACCAATTCACAATGCTACCCTTCGGATATGTAATTTCAATAACCCTACGTATCTCAAATTTTTCCCCACCCTGCAATCTCTTCTCCCAAACCAACAAACCATCCCCAAGGTCTTCTTTGGGTTTCGGATAAACCTCAAACTTTGTAATATTTACGTTTCCCGCCGCAAAGGGTTTCCTCGCATAAATTATCAGAACCGTCGGAGTTTTCCTCAGGTTCTGTATGCTTATAACGTATTCCCTCTTTTCCCTCGTAAGGGGTTGCTTTCCCTTTATATCCTCCCTCGTCTGATTTATAACCTTTACATCCCCAACGATGAAAGGATCAAACCCCAAAAACACCGTATCCTCCGCATCCCTAACCGATCCGTTAAAGTAATATTCCGCCGATAGCTCACCGTTGAGGAAGACCTTTAAGTTTCCGGGCAACAGGTCCATATCGGGTTTGAAGATTGCGCTTAAATACCCCTTTTGAGAAAGCTCCGGATAACATGAAACGATCTCCCTCGCTTCGTATTCCCTCTCAAACAAAACGATGAGGGCGGGTTTAAACCTATCAAGGGTCATCTGCCTCTTTACCTCAAATCTAGTTGAGATCCGGGTGAAATTTATATCAATCTCAACCTCGCTTTGGGGAGAAATCGTTTCCTGCAACTTTATAGCCTTCATCAATACGGGATAATGCTGATCCATTATGTACCAAGGTTGGTGGATGGGAGCAGAGAAGGAGGGTTCAAGGTTTGTTATGATGAGGTTTTTAACGTGTAAGGTTGTGGGCAAATTCGCCCTAATTTTTCCTACGGAAGAAACCTTAATTTTGTTGCTCGCGTAATACATAAGGTACTCGGTTTCAAGGGTGATAAAACCGCTCGGGTAAAATACGCGGAATTCGAGGGTCGGATCCTTAGCATTCTCAACCAAAATTTTCATTTCCCCCTGAACCGTCAGAAGGTTTACTGAAATGTTTTTTAGGCTATCCAGCATCCTATTCGTTTCGTTTAGCACCCGCATAAGCGAGTCCCTCAATATATAGTACCTTTCCAATCTTTGCGACATTTTTATAAATTTGTCAAAATTATCCACCTTTCCCGCCTTTACACCCTCCAATATCGCGTTCAAAAGGTTTATGTAATACTCCACCTCCGCAATTTTCCCCTTCGTTGAGGAAATTTTACTTTGGTGGGATTCTATCTCTGACTGCACCTTCTCGTAAAGCCCTTTGTCATAGGGTAGCTATTTTATGATCACGGAAACATTCCCATCTTGATCCGAGGGTATCCCCCTAATTACTCAACTCCCCTTACGCCCAAGCTCGCAAATATGTAGGCGCCGTTTGGAGATATCACCATAGAATCGGCGGTTTTTGGAAAATCCAAGTAAATTTGCGCCAATAAAATCATACCTCTATTCTACGATCGTCGCTTGATAAGATTTTCCACTTTATAATAATCACTTACGGGGCGGTAGCTCAGCTGGGAGAGCGCCGGAATCGCACTCCGGAGGTCGGGGGTTCGAGTCCCCTCCGCTCCATTGAGAAATTTGTGAAGGTTTTAGTATCCTTCAACGCAAGCGAGAAACAGAAAAACATAATTGAAAACCTCCTAAATGGGTACGCGGAGGTTTATTACAAAGAGGATTTTCCCAACGAAGTGGATATCCTCATTACCCTAGATCCGAAAAGGGAGCTGGGGGAGGAAAGGTTAATTTCCTTAAGATCCTTAAAGTTTATCCAATGCGTTTATTCGGGCGTTGAACACTTACCCTATGAGCTCATAGCCGAAAACGTTCTGATAGCGGGGAACTTTGGGGCATATTCCGTTCCAATAGCGGAGCATATCGTGGGGATGATCCTGGACCTCGCGAAGAGGCTAACCGCAAACCACATAAAGCTCTCAAGGAGTATATACGACAGAAATACGCCGAATAAGATGTTAAGAGGAAAAACCGTGGGGATATTGGGTTTTGGTGGAATAGGAAAGGAAACCGCAAAGCTTTTGAAGCCCTTTGATGTTAAAATTTTAGCCATAAACAGGACAGGGAAAACGGATCTTGAAGTTGATTTTATTGGCACATTGGAGGATTTAGATTTCGTCCTGAAAGAATCGGACGTTTTGGTTATAAGCTTGCCCCTAACAAAAAGGACGAGGAACCTTATTACAAAGAGGGAGCTTAACTTAATGAAGAGGGATGCCATCCTGATCAACGTCGCAAGGGCGCATATAGTAAGCGAGAAGGACCTGTGCGAGCATCTTCTCGAGAACCCAAACTTTCAGGCGGGTTTTGATGTATGGTGGAGGGAACCTTTCATGGGGGAGGAATTTTCCTTAAACTACCCATTCTTTGAGCTTGAAAACTTCCTCGGATCCCCCCACAATTCAAACATAGTTGAGGGTATGTTTGAGGAGGCTTTGGAGATAGCGGTTAAAAATGTGCTCTCCTTCATAAAGGGGGAAGGGGTTAGGAACTTGGTGAATAGGGAGGATTACCTCTGATGAGGATCCTTTGGATAGACGACGAGATAGATGAGCTCGGATCCGTAATAGCCTTCTTGAAATCCCAGGGGGTTGATGTGGATACCGCAAAGAGTGCCATTGAGGGTGTTGAAAAGCTTTCAAGGAACACCTATAACCTCGTCCTTTTGGATTACAGGATGCCCGGAGTAAATGGTTTGGAAGCCCTAAGGTTGATCAAGCAGAGTTATCCAAACTTACCCGTGGTTATGCTCACGATGATAACGGATGAGGAAGTGATAAAGAGGTCCTTCGTTGAGGACGCTTACGATTACATCGTAAAACCCGTACAACCCGCCCAAATTCTGGCATTACTTTCAAAGCTCAGAAGGACGAGCATCAAGAAGGACGTATTCTTGGAGGAGGCGGAGAAGTTAAGGGAGGAGATTTCTGAGATCCCGGAAACTTTTGAGGGGTGGCTCTTAAAGGCGATAAAGATCTTTCAGGCGAGGATAAGATATAGGGCTTACAGGTCAAAGTTTGACGAGATCCTTGAGGAAGAAAACGTCAAATTCTCCGAATGGGTCTCAAGGTTTTACCCTGAAATAATCAGGGATAGCACCATCCTTATGTCCCATAACCTGCTTAAGAAGATGGTTTTACCTTACCTTGAGGTTGCGCCCGTTGCCCTTTTCGTCTTGGACAATTTCAGGTTCGATCAGCTTTACGAAGTGGTTTCCGAAATCTCAACCTTTTACAAGGTTGAACAGTTCGTATATATGTCAATACTCCCGAGTGTGACCCAATTCTCAAGGAATGCCTTGTTTGCAGGGAAACTTCCGGACGAAATGGAAAGGATGATGGAGGGGGTACTTCAGGACAATCAGAACGAGTTAAAGATGCTGTGGAAACTCTTGGAGGAGGAGAGGTACAAGGTTAAGACTTGGTACACTAAGATCAAGAGCCTCGAGAGTTTGTCCGAAATAGAACCCGTGGGGAAGAGGTTTGAGATTTACGTTGTGAATTTCGTTGATACGATTTTGCATATCTCCTCAAGCCTTGAACAGCTCAAGGCCCTTGGTGAGGGGGAATCCTCCGTTAAGAGGTGGGCGAGGCTCGTTTTGGAGGACGGTAGGTTTGCGAAGGTTATAGAAAAGTTCCTTGAGGAGGGATATTGGGTATTTATCACATCTGATCACGGATGGGTGATAGGTAGGGAACCGATGAGGGTTTTCGGGGAGGAGATGGCGAAGGGGTTTAGGTACAAACACGGTAGGGGAATTAGAGTTGAGGGGAGAAAGTTCTTGATGGTTGAAAAACCCAAAGAGTGGGGACTTCCGGATTGGGGACAGTTCCTCTTTGCCACGGAAGATGGTTTCTTCGTTTGGGGAGAAAGGATGGACGAATATGCCGAAATTTACAAAAACAGAATGTTCCACGGGGGAATCTCCCTTGAGGAGATGGTCTTAAGTTTAATACGGGTTCAACCTTAAAATCCCAATATGAGAAAGTTCTCGTTTCTACTTTTGCTCTCGCCTCTTTATGCGGATACACTGGCAATTATACATATAAACGATACCCATCATCATCTATACCCTTACAAGGCCTGGAATGGGGTCGCCGCGGCGGCGTTCGTGATAAAAAACCTAAAGGCAACCTATCCCAACCACCTTTTCTTCCATGCGGGTGATATCCTTGTTGGGGACTTCTCCTTCCCATACGGTCTCGGTAGGGTTGAGCTTAGAATATTGAAGAATATTCTGAGGCCCGACGCCATCACCTCTGGGAAACCACGAGTTCGATATTACTCCCGATAGCCTTTATTCCGTCCTCACCGATGTGGGTATGCCCATGCCCCTTCTCTCCGCAAACTTAACCCCCGATACCCTACCCATCTCCTCAATAGTTCAACCCTATGCGGTATTTGTGAGATCTGGCAAAAGGATATGCGTTCTCGGACTTACCACCAACGAGTTCAACATCCTCTCCCCCGCCCAACAACCCGTTCAGTTTGAAAACCCAATAACCATAGCCCAGCTTTACGAGGATACCCTAAGCGCCCTCGGTTGCGATTACAGGATAATACTCTCCCACGCGGGGGTAAATACGGATAGCGCCATAGCCAGACAAACCAGGTTTTACAATCTAATAATCTCGGGACACACGCATACATGCTACACATCACCCGCAAGGATCGTAAATCTGAGCGGGGATACAACTTACTTCGCGGAAGCGTGTTCCCACTATCAGGCGGTGGGTTTCTGGTTGATAGATCTAAACACAAGGAGGCCCATAAGGTACGAGCTTATAAGGTTAAACAACACAACTCCCATTGATTCCGAAACCTGGGATACCCTTATGGTTTATAAGGGCCTCATAGAGGGTAGGTTCGGAAATGTATTTGATGATTTCGTAGGTTATGCCCCAAGGGAGATCCCAAACCTTCCGGACTTCGCGGGTTATTTAGATACGCCTGCGGGAAATTTAGTAGCTGACGCCATGAGGGTAAAAACGGGGGCGGATGTTGCGGTCTGGCCAACGTTCTTGATAGCGGAGGATCTTGAGGCGGGAAGGATTACATCGAATAATATTTTAATGTTGGTTCCTTACGGACTTGACGAGACCGCAATAACTGGCAACAACTCAATGATCCTATTGGCCACCTTCACGGGAAGGCAGATATACGACCTTCTTTCAACTACCCAAGCCTTCTTTGGGGAAAAACCCATAGTGCAGGTTTCGGGCATGAGGTATAGGTTTGACCCAACCTCTTCCCCAGTTATGCTCCCTTCGGACATAGAGATCGACGGCTCACCCCTTGACACATCCGCAAGCTACACCCTTGCGTTAGATAAAAACGTCCTTTACGTGGCAAGCTTGCTCGGGATCTTCCCATCCTCCGTGGATACTACGAGTCATACCGTATTCTCCGCTTTAAGGGATTACATAAGGGACATATGGATCGTTGATTACCACTCCGAAGGCAGGATAACTTATAAAACTTTGTTGGTTTCCGAAGCTGGAGACAGAAAAGTTGTGAAATTCTCGGGACCTATGGATGTTTACGATGTCTCGGGTAGGCTTTTGGCGAAGAACGTAAAGGATTTTAAATTCCCATCAAGGGGGGTTTATTTCATAAAAGTTGGAGGAAGGGTATTCAAGGTGCTCTCAAGGTAAATTCTTCCCTCTTATAATTCCCGCCAATATGAGAGGGAGAATTGCGCTAATGTCTTTGGCTCTGCTATTCGGATGTCAGCCCACCGAAAGGAGCGTAAAAATAGGGCTACTTATACCTAACTCCGCCACAGGGGAGCTCGCCACTTACGCCAAGTACGTGCAGGATGGAGTAACCTTGGCGGCAAAATCTAAGAACTTCCGCGTTAAGGGGATGCGCATAGAATTTGTATATCCAGAGAGGTATTCGGGCGATCCCACGACAACCGCGGATGCTTTAAGGGAACTCAAGGGAAAGGGAGCCAAGGTGATAATAGGTCCCATAACCAGCTCCGAGGCTAAAGCGATTTTACCCGTACTTTCCGAGATAAAAATCCCCGTAATCCTCCCCGCCGCAACTTTAAACAGCCTTACGGATAACGAATGGGTTTGGAGGGTGAGCATAAGTAACAGGCAGATGGCGGTGGCGACGGCGTATACCGCAAAGGACTTCCTGAAATTAAAGGAGGTTGGAATAGTTGCATTTTCCAACAACCCATATTCCCTTGAGTTGGCGCAATCTTTTAGAGATTGGGCCGAAGCCCACGCGCTTAAGATTTCAAAGTTCGTTGAAATTTCTGGAAATTCCTCCAATTTAAATTCCGCCCTTGACGAGATCGTCAAATCCTTCACTTCAAAGCCCGAGAGCACGGGAGTATTTTTACCCCTTTACTACGACGAGGCCGCCAAAGGTATAAGGTACCTGAGGGACAAGGGGTATAAGGGTATAGTTCTTGGTGGGGATGGATGGGATGTTCCGAAAATAGTGGAGCTTGTTGGGAAGAACGCGGGTGAAAACTATTTTATAACCCACTTCAACCCTTACGACCCACAATCCGCGGATTTCGTTGAAAAGTACAAAGCGGAATATGGATCCCTCCCTTCATCCTTCTCCGCTTTGGGTTATGACGCTTTCCTCGTGGCGTACGAGGCAATAAACAGGGCAAGGGGTACATCGACGGCGGATATAAGGGATGCCCTCTTGTTCCTTTCGGTTGATGGTGTTACGGGTAGGATAGAGTACAGCTCCCAAAGTAGAAACCCGGATACCAAAGGTTCCGTGCTTGTAAAGTTTTCGGACATAGGTTTCCAGTTTGTACGTAGGATTGCGGTATCACCAATTTTCTGATGAGGGTACTAATTAAGG
>Ga0073665_164_pt7 | contig 9735 bp, 9 predicted proteins | sample YNP_Site_13_FD_93984 | JGI IMG/M metagenome (GOLD analysis project Ga0073665, IMG submission 93984) | Candidatus Caldipriscus sp. T1.2
TATTGATTTATCGTAGCATATGGCAAGACAATGGGGGGTGAACCTGTATATCGTTTTGGAAACCCTCATCGCACAGGTTAAAAACTATATCCGTTTTAGCCTTAAGTTTTTCAAGGGTTTGTATCAGGCTATCGTGATTTTCAAGGAAAATGAACTCGTAGCCCTTTAAACCTCGGAGTGCCTTTTTTAGCTCAGCGATAACCCCAATGTCATCCTCATCAAATATACCATAAGGTTTTACGGGATCGGGTTTTGAGCTATCCCCTAGAAGCACCACTACCGTTTTTTTCCCTTTTACTTCCCTCCTTGATGGTTCCTTCTTTGCTATTGCACTTACAACTATCCTCCTCTCCATCATACCGAGATCCTGGTTTCTCTGGGAATTTGTGAGTATTTCGGTGTGAAACGTAATTTCCGTAAAACCCACCTCCTCAAGTACTTTCCTGATCAGTTCCCTCGTGTATAACCTCTCCGCGTAAAACCTATCCGCTATAACCCCTTTCTCTACGTGTATTATTATCTCCCTCGATATTAGGAGGGTTTTGTCTGACGATAGCTCCCGCTCCCTACATACGAGCCTCTTCTTGTCTATCCATTCCCAGGACATCTTTTGGTAATTTTTTGAAAGGTAATCCCCATCCGCAAGGTCAAGTAAAACCTTACCGTAAGGTTTTAAAACCCTAAAGACCTCGCGCAAGATCCTAACATCATCGTTTGGGTTATCAAAGTATCCGAAGCTGTTTCCAACTATCATTACAAAGTCAAAGGTATCCGACGGATAAGGTAGATTACGGGCATCCCCCTCCCTGAACCTTACGGGCAAGTTTTCTTCCTTAGTCTTTGCCTTCGCCTTCCGTATAAGGTACCTTGACCTATCCAAACCCTCAACGTTTACAAATCCCCTCCTTGCCATCTCAAGGGAATGCCTACCTTGACCGCAACATGGGTCCAAAATTCTGCTTTCCTTATCGGGTTTCAATATATTCAAAAACAGATCCACCTCCTCCTTTGTGATCCTTTCATCGCACACCACATCAGCGTCGGTTTTTAAGTTTAGATAACTTTCCAACCTCTCCACCTGCCCCAACGGCTTGGGCTTCCTCCTCCTGTGGTTCTTCATCGTCGGAATATTATAAGTTAGTTTTTATTACCCCCAACGATCCTTGCCACCCAAATGCTGATCTCATACAGAATTATTAAGGGTAAGGACATCAAAATAAGGCTTATAGCGTCTACGGTTGGTGATATGACCGCAACGAGTATTACTATCAAAACTATGAATTCCCTCCTTCTCCTTGATAGGGTCCTATGATTTAAAATTCCAAACCTTGTCAATATCCCAATTGCTATAGGGAGCTCAAAAAGTATTCCAAATATAACCACACTCCAGAATATGAAGTTCAAATATTGATTTGCCCCTATCACTAACTGAAAGTTCCCTGCAAAGGATAGTAAGAATTCAACCGCCCTTGGTACTATCACGAAAACCGATAAAAAGGCTCCCGTATAGAAAAGGAGAAGGGTGGAAAGGAGGATGAGTCCTACCGCAAGCTTTTCCTTATGGTACAAGGCTGGTGATATAAAACCCCAAACTTCCAAAACAAAATAAGGGAAACAAAGGAAAAGGGCAGAAAGCAAGGAAACTTTGAACCTAACCATAAATGCATCCTGAACGTTGAAAATATAAAGCTTCCCTACGGGTTGGGATATGAAATGAATAATTTTTTCGTGAAAGAACCACATTACGAACGAAACCAGAACATAAACAATTATCGCCCTTATTAACCTGGTTCTGAGCTCAGCGATATGGGGTTGTAAGCTATCCCAATCCACCTATTAAAAGCTGTAAAATCTGAACCGCGTTTGTTGCTGCGCCTTTTCTAAGATTATCCGCAACCACCCAAGCACTCAACGCCCTTGGGTTTTCCGGGCTGAACCTTATTCTACTTGCGACAACAAAATCCTTATCCTCAACGTCTACAGGGGTTGCAAACCCATCCCTTAAAACCTTCAAACCCTCCTGTTTCTCCAGAACATCGTATACGTCGCTTAAAGATGGGGAGCTTCTTAGGATCACCGTTATAGCCTCACTATGACCTATTTCAACGGGAACCCTAACCGTTGTCGGATAAACCTTTACATCGCTTTTTAGGATCTTCTTTGTTTCCCTAATCATCTTCCATTCTTCCGTAGAGTAGCCTTCCGAGAACTCCCCTATCTGAGGTATGACGTTCCTATATATCCTCGTCGGAAATGGGGTTTCGTCAAATATACCACCCTTCTCCTCTTCGTTTAACGCAATAATTCCTCTCATACCAGCTCCAGAAACAGCCTGATATGTGGCAACAAAGACCTCCTCTATGCCGAAGGCGGAAAGTAGAGGTTTTAGGAAGACGACCATCTGTATTGTGGAGCAGTTAGGGTTTGAGATTATCCCCCTGTGTTTAAACGCCTCCTCCGGGTTTACCTCGGGAACCACGAGGGGAACGTTCGGATCCAAGCGGAAGGCACTTGAGTTGTCTATAACCACCGCCCCCTTTTCCACAAAGAGGGGAGCATAAGTCCTTGCCACATCGGAACCTGCGGAAAATATGGCAAAATCCACATTTGGGATCCCGTACTCTATGGGTATTACCTCAATCTTTTTGCCGAGGAATTCAACAAATTTCCCCTCAGACCTTTTTGATGCGAGGGGTATTATCTCGGGATTTTCCTTCCACAACCTTTCCTCTAAAACTTCCAATATTTTCCTGCCCACCAAACCCGTCGCCCCTACTATCGCTATCTTCAAAGGGCGGCGGACGGGATTCGAACCCGCGACCCCCAGAGCCACAGTCTGGTGCTCTACCCCTGAGCTACCGCCGCCGTTTAGGTGTGTATTTTAAGGGTGAGAAAGCTTTAAAACCTGTAAAATTTTTTCTTTCAGGCTTTCGTTGTCAAGCCCTATTTCCTTAAGGAGCAAGCCTTTATCCCCGTGCGTAATAAACCTATCCGGAATTCCGAACCTTACGATGGTTTTCCCGTTCAAAAGACCCCTATCCGCCAAGAACTCCAAGATGGCACTCCCAAACCCCCCATTCAAAACGTTATCTTCAAAGGTGAAAATAAACTTATGCTTCTCAACCAAGGAATTTAAAAGTTCCCCATCCAACGGTTTGACAAACCTCGCGTTTACAACCGTCGGATTTATACCCATATCTGATAGGGAATTTGCTATTTCTAAAACGGGATAAACGAAGTACCCAACGGGAAGAAGAAGTATATCCTCCCCCTCAAGGAGAACTTCCCACTTCCCGATCTCCAAAATTTCGGGATTTTTACCGGTTAGAGGTCTTGGGATCGTACCTCTCGGGTACCTCACGAATATAGGACCCTCCTCGTATTTCCAAGCGGTGTATATCAGATCTATAAACTCGTCCCCATCCTTTGGGGCAGCGATCACACAGTTGGGAATAGCCCTTAGGTAAGAGAGGTCAAATACACCATGATGTGTGGGTCCATCATCCCCAACGAGCCCTCCCCTATCAAGGAAAAACCTCACAGGGAGCTTTTGTAAGGCGATGTCGTGTATGATGCTATCGTAAGCCCTTTGGAGGAATGTGGAATATATGGCGACGAAGGGTTTTACGCCGGATCTGGCAAGGCCACCCGCGAAGGTTACCGCGTGCTGTTCCGCTATCCCCACATCAAAATACTGGGCCCTTAAGTTGTCCCTAAGTTTATCCAAACCCGTCCCCTTTGGCATTGCAGCGGTTATACCCACAACCAAGGGGTCAATCCTTGCTATCTCAAGGACGGTATTCCCAAAAACGGATGAGTAGGTGGGAAGGTCGCTTTTTTTCTTCGCTTTCCCATCAATTTTATCGTAAGGTCCCAAACCGTGAAAGGTCTCAGGATCAGCGAGGGCAGGTTTAAACCCCCTACCCTTTTCCGTTATTACGTGTATCAATATGGGTCCTTTTAAATTCTTTGCCTTTGAAAAGATCCCGTCAAGAACTTCAATATTATGCCCATCAATGGGTCCAATATACCTAAAGCCGAAGAATTCAAAAAGAGCCGCGGGATCCTGAACGATGGTTTTTATCACATCTTGAAGCTTTGAACCCCAATACTTTCCCTTCCTCGGAAGGAGGGAATAAAGTTTTTCCCTTAGGATGTTGTAGGTTGGGGATACTTGAACCCTTGAGAGGATATGGGCGATTATTCCTACGTTTTTATCTATTGACCATCCGTTATCGTTCAGGACAGTTATTAGATCCACGCCGAGGCTGCCCGCGTTGTTCATAGCCTCCAAGGTCATACCCACCGTTAATGATGCGTCTCCAATTACCGCCACCACTTTGTATTCTTCCCCCGTGTAATCCCTTGCCTTGGCAAATCCCAACGCTGCGGATAGCGCGGTTCCCGCATGCCCCGCCCCCCAAGGGTCATATGGGCTTTCAAATATGTTGGAAAAGCCGGATATACCCCCGTAGGTTCTCAGCGTATGAAACCTACCCAACCTATCGGTCAAAATCTTATAAACGTAAGTTTGATGCGAGACATCCCAAATTATTTTATCCCTTGGGACATCAAAATTCCTAAGGAGGGAGATCGTAAGCTCCACCACCCCCAAGTTCGGTCCCACATGTCCCCCGTTCTCGGATGTAACGGAGATTATCAGTTCCCTAATCTCCTCCGCCAAAACCTTAAGTTCGCCGTAGTTTAAGTTTTTCAGATCCCCAGGCAGATTAAGTCTTTTAAGGAGCATAAATCCTATTCTATGGCAGAGAACCTATCAAAAATTTTATCCACAAAAATTTTGGGATCCAACCTTAACCTTCTTCTAAGTTCATCCTCTCCCACGAATTGGCGGATCTTTTCATGTTTTAATGCCTCTTCCAATATGCTCGTACCCTTTTCAAAGGAGTTTTGGGATACCTCCTTTACCCAAGCGTAACTCTCATCCCTGCTTGCCCCCTTTTCCGTCAAAACCATCAATAGGACCGAAGATAGATAGAAATCACCGAATTTTTCAATGTTCTCCTTTGCCCTTTCCCTATCAATAACCAAATTTTTTACAAGGTTCCTCGCAAGCCTCAGGGCATAATGTAAGGTTGTGGTTGCATCGGGGAGTACAAATCTCTCAACGGAGGAATGACTTATATCCCTTTCTTGCCATAGAGCAACGCTCTCATTTTCCGCAAGGGCCCAACCCCTCAAAAGGCGGGCTATGCCTGTAAGCCTCTCGCTCTTTATGGGATTCCTCTTGTGGGGCATTGCGGATGAACCCCTCTGATCCTTACCGAAAGGCTCAAATATCTCCCCCGTTTCCGTCCTTGAAGACAACCTTATCTCAAGGGCAAGCCTTTCCAAAAAGGAACCAATTAGGGAAAGGACATTTAGGGCGAAGGCGTACCTATCCCTCGGTATTATCTGTGTGGAAAGGGGCTCAACCTTTAGTCCCAAGTAGGATAAGGCAAGCTCCTCAACATACGGTGGATTCGTCAAGTAATTTCCCACAGCTCCCGAAATTTTCCCGTATGATACCTCCTCTATAGCATCCTTTAACCTTTTCAAGTTCCTTAATGCCTCGGAGTAAAAACTTAGGAACTTTAAACCAAAAGTGGTGGGTTGGGCAAAAACCCCGTGCGTCCTACCCATAACTGGGTCATACTTGTAATCTTTTGCCTTTTCAAACAGTGCATCAGAGAGAAGTTTCAACTCTTCAAGGATATACTCAAGGGCTCTTTTTAAAAGAAGGGAATTTGCGGTATCAACCACATCGGAAGAGGTTAAACCGAAATGTAGGAACCTTCCAATATCCCCAATATCCCTTTCTATCACCGCTAAGAAAGCTAAAACATCGTGATCGTACCTTTTTTCTATTTCCTCAACCTGCCTTGGGATATCCTCCCAAAATTCCTCGTCGTTTATAAGTTTTTCAAGCCTTTCGGAAAGCCCAATTTTGGGAATTATACCTAATTCTTCTTGAGCTTTGGCAACCGCCCATTCAACCTTAGCCCAAGTTCTGAACTTGTTGGATTCAGACCAAAGGGAAAGAAGCTCGGGTGTTGAATACCTTAATAAGGGCAATGGCCCCAGGGGGACTCGAACCCCCACTTCCACCTTGAAAGAGTGGCGTCCTAGCCCTTAGACGATGGGGCCGAGGTGAGTATTATAATGTGGACAAATATTCTAAATCAGTTTCGTCCGTAAAATTATCTACCAAAGTTGAGGTATAAAGGATGATCGTTATAGATACCATTTTTGTGTTTCCTAACGAAAGCTTTTCATATACTTTAAAAAATGAGATTAATCTTGAGAAGACTATAAGCTATTTGCCTGCTGTATATCTTAAAAACAGATTTCCATCTTCAGGATACTTCAGGATACATAAATTTGCGAGCCTCGATTTTTTACCCATATCCTGATCCCTTTTATAATACACGGATATTATGATATTCCTATTTTCCCTTGTTGGCGTTGATAGGGTGGAAGTTAAAGGGACTAATGCGGGCGTTTTAATTCTCGTTAAATTCGGGGAAAAATTGAAAGCGGATTCCATAGAGGTTTTCAAGGCAGACAAGCTTAACCCCAAGGAAAAACCCATATCCTTAGGAAAGATAATATATCCAGAAACTTTACTGATTGATACGACAAAGACAAAGGGTGAATACTTAGTGAGGGTGTATTACGGGAAGGAGAAGTTTGATACGGGTTGGATAACGGTGAAATTGGAAACCCCAATCCCCCAAAAGGCTTCCGTAATATCCTTTGACACCTCAAAAACGAACATACTGATAGGTATCTTACTTTTTTCCGCCCTATTTGTCTTTTTGTTGTATTTGGCGAGGGTAAACCCGAGACTTTACATAAGGAGAATAGCTGGGCTTGATGCTATAGATGAAGCGGTGGGAAGGACGGCGGAAATGGGAAGACCCATAATATACACTACGGGTATAGGTAGCATAGATAATCTTGCCATCCTTGCGGGTTTAACGGTTTTAAAGCACGTTACAAAAAAGTCTTCCTTATATGAGGTGCCAGTTCTAATGCCCAACAACGACCCCCTAACCCTCGCCGCGGCGAGGGAAGTAGTTAAAGAGGCTTACCTTGAAAGCGGGAGGCCAGATCTTTACAGGGAAAACGATATTTTCTTCTTAACCTCCGAGCAGTTCGGGTTTGCATCCGGAATGAGCGGATTGATGCAGAGGTTAAAACCGGGGGCGGTATTTATGATGGGTTATTTCTACGCGGAATCCCTAATTTTGGCGGAAAACGCGCATGTAAGTGGGGCTATATCCACCGCGGGTACAACCTCAATAGACCAGTTACCCTTCTTCATCGCTTCATGCGACCATACTCTAATAGGGGACGAGCTTTACGCCGCATCCGCTTACATCTCCAGAAATCCCCTTGAGGTGGCGAGCATAAAGACGGGGGACTGGTTTAAGGCTTTAAGCGCCATAATTATATCCGTTGGCTCAATCTTTGCAACTTTATCCATTTTCAATCCGCAGTTTGGGGAAGTTGTTAGGATTATGGTTAATGCGCTAAAATAGGAGGGGGAGATGCAGAGGCAGGGACCTATAGCTGTGGTAATCCTAAGCGCCCTCTTTTCAACAATAACTTTCTTCCTAAAGGGTGCAGAGGATATACAAACTTACGCCCTAATAGTTGCAATAGTCATCTCGGGATTTGCCCTACTTTTGGGGGTAGATAGCCTAATACTCTATCATATGAGGAACATACAGGAGGGTAAGAATACACTATTCAGCGGAGTTCTTATTATAAGCTTCTTTACGACCGTTATATGGGGTTTCTTCGCCTGGTGGAGGTACGGATCACCCTTCGCCCAAAACTCCACCTTTATGTGGCTCTTCCTGAACGTATATTTGCCCCTTGATGCCACGATGTTCTCCATCCTTGCGTTTTATATAGCTTCCGCGGCTTACAGGGCCTTCAGGGCGAGGAACTTCAACGCTTTAATCCTGCTAATAACCGCATCCGTAATAATGATAGGTAGGGTCCTTTACTCAAACATCGTTTTTCCTATAGCTCTAAGCGTTTTCTTGTTTTTGGCTGGCCTTTGGATTTTTACAAACACCAAGAAACTTTACGGTTCCGAACTTTTGTTCCGGAGGTTCTTGGGAGGTTTCCTTATGGGTGGCGCGTTTGTCATCCTTCTTCCACCCATATTCAACTTTTTGGGTGGGAACATTTCCGCCCTGACGGATTGGCTCCTTTCAGTCCCCCAAAACGCCGCCTAGAGGGGGATATATTTGGGTTTGGGATTCGGGCAGGTTGCTTTTGCCCTTAGGATAATGTTCGGAATAGAGAGGTCGTGGATAAGATAGTTTTTGGTGTATTATTCTTCGGAATTTGGATTTTGTATTATTTTTCAAGGGGGGATGTTTTTATCAGAAGAATCTCGCCTTTGGTGGGACTCTTGGGGATCCTATCCTACTTACTGTCAAATTTAAGTGCAATCTCCTACCTCAAAGGCTTCTTCGGTCCCTTACCCATCATCCCCTTCCTATGGCTCGTAATTGATCCCTTCTTTCCCGTGGATCACAGGTTTGTCCTATCCTCATCCCTGTTTTTGTGGGGTATATACTTGATTCTAAGGGGACAGGCGTTTGGTTTGCTCCCAATTCTCCTTTCTTTGGTCCCTTTAATACCCTTGTTGATTCCTATGGTGAAGGATCTGAGGTGGAGAACAGAGAAAAGGGAGAAAACGGAAGAGAAAGTGAAAGAAAAACCTGAGGATGTAGAAGAGGATAGGGAGGATAAGGAAGATGGTGAAGAACTCTTGGATAAACTCTCGGAATTCGGAATTAAGGGTAAAATTGTAAAGGTATCAAAAGGTCCAGTATTGACGGTTCATGAATTTGAGCCGGCGCCGGGGGTCAGGGTGCAGTCCATAAGTAAGTTGGAGGATGACCTTTATGTTAGGTTGAAAAAACCCGTAAGAATAGTGGCACCGCTTCCGAACGGGAACATAGGATTTGAAATACCGAACGATGAAAGGGTATTTTATAACTTGGAGGACTTTGAGGATGAGATAATAAAGGGGGCAACCCTTGAGGTACCCATAGGTGTTGATGTTTTGGGGAACCCTTTTAGGATAAACATAGGGTCCGCACCACACATTCTAATAGGAGGAGCCACTGGTTCGGGCAAAAGCATACTGCTTACCGCTATAATCTCGGCCCTTATAAAGAAAAACTCACCCGAGGATCTGAACCTGATCCTCATAGATCCGAAGAGAGTAGAGCTTTCAATCTTTGAGGGCTTACCCCACCTTGCTTTACCGGTCGCAAAAACCGTAAAGGAGGCAGTATTCGCCTTAAAAACCGCGGTTAGCATAATGGACGATAGGTACGCTATAATGTCCGCAATAGGGGCTAGGGATATAGAGAGCTTCAATTCGAGGGCTCCGAAATTTGAAATAGAAAGGATGCCTTATATTGTCATAGTGATAGATGAGCTGGCGGACCTTATGATGCTCTCTCCGAAGGAAACCGCCGAGTACATTCAAAGGATCGCCCAGCTCGCCCGCGCAGTTGGGATACACCTTATAACCGCAACTCAAAGGCCCTCCGTGGATGTTATAACTGGAGTAATAAAGGCAAACTTCCCTACAAGGATCGCCCTAAAGACCGCTTCAAGGTTTGACTCAAGGATAATATTGGATGTGGAAGGGGCGGAAAGACTTTTGGGTAAGGGGGATATGCTTGTTCTTCTAAGTGA
>Ga0073665_114_pt3 | contig 9575 bp, 8 predicted proteins | sample YNP_Site_13_FD_93984 | JGI IMG/M metagenome (GOLD analysis project Ga0073665, IMG submission 93984) | Candidatus Caldipriscus sp. T1.2
CTAAAAAATTACGATAGATTTTCTTGGGATATAGAGATCTTTACAGGTAGCGTCCCTGAATACCACCAAATAGACCTCTCGGTAATATACCTTGAAGAGCTTTCCCCAAAGATACCCGAACCCCCGCTTGATATCTTCGACGGGAGTTTTATTGACCTGTTGAAAAAGCTTGAAATTTCCCAATTTACGGGCATAGTAATTTATGAGGGTTATATTGCGATATTCAAAAGGGGTTTCCTTGGGGGAATCAGGAGTTTCGGTTCTTTAAGCAAAACGGGGGAAATTCTTGGGAGCCTTAGGGGAAAGTACGGGAGGTTTTATCTGTTGGAGTTTGAACCAGTGGAGAAGGTGGCGGGATTTATATACGGTTTGAGGGATATAACGGATTCGCCCGCTGGACATTGGGATGCAAAGAGAGTTAAAGCGATAAATGGGACGGTAGAAGTGAGCAGGGGATTTAACAAGATCTTGATAATTTCCGATGGGAGGGAGGTTTTGACGGTTTTGGGACTTTCGTCTCCACCAACTTTCACCGAAAATATCCCGAATTTATTTTTGCGTGGGAACCTCATAAGCACTTACCCATCAACGGAGGTGGAACCTGTATTTAAATACACATTCTCCGATACGGAAATCACCTCAAACCTCTTTTCCGAACTTGTAAATTCTTCGCGAAGGTTCCTCGGAGAAATTATATTCCGAAGGGCATCGGAGAAGGCTTTTAATTATTCCCTACCAAAGGATCCATATCCAGACGAAGTTGTTGATACCTTAGTTTCCCAATACAGGAAATTTGAGAAGGAAATTTCGGTTTTCACTGGGAAAGCTTGGAAACAAGAAAAGGAAAGGATCCTATCCAAATACCCCGAACATATTGTGAAATTATTCACCGCTTAAAAACTTTCCTTATCTTCCTGCCATCAACTACGAAGTAAAATCCCCGTTTCTCAGGTCTTTCCACCCTTCTCCCATCAACTGAATAAACCGATAGACTTCCCCCCTCAATTTCCGATATATTTTCCTTTACATCCGTTGCGCATACGTTTATATAAAAAGCCCTTGATACCATATGTAGTAGAAGATCCCCCGAGTTTATGGCGTTATTCTCGTTTACATCAAACCATAATGCAACAAGTAAATCGTAAGTCCCCGCCGAGGTACCGGGTGGAACGACGAAATACCTACTTCTGGTGGAGGAACCGGGAGGGATGGAAACCTTTATATCCCTCGGAGGGTCGCTTATGTAAGTTCCGTTGTACAAGGATGCCCCTATCATTATCTGGTTGTGGGTATCCTCGGCGTAGCTTTGAACGTTTAAGTCTATCCTGAAGGTGTCGCCTATGCATACATTCGTGGGAGTTGCGCTTACCGAGACGATCCTCATAGGAGTTGAGATCCTATAACCCCCCGGAGAATAGTAATGCTCGTTTATCCACTTCCATGTAAATCCCCTGTTTGCCCACCTTGAGGATCCCCACTGGCACATACCCCTCCCGTGCCCGTAACATGCTCTACCCGAACATACGGTATCACGTACGCATGGCCAACTTGACCCCGTACCCGAATACCCATCCCCGCATCCGCAATTGTTGTTCTCCGCAGAATATTCCGATCTTGCTATATTTCCCGAATTCTCAAGCATTATACCTGAGGTGTATCTCGCAGCATTTATCGTTGAGGTGTAACTGTCGTTCGGATCCCAAACCTGACAACAGGTATTATCACAAATATCATATGAGGAGCTTATTGGATTTAAAACGTACCAGGCACCGTAAGACCTGTATGGTATTGCCCCCGCCCTCAGGGAATGCGCGGCCCAGCTTGCGATCCATTCGTCATCAAGTCCAAGCTGAACGTAAGTCTCAAGGGATACGATGCTAACGGAAGAGCACGTCCTACAACTGCATGATCTACCGACCCTTATAGTGGAAGGGGGAGCAAGAAAGGGAGCAAACAGTTGGTAATCCTCATCGGAGGGTTTGGAAAATTTTTTTTTATCCTCTTCCGGCTCGTAATACTGTTTCTCCTCCTTTAATCCATGCTTCTTCTCCTCTATAACCTTTGAGTTTCCCTTCTTAAGCTGGGCGTTCATCCTCTGCGAACCCTCAAGGATAAAAACCCCAGCCTTAATATAAGAATTGTAGCCTTTCTTTGAGAAGATAACTTTCCCTTCGAGGGGCTTTTCCCCAGAACCCTTCACGGGGAACTCCACCTGATAGTATCCATTATTGTTCGTTTTTGCGGAAAACTTACCATAAGGCGTGCTTATTTCAACCAAGACTCCACTAATGGGCGTCCTCGTCTCCGCATCAACCACCCATCCGTACCAAACCGCAAAGCCCTCCTTTGCCTTTGGGGGTTGAGGGATCTCCATGGGCATAAGCATAAAGTTTATTTCCCTCGGTGTATTTTTATCCACCTTTAGGTTTGTCCTTAGATCCCTGTATCCCAATGCGGATACCGAAATCTCGTAATTTCCCTCCTGTAGTTCCACATTTGCGAAACCGTTTTCCGTTGTTTTATAAACCGTCCCGTTTATCACCAGCGTTGCCCTTATTCCGTACCCAGTTATTGCATCCGTTATGCTGAAGTTTATTGTATAACCCAACAGCCAAAGCATAGGGAGAATTATAAGGTGGTCCGCGTTAAAATTCCCCAATGATAGAGGGGGTGAAGGTAAAGGAGCTAAAGGTTATAGCGGATGATAGGGGAAGGCTTGCGGAGATCCTGAGAATTGACGACGAAATATTTGAGGGTTTCGGGCAGGTGTATTTTACCACCGCATATCCGGGTGTGGTTAAGGCTTGGCATGCCCACAGGTTCCAAACGGATTACATCACCTGCATTTCCGGTATGATAAAGCTCGTCCTTTACGATGAGAGGGAGGGAAGTCCCACATACGGGCAATTTGAAGAATTTTACATAGGTATTCACAACCCGATTCTCGTAAAAATCCCCCCTATGGTCTGGCACGGATTTAAAAACATAGGCTTGGATGAGGCGATAGTCATAAACGTTATAACACGGCCCTATGATCATAAAAATCCGGATGAGCTTAGAAGACCAGCCCACGGGGATATCCCTTACGATTGGAGTAGGAAGGACAGGTAATTATATAATCTCGCCCAGCTCCCTAAGCTTATCCCTTATCACCATGGCCTTCTCAAACTCCAGGTTTTCCGCATAGAAATTCATAAGCTTCCTTAACTCCTTGACCGCCTTTGCTCTGGGTTTTTCCCTCAAAATTTCCTCTATTTTATCTTCCAGATCGCCCTCTTCTTTCGTTAGGATCCTCTCATCCGCCACCTCTGTAATCCTCAAAATCTCTTCCTTACTCTTCTTTACCGTCTTCGGCGTTATTCCGTGAATCCGGTTATATTCCAACTGTATCTTTCTCCTCCTTTCCGTTTCCTCTATGGCTTTCTTCATGGCATCCGTAATTTCATCCGCGTAAAGTATCACCTTTCCCGCGGAATTCCTAGCCGCCCTTCCTATGGTCTGTATAAGGGCAGTGTAAGATCTTAAAAATCCGGCTTTATCCGCGTCCGTTATCGCAACCAAGGAAACCTCCGGGAGATCCAAGCCCTCCCTAAGCAAATTTACCCCAACCAAAACGTCTATGTTCCCCAGCCTTAGATCCCTCAAGATCTTCACCCTCTCTATTGCATCCAGCTCGGAATGCAAATATCCTGCCTTTATGTTCATCTCCCTCAAATAATCCGCAACTTCTTCTGCGGACCTCTTCGTTATAGTCGTGATTAAAACCCTCTCACCCCTCCCTATAGTTTTCCTTATCTCCCCCAAAAGATCATCCATCATATTCTCCGTAGGTCTGACCTCAACTACTGGATCCGGAATCCCTGTGGGCCTGACGATCTGCTCCACCACCTCTCCCCCAACAAGTTCAAGCTCAAATGGTCCGGGTGTTGCGGACATAAATATCACCTGATCCAAAAGGGACAAAAATTCATCAAACTTCAGGGGCCTGTTATCAAGGGCGGAAGGAAGCCTGAAACCATACTCTATCAAGTTCAACTTCCTCGTCCTATCCGCCTCGTACATTGCCCTCAACTGTGGAACCGTAACATGCGATTCATCTATAACCGTCAAAAAGTTTTTGGGGAAGTAATCCAATAATGTCCAAGGCCTTTCACCCGGCTTCCTCCCCGTTATATGCCTTGAGTAGTTCTCTATTCCGGGACAAAAACCGGTTGTCCTCAAGAGCTCTATATCGTACCTTGTCCTCTGTTCAAGCCTTTGGGCCTCAAGGAACTTACCCTGTTCCCTAAGTTCTTTCAACCTCTCCTCAAGCTCTTTCTCTATGCTCTTTATCGCCCTCTCTATCCTCTCATCCCCTCCCAAGAAGTGGGAGGCTGGATAAAGCACAAACTCTTTAAGCTCCTTAACGGTTTTGAGGGAAACCGGCTCGAGGATCCTTATCCTCTCAATCTCCCTTCCGAAAAACTCCACCCTCAATATAAACTCCTCGTACGCGGGGATTATATCAAGCACATCCCCCTTTATCCTGAACCTACCCCTCTGTAGCTCAATGTCGTTCCTCTCGTACCTTAAATCTATAAGCTTAAGGGCAAGATCCTTAAGGTTCCATTTATCCCCAACCCTTAATCTCAAAAAGCTTTCCCTTATTACCGCGGGATCATCAAGGGCATAAATTGACGAAACCGAAGCTACTACGATTACATCTTCCCTTGAAAGGAGGGAGGAAATCGTCCTCAATCTAAGCCTCTCTATATCCTCGTTTATTACCGCTTCCTTGGGTATATAAGTGTCCGTTTGGGGAACGTAAGCTTCGGGCTGATAGTAATCGTAATAAGAGATGAAGTACTCAACCGCGTTTTCAGGAAAGAGGGCCTTGAGCTCCCCGTAAAGCTGGGCAGCTAAGGTTTTGTTGTGGGAGAGGATCAAAGTCGGCCTACCTATTCTAGCTATTACGTGGGCTATGGTGTATGTTTTACCTGTTCCCGTTGCACCCAAAAGTACGGAAAACCTTTCCCCCCTCTTTATCCTCCTTACAAGCTCCTCTATTGCCTTAGGTTGATCCCCCGCGGGCTCAAAGGGCGCATGCAAAACAAAAGGCGAACCTTCAAACTTATAAACAACCACGGAAATGTATTATAAGGCTAAATCAACTTATCAAGTATGTCAAGGAGCAAGGAAAGGATCAGGACGTTTGAGAAGGATGTTTGAAGTTGGGCGGTGAAGAAGTCAAGCATCCCCTTCTGTATATAGTTTGGTTTGAAAGCCCAAGAGATATTCCTAAGGGCCTGAGGTAGGGTTATATAAACCGCCAAAGACCATATGGGCCAGATCTTGAAGGCTATAAGTATGGGAACGAGGATATACGCGCTCAAAATTAGTAAGGCGTAGTAATACTTTGATAGCTCGGGTCCCAGGATCCCGGCAAAGGTCCTGTATCCTGCCCTAACGTCGTCGTATATATCCCTCATATTGTTCCCATGAAGGATCCCAACTATTAGTAGGGATACGGGCATATAACCTAAGAAGGCTTTCGCATCGAGGGTTTGAGTTTGAACATAGTAAGAACCCGCGGATATCAAGGACCAGGCGAGAAAGACCGCTACATCTCCGAGGGCAAGGTACTTCCAACCTATGGGCACAAAAGCGTAGAAAAAACCGAGTATAAACCCAATTCCGATTAGATATAGGATCACCTTATCAAAGTTCAATAGATACCAAAGTGCCAAACCGCTCAGGAGGGCTATACCGTAAAGGAACATTGATAGGAGTAAAACCTCGGAGGGTTTAAGTAGTTTATCCACTATCACCCTGCTTGAGCCCAAGGTGTCCCACCTATCCGCTCCTTTTTTATAATCGAAGTAATCCGCGCTCGCATTTACCGCGAGATGAACCGAAACCGCGCCGATTAAGGTAAGTAAAAACCTTAACAGGTCAAATTTTCCGGAAATTAAGGTGCCAACAATAACAGCCGCGATAGTGGCGTATATGACCCACGGCCTCGTAGCCTGAACGTAAAGCTTCCACTTTGGCGTTTTGGGATATAATTCTTTTAACTTCTTGAAATCCTCCTCATTGAAGTTTATCTCAAAGCGCGGAATCCAACCCTTTGAGAAGTCGCTCACGAAAACCCTAGTGGGCACTATCCTAACTATAGTCGTGGGAACGATCTTTAAAAAGGGTATTATGGGGAAGTTTTTTCTCACTACTATTGTCCTTTCCCTCTCGTAATCGCTTGATGGTCCTATTATCTCAGCCCTACCGTATCCCTGAATAAACCTATCGGGCGACCCCTTCTCTATTACAAAATAAACCTCTGGGTTCTCCTTGATGTTGCTTAAAGTATGCCCCTGATCCTCTAAAGCGACGTAAATATACCCATCCTCATCCCCATAATACGTCTTCGCGGACCAAACCATCCCATCCCTGTTCTTTGTTGTTATAGTTATTGTGTTGTTTGAAGCTAATATTTCCGCGAACCTTCTAAGCATCTCTTCGCGGCTAAGCATAGAAGGTATTTTAAGGGGGTTAAAAAGATAAAAAACACCGTTAAAATACCCTCTATGGCGTACATATATAAGGCAGGCGTTGTGGGCGGAGGGACGATGGGCTCCGGTATAGCGTACGTTATTTCCTATTCTGGAATACCGGTTGTTCTAAAGGAAATAGACGAGGAGAGGGCACAGAAGGCTTACGAGACAATAAAATCCCTATACGAGAGTAGGGTTCAAAAGGGAAGGATAACGGAGGATGAGGCGGAAAGGAGGCTCGCCCTCGTTGAGGTCACCTCTTCTTACGAACCCTTCTCGGATGTTGATATAGTAATCGAGGCGGTTTTTGAAGATCTTGAGACGAAAATAAGGGTCTTTCAGGAGCTTGAGAATTACGTTCCAGAACATACGATATTTGCGACAAATACTTCCGCCCTATCAATAACCGCAATGGCATCCGCAACGAAGAGGCCGGATAAGGTAATAGGTATGCACTTCTTCTATCCCGCGCCGGTTATGAAGCTTGTGGAGGTTATACCCGCCCTCCAAACCTCCGAAGAAACCGTGCAAACCGTAATAGAATTTTCCGAATCCCTATCAAAGATCCCCATAAGGGTTGAGGAATGTCCCGGATTTTTGGTAAACAGGATCCTTATGGCTTATATGAACGAGGCCGCTTGGGCTTTACTGGAGGGTGAGGCGACCGCTCAGGAGATAGATAACGCTGCAAGGGAATTTGGCTGGCCTATGGGCCCCTTCACGCTCATAGATGAACTTGGTGTTGATGTTGGAGTTAAGGTGGCGCATATCCTTCATGAGGGGTATGGGGAGAGGATGAAGCCCGCACCCATATTGGATGTTCTAATAAAGGAGGGTAGGTTCGGAAAGAAGGCTGGTGCGGGCGTTTACGATTACGGAAAGGGTGTAAGGCCTATAGAGGAGATAGCGGAGGAGATGAGGAAGGAGCTTGGGATACAAAAGAGGAATAGCTTTGATTACAACAGACTCATGATCGCCATGATAAACGAGGCTATACTCGTCCTCCAAGAGAAAGTATCCTCAGCAAGGGATATAGACCTTGGGATGTTGGCGGGAACAGGGTTTCCGCAAGCGAAGGGCGGAGGACCTTTGATGTACGCGGACATTATCGGGCTTGATGAGGTTTTGAGGATGAGCTTGGAGTTTGAAAAGATTTACGGTTGGAGGTTCCATCCATCTTATCTTTTGAAGAAGTACGTAGATGCGGGTTGGCTTGGAAAGAAGACGGGTAAGGGGTTCTTTGAGCACGTATGAAAACCGCAATAATTGAGATCCTTTACGACCCTGAGGTTATAGGCTTTTCAAGGAGTAGGGGGGAATTCTTCGTAAGGGATCGGAAATTCATAATAAGGGATAGGTCACCTTTCTTTGCCGGTGAAGGAATTAAGTTTGTGGTGGGTTTTGGTCCGGAGGGTGGGGAAAACCTCCTCAGGGAATTTTTGGCTTTGGGGGCGGAAAGGGCTATTTACCTGAGGGTTCCGGACTACGGAGTAAAAAACTTTGACCTTTATCCTGTTTGCAACTACCTTATCAAAAACTTCCCGGAAAACGAGTTTTACACCTCAAACGAGGAGATCTACCACAGGCTTGGGGGATTGAAGGTGGAATTTGTTAAGGAGAAAATTGAAGGTAGGCTTCCGACAGCCTTAGAGATAGTTAAAGCGAGGAACAAAAAGCTGGAGATTGCGGAAGATTTCAAGTACGAAACCCCTTTTAACTTCATCTCGGGTGAGGAATGGTAGATCTTGGGATCCTTTTCTTAAGGTTTTTCTTCTCGGTCTTAATGTTTTTCGGGCACGGCCTTCCCAAACTCCTCGATCCCCAATCCCACATAAATTTCATAGAGCTCCTATTTCACACCGGTCCCCTCTCCCCACTTCTGGCTTACCTTTCTATATCCGCGGAAACCCTCTTTCAGATGTTAATAGCGGTAGGACTTTTTACCCGGATATCCGCCCTCATATCCTCCATAAATATGCTCGTGGCGGTTTTATCCTTGGCTTTCATCAGGGGGGAGCCCTTTCCGATATACGAGAAAGCCCTTTTATACTTCGTCTTTTACCTTTCCCTAATCTTTACCGGACCCGGAAGGTTCTCCCTTGACGCGTTTATAATGAGGAGATGATCCCTTTATATTTAAACCTCCCGAACCTTGAAATTAAAACCTTCCGAAACTTTGTTTATCCCTTCGTAAAAAACGGCTTCTATCCGGAAACCAGGGGGGAACCTTTTATCCCAAAGGTCCTCTTGGAGATAGACATAAGCTTCCCCGTAGAAGATATAAGTTTTACCGTAATAAAAGCGGATACTATAAGCCTATCAACTTATATCCTTCCCTCGCCGGGTTTTATACCAACGGACGGGAGGGAAATTGATATCCCAAATTTTGAATATAGGGGTGAGTATGGAAACTTTGGGGTTTTGTCTTGGAGGTACGCAAAGGGTAAGATTTTCGTTCTCGTTTCTGCATTCAAGTACCAGCCGGATAGGGGGAAGTTGATTTATGCGAGGGAAGTTAGGTTGGATGTTAGGGTGGCTAATTCTCCGAGCTCAGCCGTTGAAGATGGAGGGGTGAGGGAAGGGAGATTTGATATGCTCGTAATTTACCCTGATCATTTCGTCGGAAGTTCCATCTCAAAGTTTGAAGAATTAAAGAAAAGGTGGGGAATAAGGGTGCTCTCAAGGAAAGTATCCGATGCAAACACCTTTCAGGGGAGGGATCTTGCGGAGAGGATAAGGGAAATGATAAGGTACTATCATCGCTTGGGGGTGAAGTGGGTTCTCCTTGTAGGGGACTTTGATGTAATACCCGTAAGGTATGCCAAGATAAACGCTTACTATCAGTATGGGAACCAGATCCCTACGGATCTATATTATGCGGACCTTGATGGGGATTGGGATTCAAACGGAAACGGGGTCTTCGGTGAGGTAGCTGATAATCCGGACCTAATAGCGGATGTCTTCGTTGGTAGGTTGCCCATAAACGACGAGTTCGTATTTGACGCTTACATTGACAGGATAGAAAGCCTTTTACACTTTTCCCCTAAG
>Ga0073665_117_pt3 | contig 9344 bp, 12 predicted proteins | sample YNP_Site_13_FD_93984 | JGI IMG/M metagenome (GOLD analysis project Ga0073665, IMG submission 93984) | Candidatus Caldipriscus sp. T1.2
ATCCAGATTTGTACGCATCTCCGTGACGGGATGTTCAACCTGCAACCTGGCGTTCATCTCCAAGAAGTAAAATTTTCCTCTATCTTCGTCGTAAAGGAACTCAACCGTTCCCGCATTTGTGTATCCTATCTCCTTAGCGAATGCTATTGCCGCCTCCATAATTTCCTTCCTAGTTTTATCATCTATTGTGGGGGATGGGGACTCCTCTATGAACTTCTGATGCCTCCTTTGAAGGGAACACTCCCTTTCACCTAGGGCATACACGTTTCCATATTTGTCCGCTATTATTTGAACTTCTATATGGTGGGGGTTTAATACTAACCTTTCCAAATAAACCCTGCCGTCCCCAAAGGCGGATAAAGCCTCCGCGGAAGCCAATGGGAACAACTCCTTGAGCTCCTCCTCGTTTCTCACAACCCTCATCCCCTTTCCTCCACCACCCGCCGCCGCCTTTATCATTATGGGATATCCTATATTTTTTGCCAATTCAATGGCGGTTTTAAGGTCATCCAGGGCATCTGTGCCTTCAAGGAGTGGGATGCCCGCTTTTGCAGCAATTTTCCTTGCCTCCACCTTATCCCCCGCCAATCTCATAGCCTCGGAATCCGGACCTATAAAGATTATCCCGTGTTTTTCAATCTCGTATGCAAACTCGGGCCTCTCGGAAAGGAAACCATATCCCGGATGTACCATTTCAGCTTTGGATTTCCTTATTGCCCAAAGGATCTTGCCTATATCAAGATAGCTTGTCTGTGGAGTATTTCCCCCTATCTCTACCGCATAATCCGCGTTTAAAACATGGAGGGCATTTCTATCGGGTTCGGAAAATATCGCTATAGATTCAAACCCTATATCCCGCAACGTCCTTTCTATCCTAACTGCTATCTCACCCCTATTTGCTATAAGTACCCGCATTTAATTGTATATTTTACGACTGTAAAATTTCTTCTATGCTCTTTTTAATTTTGGGTCAAGATGCGCAGGAAGATGTTTATAAACCAGATTCTATGAATATGCGAATATCAAAGAGGTTGAAGCTCCCCACTCCCTGCTTCGGAATAGCAATTTCCGGGAATTACGCTTACCTATCCTCACTAAGGAAGATATACGTCGTAGATATTAGCAAACCCGATAGCCTTTATTTGTATGCGACAATAAACACTAACAATATTCCCTTGGGATTGGTAGTTCATGGAAAATATCTTTATGTGGGGCACGGATACAGGGGTCTTTCGGTTTTTGATATTTCAGATCCGAATATAGCTCGGGAGATTTACAATTTACCTATGCCCGACACGACAATGGAAGTAAAGAAGGTGGGGAACTATCTATATTTAACATTGGGAGATTCAGGTTTTGCGATAGTTAGCATAGAGAACCCTGCAAGACCTAGGCTCATTAGCATTACGAAGACGGATGGGTTCGTGAGGGGAATTACCGTTAGGGGGAAATACGCTTATGTAGCATCGGGTAGGGGAGGATTGAAGGTCTTTGATATATCAAACCCTTCTAAACCTCGCTTAGTTGGAAGCTATAAGACGGAAGGGTTTGCAATAGGGGTAGACGTTGAAGGGAACTTTGCTTATATAACGTTGGGTAGGGAGGGAATAGATATAGTGGATATATCGGATCCTACGAATATAAAGAGGTTTAGGTTGGCAAAGGGTCCGGGTGATGCTTTAAATGCGAGAACAATAAATGGGCTTATATATGTCGCCTTTGGATTCGGTGGGGTTAGCGTGGTGGATCCTATAAACAAGTTTGAGGTTGCGAGGTATAAGCCCCCAAAGTACGGGGGTGATTATGTTTTTGACATAATGGTAAACGGGGAATATGTTTTTGCCGCATCGAGGAACGGGATGGTAGTGTATCAAGTTTTGAAGTGAGGGTTTCTGTTGTTATACCTACGTACAAAAGGCCCAAAGAATTGGAAAGGGCGGTCAATAGTGTCCTAAATAACGGTTATGAGGATGTTGAGGTTTTAAAAAGTAAGGGGAATTTAAGGATGAGAGGGTTAAAACTTTTTTATTTAAACATACGGGAAATCCGAGCTTTATAAGGAACAGGTTGGTTGAGCTTGCAAGTGGAGAGTTAATAACATTATTGGATGACGACGATGAGTATTTGCGCGGGAAAATTGGGAGACAAGTCAGGTCAATTAAGGGTTTTGATGCGGTGTTTTGCAATATTTTGGTTTATAATATGAGAATTGGGAAATATGTGGGACCGGCATACAAGAAGGTGGAATTAAAGTTTGAGAATTTTTTGTATATACACAAAAAATTCGGGGTTTTGGTTCCTGTAAATGCCTGGATGATGAGAAAAGATTTCTTCTTAAGGATAGGCGGAGATGAGAGGATTGTGAGTTTGGGGTTAGGGTATTTAAAAACGGGAGGGTAAAGTTTGACAACTTTTTGGGAGCGGTGCATTATATGTATAGGACAGATGGGTTGAATGTGAATGTTAGAAATCCCGAAAAATTTTTGAAGGCTGGAAGGATAATTTCGGAAGGTTTAAGTGGGCTTGAAAGGATAAGGTTTTTAAACTACGCTTATGGGGTTGCGGGATATAAACTTGCGAAAATAAAAAAGAAAAAAGAGGCGATCCTTTACTCTTTAAGGGGTTTATTTCCCTTTCCTAACACCTTTGCCCTTAGAGGAATAATAAGGGCACTCATCCGTTAAAGGGCAAATTTCGCACCTCGGTTTTTGAGGTTTGCATATGGCTTGCCCAAATGCAACAAGAAGTAGATTCACCTTTCCCCAAGTTTCCTGAGATAGATTTTCCATAAGAAATCGTTCAACATCAAGGGGACCCTTTGCGTTCTCCAAAAGTTCCCATCTATCTTTTATTATTCTATAAACATGCGTATCCACCGCTATGGCGGGTTTTCCCATAATTGATAAAACTATGTTTGCTATTTTCCTACCTACCCCCCTGAATTTCATAAGTTCTTCCAATGTATCAGGCACCTTTCCTTTGTACTCGTTAACTATTTTTTCCGCAGCTAATTTTATGTTTCTTGCCTTTTGTTTATAGAGCCCCAAAGGTTTCAGAATCCTCTCTATTTCTTCTATCTCCATCTTTGCCAGTTTTTCGGGTGTTGGAGCCCTCTTAAAAAGCTCATCCGCAACCCTATAAGTTATTTCGTCCTTAACCCTAGGAGATAACATTGTGGTTATTAGGGCTCTATATGGGTCCTTTCCCTTAACTTTTCTCATCATTTTTACCGGAGCCTCCTCTTCGGAAAGTTGGTCGTAAATTTTTTCCAAAATTTTCAGGAACTTGATTAGTCTTTCAGAAGAGTTTGACATTTACCTTTAGGTACCTTGAAGGGTCTTTCTTTATGTCCTCAACCAAACCTTTAACTTCACCCAAAACCCCCCTAAGTTCAAAATACAAGGAATCCTCCGTAAGAAGCCTTTGTACGCTTCCGTTTGAAGAAATTAGGGAATCTATCCTTGAAAGGGTTCTGTCCGCCTTATTTGAAATTTTGAGGATTTCCTCGTATGTTCCACCGAGCCTATTATCCGTGTTCTGGGCGAGGATCTTCATGTATCCTATTAGCTCCTTTAGATCTGAGGATATAACCTCAAGATCCTTACGGGTTGTTAGTATAAAATCGTTGGCATTTGATACGGTTGTTGAGGTTTTCCTTGTAATGCTATCAAGGTTCTTAAGTATGGAGTTTATGGTAAAGAGCATATCGGTTAATGTCGGTGTATCCTCACCTTTTATTAAGGATCCCTCGGGTAAAAATTCCCCATGACCTTGATGTACCGATAATGTCCTTCCCCCCATAAAACCTTCATTCTCCACCCTTGCAAAGGCTCCATCCCTCAACCTAACCCCCTCAAGATAAAAATTTACTACGACGCTGTCCGTATATATCTCTATAAACTTAACCTTTCCTTTCTTTACACCGTTTATATTCACCGGATCTCCGTTCCCGAGCCAGCTTGCGGTTCTAAGTGATACCCTGTAATGGTACCTTTTCTCTATGGAAAGGGCATCCTTAATCCAAAAGACCCCGAAAATAAACACGGATAAAAATAGCAAGAAAAAAAGCCCGACCTTTACCTTATACATTAACCCCCATACCCTTCTTCCAGTCTGACAGGAACTTTTCGAGCCCTATATCGGTTAATGGATGTTGTAAGAGCTTCCAAATAACATCAGGTGGAACGGTTGCTATATGCGCCCCAGCAAGGGCGGCCTCTATAAAGTGTATAGGATGCCTTATGCTCGCTGCAATTATCTTTGTTTCTATACCGTGCAGGGCGAAAATTTGGGAAACCTGCCTTATAAGGTCCGTACCATAATATCCTATATCGTCTATTCTACCTATGAAGGGGGAAACAAAATCCGCCCCTGCCCTCGCCGCTAACAAGGCTTGGGAAGGTGAGAAGATTAGGGTTATATTAACCCTAACACCCTTCTCATTTAGCCCCTTTAATGCCATTAAACCATTTGGCGTCATAGGTAGCTTGATCACTATGTTAGGGTGAATGGAAGCGTACTCCAACCCTTCCCTCACCATAGATTCGGGATCCTCCGAGACCACCTCGGCGGAAACATGTTCCACCATTTGAGCTAACTCATAATAAACCTCTCTTGGATCCCTGCCGGTCTTAGCAATTAGGGAAGGGTTCGTGGTTACACCAGATACGAAACCAAGTTTAACAATTTTTCTTATCTCTTCAACATCCGCGCTATCAACGAAAATCTTCATCGGGTGGGTATTTTAAAGTTGAATTTTAAACTAAATTTGCGCCCTCAACTCCTCGTATGCCTTCCTTATCTCCTCAACGCTTGCCTCATCTTCAAGCGTGGTTATATCGCCCAAAGGTAGCCCCATAAATATCGCCCTCAAAAGCCTCCTCATAATCTTCCCGCTCCTTGTTTTCGGCAACTTATCAACGATCAAGACCGCCTTAGGAACCGCAATAGGACCTATTACGCTCTTCACTTATAACGTTCAACCCCTTCCTTAAGTACTACGAATGCTACGGGTACCTCACCCTTAATTTCGTCTGGAACGCTAACAACCGCCGCTTCCGCCACCTTTTCATGTTCAACGAGGGCTGATTCTATCTCGTATGTCCCTATCCTATGTCCCGCGACGTTCATGGCTTCATCCGCTCTACCTAAAACCCAGACATACCCATCCTCATCCATAACCGCAAAGTCCCCCGTATAAAACTTTCCTGGAAATTTCTTCCAGTACGTTTCTACGTACCTTTCGTCGTCTCCCCATATGGTTAAGGGCATACCGGGCCAGGGGTTTGAGATAACGAAATAGCCCCTTTCTCCCCTTGGTGTGGGTGTTCCATCTTGGTTTAAAACCTCAACATTTACACCCGGAATGGGCAGGGCATTCGTTCCGGGCTTTAATGGGACAAGCTTCCAACCGGGAGTATGGGAAACCATAATTCCCCCCGTCTCCGTCATCCACCAAGTGGATCCAACGGGGCACCTCTCATTTCCAACAACTCTAAAGTACCATTCCCAAGCTTCCGGGTTTATGGGTTCCCCAACGGAATGTAGGATCCTCAAACTTGAAAGATCGTAATTCTTTACGAAATCATCCGGGTACCTCATAAGGAGCCTTATTGCGGTGGGAGATGTGTAGAATATGCTAACATTGTATTTTTCAACGATCCTCCACCATACGCCCGGATCGGGCCAGTTTGGTACGCCCTCGTACATAACACTTGTCGCTCCCATCATAAGGGGACCGAAAACGACGTAAGAATGCCCGGTTATCCAGCCTATATCCGCGGTGCACCAATAAACATCATCGTCCCTTATATCAAAGACCCACTTCATTGTTGCATAAAGGATAACCGCATAACCGCCCGTATCATGGACAATCCCTTTTGGTTTCCCGGTAGTGCCGGAGGTGTAAAGGATGAATAGGGGATGAGAAGATTCCACCTCCAAGGGTTCAACAAAGGAGTTTTTGGGAACATCCAATAAGAGCTCTTCCGCAAATAAGTCCCCATCTTCCCTCTCCCAACCCTCATCTAACCTCCTAAAAACTATTACCTTATCAACGGAAACCTTCGATAGGGCTTCCCTTACGTTTGGCTGTAGATATATCTTCTTACCCCTCCTGTAATATCCATCGGCGGTTATAAGGATCTTAGCGGAACTGTCCTCTATCCTTTGGGCTAGGGCGCTTCCCGAGAAAATATTACACCTATCCTCGCCAGGGCTAACATAACTATGGGAAGTTCCGGGATCATAGGGAGATATATCGCGACCCTATCCCCTTTTTTCAAACCGAGCTTTTCCTTAAATACGTAAGCCCACCTATTCACCTCCCTGTACATCCGATCGTATGTCAGGACCCTCTCTTTCCCATCCTCCCCGAGCCAGAAAAAAGCAACCTTATTTTTCCTTCCGCCCTTTATGTTCCTGTCAAGGCATAGGTAGGACATATTCAGGGTTCCATCTTCAAACCACCTATAAAACGGATGCTCTCCCGTTAGGGACTTCGTTGGTTTTTTAAACCATTCAATCTCTTCGGCTACTTTCAACCAGAAATCCGGGCTTAAAGTTTTCTCATGCTCCTTTAGATAATCCTCCGGGGACACAAAGTCCCAATTTCCTAAAGTTATCCTTTCTTCAAATGGCAAGGGGATCTTCTCCATATTAAAAATTTTACTGGGGTAGAATCTCATCTATGGAAAAATGGGCGAGAATGGTTTTCAATGGGGAAAACTTTGATGTGGAAACGGATACGGGCAACATTAAGGTGGGGGAAGGTTCCCTCTCCCCGATGTCCCTGCTTTTGGTTTCTTTGGGGGGATGCACCGCAATGGATGTTGCATCAATTTTAAAAAAGTTAAAAAAACATTTTGACCTGAAGGTTGAGGTGAGGGGTAAGAGGGCGGAGGAGCACCCCAAGGTTTATACGGAGATATTTTTAACATATGAGATCTCCGGAGATGTGAGCGAGAAGGAGGCACTGAGGGCGGTTTCCCTTTCCCTAAATAAGTACTGCTCTGTTTCCGCCATGATAAGCAAATCTTGTCCGATATTTTACAAGGTTTTACTAAACGGGAGGGAGATAGAAAATGGAAAGAAGGGTTAAGTGGAAGATAAGGGATGGCGAGATAGATGTTTCGGAAACGGTGGTTATGGGAATATTGAACGTAACACCCGACAGCTTTTATTCGGGAAGCAGGGTTGGAAGTGTGGATGAAGCGTTAAGAAGGACGGAGAAAATGTTGAATGAGGGGGCGAAGATAATAGATGTGGGTGGGGAAAGTACGAGGCCGGGATCGGATCCAGTAAGCGAAGATGAGGAGAAGAAAAGGGTAATACCCGTGATCCTTACAATATCCGAAAAATTTCCCGAAGCAATAATTTCGGTGGATACTTACAAATCTTCGGTTGCAAGGGAAGCTGTGGAGGCTGGTGCAAGGATAATAAACGACATTTCTGGTGGATACTTTGATCCCAAGATATTGGAGGTTGCAAGGGAATATGGTACGGGTTTGATCCTCAACCATATAAGGGGAAATCCTAAAACCATGCAGGCAAACCCATATTATGAGGATGCGGTTAAGGAAGTAAAGGGGGAACTTCTTGAGAGGGTTGAGAGGGCAAAAAAGGCGGGGATAGAGGAGGATAGGATATGCATAGACCCGGGAATAGGTTTCGGCAAAAGGCTTGAGGATAATTTGAAACTCATAAAATACGCTGACGAATTTGTAAGTACGGGTTATGTGGTTATGTACGGCGTATCAAGGAAGAGCTTTATAAGGATGGCTTTGGGATACGAGGAGCCCGAGGAGAGACTTTACGCTACCTTAGGCGTACACGCTTACTTATACCTGAAGGGGGTGCATATCCTGAGGGTGCACGATGTTAGGGAGACGGTTGATGTTATAAGGATATTAAAGTTTGTAAAAGATGCCTGAGGACCTTGTTAAAGAAGGGGAAAAAATATTGCTTTGGGGGGGACCGGATGCGAACTTTCTAACGGAGTATAGGGTGGGGAAGGCTGTACATTCACACAGGGGTATATTATATCTCCCGGAGGAACTTAGATGGGGGGAGGGTTTGGTTTCAAGCACGGGTAGGGTGTTTTATGTGATAAGACCTTCAAACGCGGATTTTATTTTAAGGTTAAAGAGGAAAACCAACATCTTCTATCCGAAGGATATAGGGCTTGTACTCCTTTATACGAATTTTTCGCCTTTCTCAAGGGTAATTGAGGTTGGAAGTGGGAGCGGAGCTATGACGGTTTTCCTAAGCAACCTATTAGTTCCCCCCGGAAAACTCTTTTCTTACGATAACAACCCCGAGCACCAAAAAACCGCAAAGGAGAACCTCAAGAATTTCGGAAAACCCGAAAACGTGATTTTTAGGTTAAGGGATGTATATGTTTGTGGTTTTGTAGAGAGGGATGTTGATATTGTTATTGTAGACGTATCGGAGCCCTGGAAGGTTGTACCTCATGCTTATAGATCTTTGAAAGATGGGGGGTTTCTCGTTTTCGCATCTCCCAATATTGAACAGGTTAAGGAGATGAGGGAGGTTATGGCTAAATTTGGCTTTGTTGCTATGAAAACGGTGGAGATCCTTATGAGGGAGTGGCAGATTAGGGATGTGGGTTGTAGGCCCGAGCACGAGATGAGGGGACATACACTATTTTATTCCTTCGGAAGAAAAACTAAAACTCAAAAAGATGCCACATAATTGCATCCTTCCTCCAAGGGGGTGTAGGTTTCTCACCTTCCCAAACCGTTGTATCTCCAACCAAAAACACTTTTTCCGCACAGCCTCCCACCGCAAAAACTTTTAAACCCTTTTTATAGGAATTTATTGGGCAAACTTGTATGGCAAAGAACCCATCTCCGTACATCCCAGAAAGGTCAAAACTTATACTGTTTCCCTTCACAAACTTTACTATATCCCTTTGTTCCATCATGGTAAAGGCGTAAAGCCTCACAATATACTCCCTTGCATTGCATATCCAAGAAAACTTTAAGCTTCCCCAATCCGGGAAATTATCATTCTCAGGTTCGGAAATTTGAGCACATTCGGGGAAAGTCATGAGGATTTTTTTATCAAAAAGTCTTAATTCTACAAAATCGGAACTTTCAAAATTCACCCTGAAAATATATATAGGCGTTGTATCCATAATCGTCCAACCTAAACTCCCCTGTTCCCCCATGAAAACCTTGCTTTGGAAGGATATTTCCCCCTCCTTCCCCTTTGAAATTATGGAGACCTTAAAACTATCCCGTCTATCTCCCCTAACCGCGCATATTCCGTTCCCCTCCTTTGAAAGTATTATCAGAATATTTTCAGGTTCTTTCTCTTCCTTC
>Ga0073665_124_pt1 | contig 8941 bp, 7 predicted proteins | sample YNP_Site_13_FD_93984 | JGI IMG/M metagenome (GOLD analysis project Ga0073665, IMG submission 93984) | Candidatus Caldipriscus sp. T1.2
TCACATATATGGGCTACACGCGAGGGAATAGAGGAGGAGGGTATATATAACTCAACACATCGCCCATCTTCGTGATACGGTTTATGAGGTTGGAGATACCATGCGCAGGCTCATGGTGATAGGTAGGACGAGTTCCTCAACGGTCAAAGCAAGCGTAAGGGCACTCTTAACACCCTTTTCGGTGGGAAATAGTTGGACGCTTGGAATAGCGGGAAACACATATGTTGCGGATATAGACGGGGATACTAACTGGACGGCTCTCGATACCTTCGTTGTAACAAAGGACTCTATGTACGTCGTAAGTATGGGTACCATATCCGTTCCTGGGGGTACATTTGATAGTGTTTATACGATAAGGCTTAGACTTGAGGGTAGGATGTGGTCTTCCATAGTTTATTCCAGGACCGGAAGCTCCTCCGCCGCTTGGTCGGACACCTTGTACAGGGATTATTACATATACTGGAGGCCCCACCTCGGTTATGTTAAGGATTCTGCGTTCCAATATGGAAAGTGGCACTATCTCTTTGTAAATATAAGGGTTTATTTTTGGGAAACCTCGCTACTTGAGGGCTATTGGACAAGCCTTGCGGAGAGGACATATGATAGGGAGAAAAACTTAATTTCAAAAGGATACATAGATCTTTCCGAGTTCGGAAGGATATATGATATAACGGGCAAGAAGGTTGCGGAGGGTAAGGGCAAGATATACCTTAAAAAGGGCGTTTATTTTGTCCAAATTGGGGGTAGAAAATATAAGATAATAGTGAGGTGATAGGAAGATTAAAAGGGTGGCCCCTCTTGGGGGTCACCCTAATTTCTTGCGGGGTAGATTTCAATGCGTATTTTAACACTTATTACAACCTAAAAAACCTTGTGGGTAGAATAGATAGGCTTGAAGAAATAGGCGATACCTTAAACGTAAAAAGGCTCTATGATTCCCTTGAGATTAAAAGCGCATACCTGATAAAGTATTACCCGAGATCAAAGTACTTGCCCGATGCGGTTTTTTATATGGGATTGGCATTTTCAAGGAAAGGTCAATACGAGAAGGCCATACAAAAGTTTAGGGAATTTTTGGAATTTTTCCCAAAGCATCCCCTTTCCCAAAGGGCAAAACTTGAACTTGGAAGGGCGTACGCTTTGGATCCAAGGTTTGGAGATGAGGCCTTGAGGATCCTAAAGGATATTAAGGGCGATGAGGCGTATTATCTAATCGCCCTTGTTTATTACCGCATGGGAGAATACGCTTCAGCTAAGGAGTACTTTGAAAGGATAAACCTGAAAAACCCCAGATCGGCCAAAAGGTACATACCATTGGGTTTGGACATATACATAGCGGAAAAAGATTTAATCAAGGCGGAGGACCTTTTAAAGACTTACCTATCTCTAAATCTCACTCCATCGGAACGTAAGGTTGCGGAGGAGAAAAGGGGGGATATACTCCTGGGTATGGGGAAAGTGGAGGACGCCTTAAGAATTTATAGTTCCATAGATTACCCATCTAGGAGCGCGGAGGATGGCAGGCTTAAGATGAAAATTGCAAGGATATACTTGATGATGGGGGATACATCAAAGGCCCTTGAAAACTTTGAAATATGCTTTTCTTCGGGCGCAAACGATAAGTGGTTGTGCGCCTTCGAGGCAGGGAATATCTTAGTTTTAAAGGGGGATTACGAGAAAGCCTTAAGGTTTTACGACGGGATATATACACAGGGACCGGCTGAGTGGAGATCGAGGGCTTTCGTGAAAAAGCTGGTCCTTGAGGAGTGGAGGGTTTTGAGAAACAAGGATGACCCAAGATCCCTATACAGAAAAGCCGAGATTTTATATTTTCACCTGAACAACCCCGATACCGCCCTTAAGATCTGGCAAAACCTTACAACCTCAAAGGATAAAGAGAGTTTAACCAAAAGTCTTATGGCCCTCATCTACGCGTATGCTCATAAGGGGGAAACATTAAGGGTAAGGGAGCTATTTCAAAGGCTCAAGAATGAAGTTAAGGATACTTTTTATATTAATTGGGCTCAATCTTTTGTTCGTTAGTTGCGTTTCCGTAGGTAAAGAAAAGGGTAAGATGGAGGTTGAAAAGGTTGAGGTAGGGGATATGGTAAAATACGTTGAATTCAGGGAGGTTTTTCCCGAGGAACCAGAAATTAAGGTGGGCATAGGGAAGGGCAGGAGCATAAGTTTAAAAACTTTCGGGAGATGCGAGATTTCAGACGGAGATGGGAAAAAGATGGGATTTTCTGTGGAAAGCATTAGTCTTTATGCTTTGGAAGTTGGGAAGAAGTCCATAAAACATTGGGTTATCCTTGAAAGGTTTTTGGACAGGGATAAAGCGATAACGTATAATATGGCAAATCCGGATTTGAAGATCTTGAAACTCGGCGTATACCCGAGGTACTTCGTTGCCATAGGTCCTTTTGATGATTTTGAGAAAGCGTTAAGGTTCAAGCACCCAAACAAAAAGTCCGTATTTTCCATATTGGAAAAACCTTCAGACGGAAAAATAAGGGTCGCAGAGATTAAAGCCACCTTCAGGGCACCCATACAGATCTCCTGCGATTCCTTCGGATATAAGAATAACAAGTACAAGGGGAAAATGCTGGTTTTTACGGATGAGGATAGCGGTTTAATTTTGGTAAATTCATTGAAAATTGAAGATTACCTAAAGGGAGTGGTACCTTGGGAGATGTCCCCTTCGTATCCTATTGAAGCTCTAAAGGCGCAGGCTATAGCAGCGAGGACCCACGCCCTTGAAGTTGGGGGGATAAAGTGGCATCTTCTAAAGGAACCCTATGACGTAACCGACGATTTTACAACGCAAGTTTATAGAGGTTTTACAAATTATAAGGTTATAGATTCGGTTGTGGAAAGCACGAGGGGTCTGGTTATGATGAAGGGGGATAGGTTTTCAATAGCTACATTTTTTACTAACTGCGGAGGTTCCCTTGAAAGTGGAGAAGAATGGGGAGATACCCTGATAAAGCCCAAAGCGGATGCTTTTTATGATCTAAAACCCTCCATTGAAATCTTAAAAATCAAAAAGGATACATCCTTTGCATGCTCTCCAAGCGAGGATTTACCCAGAGTTATAAAAAACGAGGCGGAAAACTTCAGGTGGGAAAAGACGGTTAGCCTTTCGGATATAACGGAAAGCCTAAAGAAGAACTTCAACGTTGATATAGGGAAGGTCCCCGATATAAAGATTTTGAGAAGGAGCGAGGCGGATAGGGTGAAGGAGTTGGAGATAATAGGGACGAAGGGGAAATATAAGGTTAAAGGCGATTGGAATATTAGGAAGGTTTTGGGAGATTTAAAATCGTCTTTTTTTGTCTTTAAAAAGAAGGGAGATAGAATAATTTTTAAGGGTGGAGGGTGGGGACACGGGATAGGGATGTGTCAGGTTGGGGCTGGGGTTAGGGCGCTAAGGGGTTGGAAGTATGAGGCTATTCTGAGGTTTTATTACGGAAACGTTGAACTGGTAAGAGTTTATAAATAAGATCTTTCAAAAATCGTTGTCTATAGAGCAACAAGGTTTCCATCTTTTTGTCATTACAAAAACAGATCCTATGATATATTCTTCCCCCTTCACTATAATAGTATCCTATCACGCGATAACTGTTTTGCGGGCACAAGTTGGTAGATAATTCCAATAAGGGATGGGCGTTTTTGTCGGTTTTCCCTACGGGACCTACCCTTACGAAAACCCATATAGAGTTATGCAAATTAGTTTTTACGCCTATCATACTAAGGGATTGCAGGTAGGGGAAAGGAACTTGACACACTTTTCCATTTTCCGATAAATCTATAATTCTTGCATAAAGGTAATTTTCTTCATTTCTACATATTGAATAATCCAAAGATGTCAAATATAAGTCAAAAACTATACGCGAAAGGGCAAAAGGAATAGCGAGGAAGATAAAAACCTTTACCCATCTTAGGAAATTTCCTTAAAAACTTATGAACATAGGTTAATCCAAAAGGAATAATAAATACACTTTGGAAAGCTCTCGGTGGGAAAATTGGTGTAGACAAAGATGATAAAATATAAAACAAACCCGTGGGTGATAAAAGTGAAATGCACATTATGATTTCATACGGTCTCCTAAACTTGCTTAAAATATCTAATAAATTTGTTTGTATAGGTACTGTATTAGATGCATAAAGGAAATCCACAAGGCCTGGATCATTGATTTTGGCATATAGAAAAAGTATTAGATACAACGGCAACAAAGCAAGTGATGAAACAAAGAATTTAAAAATATCCTTGAAATTCCTACTATAACTCCACACAATAAAGGATAATGGCAAAACCCAAGTTATCATTTGGAACTTGAAAAGGAAGGCGGAAATTGAAAGAAATAAACCCGCAAGTATATATTTTCTCAATATAATCAAATACCAAGCCAATAAGGCAAAAACAAAGGAGAATATATCAGGCCTTATCTTTAGGGCAAAAATTAAAACGTAAGTGTTTAAGGTGCTAAGAAGCAAGATAATTGAATTTACAATGGGATTGTCGTACGAACGTTTTAGTATCAAATACATTAGAAAAATGCTGATAAGCGTAAGGGCGAAATTAAGATAAGTCATAAAATAAAGGTTCCCAAAAATCTTAAAGAAAGAGTATGCTATAAGGAAGTACCCCGGTGAAAAATAACATCCTTGTAAGTAGGGTCTCATGGGGTTTAAAATCTCGGAGGAAAACTCTATGTAATTCTCCAATTCCTTTGAAACATAACCCCTGTTGGCAAATTCATAGGCGCAGTAAGACCACAAAAACGTGTCAATGTTCGAGGCGTGGAAAACGTCGCTCGTTAAAAAATAAGGGAGCGTAAAAACCCTTACCATGAAGTTTGAGGTAATAAAGGTTATTGACAATACAAGCGAAAACTTGAATATGTCAATTTTCACGACTTTCAATTTTAAAAATGTTTTTTCCCCACAATCACGACAAACTCCCCCTTCTCCTTGACCTTATCCTTTACTTCACTTAATTTACCATATAGGTACTCCTCAAAAAGCTTGGTCATCTCCCTGCATATACAAACCCTCCTATCCCCCAAAACTTCCAATACCTCCTCCAAAAATTCTCTAATATCGTAAGGTGATACGTAAAATACTATGCTCCCCTCAAAATCCTTTATCTCCTCCAAAAGCTTCCTCCTTTTTCCCTTCTTTTGAGGTGGAAAGCCCAAGAACATAAACCTATCCGTCTCCAAACCGCTCACGGAAAGGGCAGCTATAACCGCGGAAGGACCTGGAATAGGTAAGACATCAATACCCTCTTCCCTGCACCTTTTAACAAGCCTATAACCCGGATCCGATATTAGCGGTGTTCCAGCATCGGAAATTAAAGCTATGTTTTTCCCCTCCTTTAAAAGATCTATAACCTCCGGGATCATCTTCTCCTCGTTTCCCTCAAAGTAAGAAATTAACGGCTTTTCTATACCATAATGCTTCAATAGGATCTTTGCCCTCCTTGTGTCTTCGCATAGTATAAAATCGCACTCCTTCAAGGTTCTTATTGCCCTCAGGGTTATATCCTCAAGGTTCCCTACGGGTGTCGCAACAACATAAAGCTTACCGCTCATTTAACCAACTTTGAAAGGCTCTCATAAGCCTCCCTTATTTCCGGCAAGTCAACCTCCTTAAGAAGGTTCCCCAAGCTTTCAACTATGTACTTTATGTTTTCCCTGTTGGTTATAAACTTCAAGTTTGGCACCCCGACATTTTGCCCCCTAATCTTAAACGTTTCCCTAAACATGGGATTTTTTGAACTTTCAACCTCCTTTATCTGAGCGAAGCCCAATATCCCCAAGACCCAAAGGTCGTAAATTTCCCCATCCTGCTCCACCTTTATTGAAAACCTAGGGAAGTTCGTTAGAAATACCGTATTTTCTCCTCTTTCAAGCTCCACATCAACCGAAATCACATCCCTCATATCAAAAGCCATATACCCTACATCCGTTGAAAATACCAAAAACATCCTACCTTCCCTTTTCTTTACTTGCGTCTCTTCAAATTTGATCTCAACGGGTTTCACGTTTAAAATTATTTCGGGCAAAAACTCCCTATCCCCCTCAAACTCCTCCGGTATTAAACCATTAAACTCCCTACCCTCTTCAAACACCCCCTCAACCTTCTCGCAAAATATAAAAAAACCGTCGTTCAACAATATGGCGTACTTTTGAGGGATAGAATTTAGGGAAATATAAGGTTTTCCCCTTTCAACTATAACGAACTTTCCCTCGTAAGGGATCCTTAAAATTTTATCAACCTTCACTATTGAATGAACCTTTTCCTTCCCCAACTTATAAAGCTCCCCATTGTACCAAAAAACGAGAGCCTTCATTCACCCAAAACCCTCTTTACCAGAGCTTTTGCTATCGCCTCCACCTTTTCCTCCCTTTTACTCCTAAGATTCTCAATCAACCTTTTTGCCTCCTCAATTATCCTCTCCCCTTCCTTCTCCCCCTTTATCCTTCCGCTTACCGTGTGCGCCTTTATTAGCTCTAATCCCTCTTCCTCCGCGCTTTGGATTATTTTAAGAGCCTTCTCCTGCGCTCTTTGTATAATATTCTTTGCCATCTCCTCCGCCTTTTCTATCTCCCTTTCATACTCCCTTTCAAGATCCAAAACCTCATCCACTATCCACTTATCCTCATGAACCTTATGATGGTTTCCTCCCATATTGGGAATTTTAACGGGGATAGATTTACATTTTACCGCTTTATAATTTCCAACCTGCCGGGGTGGCGGAATTGGCAGACGCGCTGGACTTAGGATCCAGTGGGCTAAGTCCCGTGCGGGTTCGAGTCCCGCTCCCGGCATTTTATTATGCCAAAGATCCTTGAGGTTGAGCTTGAAGAAGAATTAAAAACCAGCTATCTGGATTATGCGGTCAGCGTAATAGTGGGAAGGGCTATTCCGGATGCTAGGGATGGTTTAAAACCCGTTCAAAGGAGGATCCTCTATGCGATGAAGGAACTCAACCTCCTTCCGAACCGTCCCTTTAGGAAATCCGCTACGGTTGTGGGTGAGGTTATAGGTAAGTATCACCCTCACGGGGATCAGGCAGTTTATGAAGCTTTGGTGAGGTTGGCGCAAGATTTTACAATGAGATACCCCTTAATACAAGGTCAGGGAAACTTCGGTTCAATAGACGGTGATCCCCCATCCGCTTACCGTTATACGGAGGCAAGGTTGAGCCAAATAGCCTTAGAGGTGATAGGGGAAATAGATGAGGATACTGTGGATTTTGTACCTAACTTTGACGGGCAGTACAAAGAACCGGTAATTTTAGCCTCAAAGTTCCCCAATCTTTTGGCAAACGGGTCATCCGGAATTGCGGTAGGTATGGCAACGAATATACCCCCACACAACCTAACCGAGCTGATGGATGCCTGCATAGAGATGGTGAAAAATCCCAATATTACAGTTGATGAGCTTTTGAAGATAATAAAGGGACCGGATTTTCCAACTGGAGGATATATACTGGGTTATTCTGGGTTGGTGAAGGCTTATAAAACCGGGCAGGGGAGGATAACGATAAGGTCGAAGTACAGGGTTGAAAAAGATAGGATAATCATAACTGAGATCCCTTATGAGGTGAAAAAGGCGGAGCTTATAAAGGAAATAGCGGATCTGGTTAAGGAGGGTAAGGTTGAGGGTATAGCTAATTTGAGGGATGAAAGCGACAAGGATGGTTTGAGGATCGTAATAACCCTAAAGAAGGGGGCGGATCCCTCCATCGTTGAGAACCAGCTCCTGAAATACTCAAACTTACAGAGGACATATTCGATAAACATGTTGGCTCTTGTCGGCGTACAACCGAAGGTATTGAACCTAAAGGAGGCTCTGGAAATCTATATAAACCACAGGAAGGAGGTTTTAATAAGGAGAACGAAATATAGGCTAAGCAAGGCCCTTCATAGGCTTGAGATAGTGGAGGGTTTGATAAAGGCGATCAATATGATGGATATGGTGGTGAAAACTATCAGGGAATCGGAGAACGTGGAGGAGGCGAGGAAGAATTTAATATCTATGGGGTTCAGCGAACTTCAGGCAAACAGCATCCTTGAAATGAGGCTGTCCTCTTTAACCAGGCTACAACTTAAGAACCTTACGGAAGAAAGGGAGAAACTTCAAAGGGAAATAAAAAGTTACAAACTTATCTTGGAGAGCGAGGATGAGCTTAAAAGGGTTATGATAGAGGAGTTTGAGGAGATAAAAAGGAAGTACGGAGATAAGAGGAAAACGGTAATATTGAAGCAAGAGGTTGAGGACCTTGATGTGGAATCCCTCATAAAGGAAGAAGAAACGGTTGTAATTTTCACAAGGAGTGGATACGCAAAGAGGTTACCATTAAGGTCTTTTAAGAGGAGTGTAGTAAAAACCGCTGTAAATGAGGACGATGTTCCCTCGGCGGTTGTCCAGTGTTCCACCCACGATCAGGTTGCGGTTATAACAAGTAGCGGGGCGGTATTCTGGACGAAAGCTTACAATATACCCGAAACTTCAACCGGTGCAAAAGGTAAATCTCTAAGAAACATATTTAAGAAGTTTTCAAGTGAGGATAAGGTGGTATGGGCGTTTAGGATCCCGGAAAACCCTGAGCAACACGAAATAATGATCCTTACGGGTGAAGGTAGGATAAAGAGGGTGAAGCTATCGGAGGTTTTGAAGGGTAAGATGGGTTCAAGTATATCAAAGTCCGGGATTTTGAGCGTCCTGCCGAGGAACGACGAGGATTACGTTTTAATAGCATCAAAATTGGGAAAGGCTTACTTAACCAAAATTGATGAGATACCGCTTTTGTCAAGAAGTAGCAAAGGGGTGGTTGCCATAAAGGGCGAACCCTTAATAGCCCTACCTGTTAAGCTTGAAGATGAGGTTTTGGGGGGATCCTCTAGAGTCGACCTGCAGGCATGCAAGC
>Ga0073665_123_pt1 | contig 8844 bp, 13 predicted proteins | sample YNP_Site_13_FD_93984 | JGI IMG/M metagenome (GOLD analysis project Ga0073665, IMG submission 93984) | Candidatus Caldipriscus sp. T1.2
ATATAAATTTGCCGGATGGGAGCGGTTTTGAAATTTTAAGGATTTACCCACCCGAAAGGGTTATAGTATTTTCATCTGATAGATCCGCGGTTTTGAGGGCACTTGAGATGGGGGTTTTAGATTCTATACCCAAACCCTCTTCTCCCGAAGACCTTAGGAAGGTTGTCGAAATTTTCAGGGGGATATTAAGGGGTAAAGAGAGAGGTTGAAGAGCTTTTTCTGCCGGAAATTGTTTTGGTTGGGGCTTCAAGTGGTTCTCCAAAGTCAATAATAGAGATCTTTGCGGATAGGAAACCCAAAGTTCCCATAATCATTTGCCTGCACATACACGAGCAATTCGCGGAGTCTTTCGCCCAAAGGATCTTCGCGGAGGTAGTATATCCGGGTGGGAAAGTTATATCGGTGGGAAAGTATCTACTTTACCCCTCAAAGAATTTTATTTTCGCATCCAAAAACCTTATTAAAGATACCGAAACCGAGAGTACATTCTACCCTTCCGTTGATCTTCTATTTTCTTCCGCCGCAAAGTTTTACGGTAATAGAACCCTTGGGATAATCTTGAGCGGTATGGGTAAGGATGGGATGGAGGGAAGCAAAGAAATAAAGAGGATGGGGGGAAAGGTTTTGGCGCAGGATAAGAAGGATGCGGTAGTTTGGGGAATGCCAGCGGCCGTGAAGGGGATAGCAGACGCTTATCTAAGTAATGCGGAGATTATATTGAAGTTGAAGGAGTGGGGGGTGTTTGAATGAACTTGAGGCTCTTGGGAATTTCCGTTCTCGGAGTATTCTTAATATTAGGCATGTTCTTGTCCCTGTGGTCTGTATCAAAGCTTGAGAGAAAATCAAAGGAAACCTCAAGATCCTTATCCGCCCTGATCTCCGCCCTGATAGTTTCCTCCCTAACCTACGAGGAAGTTTATTTAAAACTTGGAAAGGTAATCGAGGGTATAGATTTCCCAGTTGCGGTGATTGACAAAACTGGTAAACTCATTGCGTACAAGAACGTATCACCGGAGGATGTTGGAAATTTAAGATTCTCGGAAGATATAACATATTACAACGAAAGGGTGGGGGTCCTAAAATACGATTATCCGGGTTACGTTAAACTGTTAAGGGTAATTACTTTTTTACTTTATGGGGGTATGGTTGTGCTAAGTGCCCTGATATTTTACTCCCTTTACTTTTCCATAAAATACGAGAGGGCGGAGTTCTGGATGGGGTTCGCTAAGGGTTTGGCGCATCAACTTGCAACACCCGTATCCTCCCTTTACGGCTGGTACGAGGTGGTGAAGGAAAGCTTACCTGAGGATGCAAGGGAAGGCATAAATAGGGATTTAGACAGACTATCCTCCGTTTTGAGGAGGTTTTCAAAGTTGGGGGGGAACATATCCCTTGAAAAGGTGGATCTGTTTGAGGTCGTGGAAAAGGTTCTGAGATATATGTCTGAAAAGTACAAAAGCTCCACAAATATAACGCTTGAGGGGGAAAGATTTTATATAATGGGGGATGCGGAACTTCTTGAGTGGGCGATTGAAAATTTAATAAAGAACTCGGTTGAAGCGGGCGCGGACAAGATAAAAGTTAGGCTCCACTCAAAAGGGAACAGAACCTGTTTATCCATTATAGACAACGGAAAGGGGTTTACTAAAAAAGAAATCGGGATGGCATTTAAAACTTCATTTTCCACCAAGCAGAAAGGGTGGGGTGTGGGACTCCTTCTCGTAAAGAGGATAGCGGATCTACATAAGGGAAGCGCTTTTATAGAAAAGAGCGACCCCTTCTTTGAAACCATCATAACCTTATGTTTTCCAACCTTATAATATTCGGATAATCAAATCTTGTTATAAGGTTTAGTGTACGAAGCTTGTAAATTTAATTTATCTTGAGTTTCCCCTTTATAATTTTCCCTTATGAGGATCACGAAACAGAGGGAAGTAATTTTAAAAATTTTGGCGGAGAGGAGGGATCATCCCACCGCTTTTGAGATTTACGAGCACGCCAAGAACCTTTTTCCGGAAATAAGTCTATCAACCGTATATCGTACCCTCAAGGAGATGGTAGAAAGGGGCGAGGTAATTGAGATCCGTATGGATGGGGAGACAAAGGCGAGGTACGATATAAACACGGGAAACCACGCTCACTTTAGGTGTAGAAATTGCGGAAGGATCTTCGACATAGAGATCCTTTTCCCCCTTAAACTTATCGGTTTCAAGGTGGAAAAGGTTGAAATTTATATATACGGCTTATGCGATGAATGCGCAAAAAAGGAGGTTATGGCATGAAGAAGGGGATACATCCTGCGTATTATACGGATGCGGTTATAAAGTGCGCTTGTGGGAATGTGGTGATTACGGGTTCTACAAAAAAGGAGATTCATGTTGAAATTTGCGGTGCCTGCCATCCCTTTTACACCGGGCAGTTGAGGCAGGTTGTGGATACGGGGGGTAGGGTAAGGAGGTTTAAGGAAAGGTATGGTTCTAAGTAGCATTTTGTTTGCCCAGATTTCGGGTTGGGTTTTCGTGGATCCCGATAAGCCTTTGGGAAACGCTAAGGGTTGGAGGATACAGGTAGGTGCCTTTATATACAAGCAGAACGCGGAGAAAACCGCCTCAATCCTCGATAAAAAGATAGACCTACCCGTATATATAGTGGTTGAGAATCCCTGGTATAAGGTTTTGGTTGGGGACTTTAGGACAAAGGAGGAAGCGGAAAAATATCTGGAAATTATACATAAGATAGGTTTTGAAGATGCTTTTGTCAGGGAAAGCCCTATAAACTTGCAAAATGACGATAGGGTTTATCCAAAATCGGGACCATGATAAGGGTGGGGGTTTTCTGCGATGTTGAAAATGTCGTATCAACTTTTGCTTTGATAAAACAGAAAGTTAGATTTGAGAGGCTTTTAAACTTCGTCAAGGAAGAAAGCGAAAGGGAAGGGAAGATCCTTTGGAAGGCGGTGGCATTCGTTCCAAAAAAGGAGAGCCACGAAAACCTAATAAACGCCTTATCCTTTCAGGGTTGGAGGGTTATAACAAAACCCGTTAGAACCCTACCCGATGGTTCCATTAAGGCAAATATGGACCTTGATATGGCGATAGAGATCTTACAAACATCTCCGTATCTTGAAGAAATTGTCCTTATAACGGGGGATGGAGATTTTGTTCCAATAATAGATCTCTTAAGCAAGATGGGGAAGAGGGTTTGGGTGATAGGTACGAGGAAGGGATCCGTAGCGATAGACCTCATAAGGGTTTCGGATAAGTACATAAATATAACGGATATACCGGAGGATTATAGGGTTCTGGAATTTTACGATGAATTTAAACATCAAGGTCCCTGAAGAAAGGATAGCGAAGTTCCCACGGGAAAAGGGTAAATCCCTCTTGATGGTGGTGAGGAGGGAACCTTTCAAGATAGAGCACAGGATATTTTACGAAATAGTGGATATTTTAACACCAGATTACCTCTTGGTTTTAAACAACTCAAAGGTCATAAAGGCGAAAATAAAGCTAAAAAAACCTTCCGGAAAATTGGCGGATTTTTTATTCGTTTCTTTGGATGGAAAACTTGTGAAGGGTTTGATGAAGGGTAGGGTGAGGGAGGGGTGGATCTTGGAAAGTAAAAAGGGTAGGAAATTTGAGGTTTTGGGTAGGGATGATAAGGGTTATGTAGTTTTGAGAAGTGAAGAAAATATATTTTCCGTTTTGGAGGATGAGGGGGAGATACCACTTCCACCCTACATAAAAAGGGAAAGCCTTCCCGAAGACGAGAGATATTATCAAACCGTATATGCCCAAAAACCCGGATCCATAGCCGCACCTACCGCAGGCTTGCACTTCACGGAAGAGATATTAAAAAACCTAAACGAAAAGGGTATTAAGACTGTCTTTGTTACTCTTCACGTCGGACCCGGAACTTTCAAACCTGTAGAGGATCCTGAGAAACATAAAATGGAGGAGGAATATTACGAGATACCAGAGCAAACCCTTGAAGAGATATTAAAACATAAAGGAAAAGGGGGTAAAATCCTTGCGGTGGGAACCACGAGTGTAAGGACACTTGAAAGTTGGGCGAGGACGGGGAAAAGGGTAGGTTATACCGACCTTTTCATAAAACCCCCCTTTGAGTTTAAAATGGTTGATGCTCTTTTAACGAACTTCCATCTACCCGATGGAACCCCCATACTCCTCGTAGCAGCATTTATGGGTTGGGATAAGGTGAAAATTGCATATGAGGAGGCACTGAAAAGGGATTATATGTTCTTTTCTTATGGGGATGCAATGTTGATATTATGATAACCTTCCTTTTGCCCATATTATTCTTCTCATGCTCAAAGGGAAATAAAGAGGAGGTTTTTATTGTGATAAAAAGGGGACAAAGCTTAAGCTCTATTCTTGAGGAGATGAGAGAAAAAGGGGTTATCAGGTACCCTACTTTGCTCAAAGCCCTTATGAAGATCTCGGGGGTGGAAAGATCCATAAAACCGGGTAAGTACAGGTTCTTTAAGGGGCAGGGGGAAATAGGGGTATTCTTGAGCTTGAGGGAAGGGCCACAGGTTTCCTACTTTCGCCTAACCATAAAGGAGGGGGAAAACCTGAGGGATATAGCCAAAAAACTTGAGGATGCAGATTTGGATCCTTCGAGGTTTTTATCCCTTTCCAAGGATAGCACCTTTATATTAAAGTTGGCGGAAATGGGATTTGATTTTTTAAGGGGTAAAAGGTCCCTTGAAGGGTTCTTGTATCCTGAGACCTACTTTTTGGACTATGGAATAACGGAAGAGGAAGTATTTATTGAACCCCTGAAAAAGTTTAAAAAAGTTTGGGATTCTTTGAAAGTTGAGGAAAGCGCAAAAAATGTTGGTTTAAACCCTTACGAGGTTCTGATTTTAGCCTCAATAGTTGAAAAGGAAGCGGTGGTTGAGGAGGAAAAACCCCTGATATCCTCCGTATTCCTAAACAGGTTGAAAAAGGGTATGAATTTGGCCGCGGATCCCACCGTAAAGTACATCCTTGAAAATCCCCCAAAGATCCTATCCTACAGTGAAATAAAGGTTGATAACCCATATAACACCTATAGGTATCCTGGGCTTCCACCCACCCCCATATGCTCGCCCACCGCATCCTCAATATTCGCGGTTCTAAACCCAGCGAAAACGGATTACCTGTTCTTCTCCTCAAAGGATGGTAGGTATCATTATTTTAGTAGGAGCTATTCCGAACACCTTAGAAACGTTAAAAAAATGAAATTAAGGTAATCTCAAAATCTCAATTAGGGCCCTTGCCGCTTCCTTCCCTTTGTTTCCCAACTTCCCACCAGACCTATGCAATGCCTGCTCAAGGTTTTTCACCGTAAGTATGGCGTGTGTTATTGGTATAACTTTTTCCATAGAGAAAACCGCGAGGCTGGATATCACGGCGCTTGAGAGAAATTTCCAATGTTCCGTCTCCCCCTTAATTATACAACCTATGGCGACAAAACCCTTAAATGTACCTTGCGAGTAAAGCTTCGATATAAGGTATGGTATTTCAAATGTGCCAGGTACCCAGAATACCCTATATTCCAACCTCTCCTTTTCCAACTCCTCCACGCATCCCTCTACCAGCCTCGCGGTTATAATTTCGTTAAACTTTGATGCTACTACCCCTATCAACTATTTATTCTCTTTTCCTTCGGGTAGGAGTATGTAAACCTCAACCCTCCTGTCGCTCGCAAGTCCCTTACCCGTAGGCTCAAAAATCGTGTAGTTCTCTATGATGAACCTGTCTTCAGAAAGGTCAAACTGCCTCATCAGGTACTCCTTAACCGCTGCCGCCCTCTTCCTGGAAAGGAGCTCGTTATAGAACGCACCACCCCTCCTGTCCGCATGGCCCCTTATTACAACCTTGGCATAAGGCTCTTCCACCAGCATCTGCCCTACCTTATCAAGGTCCTTTTGATACTGTGACTTTATGATGGTTTTGTCGGTATCAAAGTACACGGTTGCAACGAGTTGGGGTTTCCTTGAAAGCTTCTTCGCAAGCCTAACCTTCACAACCGCGTCGGTTTGTAGGGCAACTCCTACATCAACGGGTTGATAACCCTCATCTGACTTTGATATGCTTAGGAGGTAGTTGGACCTTGGGAGGGAATCGTCCCTGTAAGTTCCCGCCTGATCGGTTTTCCCCTCCTTGCTTATTTTACCCACGACTTTTATATCCGCACCACTTATAGGTTTACCCGTAAGGGAATCAACGACTATAACGAGTAGGGTCGCAGCTCTGGCTTCCTCTTGGGGAACCAAAACGCCCATACCGGGACCACCAATTCCACCTCCGGGTAAGGGCTGATATATCCTCTCAGCTATCCTTGCGGGGGATATGTGCATCCCTACAAACAGCTCCCAGTTCCACTCCCACTTCTTGGGATCTTTGGGAGTAATGTAGTACCTGTTGGTATAATAGTTCCAAGTTAGGTTGGTTCCCGCGGAAAGGACAAGTCCCCCGTTGAAGAATTTATACCTCGCCATAGGTGTGACGAAAACGAAATCGGGATTGAAGGATATTGGACCGTAATATTTGATCTCAAAGCGGACTCAAGGTCGTAATAGGTTGAGAACAATCCAAAGCCCAAGAAAAGCGGGGTGCTCGTTAAACCAAAACTCCTACTATCGACGTTATATCCAAATCCAAGGGCACCGTTAAATAAAAGCCTCAGAGACCAAAGCTCCCTTACAAAATCGTATCCGCCCGCCAAGCCTATGCGCGCCCCATGCAAACCCTCACGAACCTTTATTGAATCTTGGTACATGCTACAATCGGGGGGTACGCATAGGTTCGTGGCTTGTCTCTCACCCGTTGCTATCGTCCCATTCAAAAGGAAAGATATGCCCCAATTTCTCCTTTCAACAAACTGATACTTAAAGCCGAAATCAAAGTCCTTTACTCCTCCGAACCACCTTCTCTGTGGGGATATAGCGGTATCGGGGAGCCAGTTCATACCCTTCAATGTCGTGAAGAGCTCCAGCTTTCTTATAGGAACCACGTTTATTGAGCCCCAACCGAAGAGGAACTCCTCTATACCGTAAGGGGCACTCCAGATCTTGTCCGCGTATATCGTGGTTTGAAGGTAGTTTAGGTATCCCCCGGAGACGAGCTTTTCGGTGGAGGCCCTCCAGTCAAATATGTCAAAGTATCCCCCTGCGCCCGTGTTTGATAGGTATGATATTACCGCTATCATAAGTGCCCCGCGAGGGATTTGAACCCCCGACCCACGGATTAAGAATCCGCTGCTCTACCGGGCTGAGCTAGCGGGGCAATTGAGGTAGGGTATTATAAGGGTGTTTGATCACTTTTTAGATGCCTTTTTTAAAAACGCGAATAGTTCAGCCATGTCCTTTGGAACTGGGGCAATAAACTCCATCTCCTTTCCCGTTCTGGGATGTATAAACCTGAGCTTCCATGCGTGTAGGGCTTGCCTGTTCATAATTCTAAGTACATCCTCAACCGGCGCCTTTTTCCCCTTCAAAACCTCCTTTATCTTCCCCATATCCCTCCCCGAATATACGGGATCCCCAATTATGGGATAACCTAAATATTCCATATGCACCCTTATCTGGTGTGTCCTACCCGTCTTTAAGCTAACCTTTAACAGTGTAGCAAAATCAAAAACGACCAAAGGCTCATAATCCGTTATGGCAGGTTTTGAGTTTATGACGGTTATTGCCATCCTTTCCCTATGGATTGGATGCCTACCTATGGGAGCGTTTATCGTTCCGCTTTTTTCAAGGTTTCCCCAAACAACCGCAAGGTATATTCTCTTAGCAATTTTAAGGGCCATTTGCCTCGCAAGTTCCCTAACCGCCTTTTCGCTCTTTCCTATAACCATAACCCCGGAGGTGTCCTTATCCAACCTATGAACAATACCGGGCCTTTTCCTTTCAACCCCAGGTGCGTTTAAGAGTTTATGATATAGGGCGTTTACTATTGTCCCCGTGAAATGCCCCTTGGCAGGATGAACCACCTCCCCCGCCGGTTTATTTATCACTATAACATCCTCATCCTCGTATATTATGCTCACATCCCTCTCCTCGGGGATGATAATATCGGGCTTCTCCTCAACCTCAAACTCCGCAATTATTACATCCCCCGCCTTCACCCTATAGCTCGGTCTAACCTTCCTGCCATTTACCAAAACCTTACCTTCCTCTATTATTTCCCTGATTTTTGTTCTCGAAAGCCCGCACCCGCTTATAAAGAGGTACTGATCAATCCTTATGTTCTGACTCTTCGGATTTACTATTCTCTGGAAGGTCTTCTTTACCATCTTTAATTATTTTATCAAGCTCTTCACCGCTTATAGTTTCCTTTTCCAGCAAAACCTGGGCAAGCCGGTGTAATTTTTCTATGTTCTCTTTTAGGATCTCCTCCGCCCTCCTTTCCGCCCACTCAACTATCCTCTTTATCTCTTCGTCTATGATCCTTAAGGTTTCTTCGGATATCGGGGTTTTAAGTCCCAAATCCCTGCCGAGAAAAACTTCCCTCTGCGTCTTCCCGAATGTTGCTGGTCCAAGCCTTTCCGACATCCCCCACTCCGTCACCATTTTCCTCGCTATCTCGGTCACCCTTTCAAGGTCATTGGCCGCTCCAGTTGATAGGTTTCCAAATACAAGCTTCTCCGCAATCCTTCCCCCCATAAGCACCGTGATCATATCCTCAAGGTATTCCTTCGTCATAAGCCTTTTATCTTCTTCTGGGATCGCAACCGTAACCCCAAGCGCCATACCCCTGGGTATTACGGAGACCTTATGGACGGGATCCGCGTTGGGCAAAAGCTTTGAGAGTATTGCATGCCCTGGGGGATCCT
>Ga0073665_116_pt5 | contig 8656 bp, 9 predicted proteins | sample YNP_Site_13_FD_93984 | JGI IMG/M metagenome (GOLD analysis project Ga0073665, IMG submission 93984) | Candidatus Caldipriscus sp. T1.2
TCTAGAGGATCCCCTCCACTAAAACTCAAGTTTGAACCCTCAAAACCCTTGCCCGAAGATCTAAAGGAGGAATTCGCATACGTTCTGGAAACATACAAAAATTATGTATCAAGATAGGCATAGGATCATCCTAAAACCTCTTGCAGAATTTCTGGCAAAAATGGGTATCCATCCGAACTTTATAACCCTGTTTTCCTTCCTCATCACCTCCTCCGGCGTAATTTGGATCCTTTTAAAGAAGCCTTTAATAGCCCTTCTATGGTTCCTTTTAAGCGCCCCTTTGGATGCGGTGGATGGGTATGTCGCCAGGATCTCCGGAAAGGTTTCAAGGTTCGGAGCCTTTTTAGATTCCAACCTTGACAGGATAACGGATTCCCTGTTGTTTTTATCTTTAATATTCGTCTTTGGTGAAGATCCATTCTCCTTTTTCTTTCTATCTTTGTCCCTCGTTTCCGCATACCTTATAAGCTACATGAGGGCGAGGGTTGAGGGGCTTGGGGAAAATCTCATGGAAGGGCTTATGAGTAGGTATCCAAGGTTCGTCGGATTTTTGATCTTGCTTCTTGTTTGGGGGATTTTTGGTGAGATTTGGTTTAAGTTCCTTCTACCCGTATATTCTATTTTGCTCGTAATAACGGTTTTCCAGAGGTTTATCTTGGCTTACAGGAAGTTGAAGGACCACCTTTAAATTTTATGGGGTTCAAAAAAGTAGAAAAGTTTTCCTCCTTAAAATACTTCCTATGTTAAGCTTAACCTTATTATCCGCGAACACTTTTGGATTTAAGGCTTTTGGTGGATATCGCCCAAACGATATATTCGGTCCGGACCCTTACGGTTATAGGGCAATAACCTCCGACGATACATCATCTTTAAGGCCCGTTTGGAGCTGGGTTGATAAATCCTCCGACCCATCTACGGTTTATCTTACCATGTCCGACGATGATATTAAAGGTCCATTTTCCATAGGCTTCACCTTCCCATATTACTGGTACTCCGTTTCAACGTTTTACATACACTCAAACGGGGCTATAAGTTTTCGGCCAAACGGTGGTTTTTGGACGCCCCATAGCAACTACATAACAAACCCTTCCCTACCCAACGACCTAATAGTCGGGCTTGGTGCGGACCTTAACCCCACCTGCGGTGGCAGGATATATTACTGGACAAACGGGGTAGATTCCTTGGTTGTGACCTTTGATAGCGTTCCAACCTGGAGGCAGGGGACGGATTGCGAGGGCGCTCACACTTTCCAGATAATATTAACCGCGGATGGGAACATAACCTTCAATTACGGTCCCCAAGTTGGCGGGTACGATTACGGGATAGGGATGGTTAATATATCTATAGGGATAGAATCAGCAATTGGGAACCCGGGTTTAAGCATACACGAGGATGGCTCACCCGCATCAACAAACCCTAGAAACAATTTTGCGATAAAGATCTACAGGCCCGATACAACTACATTTAGGATAGCGGATGCTTCCGCTCACTCAATATTTACGGATAAAACCAACCACGTTTTAAACTCGGGGATCCTTATTGCATACAACAGGGAAACATCCTTTATTCCCGACGTCAGGGTGGAGAATGTTGGAACGGATACCCTTTACAATACATGGGCCAAGCTCGTAATTAGGAGGAAATATTCAAGCACCATAGTTTATTCGGATTCCGTTTTGATACCTGTAATTCCACCCGGCGCGGTAATTTCTCAAAACCTAAGAACCATAAACTTCTCAACTTTTGCCAAGGACTTTTACACTGCCATACTAACCGTTAGGAATTCCTCGGATGCAAACTCCCTAAATAACACCCAAAACGTGGAAATAAGGCTTTACCATTGGACAAACCCCGACACCCTTTACTGGTTTAACTGGAACATCTTAACAACCGGTAATATCCTCTTTACAAGGTGGCTGGGTTCCGGAGGGGGGTGGGCGCAGAGGTTTGACCCAAGGCACTATCCCTTTAGGATAGATTCCGTTTGGCTTGTGGTTGCGGGTTGCCAATCAACAAACCCAGCATGCACTGGACCATTAAACACTCCAATGTTCATAGCAAGGGATACGAACGGAACGGTGGGAAGATGGATATATGCGGAAACCCTTGCGGTTTCAAGGGATAGCGCAAAGATATACACCCTAAGGCCCCCAAGTCCCATAATAGTAAGCTTTCCCTTTTTCGTCGGATACATACAAGTTGATAGTCTTGGTCCCTTGGTGGGTATGGACACATCAAAGCCTTATTCAAGGCAAACCTTTGAGTCAACGGATGGGATAAACTGGGCGCCCTATAGGGAAAGCGAAGCATCCGACTTCGTTTTTGTGGTTTGGGGAAAGTCCTTAGAATCTACGGATATATCCGAAGGGAAGAATCTGCCATTTTATCTGAGGATAACAGAAAAGGAGGTAATATTGCCTTACGTTATGAGGGTTAGGATTTACACCCCAGTGGGTAGGCTAATATTTGACGGTTTCGTAGATAGGGTATCCTTTGAGAATTATCCGAAGGGAATATACTTCGTTAAGGTGGGGGATAGGGTCATAAGGTTCATCAATAAGTGAAGAGGGTTTTAGCGGTATTAACAGCATTTTTGGCGTGCAGGGATTTGGAATTTAAAAACGATGTAAAGCCCCTTTACATAAGCGCCCTGCTTGTTGTTGGTGATACAGTACAGTACATCTTCGTGGATAGGCCCAGAAAACCCGAGGAGCCCAGGGGGAAAGGGTTTAACGACGCGTACGTTGAAGTTTCAGATGGGGAAAGCACTTGGGTTTTTATGCCCGAGCTAACCGTGATAAACATCATCGGTGAATTTATACCAGCGAGGGGTAAGGATACGATCTGGCTATATAAGGCGAAATTCTCGCCGAAACCCCTGAAACTTTACAAGCTAAAAGTTATAAGGGGTAAGGATACGGTTTTAGGCCAAACCCTAACACCCGACACCTTTTCCTTTATTCTACTCAAAATAAACCCCGACAGTACCTTTTCCTTCATCAACGACACCGTAAATTTGCCTCAAGATTCTTCTGTCTTAGCGGTGTGGAAGAAGGTTAGGGAGGGATACTTTTACTTCTGCTTCGTTTATAACCACGATAAGAGGGATAGCCTTCTTGATTACGATCCAAACATGTACCTATTTGTCCCTGTTTTTGACAGCGCATTGGTAGGGGGAATAGGGGATAGCTTGAGGGCTTTTCTACCCTTCTACTACTATAGAGACCCTACCTTTTCTTGGGGAAGCGGGAATTACGCGGTGAAGATATGGGCTTTAAATTACGACAGGTTCAGGTGGGGGCTTTACAACGATGGTAATTTGGAGAAGGCGGAGGGGTTCTTCGGAGCTGTATCGCAAAGTGTAAGGGTTTTTCCCGTTAGGTTCAGATGATAAACAACATTAAGGGTTTTGTTGAGCAGTTGAATTACGAGGCGGAGGTTTTTGGGAAGGATTTTGAATATTCGGGTAAGAGGGTTTTCATATCTGGGATGGGGGGATCTGGGGCTGTGGCGGACCTCCTTTCGGATTGGCTTGATGGGGAGATTATACCAGTAAAGGGTTATAAACTGCCGGCCTTTGCGGAGAATGGGGATCTCGGGATATTCGTATCTTATTCGGGAAATACTGAGGAGACTTTGTCGGTTTTGGATAAGGCTATAAGGAAAGGGTTAAGATGTATTTGCATATCATCGGGTGGAGCGCTTGAGGAGATAGCAAGGGATAGGGGATTATTGTTCTTGAAAGTTCCAAGTGGATTTCAACCTAGGGAAGCTTACGGGTTTTTGATCTCGGCGGTTGTCAAGGCTCTAAAGATCGTAGGTTATCTAAGCGAAGATGCTCAAAGGGAGTATTCATCAGCGGTTGGGAAACTATCCAGCTACCTTCCCGAGCTTTCTTCCGAGGATTCCAAAACATACGAGGTCGCGGGAAAGCTTTACAGGAGGATCCCCTTAATTTATTCGCAGTTTTATTCCGTTGCGGTAAGGTGGAAGAACCAAATAAACGAGAATGCCAAGAACTTTGCACATATTTCAATATTCCCCGAGCATAACCATAACGAGATAGAAGGGTTTGAATTCCCGGATTTCTTTAAGGATAAGGCTTGGATAATCTTCCTCAGGACGGACTTTGATCATGGTAGGGTAAAGCTTAGGATGGAGGTGGTGAAGGAGATATTGAGGGAGGAGGTGGTGGGGATCTCGGAGGTATGGGCTAAGGGTGAAAGTAAGCTGGAGCAGATATTGTACCTAATATGGTTTGGGGACTTTGTGAGTTATTGGCTTGCCTTGATGAATTCCACCGACCCTTACAGGATAGACAGGATAAATTCATTAAAGGAACGCCTTAAAATACACACTTCGGGCGGTTAGCTCAGCGGTGAGAGCACCGGTCTTACAAACCGGGGGTCGGGGGTTCGAATCCTCCACCGCCCACTTGAAGCTTGAGGTGGATAAGAAAGCGCTGGAATTTATAAGGGAGAAAGGGGGGAGGGTTTGGATAAAAACCGCCTGCGTTTCAAGTTGCTGTGGGATAGAGGGGTTTGAACCTCAATTTTCCTTTAAGGAAGAGGCGGGAGAATACGAAGAGTTTGAATTTGATGGAGTTAAAATTTATATCCATAGGGGAGCTTTAAGGTTCAGGAAGCTTGCAATTTTGCTTCAGAAGGTTTTAGGATATAAGAGCTTAATTGGGTACTTCGCTTAACCTCTTTGATATCACCCCCACGCACACCATCAAAACCGCTATGTGGATGTAGTATATTAATGAGGATGTGGTGAGGGAGAGTATAAGAAGGGAGATGAAAAGTAGTAGGGTGAAGAAGGCAAAATCGTATTTCATCAAGACCCCCCTAATTACGATGTAGAGGGAGTAGGAGAGCATAAGGATATAAACGCCAAAACCGAACAACCCCATCTTCCAAAGGACGTTTATAAAGGAGTTATCAACAAAGAATAGAGCGCTTCCCTCTATCCACCTCGTTAAGATATCCATCTCCGCCCTACCGAAGGCTGGGCTTAATGAGAACCTGTTAAGGGCTAAGGAGAAATCGTAAGCCCTTATTTGGGCGGAAGGATCGGTAAGGGTTTCATGGGGGGAAAGTAAGGTTGAAAATCTTGAGAAAACGTACAGCAAAAATGCCTTTCCGAACATAAGATAACCGAAGGAGAGGCCCAAAGCTATGGTGATGGTGAAGGAGATGAGAATAACGGAGGACTGTTTTAAAACACTTTCCCTCTTGTACCACCTATAGAAAATGAGGAGAAGGAGTATAGCAAAAACCACTATATAATTTGTCCTATTTCCACCCAAAATTATCACCGCCACAGATAAGAGAATGGATAGGAGATAAAGGAGCCTTTTATAAAGGTTCTTCTCGTCGGATATAAGGTATAGGGAGATCCCCAAGATAGTTGGGGTAAAGAAGGCGTTCCTGTATCCAAAGCGGAAAGTTGGATTGTACTCTTTAAACATATCAACAAGGACCTCCGAGAATATGAAGAATACTGAAAAAACGAATAGGGTCGAGATCCATCTTGACAGGACTTTAACATCCGAAAATAGCCCCAAAAAGTAAGCCAAATAGAAGTATGGGATAAACATGTGCTCGTTTCCAAAAATTTTCCTACCAAAAGCTAGGGCCGAAATTAGGGAAAACGTGTGGGTTAAAGCAAAGGCGATTATGAGATTACTTAATATGGGATCCGATTTTGGGAATTTTGAGTAAGCAAGGTTTAATGTGATCCCCAAAAACGTTAAAAGGAGCATAAAGTAAACTACAAGAACCGCCCTATAACCGAAGGCTTCGGATGGATGTGGGTTTATAATCCCCAAAAATAGAACGGTTAAAGGTATTAAGTTTTCAACTCGTCGTAAGTCCCCCATACCTCCCTAAGGGTGTCAGAGATCTCACCGAGCGTTGCCCCCTCCTTTGCACACTCAAATATATAAGGCATAAGATTTTCCGATCCCTTCGCCTTTTCCTTTAGCGTCCTTAGCGCCTCCAAAAATCCCTTACCCCTCTTGTTCTTATATTCCCTAACCCTCCTCTTCTGCTCCTCCTGCGCCTCCTCCGGCAAACTGAAGAGATCAATATTTTGCGGTTCCTTGGAAGTTCTGAAAATGTTTACCCCCACTATTAACCTCTCGCCCCTCTCCACCTCGGTTTGGTACCTGTAAGCACTTTCTTCAATCTCCCTTTGGAAGTACCCCATTTTCACCGCCTCAACCGCCCCTCCCATAGCCTCTATTTTTTCCAGATACTCCCAAACCCTCTCCTCTATTTCCTTAGTAAGACTCTCAACGAAATATGAACCCGCAAGGGGATCGACGGTATCCGGAATATCGGTCTCGTAAGCGATTATCTGCTGTGTCCTGAGGGCTACTAAAACTGAAGTTTCGGTGGGCAAAGATAGAGCCTCGTCGTAAGAGTTGGTGTGAAGGGATTGACAGCCACCCAATATCGCCGCGAGGGCCTCTATGGTTGTTCTTATTATGTTATTTAAGGGTTCCTGGGCGGTTAGCGAAGAACCCGCGGTCTGGACATGGTACCTTAACATCATACTCCTGGGGTTTTTCGCCTTAAAGCGATCCTTCATTATCCTGTACCATATTCTCCTTGCTGCCCTGAACTTGGCTATCTCCTCAAAGAAGTTTATTTGCGCGTTGAAAAAGAAGGAAAGGCGGGGGGCAAACTCGTCTATATCTATTCCCCTCTTAAGGACCTCCTCCACGTACGCTATCGCATCCGCGAATGTGAAGGCAAGCTCCTGAACGGAATTCGCCCCAGCCTCCCTATAGTGATAACCCGATATGGATATTGGGTTCCATTTCGGCATATACTTTGCTGTGAATTCTATAAGGTCCCCCACAAGGCGCATTGATGGTTCCACGGGGTATATGTAATTTCCCCTCGCCGCGAACTCCTTAAGTATATCGTTTTGAACGGTCCCCGATAGCTTCTCCCTCCTTGAACCCTTCCCTTCCGCAACGATGGTATAAAATGCCAAGATAATACCTGCCGTTGCGTTTATGGTCATGGAAGTTGATACCGCTTCCTGATCTATACCCTCAAAGACCTCCGCCATATCCTCCAAGGTGGAAATAGAAACCCCCGTCCTTCCAACCTCCCCCTCCGCCATAGGGTGATCCGCATCGTAGCCGAGCTGGGTGGGTAGGTCAAATGCTAAGGATAGTCCGGTCTGTCCCTGTGAAAGGAGGTACTTGAATCTCTCGTTTGTTTGCTTGGCGGTCCCATATCCCGCGTACTGCCTCATTGTCCATAGCCTTCCCCTGTACATATTTGGATATATACCCCTAGTGAAGGGTGGATTTCCGGGAAGACCCAGATCCCTTTCCGGATCAAAATCCTTAAGGTCCTCTTGGGTATAAACTTCCTTTATGGGAAGGCCGAAGGTGGTTTCAAACTTTTTCATAGGAAGAGCTGGCTAACGGAACCACCCCTGTGGATCCTCCTAATTGCCTCCGCGAGAAATTGGGATATATCAAGGACCACGAACTTTGAAGGTAGATCATAGCGTTGGCTTATAGTATTGGTTACCACCACCCTTTCCGCAGGGCATTTTTCAAGTTTTTCTATGGCGTTCCCAGAAAATAGCCCATGTGTAGCCATAATTATTATCCTGTTTGCCCCTTCCTCCTTTAGTGCGTAAGCGGCGTTTGATATGGTCGTCGCGGTATCTATTATATCGTCTATGAGGAGGATGTTTTTACCCTTGACATCCCCTATTACCCTTACAACCTCAGCAACGTTGGGTTTAGGCCTCCTCTTGTCTATTAATGCTATGGGCAAATTCCAAAGCTTTTCCGCTATAGTCCTCGCCCTCTTTATCCCCCCCACATCCGGCGATACTATGATCCACTCATCCGGATTCAAACCCATGGGGAACTCGGAAAGTAGGTATTTTTTGAAAATTGGTGTTGCATAAAGGTTATCAACCGGAATGTCAAAGAAACCCTGTATTTGGTCCGCATGGAGATCAACGGTGAGGACCCTATCAAAGCCCGCGCTCTCAATTAACTTAGCCATAAGCTTTGCGGATATTGGAACCCTCGGCTTATCCTTTCTGTCCTGACGGGCATAACCGAAATACGGTATAACCGCGGTGATCCTTGCTGCGGACGCCCTCTTGGCAGCATCACCGAGGAGTAAAAGCTCCAAAATGTTCTCCGCAGGCGGATTTGTGGATTGAACTATGAATACATCATCCCCTCTAACGCTCTCATCTATCTGAACAAAGATCTCGCCATCAGAGAATCTACTAACCGAATGCTTGGTTATCTCTATCCCAAGTTCTTCACAAATCCCAACCATTAAATCCCTATTTGAGTTTCCACCCAAAACCTTTATCTCCAAACGGAGAGGGTGGGATTTGAACCCACGAGGGGCTTACGCCCCTACGCGATTTCGAATCGCGCCCCTTCGGCCGCTCGGGCACCTCTCCGTAAGGGGAAAATTTTAAGGTTGGTTTAACCGTAAAACCTCTCCACCTTTCCCCTTAGATAATCCACCAAGTATTCCGATTTTATCTCCTCACCCGTCACTTCTTTTATAAGATCTTTGGTCTTGTAAAGGGAACCCTTGGAATGGATCTTGTGCTTTAGCCAAAGTATGATGGGTTCAAAATCTCCTTTTTC
>Ga0073665_164_pt6 | contig 8624 bp, 5 predicted proteins | sample YNP_Site_13_FD_93984 | JGI IMG/M metagenome (GOLD analysis project Ga0073665, IMG submission 93984) | Candidatus Caldipriscus sp. T1.2
CCCTGAACTTTTCCACCACATCCTCCCTTAGGACCCTCCCAAGGACCCTTGGGGTTGCCCTGTAAATTACCGTTCCGTTTTTCGACACTACCCTGCTTATTATATAAGGCTCAACATCCAAACCCGTGCTTGAGATTATTGTTAGCCTTATGGCCTGGATTGGGTTTAGGGTTGAGTGATCAAAACCGCTTCCCAAAAGGGCAAGATCGTAATCGTTCTTAGGCGGATTGATTATCCCGAAGGGTATCCCATCTACGGTATCGTTGAAATAAAACCTCCTTGCCACATTCATTATAGATGGAAAACCTAACATGACCGCCAGCCTTCCGAAAAGGGGGTTATTTGATGTGCCGAAGGCGTTGTATAAAGTTGAGAAATACTCTTTTTCGCAGTTTAACCATTTTTGTGGCCTTTTTCTGTAAATGGGTGGGCAAAATCTAAAGGTATCCTCGGGTTTTACGTCATTGTTCTCAAGGAAGGAAATTAGGGTTATAATTTTAAATATTGAAGCGGCTGGGTACTTGTTTATTTTAAAGGGATAAAGGCTTTTTTCTCCCCTATAAAGGCCCGCTATAGCTAGGATCCTTCCGCTTCTCAAGTCAAACAAAACTATACCCTCAATTTCCTTAGGGTAGGTTGATATCAGGGTATTGGCTATCTGCTGAAGGTTTGGATCGACCGTGAAATACACCTTGCTCCCGTCCGACATCCTATATACGTATTCTCCGTTTTCTATCTGGGCATTTTGAAACATCCAGAGGGCCAAATTCAAATTCGGGAGCATAGGTATATTATAAGGGGGTTTTAAAGAACCAGGATCTTATATGTTCTGCCCTTAACCTTCAGGAAATAAACCCCCTTCTTAAGGGCAATCGTAGTTTCACCTTTTATGTCTTGTGCTTTCGCCCCGTTTGGGTAAAACAGCGAGGCTTCCTCATACACCTTAAGGATATTTCCGTTAAGTTCAAAGGGTTTCTTGGTTTCGTTCTTTGCGCCTTCCTCAATCCCAGTAAAAGCATTCAGGACAGCGCAGTGGGCGCATATCATACCATAACCGTAATACATATCCCATCCGGAACTACCGAGATCAAAAGTGGAGTTTCTCAATATAGTTCTCACCATAGAGTTTGTCAGGCTCGGCCTTACCGAGAAGACGAGGGCTGCAACGCCGGATACGTGTGGGGCCGCCATAGATGTTCCCACCCAGCTACAACCCGAACCTACGTCTCCGTAAGAGTTAAGCGGTAAGGTTGAGAGGATGCAGTACCCGGTGTTGTTATCCCCACCCGGCGCGGTTATTTCTTGTTCAGGTCCGTAGTTGGAATAGGGGGCTAAGTAAAGGTAATAACCGTTCGTACCTATGGCCCCCACAGCGATAACCGAGGGGAAGGCAGCAGGGTAGCTTATCCCATAACTCCCGTTGTTACCCGATGCCGCTATTAGGAGCTTTCCCCTGTTCCATGCCGTATCGCATGCCATTTGGATCAGACTGGAGGGGGCAGAGGATCCGAGGCTCATGTTTATGACCCTTACCCTTGAAATTGAAGAGGCGCCCAAGATCCCATTTGCAACCCAGGTTGATGTCCCTCCTCCCGTTTCGTCCAAAACCCTACCCGCGAATATTCTCACGTTAGCCATACCCGCTATACCCAAGGAGTTGTTGAGGGTCGCGGCTACGGTTCCCGCAACATGGGTGCCGTGTTCCTCCGTGTAGGGATTATCCGGCCTCGGATCCGAGTCATTATCTACAAAATCGTACCCGTACCTGACGTTCCCAAGATCCGGATGTGTGTAATCCACGCCCTGATCTAAAACCGCGACCATAACCATCGTGTCCCCCCTCGTATAACACCAGGCGGAATCCGCCCAAATTACGTAAGGACCCCACTGGTAGTTCCAATAGGTATCGTTAGGGGGACAGGCCATCTTCCTGTGTATAACCTCGGGTTCCGCGACGATCACGTCGGGATTTTCTTTTGCTTCCCTTAAGAAATTCAAAACCCTTTCCCTCGTGGGGTTCGGAAATTCAACTGTTATAAAGTTTATGGCTTCGGGTTGTATGCTCCTCCCCACCACCCTGTTTATGTTCCATTTTCTCAGCAAGCTTGAGATTCCAGCGGATCTTTCATCCTTACCACTTCTTAGAATCATCACGACTTTGCTTATATCAACGTCCTTCCAGTAATCCTCGTTCTGGGCGTTCTCTAAGGCGTACCATATTATGGGGGTGTGGAACTTATCGGGAACGGGATCCTGATAGTTACCTCCCACCCTCAGGTTGGACCTAAGGGCGTCCATCTGTGCGAAAGCGAAAAAGCCCATTAGCATAATGTTTAAATTATAACGTCGATACACCCTTATAATACCTACTATGATGCATAGTAGATATTTAGTTTTGCTTCTGCTCCTCTCATGCTCAGGAAAAAGCTATGTGGAAGTTTTGAAATTCTCGGGTGAGGGGTACGAAATAAGAGTTCTATCGTCGGATGGGGAAATAAAGGTGGGAATAAACGAGATTAGGGTTGAGGTTAATCCCCCCGCAAAAATAGATGAGTTCTATTTATATATGCCCGCTATGCCGGGTATGCCGGAGATGAGGGAGTATGCGGATTTAAAGGAGATGGGGAAGGGCAAGTACGAGGGGAAATTAAAGGTGAGTATGGAGGGGTCCTGGCAGGTTAGAGTAAAGATAGGCGGGAGGATGATATATAAGGATATAAATGTTCCCATAAAGGGCGGAGGTTCCAAGGAGCACGAACACGGTTTGATTTCCCTTTACAAGGTTGATAGCTCAAGGGCTCCCGTAGTTATTTATTCTGCAGGTAGGTTAGAAAGTCCAAGAAATGGAATTTTTTCCGTAAGTCCGAGATTTTCGGGTTATATTACGAAAGTTTTTGTGGATAGGCAAGGAAAGTTTGTTAAAAAAGGGGAAGCCCTCTTTGAATTCTACTCCCCAGAGGTTTATTCCACATATTTGGAATATTTAAAGGGGGGTTCGGATTTATCCCTTGAAAGGCTCTCCCTTATGGGGATCTCTTTAAATGATGTTAAAGATTCCCTTGCGGTCTTTAGATCGCCCGTTTCGGGAAGGATATTGGACCTTAATGTAAAAAGGGGAGAAAGGTTTGAAGCGGGTGAATCATTGTACGAGATCCTATCGGATAATATACTGTACTTCGTTGGGGAAGTGCCACAGGAAAAGGCAAATCTTTTGAAGGTTGGACTTCCGGTGGAGGTTGAGGGTATAAGTTCAAAAATTGCCGAAATTTTACCGGGGGTAAATCCCGAGACGAGGACAGTCAAATTTTTGGCGGTGATCCCAGCAAAGGAGGGTTTATTTCCGGGTATGGTCTTAACTGCTAAGATTATGGACTTTAAAAGTGGGATATTTGTTCCAAAGGATGCGGTTATTAGGACCGGGGAATGGGATATAGTTTTTGCCAAAGAGGGGGAAGGGTTTAAAAAGAAATCTGTAAAAATCCTTTATGAAGTTGATGGGGGTTATATAGTTGAGGGTTTGAAGGTGGGGGAAGAGATAGTACATAAGGGGGTATTCTTCGTCTCCGCGGATGAAAATTTGAGGGGAAATGAATGATGGAAAAGGTCATCCTCTGGAGCCTAAGGAATAGGGGAATAGTCCTTTTTTCTACGGTTATAACGGTTGCGCTTTCCGTTTTTTTGATGCTAAGGACCCCTTTGGATGCGATACCCGATATTTCCGACACGCAGGTTTTAATAGAGGTTGATTGGGAGGGACAGGATCCGATAACGATAGAAGATCAGATAACTTACCCTATGGTATCGAAGCTACTTTCCGTTCCAAGGGTGAAAAATGTAAGGGGAATATCTATGCAAAATAAGGCATTGATATATGCGATTTTTGAGGAGGGAACGGATATATATTGGGCAAGGAGCAGGGTTTTGGAGTATATCTCGGGCATAGAGCTACCCGAAGGGGCAAAGGTTGAACTTGGACCACCCGCCACATCTTTGGGTTGGATCTTTATGTACGCCCTGGTGGATAGAACGGGTAAGTTTGACCTTGCGAGTTTAAGGGCTTTCAACGATTTTTATTTGAAGTACAGGTTGTTAAAGGCTAAAGGTGTTGCGGATGTGGTAAGCGTTGGGGGTTATGTCAAGGAATATCAAATAGATGTGGATCCTTATAAGCTTAGAGCTTACGGGATCACTTTTGGGGAAGTTATAAATGCGGTTAAGTCCGCGAATCTTCAAAGAGGAGGGAGGTTTTTGGAGGTTTCGGAAAGGTATTATACGGTTAGGGGAGTAGGATATATAAGGTCGGTTGAGGATATTAAAAGTGCGGTATTAAAGGTGGATCCGAAAACGGGAGCAAGTATAAAAATTGGGGATGTTGCTTTTGTTCAGATCGGTCCCGCTTTAAAGGAGGGGGCGGTGGATCTTGACGGGAAGGGGGAGGTGGTGGGAGGAATAGTTATTATGAGGGATGGGGAAAATGTGTTGAGGGTTATAGGGGAGTTGAAGGAAATTATTAGAAAAATTGAACTTCCTGAAGGTGTGGAATTGGTTATTATGTACGACAGGAGCGAGTTGGTTAAGGAGGCCATAGAAACTACCATCAAAACCCTGATAAAGGAGATCCTGATAGTTTTGGTTGTGGTTGCCATATTCCTGATGAACGTAAGGGGTTCTATTCCAATAATTTTCTTTTTGCCCACCGCCTTAGTTTTACCTTACATTTTCATATACCTATTCAAGATCACTACAAACATAATGAGCCTTGCGGGTATGATCCTGAGCGTTGGTGTTATGATAGATGCGGGGGTGGTTATGGTGGAGAATGTTTTCAAAAAGCTTGAGGAGGGATCTCCTAGGAGCTTTGAGGAAAAATTTAAGCTCGTATATAGCGGGGTTTCCGAGGTTGCACCTTCGTTATTCTTTTCCTTGGCAATAATAACGGTCTCCTTCTTGCCGGTTTTCTATTTAAGGGGGGAGGAAGGTAAGCTTTTTTTCCCATTGGCTTTCACAAAGACCCTTACTATGCTCTTCGCAACATTTCTTTCGGTTACCTTGGTTCCCGTCCTGATCCTTACTTTCTTTCCAGGCAGGGTTATCGAGGAGGAAGATAACCCAATAAACACATTCCTAAAGAGGGCATATGGGAGGATTTTTGAACTATCGGTTAATAAACCTTACCCATTTATCCTTTCCCTTTTTTTGCTTCCCATATTTTCCCTTTTTATCTTTAGGAAAATTCCGTCCGAATTTATGCCGAACTTGAACGAGGGGGCTATTTTGTATATGCCTTCAACCTTACCCGGAACACCCTTAGACGAAGGGGTTGAAGTTTTAAGAAATCAGGATTCCATCATAAGGTCCTTTCCGGAAGTTGAAAGGGTTTTTGGGAAGATAGGCAGGGCAGAAACACCAACTGACCCCGCTCCCCTGTCAATGATAGAAACGGTAATACTGCTAAAACCTAAGGAACAGTGGAGAAAGGGAATGGATCTTGACAGCTTAATAAAGGAACTTAACTCTGCGCTTAACTTTCCCGGATGGATAAATACTTGGGGTATGCCTATAAGGGTGAGGATAGATATGCTTAAGACCGGGATAAGGACACCATTGGGAATTAAGGTACTTGGGGATGATCCCTTTAAGACGGAAAGCCTGGCATTGGAAATTGAGAGATTATTGAAAAATTCGGAGGGAATACTTAACGCTTTCGCCGAGAGATCCGCCCGATCTCATTATATAGACATAATTCCAAAGAGGGAGAAGCTTGCGGAATATGGGCTCAGTGTGATGGATATAATGGAGATATTGGAAAAGATCGTAGGAGGTTCCCCTTTGGACCGTTCGGTGGAGGGAAGGGAGAGGTATCCTATAAGGGTGCGCTTGGCAAGGGCTTTCAGGGACGAAATAGAAGATTTAAAAAACCTTGAGATAATAACACCTTCCGGCGCTATAACTACCTTGGGAAACGTTGCGGATGTTGTGGTTTCTGAGGCCCCCTCCGAGATAAGGAACGAGGATGGTTTCGTTGCAAGTTTCGTTTATATTATACCAAAAGAAGGGGCGGATCTGGGAAAGGTCGTGGAGGAAGCAAGGGAAAAGCTGAAAATATTAACCTTACCTAGGGGGTATTTCCTTGAATTTTCGGGCCAGTACGAGGATATTAAGAGGGTAAGGGAAAGCCTAATGTTTATCCTACCAATAACAATCCTCGCAATTCTTTTCCTACTTTATTTAAACTTCCGCTCCCTCCTAAAATCCGTTATAGTTTTGCTTGGGATCCCTTTTACCCTTTTCGGAGCCTTTGGATTGATGTATCTCTTAAATTATAAAATGTCCGTGGCAAGCTGGGTGGGTATCACAGCCCTACTGGGGATCTCCGCGGAGATGAGCGTAGTTATGCTATTATTTATGGATATAGGTTTAAAAAATCACCCGCACAATCCTTTGGCGGGGATAAGGGAAGGGGCGCTAAACAGGCTCAGGCCGAAGGTTATGGCAACGCTTACCACCTTCACATCCCTAATACCCGCGATGTTTGAAACGGGCATAGGTTCGGAAGTTATAAAGAGGATAACGGCTCCTATGGTGGGGGGAATATTCTTTGCCCTCATATTAACTTTGGTTATTTACCCCGCGATTTATTCTGTGATTTACGGGAGGAAGGGATGATAACTTTAATTTGCTTAACTTTGGAGGATTACATAAAAGGGGTCAAAAAGAACTACGAGGTCCTTGCATATAGAAAAATTGAGAAGGTTTATTCTTATGCCTTCCTTTCCGAACTCTCACTAAAATACCCTATGCTTTCCTACAATGCTATGTTTATGGATGGTGCAATATCCCTTGAGCAACCGATAAAGATCTCCCAACCCTTTAAGATCCTTTCATTGAGAGAATTAAAAAGGGCAAAGAGATACGAGGGTATGGATCTTGAAAATTCTTTCGTTTTATCCGCGGTGGAGGCTTACATTGAATGTGGGGTTTTGAGGGAGAAAAGGGGGATATTAGGGAAGCTTTCGGATAACTTAGAAAATTTGATAAAACTCTCGGAATATCAGTATAAGGGGGGAAACTTAAGGCTTTCGGAAGCTAAGGTTATAAAGGCAAAGATGGAATTGATAAACGCAAAAATAAGAAAAGTTGAGGGGGAGCTAAGGCGTGTGGAGGAACTGGTAAGATTCTATTATGGAGGTGATGTGGGGGAAATTTTTCTCCCAGAGGTTGAAACCCTTCCTAACTTGGATAGCCTGATGAAACTTTTGGAAAATTCCCCAAGCTTGAAATACAGGGAGCACATAAAAAGATCAAAAAGGTACGATAATTTCTCAAAGATCCTTCCTTTAACCTTATCGCCAGGTATCCTTTATCACGATAGCAAGTTTTCCTTTTCCTTATCCATTGAACTTCCAATATGGATCCTGAGGTATTGGGGGGAGTTAAATTCAAGCAGGGAGGAGTATAAGATGGAGGAGTATATGTATAGGGCTGAGAGGGAAAAGAGAATCGCACAGATTAGGGGACTGTATGGGGATTACATCTCTTCCCTTGAGTCCTTAAAGAGTTTGGAGAATTCGTTAAAGGAGATGGAGAGGGCTTTGAATTTAGAAAGGGAAAATTACAGATCCGGTAGATCCAACCTTTACGATGTTTTTATGCTATACAACGAAGTTTTGGAGTTGGAAATGGAGGTGGTTGAGACTAAGGCGGAGGTTTTGAGGAAAGTTTATGAAATAAAGGGGTTAGTTGGGATTTTGTAGATCCTTTTGAATTTTAACAAATACCCGCAAATTTTGCCATCTTCGCAAGGTGGCCATCCCAACACCAGGATGGATTGGGATTTACCTTATCAAGTCTCCAATCAAACCTACAATAATCTCTACATCCGAGCCTTTCAAAGAGCTTGAGGGAACTTTCCTTTATAAATTTTTCAGTTTCCCTTGGGAGATCGGCGGGTACAGAAGTTATTTCCCAGTATGGGGAATCGGATAGTCATTTCGCCTCATACCCGCATATTTAAGGATCGGCTTGTCGTATCCCAAATTCCCCCTTAAGTTTGATATAACGTTTATGAACTCCTCAAAGCTATTTACAACATTTTCCTTGGTTATCCCAAAACCCCCATCCCCCATAGCAGGTTTTATAATCACGGGAAATCCGAAAGGAACCTTAAATTTCGTATCTTCCGGATTTATCAATATTCCTTTAGGAACGGGTATTCTCATATCCTTAGCTATAGCCCTTACTATTGATTTATCGTAGCATATGGCAAGACAATGGGGGGGGTGAGCCCTTATATCGTTTTGAAAACCATCATCGCACAGGTTAAAAACTATATCCGTTTTAGCCTTAAGTTTTTCAAGGGTTTGTATCAGGCTATCGTGATTTTCAAGGAAAATGAACTCGTAGCCCTTTAAATCTCGGAGTAAGATTTGAACTATCCCCTAGGAGCACCACTACCGTTTTTTTCCCTTTTACTTCCCTCCTTGATGGTTCCTTCTTTCCGAGATCCTGTTTTCTCTGGGAATTTGTGAGTATTTCGGTGTGAAACGTAATTTCCGTAAAACCCACCTCCTCAAGTACTTTCCTGATCAGTTCCCTCGTGTATAACCTCTCCGCGTAAAACCTAT
>Ga0073665_139_pt1 | contig 8179 bp, 8 predicted proteins | sample YNP_Site_13_FD_93984 | JGI IMG/M metagenome (GOLD analysis project Ga0073665, IMG submission 93984) | Candidatus Caldipriscus sp. T1.2
CACAACGATGAGGGAGATAGTTTCAATGGTTAGGGAGGTGGGGGCAAAGGAGGTGCACGTAAGGATAGGTTCTCCACCCGTTATAGGACCCTGCTATTATGGGATAGATACTCCAAACAGGAGGGAGCTTATAGCAAACCAGATGGACGTTGAGGGAATAAGGAAGTTCCTTGGGGCGGACAGCTTAAAATATTTACCCTTGGAGGTTTTTGAGGAGAATTTGAGGGATTTTTGTATCTCCTGCTTCTCCGGGAGATATTTCGTTTAATGGAGCATATAAGCCAACGCCCTTTGAAAGCTCAAGCCTAACTTCCTTATATGGGGTTATTCGGATGGGTTATGGACAGGGTGCTGAAACGGTGAGGTTTGGAGATGTAACGGTGGGAGATACGGAATTAACGGTGGGACTTGGGGAAGAAACGGAAGGAGACTGTGAAGTTACAGGAAAGGAGGCATTATTTACAATTGGACTTGCATCTTGAACTATTGAACAAGAACCTATATTTCCTCTTGCATCAGTCTTGATGAGGATAATATCATCCCAGCCCGCACCGAAGGAACGTGTATAACCCGCTACGATGTATCCACCGTCGGATGTCTGTTGAACGGAATAAGCGTAATCATCACCCGCTCCCCCGTAAGTTTTAGCCCATTGTACGTTCCCTTTCGCGTCAGTCTTGATGAGGAAAATATCATCACCGCCCGCACCAAAAGAATCTGTAGTACCTGCCACGATATATCCACCGTCGGATGTCTGTTGAACGGAAGAAGCCTCTCCAGAACCTTTTCCCCCGTAGGTTTTAGCCCATTGTATATTCCCTTTCGCATCAACTTTGATAAGAAAAATCTCATCCTCACCCGTATCGAAGGAACCTGTCCTACCCACCACTATGTATCCACCATCGGATGTCTGTTGAACGGAAGAAGCCAAAGCATAATCATCATCTGTTCCCTTGTAAGTTTTAGCCCATTGTATGTTCCCTTTCGCGTCAGTCTTGATGAGGAAAATATCAGTATCGCCCCCACGGAAGGAACCTGTAGTACCTACCACGATATATCCGCCGTCAGATGTCTGTTGAACGGAAGAAACTGAATTATCACCTTTCCCCCCGTAAGTTTTAGCCCAGATTATGTTCCCGTTAGCATCAGTCTTGATGAGAAAAACATCCCCCTTGCCAGCACCGAAGGAAGTTGTATAACCCGCCACGATATATCCACCGTCAGATGTTTGTTGAACGGAAGAAGCCTGTTCAGAACCTTTTCCCCCGTAAGCTTTAGCCCATTGTATATTCCCTTTCGCATCAGTCTTGATGAGGAAAATATCCCACTCGCCAGCACCGAAGGAATATGTAGTACCTGCCACTATATATCCACCATCAGATGTCTGTTGAACGAAACGAGCATAATCATCACTTGATCCCCCGTAAGTTTTTGCGAATGTCACAGGGCGTAAGCGTACTGTGTGAATAGGGCTAATATTAGCCCCCTAACCCATAGCGAGGAAGTGCGTAAAATGTACCCTTTCATACGTAAGGTATTATAAAACCGTTCCATTCCCTGAAATTGGCTGTTCTTTAATACCCTGCTATCCGAAACAACCGCATACAGTTTGTAAAGTTTATCTCCACCCACCCTGAATGAAGTTGAACGGAAGAAGCAAAATCCCAATCTGTTCCTTATTCCCTATACACCCAAAACTTTTCGCTAAAATCTTTAACCGAAAATAAAAAAAGGGGGTTGTTAAAATCAAGCAAAGGACCCTTTCCCACCTTAAAATTTTTGGAAATGAAGGAAAGGCCGATGAAGATCCTCATAGCGAAGGTGGGGTTGGATGGGCATGATAGGGGTGCAAAAATAATAGTGAGGGCGCTTAGGGATGCTGGGTTTGAGGTTGTATATACGGGTTTGCATCAAACCGCGGAAAACGTGGTAAATATGGCCCTTCAGGAGGACGTTGATGCCATAGGAATATCCATACTTTCTGGTGCCCATATGACCTACTTTCCCAAGATCCTGAAGCTTATGAAGGAGAAGGGTATGGATGATGTTCTACTTTTTGGAGGTGGGATAATACCCGATGAGGATGCCAAGGTTCTTGAAAGTATGGGGGTAGGTAGGATCTTCGGTCCGGGGACGCCCCTAGAGGAGATAATAAATTATTTGAGGGATTGGCACGAAAAGCATAGGCTCAAAAGGTCCGCATGATGGATAAGCTGAAGGTTTTCTTAAAGTTCGGCGGTTATTTTATTTTTTGGGTTATATTTTGGCTCTTTTTCTTTGACATTTTTCTGAGTTTGATAATACCGATTTTTCAGGGTAGGTACAACACCACCGTGGTTCCAAACCTTAGGTTAAAAAGCGTGGATGAGGCTAAGGCGGAGGCGCAAAGGGTCGGATTAAACCTAGTTGTTGATACCATAGTTCCGAGCTTGGAACACCCGCAGGGTTTGGTGATAGGGCAGGAACCACCCCCAAACACTAAGGTAAAAAGGGGAAGGAAGATCTTTGTTACGGTTTCGGGTGGGAAAACATATAGGAGGGTGCCGGATATAGTGGGGATGTCGCTGGATATGGCGTTAAGATCCTTGCAGGATCTGGGTTTTAAGGTGAAAATTGAACCCGTTTATACCCTCGATGAGGAACCTGGATACGTAACGAGGCTTGAACCGCCCCCAGGCTCGGATGTACCCTTGGGTTCAACGATAAAGGTTTATTACACGGAAGAACCCCCAGATACTTCTGGTTTAGAATCACCGAGATGAGGTTCGTAAAGTTTGAGAAGGAAGGAGAAGTCGCAAGGATAGTATTTAATAGGCCGGAGGTGGGAAACGCCTTTAACGGGGAGATGCTAAGGGAAATAAAGGAAATCGCGGAAAGGCTATCTTCGGATGAGGATGTTAGGGTGGTGATATTAGAGGGGGAGGGGAAGCACTTTTGCGCGGGTGGGGATCTTAGATGGATGAGGGAGATGGCAAGGGCTGAATATTCGGAAAACTACAAGGATGCCTTACTCCTTTTTGATACATACAAAGCTGTTGACAACATACCGGTTCCAACGATAGCCAAGATAAGGGGGGCGGTTAGGGGTGGGGGTTTAGGTTTTGTAAGCGTATGTGATATAGCGATAGCGGGAAAGTCATCGAGTTTTTCCTTTTCCGAAGTAAAAATCGGTATGGTGCCCTCCGTCGTATCCTCATTCGCAATAAGGAGAATAGGGTACCAAAATGCCCGTAGGTTCTTTTTAACCGCCGAGGTTTTTGATGTTTATAAGGCTAAGGAGATAGGTTTAATAGACGAGTTTGTTGAGGATGATGAACTTGAGGGGAAAGTTCGGGAGTTTGTAAATCTGATCCTATCAAACAAACCCTTGGCGGTGAGGAAAACAAAGGAACTTTTGAAACTTTACAGGCCGTATCCTTCGGAGAATTTCAGGGATCTTACCGCCCACATTTTGGCAAGTACAAGGATGGGAAGGGAGGCTTTGGAAGGGTTTGAGGAGTTTTTAAAGGGTAAGTAATAAAACCGCGGTATAATTCCCGCCTATGCTCAAAAGGCTTTCCCTTTTGATTTTATTATATGGATGCGCTTCCGTGGGATCCCCCGCCGCATCAAGCACAAAGATATACATCCAGAACAACAACCTTGAGAAGGCGGAGGAGAACGCGAACGCTTGGATAAACGACCAGCCCAATTCCCCCAAACCCTACATATGGAGGGGATACATATATACGAGGAAAAACGAGTGGGTAAAGGCATCCGAAGATTTCATAAAGGCATTCAGTTTAGACACATCTTACAGGAGGAAGGAGAAGTTTGAAAAGGAGCTTTCAATAGCGGGTCAGAATCTAATGCCCTTCAGCGCCCTTCCCACGATCTTCCAAAACGCGGCTATAGTCCTAATTCAGGAAAACAAGCTTCAAGAAGCCCTAAGGTACCTTCAGGAGGCGGAGAAGTTGGATCCGAAAAATGCAAACACCTACCTTCTTCTCCATGGAGTATACAATTCCCTTGGGGATGAGAGGAAGTCAAGGGAGTACCTTGAAAAGGCGGTTAGCTTGGATCCAAAAAATCCCAAGGCAAGGTTGCAACTTGCGATACTCTACTCTTACGAGGGGAACAAGGACACCGCGGAGAAGATCCTAAGGGGAATAATAAAAGATACCGCTATGGTGGAAGCATATAAGGAGCTTGGGATCATCCTGTTTGAGAAGGGGAATTACAAAGAATCGGCGGAAAACCTTGAAAAGGCTTATCAGATGAAGAGCGATGATTACGAGATTTTGGCGAACCTCGGTCAGGCTTATGCCCAGCTTGGAAACTATGATAAGGCGGTGGAATACCTAAAAAAGGCTTACGAACTAAAGAGCGATGAATACAGGATACCCTTCTCAATAGCTGGAGTTCTATACGATGCGAAAAGATACAAGGAAGCATTGGATTACGTAAATTTGGCGATAAGCATGAAGAAGGATGATCCAACCCTTTACGAACTTAGGGCGGCAATATACAAGGCTCTTGGGAGGACAAAAGACGCGGTGGCGGATTTCAAGAGGGCGGAGGATCTGAAAAAGGCAAAGGGGAAGTGATATGAGGGGGAGATATTACATATCCGTTTTGGATCTCGGGAAGGAAGAAACGTTGGAAGTTTTGGAGATAGCGAGGCACTATAAGATCGAGAGGAAGGCTGGAAAGAGAAAGAGCGATATATTAAAGGGGAAAATCTGGGCGATCCTTTTCGAAAAACCATCCCTCAGGACCAGGGTGACCTTTGAGGTGGCGGTGAGGGAATTAGGAGGGGAGACCTTTTACCTTTCTCCAAACGATGTAGGTTTGGGGAAGAGGGAGCCCGTAAAGGATGTGGCAAGGAACCTAGAGAGGTGGATTGATGGGGTTTTTGCGAGGGTATTTGATCACAAGGTTTTTCAAGAGTTTAGAGATTATGCACCCAACCTCTCCGTAATAAACGCCCTATCCGACTTAGAGCACCCCTGTCAGGCCCTTGCGGACTTTCAAACCATGATAGAGATAACCGGGGATCTGGGTTTCCATCTCGCCTTTATTGGGGATGGGAATAACGTAGCTAACTCCCTGATGCTTATGTCCGCCTTACTCGGATCGGATTTTACAATAGCATGCCCCGAGGGATACGAACCCCCAAAGGAGATAGTGGAAAAAGCGTTGGAAATGGCGAAAAGGACTGGCTCGCAAATAAACATAGTTAGGGATCCGAAATCTGCGGTCTCAAGGGCGGATTTTATATATACGGATGTATGGGCTTCTATGGGTCAAGAGACGGAGGCGGAAATAAGGAGGAAGGCATTTCAGGGTTATCAGGTTAACGAGGAACTTTTGAAGTTTGCCCCAGAACATGCAAAAGTTATGCATTGCCTACCCGCCCACAGGGGAGAAGAAATAACGGATGAGGTTATAGAGAGCGAAAGGTCCCTAGTTTTCGTACAAGCGGAAAACAGACTACACACGATAAAGGCACTTTTAAGCTTCCTTTCACAGTGATGGACAGCTTCAAGAAATTAAAAAACCTTATCAAGAAGAAAAGCGCAAGGATATGCGTAATAGGTGGGGGATATGTGGGTCTTCCCTTAGCGGTGGAGTTCGCAAAGGCGGGCTTCAAAACAACCGTCTTTGACATAGACGTATCAAAGGTAAGGAGCATAAACGAGGGTAAAAGCTATATAGAGGATATACCATCGGATGAGCTCGCAAGGTTGGTAAATGATGGGTACCTTGAGGGTATGAGCAATAAAGGCGCAATATCCTCAGCGCAGGTGATAGTGGTTACCGTACCTACACCTCTAAATGAAAAGGGGGAACCCGACGTTTCATATATTGTTAGAGCATTTAATGATATAGCGGACTATATGCAACCGCCCGTTTTGATAAGCCTTGAGAGTACCACGTATCCGGGTCATACGGAGGAGTTGGGGGAGTTTCTAAAAAGTAGGGGATTTAAGTATGGGGAGGATTTCTTCTTGGGTTTTTCACCAGAGAGGATCAATCCGGGGGATAAGGTATGGAAGTTCCATAATACGCCTAAAATTGTTGGGGGTTTGGATCCTAAGGCAACCGAGCTCTTGGTGGATTTTTACTCTCATGCGGTTGAAAAGGTAATACCCGTCTCAAACGCGAGAACCGCGGAGATGACAAAGCTCCTTGAAAACACGTTTAGGGCGTTAAATATAGCCCTTGTAAATGAGTTTGCCATAATTTCTCACAAGCTCAACGTTGACGTTTGGGAGGTAATAGAGGCTGCGGCCACAAAGCCCTTTGGATTTATGAAGTTTTACCCGGGTCCGGGTGTGGGTGGGCATTGCATACCTATAGATCCCATATACCTCCTGTGGAAGGTAAAAAGCCTCGGTATAAACGCGGAGCTTATAGAACTTGCCGATAAAATCAACAAGTACATGCCAAAATTCACCGTTTCCCTCCTTGAGGATGCATTAAAAAAGGCGGGAAGGAAAATTGAGGGGGAAAGGATCCTAATTGTGGGGTTGGCATACAAAAAGAACATATCGGATACACGGGAAAGCCCCGCGATAGAAATAATGCACATTTTGAGGTCAAAGGGCGCGGAAGTAGCTTACCACGATCCCCATGTTCCCACATTCGGAAATATGAAATCCATGGATCTAAAGAAGTCGCTTGATTGGACCGATGTGGTTATGATAACCACCGACCACGATAATGTAAATTACGAGCTTATAGCGGAGAATGCGGAGATAATAGTGGATACGAAAAACGTCATAAGGAGGAAGGGGTTAAAACCCTTGGGCAAACTTGTGGTTTTATGAGGGATCTTGGGGAGATATTGGAGGGTTTTGAAAGGGGTGATGAGAGGGCACTCGCAAGACTTATAACGTTTGTTGAAAATCTTTGGGAAATAGATGAGATCTTCAGGAGGATATATCCAAAGGTGGGGAAGGCTTACAGGGTGGGAATAACGGGTCCCCCTGGGGCGGGAAAAAGTACTTTGGTTGATAAACTCGCGGTGGAGATTTTGGAGAGGGGATTTAGGGTATCAATAATAGCAGTGGATCCCTCATCACCCTTCACGGGGGGGGCGGTTTTGGGGGATAGGCTTAGGATGGTTAAGGCTATGGAGAGGGGGATATTCATAAGGAGTATGGCATCAAGGGGAAGCCTTGGGGGGCTTGCGGAAACCACGGGTATGGTGGCGGATGTCCTTGACGCATTCGGGTACGATATGGTTCTAATAGAGACGGTGGGGGTTGGGCAATCCGAGGTTGATGTGGTTAAGGCTACGGATACGGTGGTGGTAGTACTTGTTCCGGAGGCGGGGGATTCCGTTCAGGCTTTAAAGGCGGGGCTTATGGAAACCGCGGACGTTTTCGTAGTAAATAAGGCGGATAGGGAGGGGGCGGATAGGTTCGTAAGGGAGCTTTCTGCGGTTGTATCTTTATCTCCGAACGAGTGGAAACCCCCAATAATAAAGACCGTCGCCCTGAGCGGTGAAGGTATAAAGGACCTCGCGGATGCCATACTAAAACACAGGGATTTTCTCGGGGAAAGGCTGAAGGAAAAGAGGATAAACAGGATGGTGGAGCAGATAGAAAACCTCCTTACAAAGAGATTTTTAAATAAGGTTAGGCAAAAGTACGATATAAGGAAGATGTTTGAAGGTGGAAACTTCAAGAACCCTTACGAAGTTTTGGGAATACTTGAGAGGGAGTTTTTGGACTGAGGGACCCCTCCTTTGGGCGAAACTTTTCGCTTTAAGCTCCTTAATTTTCTTGATTTCGGTTATCCCCAAGGGAAACTTTCAAGAAGTTTACAGAAATCTTCTGCTGGGCTTTGTTCCGTTTTACATAATCGCGGTTCAACATGCAACGATACCCTTCCCGAAAATTAAGGGGGGACTTTTCAAGATATCGGCTTATTTAAGCTTCGCTTTTATGCTTCTTGGCTATTTCCTTAACAGCTTGGCTTTCAAGTTGGGTTTCTTGCTCTTTCTCTCCTTCCAGCTCCTTCCCCTTATTTATTACCGCCTTAAAATCTCCAAAAAGATCTACGACAGGATCTCTTACATGTTTATGGGCTTGGCTTTCCTTGCGGGGGTTTTCTCATTATTTTTGGATGGAAAGGCTTTCTTGCATGCCCTATTCTTGGGGTTTGAGCTTGGTATGTTTTTGGGTTGTAT
>Ga0073665_113_pt2 | contig 8023 bp, 8 predicted proteins | sample YNP_Site_13_FD_93984 | JGI IMG/M metagenome (GOLD analysis project Ga0073665, IMG submission 93984) | Candidatus Caldipriscus sp. T1.2
AAAAGCCGTATTCCGCGCTCCTCCTACAGAATTCTTCAACCTCCTTGGGTGTTGCCTCAGGCTTAAGTATGGTATTTTCTATGTATCCCCTCAGGTCCAATTCTTCAAATTTCCCATTCTCTATTTCCTCCGCCAGTTTTTTGATTCTCTCAAATTCCATCAGTACAGATACCCCCTGTAGTCCTTTAAGGGCATAAGGTCTTCAAGGTCGCGCTGGAGGTTGCTTAGGATCTCAAAGGCTTCCATCTGTTGGTTCTGTAAAATAAGCTGTTGTACCCTCTTTTCGAAATCTGCCCTATCGGGTTTTAATTCGTACTTCTTGAAGATATAGTAAAGCCCATCCTTATAGTCAAAGGGTCCGCTCCACTCTTTCTCTTTTGAAATAGCCAAAGCCCTGAAGAACACCTCCCTATTCGCCACACCCGGAACAAAGGTGTTAAAATTGGCGCTATCCGCGGAACCTAAATAAACTTCCGGATATTTTGCCCTTATGCTGTCTGGACTTTCCCCCCTCTTTATCCTCTCAATTACATCCCTCGCTATAGCCTCCGCAATCTTTCTTTTCTCCTCAAGGATGTATGCCCTCTCCACCTCCCTCCTAACCTCCTCAAATTTCGGAATTCCCCCCTCCTTCTTTCCAATTATCTGAATTACCGCATAATATTCGGGTTTGTATATTATGCCCGAAATATCTCCCTTCTTACCCTTCCTTATAAAATTTATAAGGCTTCTATCTGGACCTATGAAAGGTATAAAACCCAAACTTAGCTTGAATTCTCCCGTACTATCCAGTTTAAACCCCAGCTCCTTCGCCGCCTCCCTAAATCCCCTCTTTTTAGCCAGATCCAAGAATTTCAAGAGGGTATCCCTCAGCTTTTGCTTTGTCTGATAGGATGTCTTTATTGATACGAAAATGTGCGATAAATTAACACTGTCCCCCTTCTTGTTCTTCTCCAAAACCTTGACTATATTATAACCCCCTGGAACATCGTACGGTCCCAAAATCGCCCCCGTATCCGATTTTTCAATGTCGTTTCTGACGTTTTCCGGTAAAACTAAAACATAAAGCCAACCAAGATTTCCCCCTAAATCCTTAGTTCTCAGGTCCTCGGAGTAAGTTTTAACCGCACCGTTCCAATCCCTCTCCGCTTCCTTCTTAGCCCTTAAGATAAGCTCTTTTGCCTGCAAGGAATCCTCTTTCGATGGGGATTTTTCAACCCTTAGGATGTAAATATCGGCGGAAGGGGGTTGCTTGAACTTCTCTTTATTCTTCTCAAAATACCTTTTAAGCTCATCCTCAGAGGGTTTTTTTACCTTATCGTCACTTATCCTCGCATAAACTATATTCAAGAAATCAAACCCGTATTTGGTGTTCTCAAAGGTGTATTTCTTCCAAAGGTATTCCTTTGAAGGTAGGGGAATCTTTGATATCAGGAATCTCGCAAGATCCAGAGGTACCTCTTCCTTAAGCCTCGCCTCGTAAGCGGAGAAAAGTGGGGCGTACCTTTTATCGTTTAAAACCTGCAAATAAAGTTGGTAGTTAAAATTCCCATCCCTAAAGAAGTTGGTATCCCTCATAAGTTCCGGAGGAGGTAAGAGCATAACTAGGGTGAGTATGGCCTTATCTGAGAGCTTTATTCCCAGCTTTTCCGCAAGCTTCTTCCACCTTATGTTATCCACCATCCTATAAAAAACCGCCTCCCTTATGCTTTCCTCCTCCTCTGGGGGCAAGAACTCAACCCCCCTAACCCTTAAAGTTTCCTGTATCTCCGCCTGAACCAAATACTCATAGTATTCCGATGAGATCTTGTAGTTTCCCACCTCCGCTACTATTCCCCGCTCCCAGGGCTTTGGGTTCGTAAAATTCAAAATACCCGCGCCTATCTCAAACACCAACCAAGCTATAAAGGCAATCGCAACGATCCAAACTATAAACTTAAAATTCTCCCTAAAGTTCCTTAAAGCCATAGATGGGAATTATACCGTTGTATAATAAAAGGTTCCGATGAAGAAGGGAGTTATCCTACTGACGGTTATTTTGTCTTATGTTTTGCTGGTTTTTGGGAGCGCGGTGGCGGCTTATGGTGCATGCCTCGGATGCCCCGACTGGCCATTATGTTACGGAAGCTTTTTACCCCCGGAACAGGTGGGGGCTCTCTTGGAGTATATACATAGGGTGATAGCCGCCATAACCTCCGTTTTCGTTTTTTCCACCGCATTCATAACTCACAAGGATTTTAGGGGAAGCTTCCTTTCAAGGGCGGGTTGGCTTTTGGCCCTTGTAGTTTTCGTTCAGATATTTGTCGGTGGTTTGACCGTAATACTTAAGATGCCTTTTTGGGTTTCAATAACGCACGCATTTTTGGGACTTTCAACCTTCGTTTTAGCCCTCTTTATACTAAAAAAGTTTAACTCCCGTTCCTTTTCCATAAACTTCCGTTCATCCACCTTCTGGATATTTACCCTTCTATTCTTACAAGTATTACTTGGGACTTCCGTAAGAAAGGCAAACGCGGGTTTTGCTTGCGGTCAAGACCTATTCCTATGCTTAAACGTACAATGGGACGGAGATGTGTTGCTTCATTTAAGCCACAGGCTCTTTGGATTTTTTATACTCATTTTCGCTCTCCTTTCCCTTTTTGACAAGGAGAACAGGAAAATTAACGCCCTATTGTTCTTCTTAATCTTGCTCATTATAACCTTCGGTCTCCTCTCAGTTTATAGTCTATTAAGCCCCACTATGGTCTCCATGCATTACGCTCTTACGCTTATTGCAATTGGCCTATCCTTCTGGAGATCCGTTAATTGAGAAAGATTTTACCCTTTCTTCTCCTCCTTTCCTGTTTCCCTCAAAAAGAGCCATTAAATGTGGATCTCTTCGTGGTGAAGGATGGGGGAAGCTTTAGGGTGGTTGGTTTTATTCCGGCGGATTATATACGGGAGGAAGCTTATATTCCCACCATACTCTTTCCAAAAAGGATGATCCTTGAGGTTGGTGGGAGGAAGATTAATATTTATGCGGATGTTTTGGCTTTGACATTGGATAAGCAGAGAAAGTTTAAGAAGGCTTTTTTGGTGAGCGACACTTTTAGCTATTTCGGGGAGAGGGTTTATAAAATAACGGTTCTTAAGGGGGAAAGGAATGTTGGGGAGATTTTGGGGAAATTGATTTTTACGGAGCCCAGATTTGAGGTTGAAAAGAAGGAGATCGCTAAGTTCGGCAACTTCTGGCACGTTTATGTGTTCGTAAAATTTATACCTGCCGCAAGATCATTCCCCAAGCTTTTAGCCATTAAAAACGGAGAAGTTGACACCTTTTTCCCTGTTGAAATCTCAAAGTTCTTGACAAAATATCCCCCCAGGGATGACTTTAAGTACAGAAGTTGGTATGACGAATGGATCTTTGTTGCAAGGTTTAAAGAGTTGCCTGATACCGCCTTTAAATGGATTTTCATCGGTGAAATATTTGGGGATAGCCTCTAATGTGCGGGATATTCGGTGTATTGGGTGAAAGTTCGGGAAAGGAGGAAGAAATTTTAAACCTCTTATCCCACAGGGGTCCGGATGATAGGGGATCTTGGAGGGATAATGGGATATTCTTGGGGCACTGTAGGTTATCAATAATAGACCTTGAGGGTGGAAAACAGCCTTGGGTTGAAGAAGGGAAGGTTTTGATTTACAACGGGGAGGTTTATAATTTCCTTGAGATAAGGAAGCTTTTGGAGGAGAGGGGGGAAAATTTTAAAAGCAGGTCGGATACTGAGGTCGTATTTAAAACCCTTAAGGTTTTTGGTGTTGAGGGGATAAGGATGTTTGATGGGATGTTCGCCTTTGCATTCTGGGATGGAAAAAAACTTCTTCTCGCCCGGGATAGGTTCGGAATAAAACCCCTGTATTGGACTAAGGTAGGAAAGAACTTCGCCTTCTCATCCGAAATAAAACCCTTATTGAACTTGCCGTTTACAAAAAAATCCCCAAACCTTGAAGGTTTAAAATTCCACATCACATTCCTTTGGTGTCCATATCCCCTTACCGCCTTTGAGGGTATATACAAGCTACCACCAGGAAACGTTTTAATATACGAGGATGGTGAGGTAAAAATTTTCCCATTTTTCACCCCAAGCATTGACGAAGGAAAGGTTGAAAAGGAAGAAATATTGGAAGCTCTAAAGGAGAGCGTTAAGAAACATTTAATTTCGGATGTTGAGGTTGGAATATTTTTAAGCGGTGGGATAGATTCTTCCGCTATAGCGGCGCTAACCGAAAAACCCCTAAGGGCCTTCTCCCTCATCTTCAAGGAAAAGGATATCAAAAGGGATATATTCTTTCAGGAGTACGAATATGCAAAGGAAGTTGCGGATAAATTCGGGCACAAAATATATCCTGTGGAGGTTGAGTTTAGGGAGGGGGAGTTTGAAAGTGTAGTTTATCATCTTGAGGAGCCTATAGGGGATGGCGCCTCAATATCAAACTATCTACTATCAAGGGGGGCAAGGGGTATGGGTTTGAAGGTGGCGCTTGCGGGAACGGGGGGGGATGAGCTTTGGGGGGGATATCCTAGGTATAGAGCCATTCTCTTGGCGGAGAAGTTTCCAATTTTAAGATTTTTGCCAAATTTACCCTTCTCAAGGGGGAGGCTCGGAAGGATCGCGAGGGATATAAACAAATTCAAGGGTGCCCTATCCTATCCCTTCCCTATAAGGTACTTAGTTTGGATGTCTTACTACCTTGGGTTTCCCGAGGTTTTCAATTATCTATTGAAGGATTTTCCAAAGGGGGATAAGCTCAACTCCTGCATGCTTTTTGACATAAAATATTTCTTACCCGAGCACAATTTACTTTACACGGATAAAACCTCCATGGCTTTCGGCTTGGAGATAAGGGTCCCAATGTTGAGCAACAAACTTTTGGAACTTTCCCTGAAAACCCCATCAAAATTGAAGGTTAGTCCGTCTTCTGGGAAAAAGATCCTTAAAGAAGCCTTAAGGGGAATTCTGCCCGAGGTGATAATAAAAAGAAAGAAAGCGGGTTTTGGAGCGCCCGTTAAGGGTTGGATATCCGGAGTTTTGAGGGAAAAGGTTTGGGAAATAAAAAGTGATCCTCTAATTTCCGAGCTTTTACCCCAACACTTCGTTGAGTTCGTATTAAACGAAAACCTGAAAGGTAAAGGCTTTACATACCTAACATTATTTGAGCTACTAACGATCTCAACCTGGAGGAAGGTTTTCTCCCTTTAGAAGGAGTACCTTAAATTAGCAAACAGGGATCTTCCCGGTTGAGGTATCTGCGCCGGATCCAAGGTTTTATACGCTACCGCGTTGTTCAGGTTGTGCACACCCAAATTCAAACTCCACCTCCCCTTGCGAAATCTCACGCCAATATCTACTATAAGGAATTCGGGCTTTCTCTCCTCTATATGCGCAACTTCGGAAGCTTTCGCCTGATAGAAAAGGTTCAGGTAAGGTGAAAATTCCCCCAAATACCCCAACCTCAACGAAATTCTGGGTGGGGTTATATTTGAGATCTTCTCCCCTCCGGATCTACCCTCAAGTAAGGTGATGGATGGGTTTATGTAGAATTTTGAGATTGTTAGTTGTGCCTTACCCTCCAAACCGAATATTTGGGCAATTTCGGGTAGGTTCTTGTAAGAGTAAATTGTATCGCCATCCATAACCCCTTTCCTGTACATCTCTATGAAGTCCTTTACGAAAATGCCGAAGGCAACCACCTCAAAGTTCCTTGAACCAAATGCACCCTCTAAGGTCATACCCTTTTCGGGTAGAAGGTTTGGGTTTCCCTCTATGAAACCCCTGGGCCTTTGCGAATATGCATGGGTCTCAAGGAAGCTTGGAAACCTGTAAGAACCTATTATGTTACCCCTGATATACCAATCCCCCAATCCGTAAACCGCCCCAAGGTGTCCCGTCGGGAAAACCCTTATTTCCTTGCTCCCGGAGTTTGAGTAAAGCCCCAACCTCGCCCCCACGGAAACTTCCAATTTCTCAAAATTCCTGTTCCACAAAGCGAATGTTCCATATTCGTGGGATGTAGCATTTTTAAGCTCGTAATACTTAAACTCCCCGTTCCTATAAACCTCGGACCTTACGTTCCACCTACCGAAGTAATCAAACCCCACCATAATCCCGAAGAGATCCGCAAATGTCCTCAAAGAAAAGTCGTTCCCAAACCTCCTTATCTCCCTAACATCGGAAACCCTTACCCTCCTACTTATGGTTCCGTAATTGTGAAAGCCCAATTCAAAATTCTTCCATCCAATAAGGGCGAAGTGCTCATTAATCTCGGGGAGATAGTTTATGTCGGTTGTTTTAAAGCTCCTGTAAAGGTCCCTGGCGAGGAAGGAAACCAAGCTCAGACTTATCCCCCCATATTCCGCGGAAATAAGGGTGGCGTACTTCCTGTAAGAGGAGTTTTTCGCCTGAGTTAGATCGGGACTGTAAAAACCGTTTCCTTTTATGGTATCCGGGAAGTAGTAGTTGTTGGCATTATATCCACCAAAACCAAAGTAAATACCCCTTATGGGTTTATAACCTACGTATCCACCCAAAAGCCCGTTGTTTGAGTTGTAAGAAAGTTTAAATTCGTTTGGCGATCTCGTTCCCTTCAGGAAATATAGTACTGAACCCCCGACCGCATCCGAACCGAAAACGGTTGAACCCCCCTTGATCACCTCCGCCCTTTCCAACAAGTCTGGAACCGCGTAAAAAAGCGAGGGACCTATCTCCCTCTCCGTGGAGACCCTCATATTTTCCAGATAAACCGCGGTCCTAAACCTCGCCAAACCCCTTATTGCCGGAACGGAACCCGCCACATCCTTCCCCTCGAATACCACACCTGGTACATTTAATGCCTCCTCGGGCTTAGCATAAGGATTTTGAACTTCCAATTCCTTTATCTGTTCAACGGTTTTGGTCCTCTCCACGTACCTTACAGGTTCGGATTCCACGAGGATCTCCGAGATTTTGTAAGGCCTCTCTTCCAAATAAACCTCTACATCCTGGCATGTTATGACGAATTCCTTCGGTTCGTACCCCACCGCGCTTATCCTCACCCTCTCCCCTTCCCTACCCTTGACCATCGCTTCACCCTTTGTATCCGCGTAAGTTGAAAAACTCTCCCCCCTTATGTACGCGCTTGGAACCGTCTTAATTTTGAACTCACAAATTGAGGAAAACAGTACAAGTACCATAGGAAGGAGATTATAACGGTGGTCCATAACCCAAGTACTCCCGAAGGATTATGTAAGCAGAAAGACTATCTATGAGGTGCTTATTCTTCTTGCTTATCTTTATCCCCATACCCTTCAACATCTCCTCCGCCTCTTTTGAGGTATACTCCTCATCCCAAAAAATGACCTCGGACTTGTACCTCACCTTAAGGAAGCAAGCCAAAAAATAAACATCAAACAAAAGTTCCTTTCTTGGGGGTTTTCCCAATACCACCTTCCTGAAAGGTTTTTCCGAGTAGATCTTCCCTATGTGTGAGAATATATCCTCCTTTTTGAGGTCAAGGGTTTCAAGGGGAAAGGCAACCTTTCCAGATGGGTCGCTAATCGCAAACCCAACCCTCCTCTTCCCGTAATCTATCGCTAGGACCCTAAATTCAGCCTCCACCTTTCCCATTCATCCACCGCGGATATATCCCCTCCCGCCTTCTTCGCTTCCGACTTCCTAAATTTCACCAATAACGGTATCTTTACGAAGGGTCCCAACAAAACCGCTTCCCCAGGATTCAACGCAGATAGGTAATTCAAGAGGTCCCCGCTTAAAGTTTCCGATGCCCTCTGTATATGTTTCTGATCCTCAGGCTCCACGATCCTCAATATCACCCAGTTGTTCATCTGGGAAAGTATGTCTGGATCCAAACCCTTCGGCCTCTGGCTAACCAAAATCACGCCAAGTCCGAACTTCCTCGCCTCCCTCGCTACCTTGGATAGGGCATCCTTGGTCCTCGTTGAGCCCCCGTAAGGCGCGAATATATGCGCCTCCTCTATAACCACAACCAC
>Ga0073665_170_pt1 | contig 7900 bp, 8 predicted proteins | sample YNP_Site_13_FD_93984 | JGI IMG/M metagenome (GOLD analysis project Ga0073665, IMG submission 93984) | Candidatus Caldipriscus sp. T1.2
TTTCAATCTTTTCTTTAAGCTTAAAACTTTCTCATCTCCAAGCGTCCAGCCGTTGTTGGAAAGTTGCTTGTTCCATCTTTTGCCAGTTAGCGTTTTTAAGGTAGTTTTCCAAGCTTTCTACGTTGCTTTTTACTTCCAAAAACTTAAAGCTATGCCCCTTTGGCGGTTTTTCTTTTTTGAATAAAAGAATACAAGTATCCACCGTTTGCTCAAAAACCCTATAACCACTAAAGTCTATAAGCTTGAGAATGGTGGTGTTCTCTTTTAAAAGCCTCCTTAACTTTTCTCCATACTTTGCCCTCATCCATTTATTGCTTGTTATGTATGCTAAAATGCCCCCTTGTTTCAAAATCTTATAACCCTTTTCGTAGAAATACACATAAAGGTCTGCGGTGGATGTGAAAACCTCGTAGCCTTGTTCTTTAAGTAATGGTTTATCTTTCTTAATTTTCTCTTGCCTAACATAGGGCGGATTTCCAATTACAATATCAAACCCATCCTCCACTCCAAACATCCACACGGGGTTAAACCAATCCGCCTTTGCGGTAGGGTCAAAAATATCAAAGCTTGCTATTTTTTGGACATCCGTGCTTATTATTTTTTGGATATCCTTGTTGTCCCATCCTTGCTCTTTTCCTTGCTTTTTCACTTGATTTATCAAAAGCTCCACTAACTTTTCCCTTAACTTTTTGTCTTCTTCTTTCAATTTTTCCTTTTGTTTTCTGTCTCTGACTCTGAAGTATTCGTTCCTTACCCTCTTTAATTCTTTCAAAATTTTCTCAATATCTTTAGGAGGTTTTAAGCTTGCTAATCTCTCCAAACCTATCAAGGTATCTGCGCATACGAACTTTGTCTCAAGGTGTGGAAGGGGAAGTATTCCGAAGTTTTCGCGGTTTTTGTCGGGCTTTTGGTCAAGGATAAGGGTTAGGAAAAATCTGAGCTTCGTAAGTTGTACCGCTATGTTTTGTATATCAACTCCGTATATGCAGTTTTGGATAAGGTATAGTTTCCTGGCGTAATCTGGGTAAATCCTCTGCTCGTTGAATACCTCTATATAGTATCGCATTTCATCATTGCTTATATCCTTCCCTATTTGCGAAAGTTCTTCCATCATACGTCGCATCTGTTCTAACTTCCAAAGCTCGTTTTCGGGATCTATCTTGTTTAAAATTTCCACAAGTTTATGTAAGGCTCCCACACAGAAGGCACCACTGCCACAGGCGGGATCTATGATTTTTACCTCCGCTATGGCTTGGACAAGCTTTTCTTTTTCTCTTTTCGGAAAGCTGGAATTCCTCTTGGTAAAATAGGTTTTCTATCTTTTCTTCGCTTAAGCTCGTTTTTGTTTTGAAGTACTCCTTTAGGCTCTCCTCCACCATGTAATCCACTATTTCCTTGGGGGTGTAATAGCTTCCCGTTGCCTTACGGGCGGTGGTGGCGGTTTCTGGATTGTAAGACGCAAGCAAGTTTTCAAAAACCTTTCCCAAAAGCTCTGGGTCAAGGGCGACCTCTTGGTCTATGGGGCTAGATTCGTCGGTTGTCCAGTTGTAATCTTTAAAGATGCTTATAAGTCCCCTAAATCTCTTTTTCCCAAGTCCGAATTTTGAAAGGTCGGTTATAATCCCCTCCTCTTGGAAAAAGTATTTATCGGGCACTTTAGCTTGTTTGTTGCGATTTCTTGAAAAGCCGTCTATGTATTGGCCGTCTTTGTCCAAGCAATCGAAAAGCCCTCCGTTTATGAAGGGAATGTCTTTAAAAAGCTTTAAGGCTTCCTTTGGGGTTATCAAAAATTTATTCCTGTACAGGTATAGGCTTTTTTCTTTAGAAGTTTTTGCGTTTTTCCTTGCCCATCTTCTTTTCGTTATGGGTCTGTTTAAGGTGGCAAAAAATAGGTTTTGAAGGATGGCGTTGTAGTAGTTATGTCCTTTTCCAAAGTCCTTTACTATGTTTTTTAGCTCCTTTGGGTCAAAGAGCTTGTTTGGAATAAGCCCCATTTGTTTGATAAACCAAACGAACATTAACCTCGTTATTAGGCGGATGAGATTTTCCTCCTTACTTCCCCGATTTTTCTCCTTACTTTCCTCCGGGAAGAATATTTCTTTTCCATAATTTTTGAGGGCGTGGTAAAACCAGGTTTGAATTTCGTCGTAAAACTCCTTAGTTAGAGGTTGTACGCTAAATGCGGATTTAATTTCGTTTAGGTCTTTGAATTCACACGTTCCCACCTGTTTTATAAAGGTTTTGTTGGGGAATTCCGGGCTTACAAAGTAAGTGTATCTTTTGTAAGGGCTATAAACCGCCTTTGTTCCGTAAGCCTCCCTGAAGACCAAAGAAAAGCGGAAAGGTTTCCCCTCTTCCGTGTAAAAGATGAATAGCCCGGCACTTAAAGAATACGCCCTCAGGATATCCTTAGCAATTTGGAACTGTCTCTTCTTACTGCTCCTCTCGTTAATTTCTTCCTTTAGCTTTATGGCATATACTCTGAAATGTTTTATGTCTTCAAGCCCTTTGTCTGCTACATACTTTATGGAAAGGACGCTGTCGTTTAAATCTCCGCTTAGATCAATAGAAATCTCCTCTTCTTTTTCTGCGAAATTCTTGTGAGATAAAAATTTCTTTAAAACTTCAAGGGAAAAACCCCTCGCAAGCGGTTCAATTAAAGTTTCCCCAATTTTCATTTTGGTTTTCTACCGCTATTATAACCTCTTTACTTTCTTCCCTTACGCGGGCTTTGGTTTTCTGCAAGAAGTCCTCCCCCAGCTCTTCCTTTAACTCACGCACCTTGCTTTTTAGCTTCCCAATTAGTTTCTCGATTTCTTTTGGTTTCTTGCTCTTTGGTTTCTCTGTTTTTAGTTTCATAATTTTTTCTACAAGCCTTTCCCAACTTACTATTTCCGATAGGGCATACTCCGAAAGCGTCTGATACTCCACCATATCCTCCATCAAGGCGTTTAAAAACTCCCTCTCCTCCTTAAGTTCTTCCATTTTTAGAAGGGTTTCCACTATATTCCTAGCCTTACCTTCCAAACTATTATCACTTATGGGCGATAAAATTGTAAATGGACCCCTAAGGATCTGGTTATAGTGCTCCCAAAATTGGGGTGAAAGCTCCCTTCCCTTTTCCTCTGGGCTTGATTTTATTTTTTCATAAACCTCCTCCAAGCTAACCTCTAATGGCATACTTTGGCTGTAATCTTTGTATCCCACAAATAGTTCCTTCCCCCTCCTTATGAATACCATAAGTTCGTTCTTTTCTCCCCTTTTTGCAACCTTTATCCTATGTGGCATTTCTTCAAGTTCCTTTTTTATCCAAGGATGTTTTTTAAGGATCTCTTCGTATTCTTTTTTGACCCTTGAGAAAAAGCTTTCTTCTTCCTCTTCTGGGTAGGTATTTAGCTTTCTATAAAGCTCGGAGGGTTTTGGCTCCTCGTCGGGGGAGAATATTTTCGCGTCCTCTCCCAAGACGTGGTGGATCATAAACATCTTCATTTGGGCTATTTCCCTCGATTTTACTATGTTCGCCCCCTTCTCAGTGGGAAAGAAATTAATGATTGTTATATCATCGCAAACCTTTTTACCTTTACCTATCCTGTTTATCCTACCCACCCTCTGGATCACACGGACGGGGTTCCATGGGATGTCGTAGTTTATTACCACACAAGCCCTGTTTAGGTTTATACCTTCCGAGAGCTTATCGGTGGTGATGAGGATGTAATGATCGTCTTCCTGTTCCACATATTGAGCGTCAAAGTTTTTAAGGATCTTCTCATAGGTGCTTTTGCTTATGTTCCCAATCGCGGATAGGACCTTTTCTCCAAATTCCTTTTCAAGAATTTCCTTTAAATATTCTGCGGTATCCACATATTCCGTAAATATCACCACCTTGTTGTTCTTTTCCAAAAACTCTTTTTTATACCTTCAATGAGCTTTTTTGCCTTTGGGTCATCCTTCAGAAGTCCCAAATCTTCCACCTTTTTCTGTAGCTTTTTGAAAAGCTCTATGTCCTCCTGTATATGTTCGCAGAACTCATCCTTTTTTTTGAATTTGTCAATTTCGTAGATTTGGTGGTATCTTTTGTTGATTTCTTCCTTTTCAAGGTCCTGCTTGTATTTCTCAAGCCTTTCCTCTATTTCCTCATCGCTTGCATCCACCAAGTCTTCCATTAGCTTTCTGTCAAGGATGAACTTTCCTGTCCTTTTAACAAACTTCAAAGCAGTTTCGTGTATGTCTATGAAGTTGTTCAGGCTTTCGTAGAAGGCTTTAAAACTGCTTTCAAAACGCTTTACCAAAAGTCTCCTCATAAAGTCGTAAAGGTTTTTCTGATAAAGGTATATAAAGCTCTCTTCGGGAGATCCTATCTTATCCTCAAGCCCTTTTCATACTTTATGGGAATGTATATCGCCCCGTGAAACCTTCCGCCCTCCTCAGGTTCATAAAAAGCCTTTATCACCTCGTCGTAAAACTCAAGCTGTTTTTTGTCCAGCTCAAAAAACCATTCTTGCGGGTCCTTTACCTCTGGCATTTCGATTTTTTGTCCTTGTAATATTTAAGGTCCAAGCGGTTCCTTCTGATGACCACCTTTTCAATAATTGCCTTTATCCTCCTTGAGAGATCCCTTGCCCTTTTATTAACCTTTGATAGATCTATTTTCTCTTCCCCAAAAAGCTCCTTGTAATACTTTTTAGCCCTCTCTCTTTTTTTACTGTCGCCTGAGTTGTAATAGCTTCTTATGTAAGCCAATTTCCTAAACTCGCGATCGTACTTTTCAAACCTCTGCGCAAGATCTCCATCCAAGGTCAGAGTTGATTTTTTGGGTATAGTGAAAAGCTTCAGAAGGGCAAAGATGTCCGCGGGTCTGTTGTTAAAGGGCGTAGCGGTTAGTAGTATAACGGTTTTCCCCCTACAGATTTCGAGAAGCTGGTGATACCTTTCTGTTCTCTGATTTCTGAATCTGTGAGCTTCATCAACGATAACAACCTCAATATTGCGGTTTTTTATGTACCTTTTGGCATCTTCCAACTTACCCAAAGAAACCACTTCCCAATCATAAAGCCCGAAATCCTCTAAATATTTTTTCCATCCCGAGGTTTTTGCCTCATCTCCCACAAGGTGAGGTGGGCATATTACAATGCCTCTTTTTCCCAAAGCTTTGGCTGTAAGGCTTGCGATTACAGTTTTTCCAAGCCCCACAACATCCGCAAGTATAACCCCTCCGTGATCCTCGCATGTGGCAACCGCCTGCGCCACCGCGGAAAGCTGATAGTCGTAGGGCTCGTATCCCCTTTTTTTCATCAACTCCTCAAGCTCAGACATGGGAATCTTTTCTTGATGGAGTTCTAAGTAGTTTTTCAAAATGTAAGCGTAGGCTATGAAGGGTGTGATCTCCCTAAAAAAGGTACGAGTTTCGAAAACTTTTATGATGTCCTCTTTGGATAGGGGGACCGCCCTTTCCCATCTTTCGTCAAAGTACTTTTCTGCGCTTTCAAACCCGTAATCCTTTATTTCTACGTTGAATTCTTCTTGTCCTTTTAGCCCTGCTAAGGTTAGGTTGGAACTGCCAGTGATAAAGGTTTGCGGTAAAAGATCCCCCTCAAGCTTAAAAAGATAGAGTTTTGCGTGGTTTGGCTCTCTGGTCTTTCTTATGACTAACTTTTCTTCCTTCAAAAGCTTTAGGAAAAACTCTACCTGCTCGTATATTTCCTTTTTGTCAAACTCCTCCGATGTAAAGACCCTTTCAAGGGACTGTAAAAATCTGTTTTTTATTCCTTCATCGCCTTCATTTCCATGCGCTAACTCATAGAGTCCATAGACGCCCTTATCCACGCTCAAGCCAACAAGGATCTTTATATGTTCTTCCCCTATTTTCCCTTCTTCATACAGCTCTTTAAGTTTCTCGTAAAGCGGGCGGATAGAAGAAAAGTAAAAAAATCCCACCAAAAACTTCAGCTCCTTGCTGTATTTTATGAGGGTTTTAAGCCTTTCTTCCAGCGTTTTTTCTTGGGAGTTTGTAATGAAGTTTTGTGCCATTAAATGGGAATTATAAGGTTCGTTTCAAACCCACCTTATAATATTTATATGTACTTCTCGGAGCAATGGTTGAGGAGGATGGAGAGGAGGGAGGATGTTGAGAGGGAAAGGAGGATAGAGGGGGGAAAGGAGACGGGAAGTAGGAGGTTCGCAACCGCAATATCCACGCTTGACAAGGCCTTTATAGCCGCATCCCAAGCTGCGAACAAGGCCCTTGAGAGGCTAAAAGAAGAGCCATCCCTTGCGGTGGTTGTGTTTACGGAAAATTACGATAAAAAGGTGGTCTTGGAGGGGATAAGCAAGGTTCTATCAAAGGTCCCAATAATAGGCGCCATAGTTCCCGACACGATATACAACGAGGAAAGTATAGTACCAAGGGGTATAGGGGTGGCACTTTGGGCCACAAACAGCGCGGACGTTATCCCTTTTCTAATAAAGGGGATAACTAGGTCCGAGGAGGCTATAGTTGAGGATATAAGGAGGTTCTTTGACAGGTCCAAGATAAAGAGGAAGTACGCGTACCTTCTGGGTATAGCGCCCAACATTTCGGATGATATTCCAACGAAGCTGGCGAGGGTTTTCGGGAAGGTTGCGGAGTTCTTTGATGGGGTGTATGTGGGGGTAGTCGGAGAATTTAAGCCTTCCCCTTGGTCCGTGATATACAACGGCGACACGTACTCAGATCATGTTTCCGCATTCATAATAGAGAGCGATGTGAAGTTTGGAACCTTACTTTCCCAAGGTTTTCATCCATTTATTCCATTTAAGGTTACCTCCGTTGAAGATTCCGTAATAAAGGAGCTTAACAATATACCCGTGGTGGAGGTTTTTAGAAGCATATTGCAAAGGATGGGGTACAGCGACGAGGATTTAGCCGACCCGATCAAGGCGGGAAAGATCCTCTCAAGGTTTTATGTGGAGGTTGCGGATCCTTCAAGGCACGGGAGATTCAAAACCTCCATAATCAAATCCTTGGACGATAGGGGGCTAAAGGTTAGTACCGAGATTTCCGTAAACGACACTTTATGGTTCGCAAAAGCCGACCTTGAAGATATGCTGGAGGGAACGAGGAAGGGTGTTAGAGTGGCCCTATCTTACGTTAAAGATTCGAGTCCCGCGGGTTTCATAATTTTTGAAAACTACACAAGGATAAGCGCATTAGGTGAAGAGATAAATAAGGACAAATCCAACATTAGGATCCTATCAAATCTCGGATTTTTGGGGATCCCAACCGTAGCGGAAATAATAATACATCCGGACTTTTATTCGGGGTCCCAAAGCGGGATTATGCTTGGAACCCTCCTTGCAAACAAGGGAGAACAACCTTAAAATACACAAGGAGGGGAATATGAACAACCAAGTAGAACAAATTTTAAAAGCGATGGTTAAAAAGAACCCGCAGATAAAATCTGCGGCGGTGGTAAACTCGGAAGGGATCCTAATAGCATCACACCTCTTCCCCGGAACGAACGAGTCCTCCTTCGGAGCAATGGCAGCAGCCTTACTCGGATTGGGGGAACATACCCTACAGGAGATAAAGGGTGGAAAGCTCAGGGAAGTGTACGTTAGGGGTGATGATATGATGCTCGTAATAGTGGGGATATCCAACGTGGGCGTGATATCAATAACCGTGGATGCGGAGGCACCCTTAGGAGTGATCCTAGTTGAAGTTAGGAAAACCGCGGAGTTATTGGAAGGGATAATCTCCAAACAGCAGGACATAACCGAGATCTTGGGTTCGGATCTATCGCTGTTGGAGGGTTTCTCCTTCAAGGACATACTGGGGGAAGAATAAATGGTTGTGGACGTTGCAAAGAGGGAGATAAACGTAAAGATAGTGTATTATGGTCCAGCGGTAAGCGGTAAGACCACT
>Ga0073665_155_pt3 | contig 7496 bp, 9 predicted proteins | sample YNP_Site_13_FD_93984 | JGI IMG/M metagenome (GOLD analysis project Ga0073665, IMG submission 93984) | Candidatus Caldipriscus sp. T1.2
TTCCAGATAAACCCGAAATGCCCTTAGGGCGGGAATTAAATTTATTTCACCGGAGGAGAGTAAAACCCTTAAAACCACGGGGAGTATGGATATTGAGAGCCCCTCAAGTATGGAAGAAAGTAAGCTGAAAAGTGCGTAGAGGAATAGTAAAAGGAAATATCTCATTCGCTATAGGATGCCCCGAACTTTTCGGTCTCCCAAACTATCACCTCCTCAACCCCCGGAAATTTCTTTTTAACCTCCTTAAAGATCCATTCCGCAAGCCTTTCCGTTGTAGGATTTCCAGGAAGTAGATCGTTTATGTTAACCTGTGGAGGTAAGAGCTTTTTTAAAAAACCCTTAACCTCCAAGAAATCAACGACATATTCCTCCCCATTTAATTCCCCAGAAATTACCACCTCAACCAGGTAATTGTGCCCATGCAGGGGTTCAGCCTTCCCTTTGTAGTTTTTGAGAAAGTGGGCACCCGAGAAGGAATGCCTGACCCTCACCCTAAACTTACCCATCAAAAAAAGCGCCCCAGGAGGGAATCGAACCCCCGACCTGCGGCTTAGGAAGCCGCCGCTCTATCCTACTGAGCTACTGGGGCGGAGAGGGTATTATAAGGTAGATTGAAGAAGGTAAGGTTGGTGTATATGAAATTGATAACCTTACCGTTTTATCTAATTTGATATTGCAAACGGATCGGGTGTAAACTATAGGTATGATGATGGTAGCCTTGCTTACCTAATGCCCGATGGTGCCGGCGGGGACAATATTGATGTTTGATGGTCCCCCGCCTCCTGGATGGCAGATATTGACGGACTTTCAAGACAGGTTCCCCAGAGGTACAACAACCTTCGGTGGAGCCACGGGAGGTACCACAAGCCATACCCATACAATAAGCGGAACAACAAGCTCGGGATCTACAATACCAAACTGTGGGTCAGATTATTACTCAAATATTATTTATGCCATGGATCCCCACACGCATGATTACTTTACAACAACTGATCCTGCTGATCACATACCGCCTTATAGGACCTTTATATTTGCAAAAGCCCTTTACAACTTCGGTTATCTACCCCAGAATGCGGTTGTAATGTCTTATTATCCGCCCACAAGGCCCGAATGGACGGACATAACATCCACAATGATGGACAGGTTCCCAAGGGGACACAATACCACACCGGGATTAACGGGTGGAACAACCTCCCACTCCCACACCTACAGCGGAACTACAACTACAAATACTTCGTCAAGTTACGACGTTTATGATGTCGGTTCCACCTATGAAACTCCCTTCAACGATATGCACAGTCATACTTTTTCGGGTACAACATCCACTGCGGACCACATACCTCCCTACAGGACCGTTAGATTTTGGAAGGCAACGAGCACACCCGCATACATAGACTCCTGCAGAGTCATCTATATGTACGATACCCTACCACCTTGCCCTTATATAATCGTTGATCCGAGCTTTAACGGTAGATTTCCTAGGGCAAACACCACAACTGGTGTAAATGGGGGTTCTTCAACACATTCGCACTCTTACTCCTTCACAACTTCAACCTACTGCGCAAGTTCTGTTTGGACTTCAGGGCTGTAACTTGGCATTTGTCACGTTGCCACAACCATACTGCAAGCGGAACTACTTCGTCTGCGATCACACTCACTTACAGGAATGTGATATTGGCCTTGCACTGCGGACACTTTCTTACGATGAGGGTGTTGAAGTTAGTGAGAAGTACCCCTGATGCGATAGGGAATATGTGGTTTATAATGTTTATGGTAAGGAGGTTTGAGGGGGAGCGGTTTAGAACTTTCAAAGCTCCCCAAGGGGGTTTATTTGGTGGTATCGGAAGGGAAAGATAAGGAGGTATATAAAAAGGAGGTGAGATATGATAGCGGTAATAGGGATAGTTGAAGGATGCGGGGATATAGGGGTTCTCAGCCCCTTCTCCGCAAGGAAAACGAGCTGTGGTTCCTCGTACCAAATAAACCTGGACTCCGCAAACGTTCGTTCCCTCGGTAAATACCCATTCGGAGCGAACCTCACCGCGGATATTTCCTCATCTCTGCTAGCGGTGGGAGTTGGAGGAGGTATCAGGCTTTACTCTTGGCCTTCCCTTTCCTTGCTTTCCGAGATAAAGACAAACGGCGTGGTATTGGACGTTAAGATCCACGGAGACTACCTCTTCGTCGCCAACGGACTTGAGGGCCTATTGGTTTATGATATATCAACGCCTTCTTCCCCCAACCTTGTATATTGGTATGATTCACCGGGATACGCAAAACACATCCTTATAAATGGTACAAAACTATACCTGAGCGACGGGGAATTTGGGGTGAAGGTCTTTGACATATCTTCCCCTTCTTCACCCACACTAACGGGTTTAATATCCACAGTAGGTGATGCTTCAAAGACCGATATTTACGGGAACTATCTAATAGTGGCTGAAGCCTCAACGGGCGTAGAGATATTTGATATTTCCTCCTCCTCACCTGTAAGGGCTAGTTATATATCCGGAATTAATGCGCTGTCGGTGAAAGTCAACGGGAACAGGCTTTTTGTTGCGGTCGGAACGAGTGGTATGAGGGTTTACGATATATCCGATCCTTCTTCTCCTTCCCTTATTAACTCCGCATCCTCTACAACACCTTACAGAGATATAGATATAGATTCATATGTATTAGTTGCTTCTTTGACGGGTGGCTTGAGGGTTTTGGATCCAGTTTCGTTAGCCGAAGTATCCTCATCATCAACCTACGGTCCAGCCATTGCGATAAAGAAGGTAGGGAATATTGTTTTAGTTATGGAAGACATTGCGGGCCTTGAGATATACGACGTGTCCGATCCCACAAGCCCAGTCTTGCAAGGTTTCGTTCCCGCAGAAGGGTGTTTCTACGATGTGAAAACTTACGGGGGCAAGATATTCGCCGCGGCTGGCTCAAAGGGTATAAAATCTTTTACAAGGACCCTACCTAATATAAATAAGATAAACGAGAGATCCGGTGGGTACCTTTTGGAGGTCTTCCCCTATAACGGATATATCTTCGCGGCCGCGGGAACCAGCGGAGGCCTAATGATCTACGATACCGCACTGAATTTGATTGGGCATTACGATACACCCGGAAGCGCAAAAGGGATATTTGTTTCCGGAAATTACGCTTTTGTTGCGGATGGGCTTTACGGGGTTAGGATAATAGATGTTAGCGATCCAACGAATCCTGTTGAGATTTCCTATTACGATTCCCCCCGGTATAGCGCATAAGGTATTCGTTGTTAGTAATCTCCTCTTCGTGGCTGATGGACCTGAGGGATTAAGGATCGTTGATATAACAAACCCGCTAAGCCCTGTAGAAATATCCTATTACAACACCCCAGGAAACGCTACAGGTATTTATGTTCTATATCCCTATGTTTTCCTCGCCGATGGTAGTTCAAGCGGTATAAGGGTAATAGATGTTTCAAACCCCTACGCCCCTTACGAGATCGCGCAATACATCACTCCTGGAGAAGCTGTTGATGTTTATTATCACATTGGTTATATCGCTGTAGCGGACGGTCTTGGAGGATTTAGGGTCTTAGACGTGTCTGCCCTACCTTACATCTATGAAGTCGGGTATTACGATACCCCATGGTTTGCAAAGTCGGTATTTGGAGATGGTGGAGCATTCTACGTTGCCGATCAGTCCGCCGGCTTCCTTGTTCTTGGGATTAGAAGCTTCACGGGCATATACGAAAGTGAGGCTCCAGATTATGTATCGGTCGGAGGAGGTAAGGGGGTCTTAACCTTCAGGATCGTTTCTACCGTTCCCGGAAATGCCAACATAAAGGTTTATAATACCGCGGGTAAAAAGGTACTCACAAAGGATTATAAGGTAAGAAGGGGTGCGAACGAGTTAATCTTAGAGTTCCCTTACAAGGGTGTGTTCATCGTTAAAGTAGATCTTCCGAGCGGAAAGACGAGAACAGCAACCGCGGTGATAAGGTAATAATATAGGGGAGGGGGTATTTTCTCCCCTCCCCAATTATGAAAATGAAAATTTTCCCTTTGATATTGTTGTTTATAGGGTGCGTTTTAATGCAAAAGAAAGGGGGAAAAGAGATCGCGACTCATGAACTTCCCAACTCAGCCATAGAAGTCTTTGAAAAATTTGGGTGTAAAGATTGCCATACTTTACCGCCAACGGGTTTTACCGAATACGGAAAAGAGATGATCTCGAAGGGTTATGGATGTGTATCCTTACAAAGTTTAGCTTTAAAACACAAATTGAAAGGTGAGGCGAGGGAAGTTTTTATTAAAAATGGATGTGTAAAATGCCACGATCTTGACGGTAGGGGTTTTGGGGATAAAAACCTTACAAGTTTTGGACTAAAAATAAACGAGAGAAATTTGGGGTGTGTTGGAACCTTTAAGGAACTCTTGGGTGAGGTTAAGTAAAAGTTGAAGAACTTCTAATCTAACTTGGGATATTCTCATATTGGGGTAATGTTCTTATTGCTACAACTTTTAGGAAGCCGCCGCTCTATCCTACTGAGCTACTGGGGCGGAGAAGGTATTATAAGGCGGAAATTTCCCTATCCGATGCCCCAACCTCTTCACTTTAAACCCGAAACCCAAAACTCCCCAACGTTTTGCCTATATTGTATAGCTTCCGCCAAATGTTGGATCTGTATATCCTTAAATCCCTCAAGGTCCGCAATTGTCCTTGCAACCTTTAGGATCCTCGTTATTCCCCTCGTGGAAAGCCCCAACCTCTCGGATGCAAGTTTAAGCATATTTTCCGACTCATGTGAGATCTTACAATATTCCCTTATCATCTTTGGTGTCATTTTGGAATTTGTGTAAATTTTCGTCCCTTCAAATCTTTTCCTTTGAATTTCCCTCGCAACTTTCACCCTCTCCCTTATCACCTTTGAGCTTTCCCCCTTCTTCTCCTTAAACTCCTCGTATGTGAGGGGTTGAACGTTTATGAAGATGTCTATCCTGTCAAGCAATGGACCCGAGATCCTTGATTGATACTCCCCTCATTGCGGATACGGTGCAGGTGCAGGGTTTGTTTTTGTCCCCAAAGTGCCCGCATGGGCAAGGGTTCATGGCGGATACAAGCATAAAGTTTGCGGGGAAAATCGCGCTACCCCTAGCCCTACTTATCCTGACAAACCCATCTTCCAAAGGTTGCCTTAAGGCCTCCAAGGCTTGCCTGTTGAACTCCGGAAGCTCGTCTAAGAAAAGGACACCGTTGTGCGCAAGGCTAACCTCTCCGGGTTTTGGAACGCTACCCCTCCTATAGCGCCACATCCGAAACCGTATGATGTGGAGCCCTAAAGGGCCTTGTAGTTATCAAACCAGAACCCGGAGGTAAAAGCCCCGCAACGGAATATATTTTCGTTGTTTCTATAGCTTCCTCCTCGGACATCTCGGGTAATATGGTTGGGATCCTCCTCGCGATCATAGTCTTCCCAGCACCCGGGGGTCCAACCATGAGGATGTTATGCCCACCCGCGACCGCAATTTCGCAAGCCCTCTTCACGTACTCCATCCCCCTAACATCCTCCATATCCACATCATAATTCTCCTCAAGGGAAAACCCGTTATACCTCGCGGGTTCAACCTTTAAGTTTCCCAAGAGAAAATCCACCACCTCCTTTAAACTACTTAAACCATAAACCTCAAGATCCTTTATTATGGCACCCTCAAGGGCATTCTGCGAAGGTACAACTAGTTTTAGGTTTTCCTCCTTGGCGAGGATCGCGGCGGGCAAAACCCCGGGCACTTTCCTAAGGTTCCCATCAAGGGAAAGCTCCCCAAGAAATAGATAGTTTAAAATTTTTTCACGAGGTATATATCCGAATGAAGAAAGGACCGCAACCGCTATAGGTAGATCCAAAAGGGAACCTTCTTTCTTTATATCCGCGGGAGCCAAATTTACCCTTATTTTTCCTGAGGGAAAGGAAAATCCGGAATTTTTTATCGCGGAATGTATCCTCTCTTTACTCTCCTTAACCTCCGCATCCGGAAGCCCAACTATTATAAACTGAGGAACACCCTTGGTAAAATCCACCTCCACTTCAACCTTTATAGCATCCACACCCCAATATATGGCGGAATATGTCTTTGAAACCATAATGGGAATTTTAACGGCTTTTAAAAAGCTTTAACCAATCCTCAACACTTAAATTTTCGGGTCTAAGATCCTTAAAATCTTCGGGCACTTTTGGGTCAATATTTCTCATCTTCTTTCTCCTTTCCGAGAAGAATTTATTCAGAAACCTTAAAAACTCTTCGCAGTTTATCCAAAAATTCTCGGGTTTTGGTTTTAGGGATAGAAGGGAGGAATGAACCTTTGGGACGGGGGAAAACGCCCTGTTTGGGATATTGAAGGGCCTTGAAATTTCAAAGAGGGAGTTCATCAAAACCGTGAAGGAGGAGTATTTTTTTGTGTTGGGTTTTGCAAGGAGCTTTTCCGCAACCTCAAGCTGTAAAATCAAGTTTATGTCCGAATATAGTGCCCTTTCCGAGCAAACCTTAAGTAAGATCATATGGGTTATATGATAGGGGACGCTGGAGAAGAACCTGACCGGATGGGAGATACCCCTTAACTCCAATTCCCTCTTAATTTCCACCTTCAAATAATCCCCGCATATCACATCAACACCCTTGGATCTTAGGTATCCACAAAAAAACTCATCTATCTCTATGCCCAAAACCCTCCCACCTCTATTTAAAATTTCAAAGGTTATGCTCCCCATCCCTGGACCCACTTCAACGAAAAGATCCCCCTCCTTTACCTGCAAATAATCAACTATCCTCCCAATAAAACCCTTATCTTTCAGGAAAACCTGGCTATGTTTCACTAATTTGGGGAAATCCTAAGGGTTATCAAACCCCCCTGTCCGAAAGCCAAAGCAACTATGTTTTCATAAACCGCTATGTCGTAAAGGAAAAGGTTATTGGAGTAATATCCAAAAACCGTCGGGGATGCTGGGTTTGTTAAAATATACATCATAAGTCCCCCATTTCCAAGGGATGCAAATAGATACTTGTTGTAGATCACCACCCTTGATGCGGGCTTTTCCGTCTTTATTTCTCCCACTAAGGGATTTTGGGAGGCGGTATTTAAGATCTTTATACCACCCATACCCGATGCGATATAAATATAGGAGCCATAAGGGACCGCATCCAAGACAGGGCTTCCATCTGGCAATCTGTATTCGTAAACCTTTTTTATAGAATTTCCTTCAACCTTAAGGATGATAAGTCCTTCCGCTCCCAAAGAAACGATAACGTAAGGATAAGAGGGGTACATTGATAAGGCTGAACCTGCGGAAAAAACCAAATTTGCAAAGTTCTGTGGGGATTTTGGATTTGTAAGGTCGTAAATTTCCAATCCCAAGCTCGTCAATACGAAAAGGTAGTTTGATGAAATTCCCAAGGAAACTATTCTTCCTCCCGTTGGTATTGAGGTTGAAACTTTCCCATCGGTAAAGCTAACCACGTTTATCT
>Ga0073665_146_pt2 | contig 7150 bp, 8 predicted proteins | sample YNP_Site_13_FD_93984 | JGI IMG/M metagenome (GOLD analysis project Ga0073665, IMG submission 93984) | Candidatus Caldipriscus sp. T1.2
GTTACACCCCTCTTAGGAGGAACAAACTCGCTTATATGCAAGACATTCACCTTTTTGCCAACCAACCTACTTACGAGCTTTACGTTTATCCCATCCCTTCCCTTCGCCTTCAAGATCTCCTCCTCATCATCAAAATACACGTTAATAACCTCCTTAATTTCTCCCTCCACTTCCTCTTTGGTATCATACGCCGCCAAAGCACCTTTTGCGGGTTGTAAAGCCAAAACTGCGAACCTTACTGGATCCGGATCGAAAGGGATCACGTCTATTATTTCGTTTTTCGGTAACCTTGACTTTATGGCAAAAAGCCTGGTACCCTTTGGTCCAAGTAGGGCTGTAACGGGGTTAACCATGGGATCCTTTGATTTTACCGCAACTTTCGTCATTACGCCCGCTTCCCTCGCTATACCAACTATCTGTATTGTACCTTCCGAGATTTCGGGTATGCTCCTTTCAAGAAGAGATTGAATAAACCTGGGATCGGATCTTGAAAGGATAAGGGGATAACTTGTCCTCTCTTCTATTCCCAAAACTACAACCTCAATATCCTGCCCAGCCTTATAGCTTTCATCCGGAATCATACCCTCCGGTGGAATTATACCCTCAAGCCCAAGATCCGGAAACCCGACGAATACCCCCCTCTTCTTATCCACCTTTTGAATCTTACCCGTAATTATCTTGTTTATATGTGCTTGAAGCTTGGGCATCCTAGCCTTAAGGATCTCCCCCTTTATCCTGTAAAGGAACCTCTCCTTAAGCTTCTGGACATCCTGATGTGAGAACCTATCTGGGGTTATAACTACCTCCCTGGATACTAGCCTAAGCGTTATTATCTCTTCATCAACCTCTACGTTTTCCCCCGCCCTCTTATTAACCTGCTCTATAACTCCCACGAATCCAGGAAAATCGAACTTTACTTCAACATCCTTCCCATCAACGCTTATTAGCGCCAAAACATCCCCGTACCTTACCTCCTCACCTTCCCTCTTCTTGGGCTTGAAGATCCCCCTTAGGGGTGCCTTTATGACTCTTATTTCATCTTCCGGAAATTCCACCCTTACAAGGATTTTACTTTTATCAAGATCCACCTCCGGATTTACGGATTTTGGCTTTGGATGGTGATATTTGTACTTATCAATAAAAACATCCCTTAGAGCTTCGTAAAATGCCCTTTCGACCCTTTCAGATTCCACCTTGTGCTCGTGTTCAAACGCCTCCAAAGCCAGTTTTATCTCCCTTATATCCATCTTTACCTCCTTTCCCAATCAAGCTGAAGAACTGCAACCTCATCAAACTTTAAGAACCTATCATCAACCCCTATTACGTTTTCTTCCTCATTGTAATAGTTAAGCTTTCCCCTAAGGGTTTCGCCGTTTTTTAGGATCACCCTGACTTTCTTACCCAAAGCCCAATTTATCTCCCTGGGTTTTACGAGCTTTCTGTCCAAACCGGGTGATGAAACCTCCAAAACGTAGGGAACTTCTATGAAATCCTCCGCATCGAGTATGTCGGAGAAAGCCCTTGAAAACCTCTCGCAATCCCTTATAGTAATTCCCCCATGTTTATCTATGTATATCCTAAGATACCCCTTCTTCCCGTTAAACTTCCAATCAACATCAACGAGGTAATACCCCATTTTCTTTGCGAGCTTCTCCGCCAGTTCATCCGCCTTCTTTACAATAAAATCTTCCACCTTCATTAAGGCGGTATTTTAAGGGTGTTTATTTTAACAGATCTTCCAGAGCTTCATCCAAAAGTGCGTATTTAAACTTAAAACCCTCTTCCAAAAGCCTCTTGGGTATTACCCTCTGACCCTCAAGGGCTATGTAATCCGCGACCTCACCCATAATTAACCTTAAAGCAAAAGGTGGAACCCTGAAAATTAGGGGTCTTTTAAGCTTCCTTGCCAATGCCCTCATAAAATCCGCATTCGTAACCGGATATGGTGATGTTAGGTTGTATATCCCCGAGGATTTTTCGTTTTCTATGAAATACTCAAATGCTCTACATACATCTTCTATGTGGATCCAGCTCATCCATTGCTTTCCATCCCCCAAAATCCCACCAACAAAGAATTTCACGGGTAAAACCATGAGCTTGAACGCCTTTGCATCCTTTGCTAGAACCACCCCCAACCTTGCTATCACCCTCCTTATTCCAAGATCCTCAACTTCCCTGCTTGAATTTTCCCATTCTTTAACCACCTCCGTCAAGAAATCCGCCCTCTTAGAGAGGCTGTCTTCCGTAAAGATTTCTTCCCTGTCCCTACCGTAATATCCGACGGCGGAAGCCTGTATAAAAACCCTAGGCTTCTTCCCCGATTTCCTAATTCCTTCCACCAAACTTCTACCCGCTTGAACCCTCGACGAGACTAACCTTTCCTTGAATTCCTTACTCCACCTCTTTGATATATTCTCCCCCGCTAAGTTTATCACCACATCCCCATCATCCAAATATTTTGGGAAATCCTCGTATGTTATTCCCCTTTTTGGATCCCTGCTTATGTTTATAACCTCGTACTTGCCCTTAAAGTATTCCCTAAGGTGCGACCCCACAAGCCCACTTCCCCCAGCTATAAGAACCTTCATACGGGAATTTTAAAGAGGATATCCTCCTTAGAATTCCCCGATGCTCTTATCAATTGTTTTACAAATTCAAGACAGTGTGGATACCCTCAAAAGGAAGGATGTATTTTTTAAGATCACCAACAAAAGCTGCCCTTATGTCTGCTATAATTCCGGGCTGGGGGCAGTTTTATAACGGTAGGAAGATAAAAGGTTTGATATTGGGGGGTTTATCTTTGGCATCCATAACTTACACGTTCATAAAATATTCCGAATATAGGGCAAGGGGGGATAACAGGAGTGTTTCAGAATTCTTGGGGGCTATTATAATAAACTTGGCGGTTTGGGGTTATACTTCCGCGGACGCCTTTGTGGATGCTTACCTTTATGGATTTCAGGCGGAAAGGGATACGGTTTTAAAGGACATAGAAACCGAGCGACGTTAGAATTTAAAATTATGGAAAAACCCAAGTTAAGGCCCTTGCAGGTTGGGGTGTTTGATGGTGGGGTGATCCTAATAGACCCTCTGAGAATAACTCCCGAGCCCATAATGGTATCTTCGGGTGCGGCATTGCTCTTAAGCCTTATGGATGGATCAAGGGATATTTTTGAGATAGCAAACGAATATAAAAACATAACCTGGATACGAGATAAAGTCCAACTGAGGTTTTGGCTTTTGTTGAAAAGTTAAACAATTGGTACCTCTTGGATAACGAGGACTTTAGGAAAAGGTATTCGGAAATAACGGAGGAGTTTATAAATTTTAAGATAAGGCCTATGGTTTTTGCGGGGGAGGCATATCCCGAAAGGGCTGAGGATCTTCTGAATATGGTCGCGCCGGCGAAGAGGATAGAAAGTCTGATCTTAGCAAAGCCTAGGGGTGTTGTGATACCCCATATAGACCCAAGGAGGGGTTGGGAGGTTTATCTTGAGGGTTTGAGGGCACTTTATAGGAGTTCGGCGGATACCTTTGTGATTTTCGGGATAGCGCATTCCTATATATCAAATCCCATAAACGCCCTAATTATGGATATTGAAACTCCGCTCGGGGTTTTGGAGACGGATAAGAAATCGTTGGAAAGGCTAAACTCTATCTTAGATTTTGATTTATTCTCCGATCCAATAGCTTTCAGGAATGAACACTCCATAGAGTTCCCGTCAGTTTTTATAAAAGCACTATTTCCCGAGAGGGAAATTAAAGTCCTACCGTTTATATTCTTGGCGGATGAACCGAAAGATTACGAGAAAATAGAAGATTTTGTTGATGCCCTGTCAAGGGTTTTGGAAGGGAAAGATTTTGTTATAGTGGCAAGCGTTGATATGAGCCATGTTGGTGTTAGGTTCGGGGATAATGGAATAGATGAGGAAAACCTACGTTTTTCAGATAGGTTGTTCCTTGAAATTTTGGAGGGTTTGGAAGCGGAAAGCTTGCTATCCTGGTACAAGATGTATCAAAATCCGACGAGGATAGACGCGGTACCAGCGGTTTACGCCCTTATGAAATTTTTCAGCGGGAAGGCAAAGTGTAAGGTTTTGTCGTATAAGATTTCATACGAGGAGGAGACAAACTCCGCGGTGAGTTTTGCAAGCGCCATTATATTTTAATAAAAAACCTTTTCTATCGTTCCACCACCCAGCAGTAGATCCCCAAAATAAAACGCTGCACCCTGACCGGGCGTTGGGGCAAAAGCCTTTTCGTAAAATTCAACATAAGCCGAGTTTTCGTACGCCTTAACGAGAGCTTTGTAAGTTTGAATTCCCGCCCTGACTTGCACATCCGCCTCAAACTCCTCCCCAGGGAAAAAATGCCAGTTAAGATCTTCTACCAAAATCGCCTTGGCCATAACCCCTTCAAGGTCATCAAGGATCACGTCCCCATTTTCAAACCCCTTTACATATACCCTTTTCCCTAAGGATACGTTTAAACCCCTCCTTTGCCCAACCGTGTAAAAGAAGCTACCCCTATGCTCCCCCACGACCCTACCTTTATAGATAAACTTACCCCCCTTTGGTTCCACATTGTGCTTTATTAAGAAATCCCTATAATCCCCATCTATAAAGCATAAATCCTGAGATTCGGGTTTCCTTGCTGTTGGAAGGTTTGCCTCAAGTGCTATCTTCCTCACCTCCTCCTTCGTAAGTTCCCCAACGGGAAATAACAACCTTGGGATCCATTCTCTCGGGATCCTGAACATAAAGTAAGATTGATCCTTTTTCTTATCAACTCCCCTACGCATAACCTCAACCCCTTGGATGATCCCCTTCGTAATGTAATGTCCGGTTGCAACGAAGTCCGCTTTCAATTTTTCCGCAAGGTCAAATAATGCCCTTATTTTGTAATCCCTATTGCAGAAAAGGCAAGGGTTAGGTGTCCTATTCCTTGAATATTCGCGAATGAAATACCCAACAATATCCCTCTTAAAACCTTCGGAATAGTCAATCTCGTAGAATTCCAAACCCAGCTTTATTGCTACCCTTCTTGCGAACTGTATGGAACCCAAACCACAGCATGCGTAAGGGTTTTGGGCTTCCTTATAAAGCAAAACGTATGCGGTTATAACCTCGTATCCCTGTAATTTCAAAAGGTAGGCGGAAACAGAACTATCAACCCCCCCAGAAAGCCCTACTATTACCCTACCCTTCATCCACTCCCTCTTTCTTTGTATATCTTGGCCTGGTATGCCTATACGTTAGAAGGATTGGGATAAAGGCTTCCTTTATCTTCTCCAGATCCCACCTTGATAATGGCACAAGGTCCAACTGTCCATCCTTTATCTTTTCTTCAAATACCACATTCACTATTTCCCTTATTTCTCCTTCGCTCTCCGCGCTCCTCGAAGCCGCCTCACACGAATCCGCAAGCATAACTATCGCCTCCTCAACGGTCCTAGGCTTGGGTCCCGGATACCTGAATTGTTCTTCTGAATAAGGGAGTTTTGAAGTCTTGGCTTTAAGGTAAAATGGGAGAAGAAGCGTGGTTCCATGATGGGATTCTATTATTCTAATTACTTCCTCGGGTAGGTTGTATGCCCGCGCAAGTTCAACCCCCTTCTTAACATGGGATATTATTATCCTAGCGCTGGTTATGGGATCAAGATCTTCGTGGGGATTATTGCCTTCCACCATATTTTCCACAAAGAATTCTGGATTATAAATTTTTCCAATATCGTGGTAATATCCTCCAACCCTCGCCAGTATAGCGTTTGCCCCCACAACCCTAGCTCCCACCTCCGCGAGATTTCCCACAGATAGCGAATGAACGTAAGTTCCGGGCGCCTTTTCCGCCAGCTCCTTAAGGAGTGGATGGTTTGGGGATGCGAGTTCAAGTAGGGTATATTCCGTCGCCTTATGGAAAATTGCCTCTATATTCGGGAGGAACATAAGGTAAGCCACCGTTGAAACTATTGAGGATGGCCAAACCGAATAAAAGATATCTTTAAGGGGAACAGCCTCAAAACCACCCATAAATGGTAAGGAAATCAGAACACTCGTAATTCCCGCAACTATCATAAAAATTGCTATATAAATCGTTTGAGACCTACTTTTTATGAACTTTACTCCTGCCGAGGACACTAAAGCCATTGAACCAATATAAAGGGGCAAACTTAAAGAGAAATCATAACTTGCCGATCTCATTATCGCGAGGATTGCGCTTAAGACCACGCCCAATGTGGGTGTATCCAAAGATGATACCGCAAGGGCTATAATAGGGGAAATGGTGAAGAATGGGGATAAGTTTGTAAAATAGTGGAGGAGAATCTCAAGAAGATAAACTACGGAAAATACAAAAACGGAAGCGGAGGATGGAAGATCCCATTTTCTAAGATAAAAGCCGACTAAAGTAAATAGTCCAAGCAATACCCCCAAAATAAAGAAGGCCACCCTTTTGGGCCTTAAGGTTTCTAACTTGTAAGCTTGTAAAATCCGAAGGGTTGTATCGCTCACTATTTCACCCCTTGATACCACAACATCGCCAGGTTTTAGCACGAATTCATACGGGGAAAGGGCTTGAAGTTTAGATTGTATGTATTTCTTTGTTAGGGAAGAATCGTAAATGAGGGTGGGAAATAGGTAAAGGCATAAGGTGTCATTTTGCCTGCAAAGCTCACCTAAGGATTGGATCTTTCCGCCTTCCACCTCAAAAAAGTTTCCCCTATCGTATATTATGATCTGGCCTTCAAATTTCGGTTCGATTATGCCCTTCTGTAATATCGCCAATGCTCTTCTGCGGAGATAGTCGGAATTCGGGAAAACCTTTGACAGGCTTTCTGCCAAAACGTTAAACCTTTCGTAAAAATCTACCCTCCTGTAAACGGGCGGGGAAAGGTTTATTATATCTAGGCTATCCTGCCTCAACCTTTCGGGCGCCTTCTTTACCCTTATTTCCGTATCCGCAATTATGGTTTTTTTTACAACATCTCCCTTCTTATAGTTTAGATTATCTTCGTAAAATAGCCCACCTAACGCTATTACGATGGAGATTATCCACGCCTTTAAATTTCCCTTCACAAACCGTGCCTTTCGTAAGCCTCAATTATACTCTTAACGATCCTATGCCTTGAAACGTCCTCCTTATCAAAGAACAC
>Ga0073665_119_pt3 | contig 7036 bp, 9 predicted proteins | sample YNP_Site_13_FD_93984 | JGI IMG/M metagenome (GOLD analysis project Ga0073665, IMG submission 93984) | Candidatus Caldipriscus sp. T1.2
AGATAATTTCAACTCTTGGCCCACCATAGCAATAAGGGTCTTAAAATCTACGGATAATGGCGCAACATGGACATCCCTTGGGAATGCGGTTAGCTTTAATCCAGGTTCTTCCACCGCTTGCCCGAACTTTAACAGGCCCGCTAAAATTCACAACCATATAACCGCCCAAGGGAACAACATAGCGGTATCCTTCATAAAACCGAATGGGTCTTACTGCAACGTTGGTATAGCATATTCAACGAACGGAGGTTCCACCTGGAGCAACAAGTATGTGGCTCAAGCTTCAACGGATCAGATATTACCTATGGTTGAAAGCTCTTCACCTTCAAATCTTTATGTGATGTGGCAAGAGAAAGTGGGAAGTCAATGGGCAACAAAATGGGCATCTTCAACGAACTGGGCAACCAGAACCCCGCGGTGCACGATTAAAACGGATTTATTTATGATGGTGGAAATCTATTCGCAATATGGGCAAACGATTATTACGGGGACGACGCGGGAGCGGTATATTTCACCAGAACATCTTACACATCCATAGATGAGATGGCAAAGGTGGAAGATTTAAAGGATTACAGGATATATACCGTTGATGGCAAGCTTGTTAAGGGTAATTTGAACGAGCTTCCGAGGGGGGTATATTTCCTGAAGGGGGGTATGCGGGTAGTAAAGGTCGTAAGGTAAAACAAACACCCTTATAATATCCACTCGGAATAGGCCCGTAGCTCAACTTGGCAGAGCGGCGGATTCCAAATCCGCAGGTTGGGGGTTCAAGTCCCTCCGGGCCTGTTTATGGCTAAAAAATCTCAGGGTAGTCATACGGTGGGTTTGAAGTGTTCAGTTTGCGGACGTTTTAATTACGCCATAAGGAAAAACAGAAGCAACAGGAAAAAGATTGAACTGAGAAAGTACTGCAAATGGTGCAGGAAGCATACACACCACACGGAGGGTAAGTTATGAAGGAAACATTTCGGAAGGCAATAAAAATTTTAACGAATTTGCCTGAATTCTTTGAGGGTGTAAAGGAGGAAATAAACCGCCTTAGCTGGCCCGATTGGAACAGTATCGTTGTGGGAACCGCGGGCGTAATAGCAATATCTATATTTGTCACACTCTTTGTTTGGATTTCCGATCTCATAATTTCCCGGATATTCCTCTTGTTGGCGGGAGGGTAATATGACATCCAACAAAACATGGCTTATATTTTGGACTAGGGGTGGCACGGAGTTAAAGACGAAGGAGAAGATTGAAAAATTGGTTAAGGACAAGGGTTGGCAAAATAAGGTGGAAAGGATATTTGTTCCCACCCAGAAAATAACCAAGCAGGTAAAGAGGAGGGTTGCGGAGGAAATTTACGATATTGTTATAAAATCTGTGCCCCCAAAGTTTCCTCTTGAGTTTACGCGCTTGATATCAAACCTCCAGATTGGTTTTAAGGGCAAAATGTCTGGCGGAATCTCATACGATTATGAGGAGGTAGGGAAAAATACTTATAAGCTAAAAAAACCTGATAGGGGCAAAATCCAAGAGGTTTTCCTTGAGCTTTTAAACAAGGGGCTTTATCCTTCCATCCTTGGAGTTGAGGGGGAGGAGAGCGAGAATTTGGTAGAGAAGTTAAAAGCCCTTGGTTTTGAAATAGAAAGGGTAAAAAGCGCCCTCAAGGTAAAGCACTACAAATACAAGACCGAGACGAAAATTATTGAGAAGCCCATTTACGGTGGTTATATCTTCATCCTTATGGAGGAAGATCAAAGGATCATAGATGAAATAACAAGGGCAATATCCGGAACCAGACCCATAAGGGCTACGGATCCAAACACGGGTTTGCCCACTTACATACACGCCTCGGAGGAGGACATAAAGAAAATAGAAGAACTCCTTCAAAGGCAGGAGCAGGAAGAAAAGAGGAAAGCCCCCTTTGAGAAGGGTGATGTTGTTAAGATAGTGGAAGGTACGTTAAAGGGTAGGGAGGGGAAAGTGGTGGATGTGGATCTTGAGAGGGGAGTTCTGACGGTTGAGATCGTATTCTTCGGGAAGCCCCAAAATATAGAGGTTGAATTTACACAAGCGGAAAGGGTAAACGTTTAAAGGAGGGGAAAATGGCAAAGAAGGTTAAGAAGGAGGTTGTTGCCAAAGTCAAATTGCAGCTTCCCGCGGGGCAAGCTACACCCGCGCCGCCGGTGGGTCCAACTCTGAGCCCTTACGGCATAAACCTTATGCAGTTTGTTAAAGCTTTTAATGATGCAACGAGGGATAAGATGGGCTTAATAATTCCCGTCGTCATAACGATTTACAAAGATAAAACCTTTGACCTTGAGTTCAAGACTCCCCCAGCATCCGTTCTACTAAAGAAAGCCGCGGGTATAGAAACCGCCGCCCATAATCCCGGAAAGGAAATAGTCGCCAAAGTTCCCAGATCAAAGGTAATTGAGATCGCCAAGTTGAAGATGCCCGACCTTAACACCACCGACCTTGAAGCCGCAGTGAGGATGATAGAGGGAACCGCAAGGAGTGCCGGGATACAAATAGTGGAGGGATAAAATGGCAAAGGTTGGGAAAAGGTATAAAAAGCTCTTGCAAATTTACGACCTCACCAAGAAATATCCCCTAAGGGAAGCGGTTAAAATGGTGAGGGATTTCCAGAGCGCAAAGTTCATAGAAACCGTTGAACTTCATATGAGACTTAATATAGACACCACAAAACCCGAGCAAAACATCCGAATACCCGTTGTTTTACCTCATGGGACGGGGAAAACCGTGAGAGTTTTGGTTCTAACCACAAACCCCGAGAAGGAGAAGGAGGCAAAGGAGGCGGGGGCGGATTACGTGGGATTTAAAGAGTATATTGAGCAGATACAGAACGGTTGGCTTGAGTTTGATGCGGTGGTAGCAACACCGGAAACCATGAGGGAGGTGGGTAAGCTGGGTAGGATTTTGGGTCCAAGGGGACTTATGCCCAACCCGAAGACGGGAACCGTAACCGAGGATGTGGGGCAGGTGGTAAGGGAACTCAAGAAAGGTAGGGTTGAGATAAGGAACGACAAATCCGGAAATATACATGTCCCCATAGGCAAAACCAACTTTACACCCGAACAACTTTACGAAAACGCCCTCGCGGTATTTGAGGAGGTTGTAAAAAACAGGCCCAAAGGGGTAAAGGGACAGTTTATAAAAAGCGCTTACCTTACCACCACCATGGGACCTTCAATAGCCCTGGATCTTGCGGAAATTATGGAAACCCTTAGAAAGAGGGGGGTTATGGCATGAAGACCAGAAAGGAAAAAGAAAAGATGCTAAACGAGCTTAAGGATATCGCCCAGAGGGCATCAATAATAGCCCTATTTGACTTTAAGGGTATGACCGTTATGGAGATGAACGATCTAAGGAAGAGGATGAAGGAAAAGGGGTATGGGGTAAAGGTCGTCAAGAACAACCTTCTCAGGATATCCTTGGAAAAACAAGCTCCCGAGATAAAGGATGTCCTCGTTGGAAACACCGCAATAATATTCTCCTTTTCGGATGAGGTTGAACCCCTAAAGATATTCGTGGAGTTTGTAGATGAGGTAAATAAGGGGGAGCTGAAGGGTGGGGTTTTACACGGAAAATTTATTTCCAAGGAAGAGTTAAAAAAGCTTTCAAACCTTCCACCCGTTCAGGAGCTGAGGGCAAAGGTGGTCGGGGGTATAAGTGCCCCGCTTTATGGGCTGGTTTGGAGCCTGGGAGGAATTTTGAGGGGATTGGTTTATGTATTAAATGCGCTTAAGGAAAAGAAAGAAAAGGAGGTATAATTATGACGGAGAAAAAGCTTACAGTTGAGGAAATAGTGGCGGCGATAGGAAACCTTACGGTTTTAGAGCTTGCGGAGCTGGTTAAGGCTTTGGAGGAGAAGTTTGGGGTAAGCGCTTCCGCACCCGTCATGGCTGTGGCACCCGTCGCGGCCGCGCCCGCCGCGGAGGAAGTTGAAGAAAAGACGACTTTTGATGTGATATTGGTTGAGGCTTCAAACAAAATACAGGCTCTGAAGGTCGTCCGTGAGGTAACGGGCCTGGGACTTAAGGAGGCGAAGGATCTCTTGGATTCCCTTCCCAAACCTATAAAGGAGGGTGTGTCAAAGGAGGAGGCGGAAGATGGGGAAGAAGAAGTTTGAAGCCGTGGGGGGGCAAGGTTGAGATCAAATAGGGGAAAGGGGAGGGAGGGTATTCCCTCCCCCAAACTTTAAAATGCGGGAGGTGAAAGATAATGAGAATACCAAGGGTTGGACAATTTAATGAAAAGTTTTTGCCAAATCTTTTGGAAATACAGCTTGCTTCTTATGATGATTTTTTGGGTAGGAGGTTCAATATATTTTGGTCTCTTGTTGGTGAAACCGAAACTTTACATAATTTCCTTTATACCCTCGCCAAGAATTATACGCTTGGCATAAGGGTATCAAAGGGAACCACCAAAGAAAGGGCCGAAACCGCCAACAGGATATTGGCGGAAGTTAGGGATAGGATAAATCCCGATGCCATAAAAGACGAAATACCCAGACCGAACTATTACTACATTATCCTTCCGAAGGGAAAATACACCCACAAGGACATAGAAGCCCTTCTTGAAATTACAAACGAAAACAACGCGAACGTTGGAGTTATTGGAATTTCCACTAAAACCAAGGATGAATTGATAAACGAATCAAATTTGAGGGGATTGGTTTATTCCGTTGAGAACTCCTTCTTTGACCACTCCGAACCCCGTTCATCAATGAGTTTAAAGAGGATCTTTGAGGAGATATTCCCCTTGCAAAGTACCGACGGGAGGGTGGATATAGAGTATTTGGATTACAGGGTTGGGGATCCCGACATATCTCCGGAGGATGCCAAAAAGAGGGACCTAACCTATTCCGTACCCATACACATCAGAACGTCCGAGAGGTTTTTCGACGAAAACGGAAAGATAGAAAGGGAAATTTTGGATGTCGTCTACTTTATGGATGTCCCATATATGACATCAAGGGGGACATTCGTAATAAAGGGAGTTGAGAGGGTGGTAATAAACCAGATCCACAGGTCCCCGGGGGTGTATTTCTTAATAGAGGAAGAGGGGTTGAATCAGATTTTCTCATCCATGATCATCCCATATCGTGGTCCCTGGATGGAGCTGAGGATAGAGGGCGAAAAGGGGATGTACTTCCTGTTGAGGAAGAAGAAGTTTTACCTTACGAGGTTTTTGAGGTTTTTGGGATTTTCCGAATTCAGGGATATAATAAAGGTTGCGGTTGGGCACATAGCACAAGAAAAATTCCTGAGCGAAGCGGAGGGATACTATCTTGCGGAAGACATAACGAACGAGGATGGGGAAGTGATCATCCCTATGGTGGATGACAAGGGGCAGATAACGGTAATAGATGGAAGCATAACGGAGAAACTAAAGAGAAGGAAAATACACAGGGTTAAGGTTTTTGATCCCAAGGATCCAGCGGTAAATATTGTTTTAAAGACGCTACGTGAGGACAAGATAAGGAGGAGGGAGGAGGCAATCAGGTACATTTATAGGGTAATAAGGTTCTCCTCGGCAACCGTTGAGAACGCCGAAGACTTTTTGAGGGATTACTTCTTCTCGCCCGATAAAACCTTTATAGGTAAGGTGGGAAGGTACAAGATAAACACCCGACTTTATAATAAAAGCGAAAATATCGAAAAATACCTCAAGGACCTTGAAGGGTTTTCACCCCCAAAGGACGATATTGAAAACCTTACGGAAACGGATTTCGTGGTAGCCCTCAGGATGTTGATGGACCTATATAGGGGTGAGGTCGAAGAGACGATATAGATGATCTCGCCCATAGAGATTAAGAGGGTTGGGGAGCAGCTATTTGAATGACAGATGACTTATAATGACGCAAAGGTATAGGAGAAGCTCATAAGCGAAGGAACCTCTAAGGAACATAGTCCACCCCAAGATAGTCTCCAGATCAATAAACACTCTCACGCAAACAGCTTTCACAGCTTTGGATCAGACAAACCCCCTGTCTGAACTGACGATAAAGAGGAGGATCTCCGCCATGGGTAAGGGTGGCCTCACGAAGGAAACCGCGACCTTGGAGGTTAGAGATGTTCACCCATCGCACTACGGTAGGATATGCCCCATAGAGACCCCCGAGGGTCAAAACATAGGTTTGATACTCTCGCCAACTGTATATGCGAGGATAAACGAGCTTGGTTTCATAGAGACACCCGTCGTAAAGGTGGAGAAGGGAAAGGTTACCAACGAAGTAGTTTACTTAACACCCCAGGAGGATATAAATCTTAAAATAGCGCCCGCGGATATAGAGATAGACCCTAAAACCAAGAGGATCAAGCAAAGTTCAAATATAATAGTCAGGCACAAGAGGAGTTATATGTTCGCAAACAGGGAAGAGATAGACTACATGGACTTATCTCCGAGACAGATAATCTCCCCATCCACATCCCTGATCCCATTCTTAGAGTACGACGATGCGAACAGGGCCCTTATGGGTTCAAACATGCAGAGGCAGGCGGTTCCCCTACTTAATCCAGAATCTCCAAACGTTGGGACGGGTATGGAAGCGAAAATAGCGGAAGATAGCGGTTCCGTTATTTTAGCGCAGGAAGATGGCGAGGTGGTTTATGTTGATTACTCAAAAATAATGGTGCGTCCTGAAGGTAGCATGTTTAACGTAAAAACCTACAACCTCAGGGTTTTTGAAAGGTCGGGCCAAAACACGATAGTGCATTATGTTCCGAAAGTTAAGAAAGGACAGAAGGTCAAGAAGGGAGATATACTTGCGGAGAACCTTGCGAGCGTTGGTGGGGAAATCTCCCTGGGTAGGAACCTTACCGTAGCCTTTATGCCCTGGTACGGATATAACTTTGAGGATGCAATTGTGATATCCGACAGGCTGGTAAAGGAGGATAAGCTAACATCCATACATATATTGGAGTTTGCCGCGGAGGTTAACGAGACGAGGTTGGGACCCGAAGTGGTAACCCGTGAGCCTTATAAGGAGAGCGAGAGGAATATAGCCCACCTTGACGAG
>Ga0073665_136_pt3 | contig 7024 bp, 8 predicted proteins | sample YNP_Site_13_FD_93984 | JGI IMG/M metagenome (GOLD analysis project Ga0073665, IMG submission 93984) | Candidatus Caldipriscus sp. T1.2
CCGACGATAAACCAACTTGTAAGGTACGGGGGGAAGCCGAAGAAACGTAAGTCAAAGTCCCCAGCTTTGGATGGATGTCCCCAAAAGAGGGAACCTGTATAAGGGTTTATACGACAACCCCGAAGAAGCCCAACTCCGCGCTTAGGAAGGTGGCAAAGGTGAGGCTTTCAAACGGCAAAGAGGTAATAGCTTACATACCCGGAATAGGGCACAACCTTCAGGAGCACTCGGTGGTTTTGGTGAGGGGAGGAAGGGTGAAGGATCTTCCTGGTGTTAAGTATCACATAGTGAGGGGTGTTTATGACGCGGCGGGAGTAGCAAACAGGAGGAACTCAAGGTCAAAGTATGGGGCGAAGAGGCCCAAGGAGGGAGGCAAGAAATGAGGAGGAGAAGGGCACCCGAGAGAAAAATTCAACCCGATCCCGTATATAACAGCGAGCTCGTAGCAAAATTTATAAACAATCTAATGTGGGATGGGAAAAAATTCTTAGCGCAGAAGGTCTTTTATAGGGCTATGGAGATCGTGGGGGAGAGGACCAACGAAAACCCCCTACACGTTTTCCAAAAGGCGATAGAAAACGTAAAGCCGAGTATGGAGGTTAGGTCAAGGAGGATAGGGGGGGCGAACTATCAGGTTCCCGTTGAGGTGAGGCCCAAGAGGCAGATTTCCCTCGCCATAAAGTGGATCATTGACGCGGCGAGGAAGAGGCCGGGAAGGAGGATGTACGAGAAGCTCGCGGCGGAAATAATAGATGCGTACAAGGGAACGGGGAACGCGGTTAAGACAAAGGAAAACGTCCATAAGATGGCCGAGGCAAACAGGGTTTTTGCCCATTTCAGGTGGTGAGATATGAGCAGGTGGAAGCAATACCAGATTAAAAAACAGCAGAGGACAAAGATAAACTCGAAGCTTGACAAGGCTTTTGGGAAAATAGCGGATCTTTTGATGAGCGCGAAAATGGATGAGGCGGAAGAGATCGCGAAAAAGTACCTCCTAAAGTATCCCACCCACGTAAAATCCTGGAGGTTACTTGATCTCGTTAAAGCCTGGAGGGAGGTTGTAGGACCCACGATAACCAACATGAAGGCGGGGGAAAAGAGGAAGGTTTTAAAGGCGATAACCTTGGAATACAAGACAAACGATAAGATCACGGCGGAAAGCCTAGCAACCAAACTTAAGCAATTTGGCATCTCGTAAGAAAAGATTTTACGATCAGGTTAAGGAGTGGGTTATAATAATTCTCCTTGTACTTATTGTTAGGGCTACCCTCCTTCAAGCTTACGTTATACCTACACCTTCCATGGAAAACACCCTTCTTGTTGGCGACTTTCTATTTGTGTTCAAACCTTCATTCGGGTTCGTAATTCCCTTTACGGACATAAAGATCCCGGAGGACGTAAAGCCCAAAAGGGGAGAGGTGGTGGTTTTCAAGTTTTTTAACGAAAACAAGGATTACGTAAAGAGGGTTATAGCCCTTGAGGGGGATACGGTTGAAATAAGGAATAAGAGGGTTTACTTGAACGGGAAACCATTAAAGGAGGATTACGTAATATTCTCGGACCCGAAAACATACGATGGATTGTCGGGATATTCAAGGGAGGAATTTCAGGAATATTGGGAAAAGGGCTTTTTTGCGAGTGATATAAGGGTTAGGGATAATTTCGGACCTGTTGTGGTTCCTAAAGGAACCGCTTTCGTTATGGGGGACAACAGGGATGAATCTTGGGATTCTAGGTTCTGGGGACCTCTCCCTTACAAGTACTTAAGGGGGAAACCCCTGATAATATACTTCTCCTTTGATTGGAAGAAAAAACGGGTAAGGTTTGAGAGGCTTTTTAAGGTAGTTTGGAACATCTAATTCGGATTTAGAATTTCCTATATGGTGAAGATCCTTTCCGCATTGAGAAGTCCATCTGGGACATATGGGGGACCTTTTAGGGACGTGCCACCCGCCCATTTACTGTCGGAGGTATATAAAACTACAGTTGAAAAAAGTGGGATAGATCCCTCAAATTTCTTTGAGGCTTTGGCGGGTTGGGGAATACAAACATCCGAAGCTCCAAACATAGCGAGGGTTTCTTGGCTCTTGGCAGGTTTCCCTATAGAAGTTCCCGCCATGACCTTTCAGGGGAAAAACGAGGGTGGAATCTGGGCCCTTTTGGATGGTATAAGGAAGGTTAAGTTTGAAGGCAAACCGGTTCTTGTGGGTGCGGTGGATGTTCCATCAACGTCCCCATATCTCTTGAAAACCGTAAGGTTCGGAGTGAGGGGTGGGCATACGGTTTCCCACGATCCGGTTGAGGAGTTTTTGGCAAACTATGCGGAGTGGAACGAATATTTGTCAAGGGACTTTAATAGGGAAGAGCTTGACGATTACGCGGTGAGGTCTAATAGGAAGGCATTTACCGCCCAAAGGCAGGGGAAGCTTAAGGAACAGACGGTAATAATAAGGTTTAAAAAGAAGATACCCGGAGGGGAAACCGAGGAGGTTGTAAGCGAAGATAGGACAATAGACCCTGCCCTATCGCCAAGTAGAGCCCAAAAGGCGGAAACAATTTTCCCTAACGGAAAGCTCACAAAATTCACCCTTGCCCAAAAGGCGGACGGAGCCGCGGCCCTTGTCCTTTCAACGGACGGTGGCATTGCGGAGATCCTATCTTACTCCTTTTCCGCGGGAAGACCAGAAGACGTTTTTGAGATCGCGGATAGGGTCGTTGATGATGCTTTAAAGAAGGCGGGAAATCCGAATATAAGTTTGGTGGAGGTTGAGGATCATTCATCCGCAATAGGGCTTTGGGCGGAAAGGAAATTCGGTAAAGATAAGGTGAATATATACGGGGGGCTTTTGGCTTACGGTTATACCCTTTCTGCAAGCCCTATGATGGGTTTAGTGAGGCTAATATATGGTTTAAGGGAGATGGGTGGGTACGGCCTGCTCGTTGCGTTCGGGGTTGAGGGTGAGGTTTTCGCCTTTGTAATAGGCTCAACCTTATAATACAAACGGATGGTAAAATCCGACAAAAGGGAGGAGATAATATTAAAGGCGATGGAGGTTTTTGCGAAAAACGGCATAGATAGAACGAGTATATCCGACCTCGCCCAGCATCTCGGGACAACAAAGAGCTATTTTTACTTTCACTTCTCATCAAAGGAGGACCTGATCTTCAGCATTCAAAAGTATATCATGGACGGCGCAATATCCCATCTGGAAAGGGTTATATCCCTAAATTTAAACCCTGCGGAAAAATTAAAAGCTTGGATAGATTGGAACCTTGATAGGATAAGGGAGAGGAGGGTTGAGGTGGATTTTATGTATCAGGCAATGTTCTCAAGGTACGTAGCGAAGTTCTCTAGGGAGAGGAGGGAGGAGATATTGGAGATCCACAGGAAATATATATCCCTTGTGGGGAAAATAATAAGGGAGGGGCAGGAGAAGGGATTTTTCAAGAACCCTTATGACCCAGAGATTTTAGCCACCTTCATGGTGGGTTCCCTATTTTCCGGTATAAAGATGGCTTATTTGGGTTTTAAGGAAACTGATTACATAAAGGAGGGTTTAAAGTCCTCCCTTTTGATGATGTTGGGATATGAAGAGGTTTGAAAGGTTGTACTTTTTGAATGTTCTTTTTGTCTTAGCTTGGTTTTTGACCTTTTACTCCCTCGGGATGTTCCTCCTTTGGGGGAAATCCATTCTTCCTATACTTTTTACCACCTTCGCCCTAATCCTTCTCTTATTTTCCTTGCCAATAAATAAAAAAAGTTTTGCCTGGCACATTGAGAGGTTGAACCCGAACCTTAAGGAGAGGTTAGTATCCCTTTTGGAGCTCGGGGATTTGAACCATCCTTCCGTGAGGAGGCTAAATTGGGAAGTTGAAAGGGAAAAAATAAGGTTCAGGCCGACGTTTAATATTTATCTAATTCTCCTGCCATTTTCTGTTTTTCCATTCCTTGCGCTTTCAAAGTTTTCCAAAGAGAAGCCAAAAATAAATTTCTCTTTGGATAGGCGGGAGGTTTTTGAGGGGGAAACCTTAAAAGTCAAAACTGAGCCAAAGGTGGGGAAAATAAGGGTTGGGAATCTCGTTTTTGAGGGGGATGGAGAGTTTTTGATTTACGGTTTAAGCGAGGGAAGTTACAGGATCACCGCGGAGGGGTATAGGGGGGAGGAAAGGTTTAGGGTAATCTCGAAGCCCGTCCTTTACGGTGTTAAGGGTTTTATTGTTCCTCCGGAATATACGGGACTTCCGGAAAGGGAATTGGGTAAGGATAATTTCGCATATGAGGGTTCAAGGTTTAAGGATCTTGAGATTTTGCACAACGGGGATAGCGCAAAATTTATGAACCTTCCCAGATTAATACTGGAAGATACGACAATTTATGTGAGGGTTTTTAAGAAGGGTAAGGATTTCACCTTTAAGGCTTTTTCCGTTAAAGTTATTAGGGATCTACCACCGAAAATTTCCATAAACCCTTCGGGAATTTACAGGGCGGAAGGCGAGAAAGTTCCCGTATCCGTTTCCGCTTATGACGATATAGGACTTTCGGATGTGGGAATATACATAAACGGAAAAAAGGAAAGCTTTAACGTAAAGGGAAGGGTGCCGAACGCTTTCTTCAGCTTGGAGTTTTCGGTTGATGATACTTTAAAGATGGTTGCGTACGCAAAGGATGTGGGGGGAAAGATATCTTTCTCGGATACCCTTATTCTCATCCCCAAGGATCCCTTGGAGGAACTAAAGGAAAAGCTCCTTTCCGCGGATAGGTTGGGAGATTTAGAGAGGAGGCTGAGGGAAATTGAGGAGAGGATAAAGGCGGATAACAAACTCTCCGGTGGCACCCTTCAGGAGATAAAATCCGCAATAACATCAACGAGGGAAACTTATAGGGAGATCCAGGAGGCACTTGAGAGGTTCGCAAAAGAATTTAACGACCCCGAGATCTCTAATTTAATAAACGAGATCAGGAAAAACCTGAGGGAGCTTATGGATGAAGATCTCAGAAGGAAGCTTGAGGAGCTGAATAGGGCTTTGGAGAAGGCGGATCCGGAGAGGGTAGCGAAGGCGCTTAGGGAGCTGAGGTTATCCCAGAAGGATCTTAAAGGGGAGTTGGAGAGGTTCTCAAGGCTACTTGAGAGGTACAGGCAGGAGAAGGAGCTTAGGGAACTTTCCCAAAAACTTATGGAGCTTTCAAACTTCCAAAGGGAGATAACGGGGAAACCCGATAGCGCCTCCCAAAGGGAGATTTCCTCACAAATTGATAGTATTGCGAAGGGGTTGGAAAGGTATAGGGAATTTGAGGGGATAGACGAAAAGAAACTTAATGAGTTAAAAGAGAAACTTATATCCGCTTTACAAAGTTCAAACTCCGCCCTTGATAAGATGAGGAAAGGGGGGAATTTTGGGAAGGATCAGGGTAAGACATCCTTGAGGCTTTCAGATGCGTCAAAAACCGCGGAGGAACTTTACAATTCCCTGATGGAAAATAGGACAAGGGAGGTTGTATCAAGCTTGAACGAGATTTCGGATGCGTCCGCCTTTATAAACCAAAGGCTCGCGGAAAACCCGAGCGAGAGGAACATAGAAAGCTCAAAGATGGCTGTAAAGGATTTTGAGGAAAAATTAAGGGAGCTTTCAAACAAGAACGTTTTTGTATCTCCCAATCTATCAAAGACCGCAAGGGAGATCTATCAAAATTTGAATAGGGCTCAGGAGGAACTTGCAAGGGGAAATGGAGAGAAGGCTCAGGAAGCTTTGAATGAGGCGAGGGAGGGGTTGGTAAAGTTGAGTCTTATGACTTCCTCAAGCGCCCAGGCTTGCCAAAATTCCGGTGGATCCGGGATGGAGGGATATTTGAGACAGCTTTCAAGGATGGCGGGGGAGCAGGGGGCAATATCGGATAACCTCGGGCAAGGCTTAAACCCTGAGGAACTTGCCGAGCTCCTCGCAAGGCAGATGGCCTTAAACACCGCCCTAAGCGGACTGATAGAAAATATGAGGAGGGAAGGGATGCCGGGCGAAATCTTGAGAAAATTGGAAGAGACTTTAATGCAGATGCAAGAGCTTGAGAGGGATATGAGGGATCCTTCAGCCCTTAAGAGACTTGAGAGCCTGAGGAAAAGGGCGGAGGAAATAAGGATAAGGCTTCTGGAGGCTAGAGAGGCTTTGAGGAAGCAGAGGACGGAACCGGTATTTGAGGCGGAAAGGCCAAAACCCTACACCATAAAATCCGTTGAAAGTGGTAGGATAATAGATAGGAGGGTAATATCTGAGATTTACAGGAAGGTTTTAGCCGGCGAAAAGCTTACACCCCAAGAGAGGAGGATATACGAGAATTATATTAGGCGATTTTTGGAATGAAAAAGATATACATATACGATTTTGGCTCGCAGTACACACAGCTTATAGCGAGGAGGTTTAGGGAGCTTGGATATTATGCGGAGATATTGCCCTTTAACTTTGAACCGCCCGACGATGCGGTCGCATTTGTCCTCTCTGGCGGTCCAGCAAGCGTATACGAAGATGGGGCACCCTTACCCCCATTAAGCGTCTTAAAGTCCGGCAAACCTGTACTGGGGATATGCTACGGCCTTCAGGTCATAGCGCACCTTTTGGGTGGTAAAGTAGCGCCATCCCAAAGGAAGGAGTACGGACCGGCTAAATTGGAAGTTTTAAAGGAGGATCATTTATTTAAGGGGCTTCCCGGATCCTTTAGAGTTTGGATGAGCCATGGGGATAAGGTGGAGGAAATTCCCGAGGGTTTTGAGGTTTTGGCTAAGACCGAGGGCTCACCGTACGCGGCAATATTCAACGAAAAATTAAGGATCTTCGGTGTTCAATTTCATCCAGAGGTGGCGCACACGGAATTCGGAGAAAGGATCTTAAGGAACTTCGCGGAGTATTCGGGAATTGAGAGGAACTGGACAACGGAGAACATATACGAAGAAATAGTGAGGGAGATAAGGGAAAAGGTTAAGGATGAGGGGGTGATCCTTGCGCTTTCGGGTGGCGTGGATTCAACCGTCTTGGG
>Ga0073665_143_pt3 | contig 6901 bp, 9 predicted proteins | sample YNP_Site_13_FD_93984 | JGI IMG/M metagenome (GOLD analysis project Ga0073665, IMG submission 93984) | Candidatus Caldipriscus sp. T1.2
TAGAGGATCCCCTTATAAAAGCTCAAGCATTTGCGAATTTATAAATAAGAAAACTTTACCCTCAGCTCCTGCAACCGATATAAAGCTCGTGAGGATATACGACCTTGATAGGGTAAGATTGATTGAGGCTTCCCTGAAAATGTTTTCCAAGAATCCTATAACAGGTGTAGGTTTGGGGAACTTTAACGTTGTTGTTAGAGAGATGTGTAAAAAGGGGGAACTGAATAATGCTCAGTGTTCCGCCGCTATGCCCCAAAGGGATGCCCACAATTTTATTTTTGGTTTCCTTGCGGAGACAGGAATAGTTGGCTTACTCTCCCTTATTATATTTTTCGGATTTTTAATTAGAATTCTGATTTCTCCGGGTGATAAATTGGGTATTTCCATTTTCACCCTTTCTATTTTTATGAGCCTCCTACATCCCCCCGTCTTTTTCACAAGGTTTATGGGACCTTTAGTTTGGTATATTATCCTAAAGGGCAAACTTAAAATTCCCTCTTATGAAGGTTCTGGAAAAGTTTAATTTCAAAACTTTGTACGCGGTTTATCCTATGTCGGCGGTTGTAGCCACCGCTTACGATGGTGAAAATAAAGCGGTTATGAGCTTGGTTTGGTATACCCCCCTATCCTTTGACCCTCCCCTATACGGTATTTCGGTATCCCCAAAGAGGTTTAGCCACGATGTGATATTAAGGGCGAGAGCCTTTGCTGTGCATTATTTCCATTATGAACATTCCGATTTTGTGGAAAAGGTCGGCTCAACGAGCGGAAGGTTCATAGACAAATATAAGGAATTTAACATAGATTTCTTTCTTTCCCCGTTGCGCAATCCGATAATAAAGGGAGCATTTCTCGCCCTTGACTGCTATTATACCGAACATTTCACCTTAGGTGATCATACTTTGATAGTGGGGGAAATTCAGAGGGTTTATTACGATGAAAACTTTGTTGAAGTTAAGGGGGATTATATCCTTCTAAAGGACAAAAGAACGGTCTTTTACGCGGGTATGGGGGAGTATATAACCTCTGATCCAAAAACCCTAATAAAATTAAGGAAGGTATAGGCTTTTATAAACCCAATAACTCCTCATAACCCTCCTTACGTAAGCCCTAGTTTCGTTGTAAGGTATCACATCAACAAAGACATCAAAATCCAACCTTTCATATTCGTAATCACAAAGCCACCTGTTTAAGGCACCACAGCCCGCGTTATAACATGCAAGCGCAAGGTGATAATCCTGGAAAATGTTTAGGTACTTTGAAATTTCCCATGCGCCTATCAATAGGTTTATTTTTGGCTCGTAAGGGTTTTTAACCCTCTTGTTGAAGGTTTTGGAAAATTCCTTAATGTTTTCGGGCATGACCTGGGCTAAACCTATAGCCCCAGCGGGTGAAGTGGTTTTCGGATCAAACCTACTTTCTTCCCTAACAATCGAAACAAAAAACAAGGGATCCACCCCAAAGGTTTTTGAAGCGGAGTCTATGAGATGGGAAAAGAATCTCTTTTCATAAGGGAAAGCCATCTTCCCCCACCACCTCGGGATCCCCTTATCCTTACTTGAAACTTTGTATATATGCTCAAGAACGAGGGAAGCTTTTTGAAAATTGCCGGATCTTATCAGGTCCTTTGCGTGGGCATAGGCGGAAGGAACATCTTTCAGGTAAAACTCCCTCGCGTAATTGTACCCCGCTATCCTTTCAACTATCTTACCCATCTCGTAAAACCTTTTACTGCTTGAGGTATCCCAAACCTCACCCTCCACCCACATGGGCTTTATGCCCAACCTCAAGGAATAATATCCGATGGGATCTTCAACCCTTAAAGTTTTCAGATATTGAGTATCCCTAGTTATCTTATATAGCCAAAAGGCGGACCTTGACCTCTCAAAACTTCCCCTTTCTGCTTTTTGATAGGCTTTATAAAACAAATTGTATGCCTCCTCTATATAACCGAGAATATACGCGGAAAGTCCAAGCCAATTGTACGCCGAGGGGGTTGAACTCTCCTTTAAATAAGCCCTCAATATCCCGTAAAGCCTATAACCCAAGGTTTTATGTTCCAGCTTTGCCACCTCATGCGTCATAAGTCTGAAAGCCCTCTCCTCGTCTATCTCCGCCAAAACCCTTAAATAAGCCTCTATGGAATCGTAATTTCCCTCGCTTAAAACCCTACGTAGAGGTTTTGATATGTAATTTTTTAAGTACCACTTCGGAAGTTGCACCATCTCTTTGAAACTCAACGATTCCTTCTTGCTCTTTGCTATTAAGTATAGTTTATACTCTTCCGGCTTTGTTGTATCCGCAAGTCTTAAGACACTATCGTAAAACCCCATTTCAAGAAGTACTCTTAGACTATCCAGTCTATCTAAAAAGGGTAGAGCTTTTATGGAGTATGGGGAATAGGGGTACTTTTTGGCAAGCTTTACGATTGAAGAGGTATCCCGAAAAAGTTCAAACTTTGCGTTTAAAACTTCGGGTGTCTCCGGGCATAAACTATAGTCCGCCTTAATACCCTTGGATGCTAAGAGGTTGCAAGATAAGGTGCAAGGGGGGGAAGCTTCTGAGCATATCTCCTTCAACAACGCAAAATTCCCCCTCCTCAAAGAATCGTAAAGTATAAAACCCTTAATCTCCGGATATAAAGCTAAAAGCACGAAGGTATTATAAGAATGCTAATTCGTTGGCTTGTATATAGCCTGTATGTTCAGCTCAACCTTGACAGTTTTGTCAACAACAAGACCCCCCGTTTCCAAAACCTGGTTCCAATTTAGCCCAAAATCAAACCTGTTTATTTCAAAGCTCGCCTCAACCCCTATCCTGAGATTTCCCCAATTATCTTTAACGGGTCCGTATATGTTGAACGGGAACGATACGGTTTTCGTCACATCCTTTATCGTAAGGTCCGCATCCGCCCACCACTGATTCCCTTTTTTATAAACCTTTTTTAATACCATTTTCATCGTTGGGTACTTTTCCGCATCAAAGAAGTCTTGGCTCAAAAGGTGTTTATCCCTTCTCTCGTTCTTTGTATCTATGCTATTTACATATACTATACCTTCCGCCTTTGTATTCTGAGAATTCTTCGGGTCGTACTCTATCCAACCCTCAAACTTGCTAAAGCTTCCCCTAACCGTCGTCACCATCATATGCCTGACGTTGAAAATTATTGACGTGTGCGATGGATCCACGATGTATCTGTAAGCCTGGGCAAACAAGGCGGAACTTGGCAACAAAAGAATTAAAGCTACTCTTTTCATAGCGCGAGTATTATAAGGGAGATATTATATTCTCTCCGCGAAGAAGATGGATACCCTCTCTTTGCCTGAAAACATTAACGTTATAGGTTTGGGTATAGGGGTTAATAGGTAAATGTAATTTGTGATCTTGTAGAACATCTGTCCTTTGATTTTCGCCGAGTTTTTTACAGCCTTCAAAACCCTAAATGGACTATAGAACTCACTTTTTCCCACAAACTTGCATTTAAAGCCCATTTCTTTCAAATATTCCCCAAACTTTTCCAACATTTCTTTCCCTTCGTAGTGTATTTCTCCCACCAACCTTTTTATCATCCTTAAACTTTCTTTCCTTGCGTTAAATATCACATCGTATTCTGCACCTTCTATATCCATCTTCAAAAGCTCAATTTCACCATATCTTTCAACGATCTCATCCAGGGATATAGCCTGAACCTCAATTTTCCCTTCCTTTGAAACCGTCCCCATAACACTGGTAAGGTCGTCGGGATTGAAGTAAACGGTTTTTGAGGAATGGTATAAGGCGTAGGGTAGTATATCTATGTTCCTTCTGCGGTTTATTAATGTGTTCATTTCAAGGATCTTTACCATAATGGGATTCGGCTCAATGGCTACAACTCTATCCGCAAAAAAGGATGCGGGTATAGCAAAGGATCCCGCGTGGGCACCGGCGTCTATTATTACCCCCTTAAGGCTCTCAAAGGGAGGATAAGCTTCCAAAAGATATATCTCCCTAATTAGCGCCCAAATACTATCATCGGGTAAGTATATTTTGCATGGTGGTTTCTTTAACTCAAGGAGAATAAGATTCCCCTTTATCTTAAGTATCACTTTAGCCAATTTACCCAAAAGGCTCATTTAACACCCCCAAGGAATTCCTTTATCCTTTTTGCTATTTTCCTGTTAAAGCCTGGTAGCTTTGCTATCTCTTCAACGCTTGCCTCTTTTATCTTATCAATACTTCCAAAGTATGCCAACAGTACATTCCTTCTTTTCTCCCCCACGCCCGGTATGAGGTCAAGGATGGACTTTTTGATCTCTTTACTCCTCAATGTGGTGTGGTACCTTAGGGCGAACCTATGGGCTTCATCCCTAATGTTCTGAAGGATCTTAAGTGCGGGTTCGTTTAATGGTAATTGTACAACCCTATTTCCCGGAAGTATTATTGTTTCAAATCTCTTCGCTAGGGCAATTATTGGGATTTCCAAACCCAGTTCCTTTAACGCCTTTAATGCGGAATTCAGCTGTCCTATACCTCCATCTATTAGTATGAGATCGGGTAAGGGTTTCCCTTCCTCCAAAACCCTCCTGTACCTCCTAAACACTACCTCGTACATAGATGCGAAATCGTCAATTCCTTCAACCGTTTTTATCCTATACCTCCTGTATTCGGATTTCAGGGGTTTTCCATCCTTAAAGACCACTAAGGATGCCACTTTATGTTCCCCGAAAAGGTGCGAAACATCAAACCCCTCTATCCTCGATGGGACCTTTGGTAAATTTAGGATCTTTTTTAAGGATTCAAGGGCGGGATTTATTCTCTCTGACCTTTGTATGTAGCTTTCCACCTCAAGCCTAGCATAATTTTCTGCGGACTTTAGGATATCTTGGTACCTCTCATCCGCAACCCTTATAGGAATTCCGTTTATCTCTAAGATCTCCAGCTCAAAGGGTACCAATATCTCCTCCACCCCCTTTTGATTGTTTGAATAGTAAATCGTTAAAAACTCCTCCAAAGTTCCCCTTTCCCCTTCTATTGACGTGTTCGTCAAAAACCTATATGTGCCCTTTATAAGATCGTTTTCCAATGTGTAAAGGACAACGCACGAGGTGTTTCCCAAGGAATATATTGCCCAAAGGTCCTTGTTTCCAGAACCCCTCGCAAGAAAGTCGTTTAAACTCCTAAGCCTATCCCTCCAAACTATTGCGGATTCAAAGTTTAAGTTTTTCGCGGCTTCCACCATCTTTTGGTATATATAATTCGCGGTATCCCCAACATCCCCAGATATGAACCTTTTAAACCTCTCCACAAGCTCGGAATACTCCCTCTTCACCTCAAACTTACAGGGCGCTATGCACCTTCCAATGTGATATTCTATGCATACGTTATGTTTCCCTTTGGATGGGAGCTTTAAGGAGCAGTTCCTTATTGGGAAAAGTTTTCGGGCAAATTTAAGGAAAAATCTAACTTGAGATCTGTTTATGTATGGACCGAAGTTTTGCCCACCTTCAAGGGGTTTCCTCGTTATGACGACCCTCGGGTACTCCTCTTCGGTTATATATATGTAATAAAACGGGTTTTCCTCCTTGAGCTTTATGTTGTACTTGGGTTGATATTTCCTTATCAAGTTCGCCTCCAAAAATATCGCATTTTTTTCGCTGTTCGTAGTTATTATCTCAAGCTCATCCGCTTCCGATACCATCCTCAAAACCCTCTCGTTCTCCGGAGATAGGTAATACTTCAATCTATTTCTCAAATTTTTTGCCTTCCCAATATATATCGGTTTCCCCTCACTTTTGAAGATATAAACCCCACTTTCTTCGGGGGCATTTAGGATCCTCTCAAAAACCTCACTTTTTACTTGAGATGGATACATAGAGCAGGGGGACAGGTAAAAGGGAAAGTTTCTTTTCCCCCGCGAGCAGATAAACGGGTAAATTCAAACCCGCCCTAAAATTACCCAACCTATAACCTACCCTCAAAAAAGTTGCGGTATAACTCTGATCCTCTATGTTGAGCCTTGATATTCCCGCGGTTGTGCCCGTAAATCCAAACATAAGATCAAAATTATTGATGTTTGTTCCAAACCCAAGGCTTGAATTCCACAAAACTATCCCTTCCTCGCCCAATGCATACGATATTCCGCCTACATCAAAGGATGCTGTTATGCGATTTTGAGACTCCAAACTCAATCCTAAGGAAGGGAAACCAAAGACAAAAGGCAGATCCCTACTTACAAAGCCCGGAAATGTGAAAAATAACGAAAGGTTAAAGGCCAAACTTGGCATAACCCACCTCCAAACCCCCATAAATTGACCTGTTTGTATGCTTGTATGCTATGGTAAATTTCCTCCTGAAAAATTTGAAACTCACTCCAAAGAACACCCCCATCCTTTCGGGATAGAGATAACCCAAGAAAATTTCGGGCCTTACCCTTCCCGCAAAGGTATAGCTAAACCTCGGTTCAAATCCATAAAACTTTCCACCCTTGCTAACAAACCACCTTAGACCAAAACCTTTTTCCCCTTTTTCCGAAAATTCCCTATATTCAACAAAGTTCTCAAGTATAAGTCCCCTCCTAAAATCCTTTGCGCTAAAGACATAAGCCAAGAAAAGGTCAAAATCTATGTTGTACTTTCCCTTAGTCCAAACCTTTCCAATTTCACCCTCAACCCTCACCGGTATTACTGTAGTTCCAAGGTAAGATATCTGCCTCCCAGTGAATTTAAAACCCTCAAAGCTCGCAGAAAATCCCGTCCATGTAGGGGTCCCCTTGGGATTTATTCCAAAACCCGAAAAGTAATTAAAAAATTCCCCTTGATATGCGACTTCAAAACCGTAATTTCCAAAGTATATCCACCTTTCATAAAAATCCAAAACCTGATCCCCATAAGGGTAGCTTCCTATGTACGCGCTCCTCTGGAAA
>Ga0073665_118_pt4 | contig 6887 bp, 7 predicted proteins | sample YNP_Site_13_FD_93984 | JGI IMG/M metagenome (GOLD analysis project Ga0073665, IMG submission 93984) | Candidatus Caldipriscus sp. T1.2
CCACAGAAATCAAGTCCTCGAATATCAAGATCCCTATAAGAAGGTCCGCCTCGGGGTTAATGAGCCTCCTATAATCCACCAAAAACTTGGCTGTTATGGATGTGCTTGAGGGATAAAGGGCTATCGCTAGGAGGGAGGAAAGCATAAGATCACGTGTCATCAAATATGAGAGAAGAAAAACGGGAACGGAGTTCACAAAGAAATCTATAAAGCCGGGTTTTATAACCCTCGCCATTCCAAGGAGCCTTTCAAAGGAGTACTCAAGGCCTATGAAGAAAAACAGGAAAATTATGGCGGTGCTTTCCAGGAATCTCACCCAATCAATAATCTCCTCCGGGAAGATGTACTTTCCCAAGATCCCCATAAGCATAAAGGAGAGGATATAAGGAAACTTTAAAAATTTGAGCAGGAAACCCGAAAGAAATAGGGAAAGGAATAAGAGTCCCACACATAAGGGTATTTCGTAAGAATGCATAACTATGTGCTACACTTTCCGCAGAGCTCAAGAAAGCTCTTTAGTTGCTGTCTTGTACCTATTACCACAAGAATATCACCGGGTAGTATTTTTTCCTTAAAGGGGTCGGGGGTAGGAATTAATTTACCTTGCCTGTCTATCGCCACTACGGAAACCCCAGTCTTCCTTCTTATTTCCAACTCCGCTATGGTCTTATCTATAAATTTTGAACCTTCTTCCACTTTAACCCACTCTATAACTAGTTCCTTTAAAATTGCCTCCATTCTTTCCGTTGATACCGCCTCGTATTTCGCCCCCGCCATCAGAAAGCCCAGCTCCTTTGCCTCATCCTGGGTTAGCTCTATTACACAGCTTGCCTCCTCACCCTGCATAAGATAGAGCTCCCTCTTTCCCGTAGAGTGAATTATCAAAATAAGTTCCTGCCCACTTTTTAATTCAATGGAGAACTTTTTCCCAAATCCCGGAAGATCCACCTCACTGTACCTCATAATTTCCTCCTGAACTTTGATGTAAAGAACCTTAGGAAAGGCGCCTCATATACGAATTCCAATCCTACAATCTTCTCCCTCCTGTTCCAAACCCCCAATATCGCTTCTATCACCTGATCCATGTGATCAGTGGTATATACCCTCCTTGGGATTGTGATCCTTACAAGCTCAAGATTGGGCTTCCTGTTTTCCCCAGTATTTGGATCCCTACCCGCGGAAACCGTACCCCTCTCCATCGTCCTCACCCCACCCTCTATGTATATCTCCGCCGCCAAGACCTGGGCGGGAAATTCATCCTGGGGTATATGCGGTAAGAACTTTTTGGCGTTAAGATATACCGCATGTCCCCCTATGGGTTTCACAACGGGAATACCTAGGGATATAAGCCTTTCTCCGAGATATTGAACCTGCTTTATCCTACTTTCAAGGTATTCAAACTCCGTCATTTCGTATATCCCCCTCGCAAGGATGGCCAAGTCCCTATCCGCCAAACCCCCATCGTAAGGGCTCCCGTCAAAGGCTGTGGCGAATTCGTATACTTTGGCGTAAATTTCCGGATTCCTTATAAGGAGCAAACCGCTTATGTTGGTAAGGGGATCTTTCTTTGCGGATATACTCGCCGCATCCGCGTACGAAAGCATCTCCCTTATTATTTCCCTAATACTCTTGTTCTCGTACCCCTTCTCCCTCACCTTTATGAAGTACGCATTCTCCGCTATCCTCGTTGCGTCGAATACCAAGGGAATACCGAACTCATCCGCAATTTCCCTAAGCTTCCTGATGTTCTCCATGGAGACGGGTTGTCCCCCAGCCATATTTACGTTCGTCTCAACGCAAATATAAGCTACCTTCTCCCTCCCCTTCTCTTTTATAAAGCTATAAACCGCATCTATGTCAAAGTTCCCCTTAAATGGGTGTTCAAAGTCCGGATCGTGTGCCTGTGGGATTATGAGATCCACAAATATGCCCCCCGCGTACTCCTGATGGAACCTCGTTGTGGTAAAGTACATATTGTTTATCACATATTGGCCTGGTTTTATTAGTGCTTGCGAGATGAAGTGTTCCGCCTGCCTACCTTGATGCGTGGGTATAAAATACTTAAATCCGAAGACCTCGTAAACCGCCTGGGATAGGTACTCATAAGCGTTTTTCCAGTCGTACCTTATCCCATCCGCCCATTGCTCATCGCTCATTGCCGATGTCCCCGAATCCGTCAAAAGGTCTATATATACGTCCCTGCTCCTCAAGAGGAAGGTGTTAAATCCCGCCTCCTCCATCACCTTCTCCCTGTATTCCCTCGTTCTATTCGTTAAAATTTCAACGGACTTGAACCTGTAGGGATAAGCCTTGAAGGGCAAAACTTCGTACCTTGGAATCTGAGAATTTGGGCTAAAGCTTAAAACCTCATCCTCCTTGAAATCCGTCTCAAAATCCGCCTCAAGCTTTGGCAAAGGTTTATCCTTAAGGTAATTTAAAACATCAAGGAAATAAAGGAAGTGCTCCTTAAGGTATGTCCTTCTTGGAATACGGAAGCAAAGCTCATCTTTTTTTGCGTAAGCCCTCACCTGACCGGACAGGTAAAGGGCAAGGTTAAAACCGTAAGGGTTCTCAACCTCTATATGGAAACCCATGGGGGAGAATTTTGGGGAAACCCTATATCCCAAACCCTTCACACCTTCATAAAACCTCTTAATTTCCTCATACCTCCACAAGTAATAATCCTTCCTTAAGGCTTCAATTAGCCCTAGGTGTATTACCTCCATATCCCTCCCAGCAAGTCCGCCGTAAGTGTGAAGACCCTCAAAGGATACAACCCAACTTTGGAATTTCCTATAAACCTCCTCGTTGTCGGTTATAAGCAGGGCCCCAACATGAGAAAAGGCGTCCTTACTCGCGTCAAAGGTCAAGACATCAGAAAGCCTTGAAATTTCCAATACCTCCTCCTCAATATTCCCAACATCCCCAAAATCTTCAATGTTCTTGAAAGCCAAAAGGGAGAAAATCATTGAAATGTCAAGGATAACAAAGTTGTTGTTTTCTTTCAGGGTTTTGAGCCATGTGGGAAGTTCCCTTATGGTTTTTGGCGTAGGTCTTATATATACAAATTCTCCCCTTGGAAATTCGGAAAGTTCTACGATCTCGGATTTGAAGTATTTTGCCAAAACCATTAAGGTTTCCGTCGGTTTGCTTGCAAAAAATCTTTTCCCCTCAAGTAGAGCTTTAAAAAGGAGATGCTCCGCCCCCCTAAGGTTGTGCGCGGGTACTACCCAACTTTTCCCGAATATTTCCTTTACCTTCTTCTCTATATTTAGAAAGTTCTCACTACCCGCGTAAGCCTCATCCCCCAAGAATAAGCCTCCGAATTGAAAATCCGAAAGGGCGTTATGCGTATGATCGTAAAAATCCACCAAAACATAACCCGCGGGTATCTTATGTATGTTCCATCCATATTCCTCCGCTATGTTCAGCCTCTCCGAATAATCCAAAACCTTTAAACTTGAAATGATTTTCCCTCTATAAGGTTCGGACCTCATAGGGGTTTATTCTAAGGTCGCCCACAGGTATAGCTTTCAGCCCTATAATATCCACTATGACCAGGAGGGAATTTTTGAAGGTAGCCGCTTTAGGGCTTTTAAGCTTGGGAATCTTGGGTAGCTTGAGACCTCAGAAGTTGAACGCGGGAAGCATCGCGATGAACGAGACCGGATGGAGGATATATAAGGGATATAAGGAGGGTAGAACGGTTGAGCAAATAGCAAGCGATTTGGTGGCCGAGTACAATGTGGATTTTGAAACTGCCCTTAAGGATACTAAGGAGTTTATTTCCCTTCTCCGCTCTATGGGCTATTAATTGCATATACACCTTAGGGGGAGGATTACCGAAGGGGTATAACAAGGTTTATTTCCAAATTCCAGAGAATAGGACAAATTACCCTTTGGTTCAGGATGTTTCTTTGAATTACGGTTTAAGTTTTATAAGATCCGATGGGAGGCTCAAGGTAACCGATAGTGCCAACGCCTACTTGATGATAAAAACGGAGATAACGTCTTACTTAAAGTCCCCCGAGCAGTACGATAACACGGGTAAAGTGATATCTTACAGGTTGGTTTTGTCGGGAAAGGTGGAGTTCTTTGATTTAAAAAATGGCAAAGAATTTGCCCCATCGGTGAATATAACCGGGAACGCTTTATGGTTTCCGGATAATGAGGGGGAGGAAAGCGCATTGAAAAGGGCGGTTGAGGACTTTTACAGGCAGGCTTTAAGGTATCTATTTTCTCAAGCGGAATGGTAAGCGCGGTGATTTTGGCGGGGGGAAAGGGAAATAGGGTAGGATTTAAGAAGCAGTTTTTTAGGGTTGGGGGAAGGAGAATTTTGGAATTCTCCGTTGAGGTTTTCAAGAGGTTGGGGATAGAAGATATAGTTTTGGTTCTTCCAAAGGAGGATGTTGGTAAATTTGATGGTTTGAGGGTTGTTGAGGGGGGGAAGGAGAGGATGGATTCGGTTTATAATGGAGTTCTGGCTTCCAGGGGGGAGTATGTCCTTATACACGATTCCGCGAGGGCGAATTTGTCCATAAATCTCGCTAAAAGGGTATTAGAAACGGAGGGGGATTGCGTAATACCCGTAATAAGGCCATCGGATAGCATGATCTTTGATGGGAATTACTTGGATAGGGAAAGGGTTTTCCTCGTTCAGACACCACAGAAGGTGAAGAGGGAGCTTTTTTTGGAGGCTTACAGTAAGGCGGATAAGGTTTATCCGGATGAGGGGAGCCTGATTAAGGGGGTTTTGGGTATACAGCCGGTTTTTGTTGAAGGAGAGAGGTGGAACTTTAAAATCACCTACTCAGAGGATTTAGAGGTATTTGGGAAGCTCAAAATGGAAAGTTTAAACCTCTTTGGGTATGATATACACAGGTTAGAGGAGGGGAGGAAGCTTTTTTTGGGTGGGGTTTTGATAACGGAAGATTTCGGAGCAATTGGACATTCGGATGGGGATGTAATAATACACGCTATAGTGGATGCCCTGCTTTCCGGTTTGGGATACGGGGATATTGGGACAAATTTCCCGGATACCGACCCAAGATGGAAGGATGTAAAAAGCGAGGTTTTTGCAAGAAAAACCATGGAGATCCTTAAAAAAGAGGGGTACAGGATAACATTTTTGGACATAACGGTGATCCTTCAAAGGCCTAAACTTGCACCATACAGGGAGGAAATAATGGAAAACTTAAAGAGACTATTTGAGGTTGATAGGATATCCCTTAAGGCTAAGAGCGGGAATACGTTCTTTGAAGATGCGGTTCAGTGTTATGCCCTCGTTAGGATAGAAAGGTGAAGTATATCAGGGACCCCCTTTATTCCGATTTCATAGAAATCGACGATATAACCCTTAAGGTGATTTCCCATCCATATTTCCAGAGGATGAGGAGGATAAGGCAGTTGGGGCTTGCGGAGTACGTATATCCGGGGGCAACGCACAGCAGGTTCTCCCATATGCTCGGAGCATACCATCTAAGTGGAAAGTTTTTAAGAAGATTTTTGGAGTTGGGCGAAAGGATCGAAAAGGAAGAAGTCCTCTCAATTAAACTTGCAGCGTTATTGCACGATATAGGGCATACTTCCCTTTCCCATGCCCTTGAATTCACCTTACTACCCTTCAGGCACGAGGAGATCGGGATCGCCATAATTGAGACGAAATTCTCGGATATCCTTGGTAAAGAGCTTGTTGGGGAGATTTTGAAGATCTTTAAGAGAAATTGCGAACCGTTTAAATATCAGCTCATTGAGGGTCAGATGGATGTGGATAGGCTTGATTATCTGAGGAGGGACGCGTATTATTGCGGTGTGGATTACGGTTTAATAGATATTGAAAGGTTGATACAATCCTCAAAGCTCTTCAGGACACCAAGAGGTAGGGAATTCGTTCTGAGCACCAAAGGGATTTTCGCCGCCGAGGGTTATATAATAGCAAGGTACCTTATGTATTGGTCGGTTTATTACCATAAGACGAACTTGGGTTTTCAGGCTATGCTCTTTTCCCTTTTTAGGAGGGTTAGGGATATAATTTCGGAGGGTGGAGATCTCTTTATGCCAAAACCCCTGAGAAACATAATAAACTCAAAAGACCCTTACGAGGCGGTCGAGGATATCCTTTACATAGATGATGCGTTAATACTCTATACCATCTCGGAGTGGCAAAAGGAGAAGGATAAGGTAATTTCGGACCTTTCAAGGAGGATAATAAACAGGGAGAGGTTTAAGGCGGTGGAGGTGAAAGGGGACTTTTTAGAGGAATACCAAAGAATTGAGGAGGAGTGTAGGAAGATGGGACTTGATCCGAAATACTACATACTCGAGAGAACACCTAAGGATGTGGCATATACCCCTTACGATCCCTCATCCGAAGAGAGTATAAAGGTAGAAGTAAACGGAAGTTTGAAGGAGCTTTCCTCCGTCCTGCCCACGGATACCCTAAAGAGCCTTTCAAGGGAGGTTATGAGGAGGTACCTATTTTATCCTAGTTCCCCTCCTTCCCAATAGGGCTTCCTTTAAATATTCGGGTGAGGTTATTAGGGCCTCCTTTCCCCCACTTTCCAAGAACCTTATCACTGCCTTAATTTTCGGCTCCATACTTCCCGGGGCAAAGTGTCCATCCTTTAGGTAATCCTTTAACTCGGAAACCGTCGCATTATATAAAGGCTTTTGGTTAGGTTTTCCGAAGTTTATATAAACCTCTGGAACCTCCGTCAAGATTATAAAAATGTCCGCCCCTATTTCTTTCGCTAAAAGTGAAGATGCAAGATCTTTATCTATGACCGCGGAAATCCCATTTAGATCCTTATCCACTGGGATACCCCCTCCACCCACCGCTATCACCACGTTCCCTGCCTCCAAAAGGGAATTTATGATGTTAGAATTCA